>Ga0116229_10011102_pt1 | contig 13373 bp, 18 predicted proteins | sample S1TSphgellanicum_3_FD_87313 | JGI IMG/M metagenome (GOLD analysis project Ga0116229, IMG submission 87313) | Host-associated microbial communities from peat moss isolated from Minnesota, USA - S1T2_Fc - Sphagnum magellanicum MG | ecosystem: Host-associated > Plants > Peat moss > Unclassified...
AAAATAAACAAGAGCAAAGAATTAAATGTGAAATGATTTTTGATGGAAAATTTTCATTGGGTTTGGGGACTTAGATGACCCGACCGAAATGGGCAAAATCCCCGTTTAATTCCCCCCCCCCCCCTCCCCATGAGTGGAAGTAAACCCCACCTAATGCTTCCCATGGTGCACTCAACAAAACCCAAGCCTTGTGCCTACTACCCCCAAGCCTTTCTTTCACCTACTTGCCCTTCCCCAATTCACTTCTTAACTCCCATCTCATTCTCAACAACTTCCATTCTTTTTGCCTATTTGCCTTTCCTCAACTTGCTTCTTAACCCCCATCTCATTCTCAACAACTTCCATTCTTTTCGCCTATTTGCCTTTCCTCGACTCGCTTCTTAACTCCCATCTCATTCTCAACAACTTCCACATCCTTGGACCTCACTAAACAAAAACAATGTTCCTATCCAAAACATGTATAAGTAAAATCACATCAATTTCCTTTAAGGAAGCCAATTTCCACATCTTCTACCAAGGGTATGAATATTTTTTCAAGGCACCATCTCCTCTTAAGAATTTTTAAAGATTCACAATCGATGATAGAATGTAAAGTTGCTGCCATAGCTGTCAAATTAATGCCTTCGTCTTTTACAAAGGCGATCACCCGATGCAACAACCCAAATTCCTTCAACAAAAACTAGAATTATGTAACCATGAACTATTTGGTTGTCTCATTCACTTCAAATAACCCCACATTGACATGCATGGGAACCTAGGTGTCACTCAAAAAATTGATAACCAAAGCAAAAATATCGACATCATTGTGAGACTTTTGTAAATCAAAACTAATAGACAGTACTATTGCAGATGCAAGACTCAACAAAACATGTTGGTCCATGGTCTTCTTGACTATGGCAAATAACACTTATTCCACAAAAAAAGATCAAGATGGAAAAACCACATGGGGGCATTGGTGTAAAACTAACTTTTGAAGCCAAATGTTTTCACAACTAGATAAAGGCATGAAACCCTTACAAGAATAAAATATTGAATCTTCTTAAAACTGCTACTCAATAAAAACATAGTCAACATTGTCACCCAAGTGAGTGGACACTCCTTAAAATTACATTTTCGTATGTTTGAAAGATCACAAATGAAGCATAATACTTTAGACTGTCATTTTTTTTATCGAATATTTTTCCTTAATTGCAAAGTTTACATGGTCAAAGTTTGACACAAATCAAAAATGTTTTTGCATGTTCAAAGCACTCAAACCTCGAAAGTAGACAATCCTTGTTTTTTTTAATGTAGTTTTTTTCTACCAAATGTGCACCATTCCTTTTGAAAATTGGAGAGGATTTTAACATTGATGATTAGAAAGGAAAAAAAACTTGAACTAATGAAAATTATTTTTATAACCCATTTGAGCACATTTGGCTCAAAAGTGTTTTTGACCCTAAAAATTATGAAATTTGAAAATGCGTATTTAACAAAAGTTGTTCATATTTATGTTGTAGAGGGCATGAATGCATAAAATCTATGATATAATGAATGATATAATGAATATATATGATATAATGAATGCATAATATTTGTGATATAGTGAATGCAAAATGTATTTATTTCTAAAATGAAGTGTTAAATGGGGTACCCGAAATACAAAACTTAAAGTTATAATCAAACACAAAAATGACAAATATCATGTGCAATCCTTGGAAAAGGACTTTTATTTTAACGCCCCTTGTTCTTTTGATTGTGTTTTCACCCTATTGGTGTTCATTAATTTTTTGTATAGGTTTGTGGCACCAAAAAATTCAATAATTACACAACTAAAAGGCCTTATCATTTTTTTCCCCATCTATTAAGCATGAATAGTGGTAGGTTCAACCACCACACTAAATTGTTGTTTCCTCATAACAAACAACTTCAAATGTGTAATTTGCACATAAATACTCATGGGATTGATCCCATCAACTTTGTTATAGTTAATTAAACCTTTGTGCATAATAGATCTTTGAGCCAAAACATCATTGGTTGTTTGCTCATATCTACATATTATGCACTATAACATTTGTGGATTCACAAAATCCACAAATAGCACATCATTCATAACAAAAAATCTCCAACAAATAGACATGCAGATGTGAGGTTTCTAAACCACAAGTTGTGTTTCTATAGCCACAACATGTGAAACATTAGCAACATCTAAAATGTCACACTGTTCAATTCCAAATGCACACTTTCAACATTTAAGAGTGATGAAGATCTAATTTGATTAAAGGCAGTTGATGCTACATTTTCATCAACTATTCCCGCATCCAACCCTAAGCTCATTAACCGTAGATTATTATTGGCAAATTCTTTGTTATTCTTAACAATTCAAGGTTATTTTAAGCTATTATATCATATGCCATTATTGGTTATTCTATGTTATTTCACCATAGGCTATTGGTGGATATTATAGGTTATATTACCATAGGCTATTGGTGGCTATTGTAGGTTATATTGCCATAGGTTATTGGAGCCTATTTTATTGTCGACTATTAACAGATATTTTATTATAAGCTATTGGTGGATATTATATTGTAGGCTATTGGTGGATGTTTTATTGTAATCATTGTTGGTTATTTTAAATTAAATTACCATAGGCTATTGTTGGTTATTTTATTATAAGTTATTATTGGTTATTCTAGGTTATATTACCATAAACTATTGGTGGTTATTCTATTGTAAGTTATTGTTGGCTATTTGAGGTTATATTACCGTAAGCTATTGGTGGTTATTTTATTTTAAATCATTGTTGGCTATTCGAGGTTATATCTCCATAAGCTATTAGTGGTTATTCTATTGTAAATTATTGTTAGTTCTTTTAAGTTATATTACCATAGGCTATTAGTGGTTATTTTATTGTAAGTTATTGTTGGCTATTCAAGGTTATATTACCATAGGCTATCAGTGGCTATTGTATTATAAGTTATTGTTGGTTTATCTAGGTTATATTACCATAGGCTATTGGTGGTTATTTTATTGTAGGCTATTGTTGGTTCTTCTAAATTATATTACCATAGGCTATTGGTGGTTATTCTATTGTAGGCTATTGTTTGTTATTCTAGGTTATATTACCATAGGCTATTATTAATGATTTTTTATTATTTTATCATAGGCTATTTTTTGTTATTCTATCATAGGTTATTGTTGGCTATTTTATTCTAAGTTATTTTTAACTATTCTAGGCAATTTTACCATAGCCTATTGTTGGTTATTCTAAATTATTTTCCATAAACTACTTTTGGTTATTCTATCATAAACTATTGTTAGTTATTTTATCATAAATTATTCTTGGTTATTCTAGGCTATTTATCATATGTTATTTTTAGTTCTTGTATCACATGTTATTATTGGTTATTCAATGTTACTTACCATATGTTATTATTGATTATTTTATCATATGTTATTGCTAGCTATTGTTGATTATTTTATCATTGACTATTATTAATTATTCTATTGTAGGTTATTATTGATTATTATTGGTTATTCTTGGCTATTTTAAACTATTTTGTTGAATATTATTCTTAATTATTTTAAGTTATTTTATTACAAGTTCTTTAAAAGTATTATTGGATATTTTATTATATGTCATTTTTTTACTATTATAAGCTATTGATTGGTTATTTTATATTAAACTACCTTATGTCATTATATTTTAATTTTTTGTTTTAAATTATTATATTTTAAGATAAAATAAATTATAATAACATAAAGTAAATGACCTTGAATAGCCTAAGGTTTAACCTCGGGTTAGTTGAATAATTTAATTTAAAATAACTTCAAATAAAAAGCTTATAATAAGCTAAGATACCTTAAGGTAGAATAAATTATAATAGTCTTGGGTATAACCAGAGGTATAATAATTTAAAATAACTTAAGATATAAGTTAAAATAATTAAGGTAGCCTAAAATAACATAATGTGTATCATAAAATAACCTAGGATATTTAAAACAACATAAGAATAAACATGTTTACCATAATAAATTATAATGTTGAATTATGTTAACTAGTATTAAAACATGATGTTTACATAATGAGTTTATAATGAAATAACTTTAACCAGGGTGAAATCACTAAAATGCAAAGAACATATTTCATTTTTAAGGTCATGTAATGATTTGATGTAAATTTGGTTTCCGTTGTGATTGGGAGCTTGTTGAAATGTTGGACAAACCCATCTCAACACGTAGAGCAACCTTAGGCTAGTGAACTACACCCCACTTTTGTATTAATGCATTAGGCTGATGTTGGTTAATATGTATATATTGGTGGGCAAGGTCCTGCAAGATTAGAATCATCAATACTTCTAACCATCACCTTCCAAAACTTCATTAGTATCTCTTTCTTCCTCCTCAACATCCCATATGTGCCACTGCACAACCTCAAATCTTTGCAAATATTCGATTATGAAACCGAGGCATTCATCCGTAATGTACCTTTCAAATAAATACATACATTTAATGACCATTGGTCCACATATCTAATTCATCCATAAGATGGTACAACAAATGAGTCATGATGTCAAAAAAAGAAAGCGAAAAATGCATTTCCATTAAAACAAAGTTAATTACAACATTTACTATAAATGATTCAATTTCACTTAGATTCCAAACCTTGTTACAAATTTGCCTAAAAATTCTAGAAATTTTCTTCACATCCATTTGAAGCCTTCCACCTAAAGGTAAAAATTGCTTCATCAAAACATGGTAATCATGTGATTTTAAACTTCCAAAATTATTCATCTTGATATATTTCCCCATTGTTAAACACATGTTTTGATGGTGTTTGCAATTTTTCAATTATGGTTTCAAATATGTCAAACTCATTTAACGTCAACACATAGGGCGTTATCGGTTTCAACATCTTGCCACCTCTTTTGACGCACTCCCAAGTCCCTTGTTGAACCCACTTGAGGGTCCAACTATGTAGAGTTGCGAAAAGTTGGGACTTGAGGGGCGTTCCCAACTTCCAACACTAAAAAGGGGTAGAGGGGCGTGCTAGAAGTCCTGGGATTAGACTAGGAAGATGGACTAGAAGATCAAGCTTGAATCTGCATCCAAAAACCAACCACAAAGGGTTAGTTAGCATTCGGGAACACCCTTGGGTGTTGGGACAAGCCACGAGCACTTTGACACGCAAGATTCACCACGACCCGGACTTGGGGGAAGCCACCACCTTCCCCCATATAGTATTCTCTGCAACTCTTCACAGGACTTGCATCCAAATGGCACTTTTTCCCAAGACTCCCAAGTTGGAGTCCCGAAACTGTCCCGGGTTGGAGTCCCGAGATTTTGGGAGCTCATATTTCCCGACTGCAGAGTCCAATGAAGACGAGGTCTAAAACAAAGTTGTAGCTCTCTTCGAGAGCTTTCCAACGCCATGTCGCACTCTCAAATCGGATTTCGGGAAAACGTCAATTCCCGACTTTTAGTGGTCGGGAGTCAAATTGCCAGTTTGACTCCCGGCCCTTCTTTTGCCCATAACTTGGGCTGCAGATGTCCAAATGGCTCATGCGAGGCCATTTTGGACATCTACAATTCAATACCTTTCCAATGACATAAAGAACGCGCCAAGATGAGGAGATTTGACCCCTCAAATAGTCTTCTAAATTTTCGGGAGTCCCGGAGGACTCCAAGTCTTCCACATTTGGGAATGGAAGTTGCATTCTCCCCCTTTGCCCAAAGTGGGGTTGCGACATCTTTGAACATTTATAGCTAACCACACATGTTGTCTCATGTTTCTACATTGCAAATCATGCCTCACTTTCCTATGTCATTTTCACTAATCACTATTTTCAATATATTTTTAATAAAATTTTGTTCACAATGCATGACAACTAATGTCAATCGGACCAAAAGCTCTTGAGACAATCATAGTTCACCATAGGTGATGTGGTTAGTTCTTTGCAAATTAATAATTGCATACTTCTTACATCAGCCCATAAACAATTTGCCAATAAAATGGTAGCCCCGTTAGAATATTCCATAAACAATATATGTCAACAAAATGGTAACCCCATAAGAATGTACTCATTGTTTTATGTTTAAATTCACTACATGATTGAACTTCATAAAAGTCAACACTAACTTTTTTGTGATTGATAACCTAGTCTAAATTTCACAAAATCCAAACAACAAAATCATAATATCTTCAAATGTTGCCACACATATGTCTTCAAATGACCAAACATTTCATTTGCATATGACTAACCTATAACTAACAATTAACTAGACTATGACTACAACAAACACTTCTAATAACTAAACATTAACTTGTTTTTGGGCCAATTTTATAAAACCAATAAAGTGTTTAGAAACATACCTACCATACCAATTCACATGCATTTAACTTCTATGTTCAATGCACAATTACAACTCAATAACGAGACGTAGATATATCAATTACATAGTTGCCAATATAGTAAGTCATATAACACACTCTAATGCTTGACTTCATGTTCTTTGGATGGGTCCCCAATTCCACCATCTTTGCCACCTAAATCTAGCCAAGATTTATATTTTGCAACTTGAACCAATTGTTCATCTACCATAACAATTTTTGGTTTAGGGTGTGTTTCAACCAACCATTAAAATGGTCTTTCATTCTAGTGGACCTTTAAGGGGCCCTTCCGTTAACCATCTACATGTTCCAGTGTAGGTCTGTTTCCCAAATTTCATTAAGTGCTCCCCCTTAAACTATGGGCTACGTATCAAACATGCAACAAATCCTTGATGTGCCATGCATATGATTGTCCCATACTCGAGGAGATTGTGGATGGTTTGATTAAGCATACCTTTCAATGTAAATGACCTAGAGCCAAAAGGTTTTTGCACATCATATGTTGGAAATCTAATCCAAAGTTGTTGCAACTCCTCAACTAATGGTTGTAGAAAAATATGAAAATGTTTAGATGTGATAAACTCCTTCCTAGGAATCAATAATGCGAACATGATGACAACATTTTACTTGTCAACTAAGGAGGTACATTGTAATTTAACAATGTGATTAGTCCATCAAGGACACGCCCTCATTATTATTTTGTGCATTAAAAAAAAACTCATAGTTAAACATAGCTAGAAGTGATAGAAAAAATGCAGAAGATAGTATCGTAAATCAAGAAGATGACAAAACATAAAGAATACACAATATTGCAAAATCTAAATAAAAAATATACAAGATACAATTTGCACCATCACCGTATATTTCGTTGCAAGCAGTTACCTCAACACCCATATACACCATGGAGGTCAGTAGTTCCTCTAGAAAAATTGAGAAGTTCAGCGGAAGGCCAGGTATAATTTCTTTGAGGGAGTTCAAGGAAACTTTCTCAACTGTGGTTTGTGAATTGGAGCTTAAGTATGGCGCTAATTACACCGAAGCGTTTGCATTCAAACAATTGGCTCGTTATGTGCACTATGAGGCATTGGATGTCTACGAGCAACATTCTGCAAGGATTTTGGGTGTCACTCAAATTCCCAATCTAGCTTATGCCATAGCCATTGCCACCGCCTCTCAAGCAGCATTGCAAGCTACAATTGCACATCACGGGATTGTGCCGAATAATCCAGACCCGGTACCCACCTCAATAAACATCTCTCCTCAACAACTCATTATTGTTACTACAAACATTCCTCTCACCACTGATGTGCCAGCTTTTGCTGATCCAGTGGGGGAATTCTTTCGAATTCTTGAGTTGGAATTTCTAGTCAAAAGTTCTGAAAAAAAATTTACAACTCGTCACCTTTTCTCGACAAAAGGATGAAACCCTCAAGATGCTCTACAGGAAGCTTCTCAAACTCAAAGAGGATACCCAAAACATCATCGACTTGGAAGTTGCCCATTGGTATCTTCGTTCATTGGAAGGTACTCCAACACTCCACACGCAGGTTTTGCAACGGGTCTTTGTAGAATTTGGAGATTCGTACACTTTGCTGGATGTGTACAACATTTCCGAAAAGCTGGAACTAGCTCATGCACACTATGAGGCCAATACTATGAAGCCTCCATCACGTTCAAGGCCTCAACCTACACCAGCTACGCCAACTAGATCATCGCATTCTTCTTCAAGGACTAAAACGGTGCACTCGGCTACACCCATCCTACCTTCATGCAACTATTGTGGCAATCCCGCCCACAAAGCTAGTGAGTGCAACATTCCTTCCGAGGATCTCTTTGGTGATTATTGTGGGAAAGAGGGACATCAAGAATTTGTTTGTTTTGCCAAGTTCCCAGAGCGGAAGCAACTCCGATTACAACTGCAAAATTTGCCAGCATCTTCCGCTGTCCCTCAACCAAAAGCCAAGGCACCTCAGCCTTCCACTCACACTTTGCCCACCAAGGGTAATTCCAACAAGAATGTTAAGAAGAAGGAGCACAATGTTGACAAGAGGGAGGTGCTTCAAGCCCATGCAATTCAAGTTCAAACTTTACAAAATGAACTCAAATCATTGAGAGCCCAACTTGCTAGTCTAAAAGGCAAGTCCTCCCAACCAGCTAGTCATGCCCAACCTGTATAAAGTTCAGGATCACGAGAGGGACCTCCTAGGTCATTCTATGGCCTTCCACACGATGCCATGGTTGGGGAGTATGTTCTCTCCACTCCACACAATTCTAGTCTCACATCAGAATTTGCTACATATTTTTGCCCTTCCTATGTTGCGGCACAAGAAGCTAGTGTGGCACCTAGAGTTTTTGCCACTAGGCAGGTAATTTAGACTAATGGATCGCATCTAGTTCAAGTCCTATTACCAGGGCTAAAGGAGCTTGAACAGTCATGCCACAATCTTTTCGTCCTCTCAACATGGAAGAAGAACGCACCTTGTTGGCGAGGGGGGAGGAGACTACTACACCATAAGCTGTTAGGGCATCAAATTCTCATGTCCCAGGAGTACATGTACATCAGGAAAACACACAATTTTCCATTGATCAGCTTATGGAATGCCAACTTCAAATGCATGAAGTGGCGCAAAAGCTTGTGAGTACACCATTATTTAGTTTTCAAGATTTGAAGTTAAGCACTAAGGACATAATTACAATCTTAGAGGATACCTTGAACACTACATTAGGTCCTCTACTAATCCTTGATCCACATGCTACAGAGGTCCCATCCAACACCTTGGAGAGACATTCGATTGGCTCACGTGTTGCAGATGGCGTTTGTAATATGGTCACTAGTTTTAGCATGGCTAAATTAGTGGGCTTTCCTACCTCTGATTCTACATTCACATATCAGAAAGGAGTTCATAACACCTCACTTGTGGATTTGTTACTCAGCATAGGTGTTGTGGATAACCATTCTCTCCACAAAGTCTCTCACTCATTTCCGAAGGTGGTGCCTAGTGAAAAAACTTCCATCACCACCGAAGTTGCCATTGTCGACAATATTGGGTCAGCAATCCAAGTGGGAGGACATACACCTAGAGTGGTACTTTTTGACACAAGTGCCCAACCAGTGATTCTTGGAGTTCAATTCGCTAAAAAGATGGGCATGCTTAATTTTAAACTACGGAAATCTATGTGGCAGATTCACACCGCTAGTGGGAACATAGAGGAGGTACTTGAGGAAAGCTCGGATTTGATTGCACTTAAGTTCAATGAAGGTACAAATCAAGAGCTTTGCTTACAGGTTAGATGTTTAATCACCAATGCCACAAGTTATGATGTGCTCATTGGGCAAGAGGCCCTGTTTCCACCAGGTTTCACAATTGACAACTGGTTCGAACATGTGTACTACCGAGTGGATTGGGAGACTGATGGCCACCACTTGGGATACATACCCCTTGATTTACATGGGAACCATAGTTCTATGGCTCACCATTGTATGCTCAAGGAAGCACACACCATTTCCTACATCCAACAAGCTAGCCACGAATGGATAGAGGGAGATGAGGAGGAGATAACTTACGCTCAAGCTACTGAAAGCTTGAGGGTGGTTCCTACTGACATTCATCATGGACCAGAGGTTTTATAGAGGTTCAAAGTAGCCCACAAGCCTTTGGTCAAAACTTTGTCTAGTTTTGACAGCATGGAGAGCCATGGCGAACCGATTAGGCCATTACTTTGTCAGTTAATCACCTGGACACCACCTAAGGAAGGGATTACATTACTAGAGCTCTTTGGTGGTATTGGTACAGGTTTCGAAGCCCTACTACAGTCAGGGATGGTGGTTCGGAAGTATTTTTACGTAGACATTGATCCTACTGCAAGGCAAGTGGCGGCATCAAGAATGAAGGAGTTCACAACAAGATTTCCACAATAGTTTGCAACCACCGCGTGGAAGGCTAGTTTCACATTTTTGCCCTCTGACATACAATTAATTCAAAAGAAGCATATGGAATTACTTGGCCTTGTCGACCTCATTATTTCAGGTTGGGAGTGTCAAGGATTTTCAGCGGCTGGATTTGGAGAAGGCTTGAGTGATACAAGATCTGGTCTTTTCACGAACATGATACGATTGATCACCTGGGCTCAATCCATTTCTCTTACACTTGGTTATGTAATTGAAAACACCCCTTCTCAACTTGACCAAAGGGAAAAAATCTAGGAGCACGACACACTGGTCAAGCATTACCTTGGAGAGCCGCTCCTACTTGATGCGGCACAATGTGGTTCTTATGCGCACTGGTTACGCAACTGGTGGACCAACCGAGCACCACTCTCAGTTCTGTAACTAGTTCTGAAATACACTATCAAAGACCCGAACCTGCAAGTTTCTCACATATTGGATGATCAAAGTTCTTGCCAACCAGTTACAAGGCAAAAGAAACCTCCTTGGTTTCCTGCGAACGCAATAGGAAAACCAAGAGGTGTTTGGCCCACCTTTGTCTCCTTCCCAGGAACACACGCCTTTTAGGGAGATGGGCCAGGCCTGGTGTATCGTCATGCTTTAGCCACTTGGGATGAACGAAGCCCATAAGAAAGAGAAAAGGTTATGGGGTTCCAAACTAGCACTACTAGTCACACTAAGGTGATTAAATTGGAGCGTAACGCTCTACTGGGGCGAGGCATGGACCTGAACTCCCTTACATGGTTGTTGGTAACTTGTGTACTTTTTCAAATGTACACAACACCAACACTAATTCAATCAGCTTTCAGTTCTGGCGATGCAACCACATGGCACCCCGACCAAGTACACTTGCCTATCTTCAACACTCTACATTTCACTCTTAGTGTTGGGGGGGAGGAGGTACCATGTAATTTGACTCAAGTTGTGTCTAATACACTTGAAGGTACATTAGTTTTTGGAGAAACAATTACGACCTTCTACGAATCTACGCAGTTGGATAGTGGAAAACCCAATACACCAAGTCCTTCAAACACACTTTCTAACTCCATTCCATGTGTTTCCAACTACCCTTTCATTATGGGGAACTAGCTCACCAAGAAGGAGAGAGACCAAGTCACAGACTTGCTAATTAAGTATGAAAATGTGTTTGCATTCTCAATGAAAAACTTAGGTAAGTGTACGACCATGTAGTTCTCTATAGACCTTACAAATGAGACACCCATCTATCGAAGGAGGCATAGGTTGAGCAAACATGAATGGGAACTGGTAGATGAAAGATGCAAAGAGCTCCATGAGGTCGGTCTCATTCAGCCATCAAGTTCTGATTTCGCAGTCGCTATAGTAATGCCAGCAAAGAAAGATTCAGCTGGATTATGGACTAAAAAAAGGATGTGCGAGGATTATAAGCCTTTGAACCTAGTTACACCTCAGGATAGGTACCCCATGCCCATCCCTGAAAAATTGTTTGATAGCATTGGAGATTCAAACATCTTCACAATTGTGGATTTGAGGGAAGGTTTCAACCAGATTGTGCTCGCTGCGAAGGATCGCAAGAAAATAGCATTCCATGGAAGCAACAAGTTATGGGAATGGCTTGTGATGCCTTTTGGATTAAAGAATGCACATGTCTTCTTTCAACGAGTCATGGACCAAGTTCTCGAAAGGGCAGATTTCCTGAAGTGCTACATAGATGACGTCCTAGTGCATAGCAAGGGACTCCTGTAGCATTTGGGTCATCTTGAGGAGTTATTCAAGAGGTTCCATGAAGTCAATATGAAGATCCATCCTTAAAAGTGTGAGTTTGTTGTCACCTCAGTAATCTACCTTGGACATAGAATTTTGCCAAATGGTATTATGGCTCATTGGGCCAAAGTAGTAGCCATTTTGGAGATGCCTAATCCTACTGATGTTCACACGTTGAGGAGCTTCATCGGACTATGTAATTATTACAAAATTTATGTCCAAGATTTTAGTACTATTATTCATCCTCTCTATGCATTGTTAAAGAAGGATGTTGCTTGGACATGGAGTGATGAGGCTAAGGATGCTTTTAACACATTCAAGGAAAAGCTTTCAGAGTTCCCCAGTCTGAGAAGACCTGATTTCAACAAGGTTTTCATTCTACACATTGACTGGAGTGCTCTTGGTATTGGAGCTATTCTTGGCCAACTTGATGAGGAAGGCAAGGAATATGTTATCGCCTATGCATCTAGAAGCAACAACAAGGCTGAGAGCAACTACTCTTCATATGAGAAGGAGTGCCTTGCTGTTGTATGGGCCGTCATACATTTCAGGCCCTATCTTTATGGCACCAATTTCACTTTGTATACCGACCACCAGCCTATCAAGTGGTTGATGACCAATGATAAGCTTATAAATAAGTTAGTTCATTGGGCGCTTATACTTCAAGAGTATGAATTCAAAGTTATTCATCGACCTGGTATTACACATAAGAATGCGGATACCCTGTTGCGAAGACCCCTCATTACCTTTGAAGATTTTTCAGAAGCCAGGCAAGATTTTGACCAGATTCCAGCAGTACATGTATCTGAGGCATCTAGTTATCTTGCACTACTGCAATGTAACCTGGTTGAGCATCCCATTCTGGATATATGGGAGGACTTGGACACTCTGAGGTTTCTTCAACATGGGGAATACCCTCCCCAAGTTACATCAAGTTAGCGGGATCGCATACAACAACGGTCCAAACGCTACTCATGGAGGGACAATCACTTTGTCCGATGCTTACCACAAGGCGACAGAGTGGTTCCACCACCACATGAACGGGTTGGTCTTATTCAAAAGGTACACTCAGAGCTTGGATATTTTGGAGTTAAACGTACTTATAGCCTTCTCGTTCTTCATTACCATTGGAGAGGTATGTATGCTCAAGTCCGAGACATCATTGCTAGGTGTGAACAATGTGATAGAGTGAGAACTTCTTTCTCCTTTCGACAACTCACGTTTTCTCCACTCCTTATTCAGGGCATGTTCTATCGCTGGTCATGTGATTTAACTGGAGAGTTACCACAAACCTCCAAGGGTAATGTTTACATC
>Ga0116229_10011103_pt1 | contig 13373 bp, 8 predicted proteins | sample S1TSphgellanicum_3_FD_87313 | JGI IMG/M metagenome (GOLD analysis project Ga0116229, IMG submission 87313) | Host-associated microbial communities from peat moss isolated from Minnesota, USA - S1T2_Fc - Sphagnum magellanicum MG | ecosystem: Host-associated > Plants > Peat moss > Unclassified...
GTCATGGCCTAGGATATTTTGGGATACTTTGGGCAATGTCATGTCCTAGGATATTTTTGGATACTTTTGGCAATATCATGGCTTAGGATATTTTGGGATACTTGGGATACTTTTGGCAATGTCGTGTCCTAGGATATTTTGGGATACTTTGGCAATATCATGGCCTAGGATATTTTGGGACTAGTATGGTTCAGGGTTATAAAAGGAAATAGTCTAAGGAACAACCTTTCAACAGATCAACACCAGTTAATGGATCAATAAAGCTTGTCTTGTCTTGTAATTCTCCACTTGTTTGTAGTCGGTCCATAATAGTAGCAAACAATTGGATGATGCTCCCAACATAGCTGGGTCTACAAAGCAATTTATAATGAATTTGAGCTTTTGGGCATCATTTTTCTTTGTGTTCCATGACTATGCATACTTCCCATATTCCCTTGTTACATTTGTTAATCATCCAAAACCATCCATGATTTTTATGTTGTTTTTAGGGTAGCAAATGATGTTGGCACTATTAGGTGCTTGCCTGAAATTGTAGGATGATTTTCCAACCTCTGAGTAATTTCTTTCTTCTTATTATGATTGCTAGTGCACCTTGATTTATGGCTGCTAAAAGAATTTAGAAACAATGTTTGATGGTGCATTACCATTTTGCATTTTCTAAGCTACAAAATATGAACTTGTAATTTGGTTTGATTGAAGTTTCAAATTTAATGCATGATTTGGTGACTTGTGGTAGTATTCATGAACCATTGATTTTTTGAAGCCCATTTCCTCATACATTTAAAGAAGGAATGGCAATAGAGATCCCACACGCTTGTACAACCTTTACAAGAGTCTTTTGTCTTTTATTCACAAACTTTGCTTACCTTGAAATTTGGAAATGTTCTTATGGCCATGCGAATCAACTGAGGAAATTAAAGTTAGATGCCAAGCTATATGCACAAGATTGTGGTTTGCCATTTCATTGATGCTACCTAGATTGGAGATCTGTGCAGGGTGTAGGGTTGAATTCCTAGATTCCATAATCATTTTCATGTGTCAATACTTCAACTTGAATGAAATGTGGTAATCATTTATTAGTTGTTACGTTGTTGGTTTGATAGTTTTTGGTTTGTTTGAGGAGTGTTGCTAATGGTTAGAAAACAAATATATGTTGTTTAAGTTCATAATGCTCAAAGAACATTCAAAAATCTATTAAATAGGAATTTTTTTGATTAAAGTAAGAAGGAATTAGAATGCCCTTCTAGTTTCCAAGACTCCCCAAACCATGTGTGATTTCAAACATGAGGAGAAAAAACCTTGAATCTACATTTGCAAATAATGACGTCATTGACTCAAAATCTTCTGATCAAGGAAATTACCTTTCCTAATTACATTTCTTACTTGAAATGTGATGATGCCCTAGAATTTCAAAAAATTGGCCTTACTTAATGATGTAGATGCTACAAGAAAGCACTTGCAAGAATAATGTCACCAATTGTTGTGATGTGTATACTTTCATCACCTATTTGTGCAACCTTGTCTTCTTCCATGCTACTAGGCTTCTTGTCTTCCTTCATCATGCATTTTACTATTCCATAGCTCCTGCTCTGCTTTGTAAAGCTTCTCATAATTCTCCATCTCTCATTCCATAATCAGAGGAGAGATACTTTTGCACAAAATGCCTTGTTATTCACCCAGAAAATAAAATTCCCAACAAAGTGCCCATGCAAGCACACTCACTTGAGAACTTGATTCAAGAATTTGGAAACATTTTGCCTTCAAATGCAAGGTGCACAAGAAAACTTAGTTTTTCACTCTCAAACTAATCTAATAAAGCCTGACAGCTATCATTAGCAAAAACAAGGTTCAAACCTTGCCATTTGAAGTCTTACTACAATTATCATATTAACCAAAAAAAAAAGATAGAAATTTAATAGAGGACATGCATTACATCACAAAAAATCTCAAAATATGTTTGATTATAATGCCATGTTGACATGGGCATAATTTTGATGTTTGGGACTAATGATCTGACATAGGCCTATCACAAAATTGTTGGTTTGGGACTAATGATCTTACATAGGCCTATCACAAAATTGTTGGTTTGGGACTAATGATCTTACATAGGCCTATTCACAATATATAACCATACATTGTTTTGGGCGAATGTTGTCCCATGGAAATGGTGCCCCATCTTTCCGAGTCCCCTACCCCCTTTCACTAGCTTGGCCATGGGTATCAAGTTTGGATCCCCTTGGAACTTTTTTGTGGGGTTCCTAAGGCTGCAATTTTATACACACAATTCAATTTCTTTGAAACAAAAGGTGCAACAAACATTCAAATTTCTTTTAAATTGTATAATGCGAAACTTGAACGATGTTGTTGCATGACATTTGTTTCTAATCTTCCCCTAGTGGTGTTTTATTTTGTTTACTTGAGGAGGAAGGTTGGGCATAAGGAAAATAAGACTCAGTTATGGAAGTTTTTTTTGGGCGATTAGGAAAAACTTCAAGTGGAATATTTGTTGCACGCATAGGCCTCATCAATTGTTACTTTCAATCCCCCCTTATTCAAATGGTGTTCTTTTGACACACCCCCACACTCCTTGAAATATTCAAGTGTGAATTTGAAAATGAAAATAGTGGAAAAAAAAAAGTTGGGGTACATTCCTTCGCTCGTAGCACTTCAGGGGTAGAGGGGCGTGTTGGAGCTTTGGGATGGGGAATAAGATGAGTGATAAGCGAGTCAATTATTCACATAAACATGCACAAACCAAACAACAAGTTGGTTAATGCATGGTTGAAACACTTTTGGTGCACGGACGAATCACGAACATACATAGACTCACAAAACTCACCATAACTTAAACTTGGGAGAAACTAGCACCTTCCCCCTTATAGTATTCATTGGGATTAGCCATGGGGGCTGCATCCAAATTCCCAAAATTGAGACTCTCAAAACTTTGGATGGCCATAACTTTTTATGCAAACCTTTGATTGAAGTGAGGTCCAAACAAAGTTGTAACCCTTGTCAAGAGCTTTCCAAAAATATGTAGCATGCCATTTGAACACACATATTTCAAGGAAATTCTTGATTTTTAGTGGGTGGAAATTAATTGACACTTTGATTCCCGACCCTTTTTTTGGCCATAACTTGAATTTTAAGTACTCAAATGGGTCATGTAGCCCCATTTTAGACATCTGCATTTCAAGAATTTTCCAATGGTATAAAGAACTTTTTAATCTAATGAATTTTGACTCCTAAATTGCCTTTTTGAAAATTTTAAACTCCATAGAGTTTCCAACTCCCAAAGTGGGAGTCCACTTGGGAGTGTGTGGGTTCATTCCCTCACACTCCCAAGAGTGCAAATGTGATTTTCGGGTTGCACTTTTGACCTACATCTTTCCATGCCTTTGTTTTGGTCGTAAGCCCAAAGTTAGGGTCGTGACATCTTCTTTTAAAAGCTCCATCCCTCTCTTCCCATTTAAGGCCCCATCATCTTCATCAAAATCTAACCTTAGGGTGAACAAAAAATATGTTCATGTTCGAGGTTAGAAATGCTTTTGCTTCCCTGGTCTTAGTTTTGACCTCTTCAAAGATTGTTGTTTCTCTAAAGGCTTTTCATCCTTGCTTTGCTTAGATTTTTTGATGGAATTCCAACTAGAAGTACATTTGAATTTTAAAAAATATGTTCAAGTTGGCATTCATCCATTCGGTTCATTTTTCAACTAGTGGGTTTTCAAACATGGTATTTGAACACCTTCAAATTTTATTTAATTCGGAGGACTTAATTAATAAATTTTCCCAATTATTTTTTATTTGCTTTTATGTTACTGCGAGGTGTATCCCCAAGAATATAATCGAAGCTTCTAGTGATGCAAAGTTGTTAGTTTTGGCTAAGCTTTCTAGTGGCATTTGACCCATAACAGTAGGTGAAATTATATATCAATTAGTAAACAAGACCCTCTACTTTTAGTTTCACGATGCATTTTCAACCCATTTGTCCCCCCCATTAATTTGAGGTCACAACTAAAAAAGGTTATGAGGTAGTGATGCACAATATTTAAGCAACCTTAAATGTTCACTTTGATTGAATGGCGTTACAAATAGACATTATAAATGCCTTCAACATTGTTTCCTTTGGGGTTATATTCTAAAAGTTGTGTGTTATATAGGTGGGTAGTTGTTTCAATTCATACCTTTTGTCTCTTCCTTTTATGCCCCGCAACTCCCTCTTTTCTTTAGTCACCACTCTCTTCAGGGTGATTTGTTTATTATTTAATCCTCCATTGGCATTCATCACTATGAGAAAATTGTGTCCATTACAACTTGTTTGATGTAACTATAAAATGTCCGATAAAACTATATTATAATTTAAAAATGTTTGATAGAATTAGATTACAATTATGTATATTAGTTGCAACAGACATGATTTTCTCATAGTGCATCATAAGAAATCTTTTGCGTCATCTTTTGCCCTAGTTCATTTTTGCACCTTTCATAGTTTGGTTAACCTTTTTTCATCTTATTTGTTTCCTTCTTTTGGAAATGACACCCACATCATTGGGCTTGCTTCAGTTGTATCTCAAGTTTTTCATCATTTTTCTTCTTAGTTAGATTTGGTAAACCTTGCGATTCAACTCTGCAAGTGTGCTATTTTGTTTCATTCAAGATTGCCTTTAGGGTTACCTTTAGGATTTTCACCTCCATCACATTTTATACTCATGTTGGGGGCATTAGGTTTTGGGTGCACTATTAGAAAAAAAGGTGTTTTGCAAATGGCTTTACAATTTAATTTTTGAATTGCAAAGGACATTTGCAACTCATTATATTTATACGTTGTGAATACTAATGGACAAGTTGCATGAGTTGCAAAGTTGTAACTCATCGTCTATATGATGCAACTCATTGGAACTCAATTGTAACTTAGTCAAAACAACTCATTTTCAATTAACCTACGACTCAATTATAACTACACCCATGATGTCATATTGATGTCATTAATTGCCATCCATATATTAAAATCTAACACGTGGCATTATGAATTTTTTTTGACATAAATTTATTTATTATTTGAAACTATCGATCTGCATCGTCCATTATGATTATTAATGATGGTCCAAGATTTTAACACATGGCAAAATAAAAAATTACCACATGGCATATTTTATATATATATATATATATATATTAATAGTTAGGTAGGTTGTACATAACCATAGCTAAGTAAGTTGATAGGTCTTAAGACCTACATACCTACATATTTATTTAGCATTTCATTACTTACCTAGGTAGGTAAGTAGGCAAGAAAGCACAAGACTAAGTGCACTAAAAAATAGCCACGAAGTTTTATTTTGTATTTTATGTTTTACCTTTGGGTTAAACTTTTTAAAGTTCATCCTAAAATGGCAAATTTATTTTAATGTGAAAACAAAAGAAAAAAAAATAAATTTATATAACATGAAATTTGAAGATAACATATGTGTTAAATCATTTAGATGTTCATTAGTTGCAACTGAGTTGCAATTATAACATTTAAATATGCAAGGCAAGCCATATCCAAAGGGAGGGGTCCATTGTTTTTTGTGTTTAATCAAAACTTAAACCCCTCCTATTGGTGCATCTAGTGCACTACAAATCATCAAAAACGAAATAAAATTGAAAAAGTTATGGCCCCTCAAAGTAAAGGGGGTCATGAAGGACTCAAAAAAACAAACCACCAAATGTTATAAAGGTCGGTTCCCAAACACCCAAAAAATCCTTGTATCTTGTTTTATTATTATTAAAGTTCAAAGATGATTTGTAAAATTTCAAGTGGCATTCCTATAACACTTTAAATCGTTTAAAAAGAATATGAAATAAAAAAGTTATGAAATTTTTAAGAAGGAGGGGTCCAAGAAAAAAGAAAAAACATGTTTTGTAAATTAGAAAATTTATTTATCTTCTTATTATTTTTCATTACTCATTTTCATTTGCACTTCAAAGATGATTTTTAAAATTAGAGGTAACGCTCCAATAACATTTTAAATCACTCAAAATGAAACACATGTAATGAAGATATAAATAACTAATGAAGATGTATTTTTATTAAGTTATAATAAGTAATTGTATTATAGTTATAACATAGTTGAACATTAATACTTTAGTAGTGGCACACTAGTGGCCATACTAATTGTATCAATGGAAACCACAATAAAAAACTAGTTGCAAATGTATCCCATAATGGGTGGTGGAAATGTGGACACATGGCATGGTTGCATGTATGTACATTGTACATTAGTTGCAACATAATTGTTGCTTTAATGACACATTTACAATATTTCTAAAGTAGTTGCCACATGCAACTACAATGCAACTCCTAAAAAAATCAAACATGGTTGATTACATATGTATATACAATGTGTAAAAATTATCATATAGAAGACCCATTTTCAACTCACTTGTAACTATAATATAATTAATTAATTTTTTAACATGGCAATTTATTCATTAATACACTATATTTCTAAGGGGATAATTGCACAATAGTTGTAATACCTAAGGGATAGTTGCATAATAGTTGTATATGAGTTGTTTTTTGAGTTCTAGTTGCAAGGTAATGTGGTTTTGAAGGATGCAATTTCTCATACTGGTGTTCCTTGGGGATCCCTTTCCTTCACATCCCCTTTTCTCTAAGATGTTTTGCACAATGATGTTCAGCACATAGATGCCTTTCCTAGGTTAGGGGATGTGTAAGTGACATTTTGAATTTTCATTTATTGTTTTACTAAAAGGCTTCATTACTTTTTTCATTTTCCCCCCCACTCCCAGATTTGTATCATTAACTAACCTCCTTTGATTCAACCTTCATTTATGTATTTGGGAAACATTTAAAGCCAAGTTCTTTGGAGTGTTGGAAGTTCCTTTATTTCATTGGTAAGCTTCTTTTCCCAATATCTCTAGAAGTGGGATAGGTTTTGTTTTTATGGAAGTTATTGCCCCAGTAATGTACTTGGGGAGTTGGGGGCTTATCGCCCTAATCATCATATCTAAATTTTGCAAGACAGTTGTCTAACTTTTATTAAGGGCTATAGGGGCTAGTAATTCAAGTCCACTTCCATTTTAAGCCCACCTTAGGTGGGTTCATGACCTTTTACCTCCAATTACTTAGGTTTACATCCCTTCATTTGAATAATTATTAGAGACATGAACGGATTTTTTTGAAGAAAACATATCAAAGAATGTGCATGAACACTCATTTTCTAATATCATTTCAAACTTGTCTTCAAATTGTCATTGCATTTGGTTGAAATCTTGCACAAGCTTAAATTTAAGTCACTAAAAGGAATTTTGTTTTTGGCAATCAAGAAATCAATGATTATATGTCTTAAATTATTATATAATTGATTATATTCATCAAATATTACTTCAAATCCTATGTGGAAAAAATTGTAGTCATATATTAGTGGTGCATTTGATTAGTAGATGATGATGTGGTAATAGGAAAGATGACATCATTTTTTTCATTGCAAGTTTTCATCCATATGGCAAAGTGACGTGGATGTCCAAAATACATTTGAAAATGTGATTAGGATAAAGTCATTTCAAACATGATTAAAAAAAATTATGACATGCACAAAATGATGTATTATACATAGACAATGTGATCATACAATAATTTACAATGATTCAAAAATGATTATTAGTAATTTAAATATAAAATATAACTATAAGATGTGGGAAATACATAATTTATTTGTACATTAAAATTTTATCAAAAATTTAAATAAAATATTTAGATTAAATTTATACATGATATTATATATATATAATTTATGATTCATTTATAAATATTTTATGCGGATAAATTATATGAATTTATATGTTTAAATTTATGATATATTGGAAAAAATTATTTAAATATAAATTCTTACATCAAATGAAGGTTTAAGATATGAAAAATATTTATTCATGTATCAATCACAATGATTTTTCCATTTATAGATCATGTGTTTGAATTTAATGTTTTAATAAATAAATTATATAAATGTGCACATTATTGAAGGAAATGTATGAATAAATTTTCAATTTTTTCATTTAGAAAAAATATCAATAACATATGAATAATCAAATTTGAAGTTTTGTTTAATGTTTAAATGAAGTATGGTCTAAATAAAATAACATTAAATTATTTACATAACATGTGGGGTGGTTTGGTGGTAAAAGAATTGAACTCCATCCTTGGGGTCTAAGGATCAATCTTTACAAATGACATTTGCTATGGTCAACATTGGAATATTGACGAAGTGTTTCACGCTTACTTAGATTACCTAAGGTATATGGTTGCCTAGGCAAGCTTAAATATGTAAGATTAAGTAGTTTATTTAATAATTTAAATTGTTTTTAACTCAATTTAAGCAATGACACGTGTCAATAATTGATAAGAGAAAATAATGAAAATTGAAATATATCTTATTATTCTAGTGACGATGTTTCATCGAAATTGGTTTATGTATGATGAGATTTTCATGATTGTCATTACGATAATTCCAAAGTCATTTTGGATTATAATTCCTAATAGATCAAATTCCATTTCATAATCATTTTTTTCTTTTGTCTATTTATATCTTGTTGTTTGTCTTGCACCTTTTCAATGTTTTGTTTATTTGTATCTTGTTATTTCTCTTACACCCTTTCAATGTTTTTAAAAATTTTATTGAATTGTATTTTATTATGATTTTTTTTAATGAATTAGACTTTCATTGGTATTTTGCCTAACAAATCAAGAATGTAAAAAAATATTAATGGAACAAAATGACATTTAATGAAATTTACAAAATTTTAATTTTTGAAAAGACAAAATTGATTACAACAAAACTATTATGTCCACATAATAATTTAATCATCGTAGTGCAAAGTAATGCGAAGACCAAATTTATATTATATATAATAAATTTATAATATTAAATATTAGAAATTAGAAAAGCAATGTTCCCCATTTTTTTGGTCCAATTTGTAATAATAAATATAATTAAACACTAATTAAATTATCATTAATTACTTCACATATGTCCTTTATGATTGATGGATAATATTTACCACATCATTGTGCTAGATCATGTCTTAAATGACTATTATTTTAAACAATTCGTCCATGATGAATTTAGGGTTATTACTCATTTTTGTTCTTAATGATTATGATATTAATCATAAACTAGTCATATATTTGAAGATTTGTATTAATGAATGTTTGGTTTTTTGCTTGTTTAGTCATCCCATTTTTTAGGATGGCCTTTGACAAATTTCCCTCAACACTACACACCAAATTCTACTTCCTCAATCCTATAGTTTGTGATCTTTCTTGATGCATATGTAGCCAGACCATATATTCAACAAGGATACACCTATTTTGTTGTGTTCATGGGGGAAAGTGCATTGCCACACATGATGTAATTTTCTTTTGTTTCCATCGCTAAAAATATAAGGTTCCATGTTTTATGCAAGTAAACTCATGTTCTTTTGACACCATCTTTCTAGTCATTGTGGCGATAAGTGGATATTTGTTTATAATATATGGTATTCGCACTTTTGCCAACATAGTAATTAGTGCATATTTTGTTTCATGAGCCACTTCTTTTTTGAGAGTGACCATGATGATTACAACTTGGGCAAAAGTTGTGTCATATCACGATCGACATCTTGAAAATGATTTCATCCTTTTAGCAATAGAGATATTTGGATGTTTACACTAGCAAGTTGATGATTTCTTTCATCAATGTGTTAACATAACATGGTTGGCAAAAGGTTTCAGATATCCTTCTTTTTTGGTTTTATGTTCATTTTATAGGTAGAAGGTGTCAATGGCTCTTGAGAAACTTCAAATCACCATTGTTTTGATTTTTTTCATCAATGTGCCAACATGGCATGGTTGGCAAAGGGATATGGAAGTCCTCCTCTTTCAATTTTACGTTCATTTTATAAGTAAAAAATGTATGTGGGTTTTGAGAGAATTCAAGTTGTCACTATCTTGCAACAAGTAGCTGTGGCAACATAAAAAACCTCTTTTAAGCCTAGTGTCCTTCTAGGTTTTTTGCCCATCTTTTTGCACAACTTGTTTCGTGCTATTAATGATGAGTTTAAATCCTAGGTTTCTTGATTTATCCTTTTAGGGCTCCCCATTGTGTGTTTGCACTTTTGGGTGTGATTTTTTGTTTGGATTTTGATTTTTTTTTTTCCTTCTCTTATTCCCTTGCTAGGTGTTTTTCCTTCATTGTTTTTTTCTTATTAGCCAAATTTGCCTACAAGTTTTGGCAAAAAGCTATGAACAAATAATGTCTAAATATGACAAATTGAGAGTTTTTTATTTCAAAATCCGATGGACTTTTTTGAAATAAGAAAAAGATTCTTGTTGAAATAAGAAAACAAAACAAATCTATTTGTTGTTTGTGGTAGATGCCAAATTTTGCACAAAAAAAATGGCATAAGATGTTTTCATTAAACCTTTTTAATATTTGTGTATATTTTCTACATCAATAATATTAAAGCCTTTGGGCCCAATGATTTTTTTTGGATTTTTCATTGATGATGAGTTGGCCTTTATTTTTTAGTTTCGGTAGATTAAGGTGGCAAAGAATTGAGTGAAAATATTGTTCTTATGGTTATATGGTTTTATTTTTATATAATGGTGGTGATAGTTTTAATTTAGTGTTCAAGCTATATGGCGACATGAATTTGTTAAAAGTAAATGCATGATTGCAAAGAAAACTTGAGAGTTGTAACAATTTGTAGAACTTGGACTATATGTCAAATGTGTTTGTTTAGTTGTTTAGTTAAGTCCTAGTTAATTAGGGATAAACTGGGTTAGTTAAACTAATTAATCTCAAACCAGTTCATTTGTGAACATGGTTTGGGATATTTGTCATGGGATATAATCCCATCCTATGGTGATTTGAGATTTTATAGCATAGTTTATACTTTGCAATTTTATTTTTATACAAGTGTTTTAATTTTCTATGTTTTGGGCTTGGATTTTTGTGTTGTTACAAGTGAATCAATATTTTGGTTTAGATGTGGAGTACCATTCAAGGTATTTTTATGTTATGTGTTGTGAGTGTGGTGATAACGATGGTTACAGGCATTGACATAAGAGCGCACGACATATATTTGTGAATAATTTGGCAATAAAATTTGATTTTTTCACAAAACATTTTTCCATTAATTTTGTCAAAATAAGCAATATTGAACCCATAATTCAATCCCTTTAGTCCAAAAGATAGGTAGCCATTTTTGTACTCAAACCCACAATTGATGTTCAACTTGATCAAAAGCCTTAAGTTGAATGCGAAAAGATAGGAATTACATTTTAACCCTGTTTCCACTAACCAGACTCCACAATAAAAAAATATGTACATTCTTTTGGAAGAATCTTTAGGCAAATTCATTATGTATTCAATTGAAACAAAAACCCATTGTTTGACATGATTGTTTAAACGCTTCTTTGAAACTTGATAATAACAAAATGAATGCAAGTCCCAAATCATGAAAGTGATGACTGTAAGTCAGATTACCTTTGGGGTTGGCATTGGTGAAATAGTTGAAAAAGGAGAGCCTTTTGTGCTGGATGATTTGGTGAGAATCCCATTAAGGTGTCCCCATACTTGCACAGTCCAAAAACACCTAGTTAACCATTGCAAACATCTAACAATTAATCTGCAGTGCTTTCCAAGGGAGTTGAACCTTAGTCCAGAAAAAGACTTTGCCTAATTGCAATGGAAGGTGGACTTGCAAAACATAACACGTTAGTACCCCTATTTACAAACCACATGAAATGGTACAAATGACAAATAGGGGTTAGGATTAATGCGCTTGCTTAAATGCAAGAGTTAAAAATTATGAAGACACCATGAAAATGTAGGTTATCTTCACAAAAAATTGTAGTTCCAAAATGCTACAACTCCAACCCATATCGAGCTTTTGCCTTGTTCCAATTTATTATGGTGGTTTAGATTGGAAAAGTTTGCAATGTGAAAAAGTCTTGAGCATACATTTTAACCACCATATCCAAATTAATAGTTAATTGATTCCTCAATTTGGACTTCATAAAAGTGATGGTAGAAAAACTATGTTCATTTTCAACACTCCCCAAAATAACAACAATTGTTAATTCAACAAGTTTGAAATACTCAGAAATCCTATCTTTCAAAATCACATTAGAAGCAAACCTTCTCCACATTCAAGTGGTTGGATTCTAGTCATGTGGGGGTTTCATGGCAACCTCATTATTGGACTTCATGGTGGTCTTGAATAAACTAGATTGATGCTTAAGCAACACATGATCCAATAAACCTTCATGTGATTTGACATTCGGTTTAGTTAATTTCCGACAACAATAGTGTGATTTAAAAATTTGTAAATGCGTAGGGAACATCAAGGCAACTTTTGGTTGTACCCAATACTAAGGGTAAATAATGCCAGTTGTATTCATAATCTCTTATGCTTGAAACCTTTTGTCAAGTTCAAGTATCAAACCCTTTGCATTAGAAGTACATTGGTTTTTCACATCTTGGCATCCAACTACCCAATTTTCCTTGGTGACCATGGACACAACTCTAGTACATTTATTAGTTTTGTGCAACATGTAAAATTGTTCTTTGAAAAAAAGGCAACATAGTCTATTTGTGTGGTGGGTTTAGTGTACCAAACTACCAACAATGTATCAAATTTAAACTCCACCAAATCTACAAAATGTTAGAACTAGTCATGTGAAAAATGGTGTTTAGGGTCCACATAGAGGTTGTAGAAATTAACTTGAGTCAACTTCATAGCTACCACAAAATCACAATGAAACAATTGTTGTTTTGAATAAACTCGTTCAAGCTCTACATTGCCTCCAACATAGGCAACACACAAGTTAGTCCCATCACTTTTTCCACATCACAAAGTAATTCATAGTTAGTGGTAGCAACATGATTAGTAGAAGATCTTCAGACATTTTCATAACAACATATTTCTATTCAGATACCAATCTTTTAGAAGGGGCCATCATTGATATCCATTGAATTCAGATGTTTATCAAAATTTTCAAGCCCTTTGATTCAATTGCCTCAACCAACTTTGTGTGCTCCAAATGCCATATTAGGGGCTAACTATAGTATGTGTACATAGAAGAGAACAAACCTTCAATCTTCACAACAAATATCAAGGGTGATAAAATCTAGATAATAAAATTACACTGGTATGCCATACAATGAATCCTTAGAAAAGAAGGGTAATGTTTGCTAACTAATTGGACATTCACATTAGTCTTTAAGCCTTGGAAGATTGTTACATCGTTAGCCCCAAAGTAGACAACTTTGTTAGCAATGTCAATTTTTGACATCCCACCAAAAACAGCAAGAGAACGAATAATTACA
>Ga0116229_10011106_pt1 | contig 13371 bp, 12 predicted proteins | sample S1TSphgellanicum_3_FD_87313 | JGI IMG/M metagenome (GOLD analysis project Ga0116229, IMG submission 87313) | Host-associated microbial communities from peat moss isolated from Minnesota, USA - S1T2_Fc - Sphagnum magellanicum MG | ecosystem: Host-associated > Plants > Peat moss > Unclassified...
AAGCAATTCAAGACAGAATGGCTCTTGAACAATGTCTAAACTCTTTCTGTTGCTGATTTGCTTTTGGAAACAATGGACCCCTAATTTTGACATGTATGTGAAATGTGGGAGCTAGAGGATGCTAAGAGGGTTTACAGCAAGATGCCCACATGCAATGTGGTCTCTTGTGGAGCCAAATGTGGGCAATGGCAGAAGCATCATCATTCCCTGGACAAATGTGGCAATCATGTGTGGAGCCAAGCCGTGTCACATTTATATAGGTCCTGAATGCGTGTACCAGTGTAGGGGTATTTGAAAATGCCAGGGAGGGTCATGAACACATCATCAAAAGGCATAGAGTTTCAGATATCTCTGGTTAGTAGCCTTGTTGAAATGTATATCAAAATGCAGAAGCATACAAGATGCGTGGAGATTGTTCAACAAGATGTTCACACACAAATGGCAGAAGGCATTGGAACTACTTGTTCAAATGCAACAGGAAGGGAGAGAATAACACATCACCTTTAGGGGGACCTTACTTGATTGTGCTAAAGTAATGGCTTTTGAGGATGGCAGTTGTATTCATTACCAGATCATTTACAGCAGTTACAACCATGATGTTTTTGTGTGTAGCGGCCTCATAATACATATGCCAATCATAGGAATTAGGAGGATACTTGCAACAATTTTCAACAGGATTTTGAAAATGTGTGCCCACCTTTTTAGCTGCTCCATCTAATTTTCTCTCCCTGGCCTCTACACAATTTCTTAAAAACAAATTATTGTGGAGGCTTACTGTCCACCCCTGGCTTCTTGCAAGCTGCTGACGTCGGTGTGGGTGGAGTCTTACTGCCTTGAGAAGAGTTGCTTGCAAATGGAGGAACCTGCCTGTTTGGAGAAGGAGCATCATGTTCTTCAGTATCCTCCAAGTTGACAGGCTCCTGTGCAGATCCACCTATCGAATCAATTGGAACATCATTGTCCATGCCTCCAGCAGTGCCACGAGCCTTGGCAGTCTTGCCCCAGATTATTAAACATCGCTCAAACCATGGCCATTTGCATTGACCTGCGTCAGATTCTCCATGCTCCTGTTTCAACTGATTAAATTTCTTCTGCATTTTGTGTACTTTGGACTGAACTTGAGCCCAAGTGCGCGGAGGGGTCAATGGAAATGCCTCCTCAATCTTCAATAAAATTTCTTGCCACTGCTGCTGTGTCAAGCTGTTCATGCTATTGGCAAGAAACTTCTCCTCAAACAAATCCATCAACAATGCTGTAGAATCATTTTTCCAATCTCTCCTGGATTTGGGTGGAGCTGGAGGTGCTGTGTGTACAATGAACAAGGGAAGTGAAGAGTTTGAACCCATCGTCATCAGGGGCAGGAAACTTGGAAACTTGGCTCTTGAGATGGTTCCATGGTGCAGTGAGAAAATGGCTATGGAATGCAGGCATGTGAGCACGGGTGAGCACGAAGGTGAACGGTGAAACTCGTGAGAGACTCGGGGAGAGTGCTCAACGGAGCGCCGCAGTTCGTGGGCAGGCCGGAAGGGGAGCTACAGTGGAAGCCTGACACCCGCCGGGTGCGGCCGAGCAGAACGTTGGGATTTTCTGCCTGCCAGGTTTCGTGGCTGATCGCGGGCAGATCCGCTTCTCGCTCGGCAGTCTGCCGCGCTTCGCTTCTTCCTTCATGTGCGCAACCCATCAGAGGCTTACACTGAAGAAATGAAGCTTACTCTCAAGTTTGGTGCGGCTTGAATGAGGATATTACTTGCATTTCTTTCTTGCTTGCTATTCCTTCCTGAGTGCTAGCAGAGATGCTATCTGAATTTTCTTGTTGTGTCTGGAAATGCAGTAGAAACTCAGAACATACAGAATTGTATAATTGTTTGCAGATTATACACTTACCCATGGCTGGGAGCTAATGAAGTCAGTGGTGAGTAGTGGCGGCCAGTCACTGCCATTCATGTGAAGGTTATTGTCTGAATACTTTGTCAGTGACACCCACAAGGTTGTGACCACACTCATTAGTGTCATGCTTGTTTTGGTTTGGGGAAACTGGCATAGCCATTACGTTCAAAATGTTATTGTTGAGATATCTCAACAATTCCATGGATTTGGATGTGCACAGAATCTGTAGAAACCAATGTTACCTCTGTTGTTCTCATGTCAGCTTGTAATCATATTGAGTGACAGAGTATGCAGGTGCCAGATATGCTGTATCAACTGCAGGATGAAGAAAATGTGTTTCATTTGTGTCACAGTAGCAGGAAGCTGGCTGGTGCAATTTGGCTAAACAGCACACCTTGCGCTCAGCTCTGCATTTTCAGGAATTTTCAGGTATGTGGTGATTTCCAAAATGACACAAAGTTCATTGTGTCATAGGATACTTGGTGAGAGCAATCAATAGTAAGGGATAGCAATCAGTTTTAATTGCTTAGAAGCCATGCCATTTGCATTGTTGTGTGGTTATTTGAATGTATAAAGAACCACCAGTTTCAATTTTCAGTTTATTTCAGAATCAGAGAACCACCAGTTCCAGTTGTTTGAAAAAATAATCAGAAGATATAACCAACAAAGAACCAGTAGTTTTATGGCCAGTTATGTGATTTTTCTAAGCTTTTGACAATTGTGGTTGGATGCCAGAAATTGGCCTTTGATTTTTTTGAGAACTGTGGTTATGAATCCTCATAATCATCCTGATAACTGCTGGTGTGTGTTCCTGTTTCTAATAACCACCGGAACTGTTGTTAATACCAGTGATTTGGCTCAACAATGGCCCTTTAAAAATGATTTTTTTTTTTATAGCACAGCATTGAAATTGCTAGCCTGAGAGGCATTGGCCCATTTTTCCAATGCTTTTCTAAAATGGATCCCAAGTCTTTGCAAAATGGATCTTAGAATTTTAGAATCATGTTTCCTAGTAGTCTAAAGCTGGAATATTTTGTCTAAAACATCTAGCAATGGCTTGGAGGAATCTGCTGTTTTATTAGCACAGGGTAGAGCAATGGATTTGGATTGCCAAAAACTATCTCCAATTGCATGACTATCTGCAAGAGCACTGCCAAATTGCATAAAATTTAGTTGATAAAAGGGGAGAATAAGACCTAAAGTTAACAGCCATTAAATCTTCCATAGGTAGGGCCGGAGTGAACCAGCAGCCACCAGTGCACCAGTTTGGGATGAGGCTGTTCAGGTCGTTTCAGGATGAACCCAGACCCATCCAAGTAGGCATTTTTTTATTTTCCCCCGCCCTGCCCAGCATTTTGTAAGCCCCCTTCTAAATCCACTACAAGTAGCTTTGGAATACAGGAGACCTTTGCAACTGTGTAGGAGCTGTGGAGTGCATTGGAGTAGGTTTGGAGAGTGTTGGAACAGAGCTTTGGAGCGTTGGAGTAGTTGTGGAAAGCGTTGGAGCAGTTGCAGACAATAACATTAAGAGGTGAGCCCCTTAACTACTTTATGTTTTTTTTGGTGACAGTGCAATAAAAAAACACAGTTTCAATAAAGCAGGTCCAAGGCTGTGAGTTCAAGACGGATGAGATGGAGAATGTTTTGCTGATGGTTTTGCAATATGTGAACAGTGGTGATGTTGTTGTGGGTGTGACAACAAAGGAGCAAGTGAAGTGGTCTGCTGCAGTTGTGAGAAAACAACTCTAATCATGCTGCCCATATGGTATCACAAGCTGGAATTAGATGAGCTGGTGGAACAAGGTCTTCAAGATACAGATCCCAATAGTCTTTGACCATGGCCACCTTCATCATCACCATGTTGCGTGCCTTCAAAATATTGCTGCCATGGTCAAAAGCAAATCAGCTCATGTTGTCACTTCCTTGTGGATTGTAACCATTGCAGAAACACTGCATGATATCTATTTTGAGACTCATGGAAGTGCAATGCTCCAGTATGAAACCTCTGATCATGGGGCAATCTGAGTGCTCTGCAAATTGAGTATGACAAATCATAGAACTTCTAATGCTACTAACAACTGTGTAGTACAATGAGCTCAGATTTGTACTGCATTGCCAACTCAGCAAGAAGTTGTGCTATGTCATCCACTTGGTGTTGTACAGTGTTTATTGCATGTTGACTATGCAAAGGTTGGCTGGGTACATTTGGAGAGGAAATTGTCAGTTGGTGATTACTTGGGTTTAGCAAGTATTTTTGCAGTGAATTAATGGGAATAGTGGTGTCCAACTGGTATTTTGTCTGGTAGTATGCACTTGTGGAAGATAGATTGTTCAACATTCCTGAGCAAACACACCAACCTCATAGATAAACAACTCCATGGTTACTTGATACATGCAATGAAGTGTGCTTTCAAGATGTGGGTTGTGTTTAACATGCATGCAGGCAAAGAAGGCAGACAAGTGTGAGCTGCTATTCACAAAACTGAGTTTGCAGCAATATAATGTTGTTCTGTTGTACTTGCGGCACTGTGAGATGTTCTGAAGATGATGTCTTGCCAAGGATTAGCATAAAACCCACCTTTCCATATGGATAGCAACTACTCTCGTAGAGGAATAAATCAGGATCTAAGTCTCTGTAGTTCTTCTTGGCAGAACCCTGAGCTGTCCAAGTTTTGTCTGCAATTCAATGTTGTAAGACTCCAAAGCTTCATATTCTAGGTTTCAAGTTCTTCAAGGGGTTGTGCTCCACATCACTTCATCATCTCCAATCCAGGTAAGGATCATATTTGGTTGCAAACTTCCTGAGGATTATTCTGAGGCTGAATAGTCGGCAAGTCTGCTATGGTTCCCATATGACCCTATGTTTTCTGGATGTTTTCTGTTCCTTCTTCACCAGAAAGCACTTAAAAATCAGTCAACACACAATGATTGGATATAAGGATTGCCGTTCTTTGAGCATCTTATGCAAAAGATGCAACCGACCCAAACATCACAATTTCCAAGAGCAAATTACAAGAAAGTCAATGAAGGCCCAAATGCAGAGAGGAACACAGAGAGAAGAGTCATTTGATAATCATTGCATGCCTTTCAGTTGCAAGTTGTTTTAAAATGGGTTAAATCCCTTACCATTTGTCCGAATTTGCAGGTGGAGGAATGCTGCACAACAACATCATCATCAAGCTGGTAGCACATCAGCAACGACGGACTAACCCCACAGATAATAGTCTACAGATGTTGGATGCAAACATAGAAATCTTGGGAGCAACCCCAATGCTCTTTTTTATTCAGCACCGTATTTCAACTTTATTATTGTTTCTGACTGAGCAACCAAGTTCTCTGGAGAAAAGCAACTCTCCAACCGTAGCAACTTTACAACAAATGTTACATCTTGTCTCAAATGTTTTTTTACTCCAATGCCTACATCACCTGTGCTCAGCATCCTTTTCTAGAATGGGATAAAATCGCAAAACTTTGATTAGTCAGAACTACATTTGGTAATGGGGATCTGAACCATGAAAAATCCCACATGCAACCCTTCGAAATTATGTCAAATGAATGTAGAAACAACCCAAGAGAGAAACCACATACTAGACACCCAGTTCCAGACTCATTTGGAATCTGCAATGTTTGATCCCTTACAACATTCAGGGACTCAAACTGTCTTTTGGAGTCCCTTGTCAACATGAATTCTATGCTGATGGAAAAACTGGAAAAACTGCATCCCAAATCTGATTGCTTGTTGACCTAAGATAGAAGAACTCATTGGTCTTGTGGAATTGTCAACCAGTGACCGCGTTGAAACTGTATCAGAGACAACTATTGGACCCTAGATCTGCTTCACCTAAACCAGTTCCAATCATCATCATCACTGGAATATAGCGTACATGACACGAAATGGATCATTCAAGAAAGTGTCTTTTGGAGGCAATGGTGTAAGAGCATCCCCACTGGTGCTCAGTATGTGACCGTGCAAAAATATTTCTCACATCCAAGTTTAGTTATCTATTTTTGCAACCCCACCCATAAAACTGAAACGGGGACTGCAAATAAGTGGGAACTAGTAATAGCAAACCACCTGGGCCAATCATTGTGATTCGCGAATCAAAAACAGGGAGCACCAGTAAGATCGTATTTATTACACTCCTCTCTATCAGGTTCATTCACAGCTTTGCTGCGCTTTTCACCAGCCTTAGGAAACTGAGCAAATTTGAGGGGGAAAAACCATTTTCTTGAGCCAAACCAGCATATGTCTTCATCCAATTTTAATGTGCACTTTTCTTCATCTGATTTTAATGTGCATGGTCACATACCAAGCACCGGTGGGGATGCTCTAAGCATGGATGAGCCTTGCTGATAGATTGAGGCCTGTATTTCAAAATCCAAATAAATCTAAGCACCAAATGCCACACTCAATGCACCACAAGACAATGGCTGTTTCCAAATTATTGAAGAATCTAGCCAGGAGTAGGTTTTGTGTAAGGTAAGTACTAAGGACCCGGAACGGGGCTCTTCCCAGAATGAGGGCCCTGAGCAAGGTGGGTGCTGTGCTTGGGACCAAATTCCCAAGACAGCCCTGTTCAATGCCCTTTCCCAGCTTAAAGAACTGGTAGAAGGTGACCTCCAAATACACTAGAAAATTTCTCTGAGTGCTTTATACACCTAGCAATGATACATTATAGAAGAAGATGAGGGTGAATGGGGTGTGCATCTACCCCACTTATTAGCTAAGGAAGAGTTAAGATGCATGGTGTGGTTGCCAACTATGTGGGTTCCAACACTTGTTTTTTGTTCTTATTGCACTCATCCAATAATCTCTTGGCCACGCCTTGATAGGTGACAATGAGAATTTTTCTATCAATCTTGATGCATTTAATTACTAGCCAATAGTTGCCATCTTAGGTAAACATGCAAAAAATTTGATAATATTCATCATCTGATTGCTTAAAAGCTTGAAATTTCATATTAATATTATAAATAATCATATTGATATATCGATACACACATGCATTCTTGGCACAATATGTCATGTGTTACCACATCGATGCCTACAATGATCATTGTTGTCACACATACAACACATAACAAATAAAATCTTGAATGGTACATCATATCCAAATCAAAATGAACTCACCTACAATACATAGGAATTCAAGCCCAAAAACATACAAAATGAAAACACAAACAACATGTGAATGAAAAATACATAAAAATAGGAAAAACCTGCAAAACATACCACATTATATTCTAAAATCTCAAATCATCAAAGAAGGATTTGAGATCACAAAACTTGAGTTCTATACCCAATTCACAAATTAACTTATACATGTTCTCACTAGAATTGGTTCATTGTTAAACTACACATTAAATTAAATTAACCTAACTAGGCTAGATTAGGTATAATCAATTTAGACTTGATTATATAAATAATCACTACCACCTAACATCTTTCATGGTATTTAGTTCATCCATTTTCTTCCAAATTTTCCATTGCCCATGACCCACCTTTTGTTCATTAATTTTCTCGACTTTCAATTTTGCTAACCCACATATCTATTGGATAATTAGTAATGCTTTGAAATGGAAGGTAAAATAACAAGGAAATTATAGGACAAAAAAGGTAAAGTAATTAAAAAATATTTTTATTTAACATTTATTTATTATTCTTCCTTCCTTCTTAAGGAAATGAGTAATTTATTTGGGATTTCATCTTTTGCCAACTAATTCATTCTTGTCCATTGTCCAATTTTTTCAACTTCCTCAAAATTTGTCTTTCCCAACTCATTCCATTTCCATTCATTGTCCCAACTTTTTCAACTTTTGTATATTTCATCTTTTGCATCTAATTCCATTTTCATCCATGAAAAAAAATATCCAACAATTTTACACAATCTCAACCTATAAGAACACTTGGTATTTGATGAACTTGATTGTTGTGGAAGATGAATAAATCAATAAAAGGGACTATTGGCAAAGGTGCAATGTTGAATATTAAGTAGAAGCCCAACAAAATAAATAACTCATAATTCTTATCAATGTTGAATGTAAAGTAATCAAATTATATATTGTATACTTGTGAAACATGTAATTTATTTGGGTTGAATAATCTAAGTTAAAATGATTATTAATTATATGCAATAATATTCATATATATATATATATATATGGGCATGTTCAAGTTAAGGGTTAATATGGTTTCGGTGATATAATGGTGATGGGTTTAAATTGGTGATTATGACATGTAGCTAGTCTTTTTAGTTGCCATAGGTACATCCTACCTTTTTTTCTTATCTTTGTTTTAACCTATTGCCTTTTTGTATGCAAGTACATTGTGTAGTTGTAAAATGCACATCTCCATTCATGATGTTGCCAAGAGTTAGCATTGCCGTCAAACTCTAATCATGATGGCAAATGGTTCCTTAACATTTGCAAAATAGTCATCAAGTTCCTTTTCTTCTCCATCTTTTTTCCCTTCCTTCTATTTTCACTTTTTTTTTTTGCTCTTGCATCATTTTTTGTCATGGAAGTTTTTACATCACTCACAATCTCTATGTTGTTATTATAGTGTTTTTTGTGGTTGTTGTGGAGGTTGCTCTATGTCATCATTATTTTGTGTTGTTGTTATGTCACATGTAGTTGGTCCTTTCCTTCAATGTTCTATTCATGTAGTTGTTCAAAGACTTTGTTCAAGATTGTGGGGTTGTTGTTACAATGTTTTTCATGGTTGTTGTGGAAGCCATTCCTCATTATTACCATGTGTGGTTTTGTTACATTGCTAGTAGTTGTTCCTTTCCTTTTTTTTCCTTCCCTTGCAATTCTGCAAAGATTTTATTGAAATTTTCGTGGTTGCTATTGTTCATGGTTAGTAGGTTACCATGGGAGCCACTCTACATGATCATTGTTTGTGTTGCTATTAGGTCGCTTGTAGTCATTATTTTCTCTTTATTTTTTTCACACAATTGCTCAAAGATTTTTCTTTTGATTTTTAAAAAAAAAATTACATCTTGTTTGTAATGGTTCTACCTATAGAGTTGTTATTGTTGATCCAATTTTTCCATGTGGTTTTGAGGTTGTAAGAGGTTTTTTTCTTTATTCTAAGGTTGAAAGTGAAATTGTGAATCTAATGGGAGTTTGGATGGAGGATTTCTTGGGATTAGATAATAGAATGTTGATTGAAGGAATGAAAAATGTTATTGTCCTACATTAATGCAATTTGTTTGTGATTTCAAGTTGTTAATGACAAAGGAGGTTGGAGATTGGGGGTCAAAGCCAAAAATATAACATGGTATTTGAATTTTTTCATGGTGCAATATAAAAATGAAATGTGGGTTGAACACTTTTTAATCATTAGAAAAAGTCATTTTGTAATTAATAGAAAATTTGTGACCTTTGATGGAAAAAAAAAACACTAAATACAAGCGTGTTATTCTTATTGACATCAAAGTTGCTTGCTCGCTTTATAAGCTTGCCCATGGAGCTAAATATCTTTAATGTAGCAAATTGTTCATGATCAACAAATCTTTTGAAACATGGTTTTACATGAATGTTGTGTTTAAAAGCTAGATTTGGAGGTGATAATTATCAAGGGTATTGGTAGGTTTCAAGGATTGGTGTAACCTCCCTTCTATTCATGATGTAAATGATTATATGAAAATTCACATTCAGAAACCTAAGGGTGCTATTAATTATTTTTCTTACAAATCCAAATTAAAGTTCATAACATGCAATTATAAGCAATTGTTGATCACGAAAAATGATTTTGGGATGTTTTTATAAAATTGTTTCGGTCTATGAATGATTATATACTTTTGCGACTATTTAACCTTTACCAAAAAGCTACTTGCAATGACTTCTTAGATCATGAACATGGATCACATGATGGCATTCATCTTTACATCATTGGTGACAAGGGTTATTTACTTTTGCCCTAGCTCATGGTCTTTCATAAACAAAGTGCAAACATCAAACACACTTTTGGAAACATTTTACAATAGACATCTTACTAAGGGGAGGAATGTAGTGGAAAATGTTTTGGGGATATTAAAAAAATTTTCAAAGAACTTTTGTTGAAAAAAAATCTTCATGTTCAATTTCTTCCTAATGTAGTTATGTGTTGTTACATTTTGTATAACATGATATTAGACAAAAGGGAGGTTGATGTAAACGTGTTGATGTTGTAGTTAAAACATGAAGATGCACAAGATGTAATAAGAAGGCATCAAACAATAGGATGGATGCAAAACTCACTAAGACAAAACTTACTTAATTAGAAGGTAATGAACTTTTAGGATTTAATCAATGTTTGATTTAACCAAGTATCATATATCTAGGGAACAAAAGAACATATAGAAAATGAATAAGTTAAATTATCATCAAGTTGCATGATATTATCAAAGGAACTAAATTATTGTGATTGAACTAAAATGAACCACTGAATTATTGTCATTGAATTGAAATGATCTATTGTCATTGAACTATTGAACTCAAATGAATTATTATTAGCATCATATTAATCATAAATGTACAATTGAATTTTATTTATTTATTTGGCTTTGATTTGCATCCCTCCTACTTGATAATGGATCTTTTTATCATTTGATAAATGTTTTTTTAAAGTCAAGAAACTACATTTTGTAATATGTTTGTTACAAAAATGCCATGCATAAATGAAATGGTTGAAATGTTCAAATGTGAAATGATGTCAAGTTTAATGTTGAAATGGAATTGAAATGTTCAAATGTTGTCAACATCCATGTTGTCAAATGAATTGAGCTATTGTCATTGAATTAACAAATCTTATCAAATTCAAATGTTATCAAATCTATTGTTGCTATCAAATTCAATGTTGTTATCAAATTCAATGTTCAAGTGGCAATTTAACTCAACATGAATCTTGTTTTTTTCCAAATCAATTGTTAGTAGTTACTTTTCATTTGTGTTTTGACTATTCGAGAATATTATATCATTAAAAGGAGATTAAAAAATGTTGACTACTGGATGCATTTATGTTTGATCTTTTATGAAGGCATGGCACATTGTCGAATTGAGATTAGATGTAACATTCACCAAATTTTTATTCATCTTGTAAGCCTTCTTATCCCTTTATATCATATATGTAAATTGTTTTGTGAATGTATTCTCATGGGACTTGGTTTGGTTTTCTTAATTTCAAACTGACTTGCATTGATATGGTCCATGGTGCCCACTAATGTCTTGTTCTTTTTATCATTGGCTTTAATCACTAAAATGAATATTGATGATATTTTCCTTTTGATCCAATGCTTTTAGGAATTATTGTTGTTCCATGTGTTGGATGTCTGCTAGTTTTCACATGTGTTCTAAAATCAAAATCACCGATATTTACAAAGGCAAGATGTTGAAAAAGATTACTTGGGCTAATAGATATTGAGAAAATATCCAGATTGATTACATTGTTTCCAGTAGTTCCCACATTGATGCCTTAGTTGAATTGAAAAACCTCTTGGTCCTCTTTAAACACATCATTTTCTACTGTCAATTTTTCCATTAGAGATTAAGGAGGTTGTGTAGGAAAGTTTTCTTCCTCTTATTCTCCTTGTTTTACATAGACTTTGTCACCTTTTGTTTACAAGTCTTTGATATGCATTAGAACATTAACATTCTTCTCCCTTTAGAATTCAATCACATGATAACAATTTTCATTGAACTACTTAAGCAAATGGAGTTTGTTTTGCTCTTCTATTTGCACACCTAGTATGAAATGTTATTGCCAATGCCATTGCGATAATCAAATATCTTTTGTAGTTTCCATGGATGCAATTTCACTTGTCTTTGCACATCTTGCCAATTCTTGGAGTCTTTGAGTGTGCCATTGATTGCAAGTCCCTTAATAATTTGTTCCATTGTTGTGTTGTAGAAATCATGTTTGCTTATGGATTAACAATTTGCCTCAGAACAATTTGTTCCTTGTGTTTACAACGAATCAATGCCACCACCTCTTTTGATTCCAATTCGAATTGTGTCACCATGAAGGACCTCCACTACCTGATTTTTTTATTCCTCTACATTGTTTTTTGAATTGTCCACTAGATCCACCTCCTTTTGACTGCAATTGGAGTTTTGTTGTTGTGAAAAACCTACACTTTTTTGACCTTTACTTCTTCCTTTTACACTATCTCTTGGATTGTCCACTGGATCCACCTCCTCTTGAATGCAATTGGAGTTGCACTATTGTGAAGGACTTGCATTTCCTTGATGTTTGCTTCTTCCTTTTATAATATTTCTTGAATTGATTCTTGAACTGTTCACATCCAGAGCCTCCAATAATCACGCTTGTGATGGTTGTAGAAAGATGAAGAGATTGTGTAATTGATTGACATGATGGTGAGATGTGTGTTAAAGAGATTGTGCAACTTTGATTAACACAATGGTGAGGTGCATTGTAGGTGATTGAGAAATGCTTGATTTTGTTGATGCTATAAATGATCATGGCAATGGCGAATGCATAGATGTTGTTGAACAATGATGTAATGGTGAGATGCGCAAGAAAATAGAACAATGGTGAAGCATGCAAGAAAGCAAAATGATGGTGAGGCTACGAGAGAATGAAACGATGATGAGATTAGGTGATGGTGAGGCAAACAAGATAACGAACCTTGTCGATAAGCTATTAACTAGGATCACGAACTATTAAGCTATTGATGATGCTAAAAACTTAAATCTTCATTTTTTGAAATTTTTGTATCATGGTGACAATAAACTAACATCCTCCTAACTTCAAAAGTTTGCTTAATGATAACAATACCACATCATTTGCCACATCAACTATTTACAAACAATTTGTCTCAAGTTTGAACAAAGGTTATTATTATTCATTTTTATCATCAACATTATCTCCATGTCTGAATGGGGACCATAAGTAACTTAATATGAAAAATAAGTAAGTTAAAATCTTGTTCTGTTGCAATGTCAGCTTTTAATAAAGCAGCTAAAAAGTTGTGTTTGTCTCTAATTACACACCAAAAGGAGAAACTCTGAAACAATTGTCATATCTATCGGATGGATCAGCCCATGGTCAATGCACGTCCCGTCCTGCTTTTCATAACCAGAACTTTTTTGCTTGCCCACACAACAAAAGAATGCCATTTAGGTGTACAAAAAAGTTGTATCCAGTTATAGTTGGAAAAATAGTGGGACCACCTTGGGCTTCGGAATATGGTCCAAAAAAAGTCCCAATTGGGACCTACATTTGGTGAAAGAGGACGAACATAGTGGTGTCGGTTGCTTGACAACTCAAATTACCAAATTAAGAATGCCAAGGAAACAAATACTAACACCGACCAGTTGAAGTGAACCAACACCGTGTCACCGACCAGTGAACCAGGACACCATGCTGGATGGATGGTATATGGACAAAGAAACAATTCATTATAGAGTATAGTAGCTTAATGGATTTTGGCCCTTAGGTAGTAATAGGTCTAATTTTTATATGAAGATTTCTGAAAGATG
>Ga0116229_10011109_pt1 | contig 13369 bp, 11 predicted proteins | sample S1TSphgellanicum_3_FD_87313 | JGI IMG/M metagenome (GOLD analysis project Ga0116229, IMG submission 87313) | Host-associated microbial communities from peat moss isolated from Minnesota, USA - S1T2_Fc - Sphagnum magellanicum MG | ecosystem: Host-associated > Plants > Peat moss > Unclassified...
CACGAACCGCAAGTTCGTGCGCATGTCCTTGGGCGGCGTGCGCGACGAGGCCGAGATTCGCGGCCACCGGCGCACCTACATCGGCTCGATGCCGGGCAAGATCATTCAGAACCTCTCGAAGTGCGGCGTCCGCAACCCGCTGTTCCTGCTCGACGAGATCGACAAGATGTCGACGGATTTCCGCGGCGATCCCTCCTCCGCGCTGCTCGAGGTGCTCGATCCGGAACAGAACAGCACCTTTAACGATCATTACCTCGAGGTCGATTTCGACCTGTCCGAGGTCATGTTCGTCTGTACCGCGAACAGCTTGAACATCCCGGCGCCGCTGCTCGATCGCATGGAAGTGATCCGCATCCCGGGCTACACCGAGGACGAGAAGAGCAATATTGCGCGCCGTTATCTGCTGCCGAAACAGATCAAGCAAAACGGGCTTAAACCCGGCGAACTCGTGGTCGCCGATACGGCGATCCAGGACATGATCCGCTACTACACGCGGGAGGCGGGGGTGCGCAACCTCGAGCGCGAGTTGTCCAAGATCAGCCGCAAGTCCGTCAAGCAGCTGCTGCTCCACCCCGAGGAGAAGACCGTGACGGTCGACTCCGCGAACCTCGACGACTACTTGGGCGTGCGCCGCTTTCGCTACGGCAAGGCGGAGGAGAGCGATCGCGTCGGGCAGGTCACGGGTCTCGCCTGGACCGAAGTCGGCGGCGAGCTCCTCACGATCGAGGCCGCGGTGGTCGCGGGCAAGGGCAAGCTCACCCATACGGGCCAACTCGGCGAAGTCATGCAGGAATCCATCCAGGCGGCGATGACCGTCGTGCGCAGCCGCTCGGCCGTACTCGGCCTGGACATCGATTTCTACCAGAAGGCCGACGTGCACATCCACGTCCCCGAGGGTGCGACGCCGAAAGACGGCCCGAGCGCGGGTATCGGCATGTGCACGGCGCTGATCTCGGCGCTGACCAAGATTCCGGTGCGCTCGGACGTGGCTATGACGGGCGAGATCACGCTGCGCGGCGAGGTGCTGCCGATCGGCGGCCTCAAGGAAAAGCTCCTCGCGGCCCACCGCGGCGGCATCACCACGGTTCTGATCCCCGACGACAACGTCAAGGATCTCGCCGAAATCGCCGACAACATCAAGGAGAAACTCGACATCCGCTCGGTCAAGTGGATCGACGAGGTGCTGCAGGTCGCCCTGACGCAGGTTCCGGCACCGCTGGCGGCGGTACCGGCGAAGCCCGCCGAAGCAATCGCGGGCGAGAAGCGGCGGCGACGCGCGGCGCGGCCGAAAACCCAAGTGCGGGCGCACTAGCCAAGCGTAATCGCCTCGCGTAGACTTTCGCGCCTCTTCCGGGGGTGCTTAGCTCAGCTGGTAGAGCGTCGCCTTTACACGGCGAATGTCGGGGGTTCGATCCCCTCAGCACCCACCAGCACGGCATATGCGCAGTGGTAGTTCAGCTGGTTAGAATACCGGCCTGTCACGCCGGGGGTCGCGGGTTCGAGTCCCGTCCACTGCGCCATTTCCTGTCGGAGAAGCGATGCGCGGCCGTTGCGGCCGCGCCCTGGGGCGCGGTATCGCCCTGGGGGTGTGGGGTCTTGGAGAGAGCGCCGATGCTGCAACAAATTCACGACAAGTTGACGGGCTGGTTCGCCTACGTGGTGTTGGGCGGGATGGCCGCCGTGTTCGTGTTTTGGGGCATCAACTGGACCCTGGGCGCCCCGACGTACGCGGCCAAGGTGAACGGCCAGGAAATTCCCGCCGGCGAGGTGCGTCAGGCCTACCAGCAGCAATTGGCCCAGTTTCAACGCCGCATGAACACACCGCTCGACGAGTCCGCCCGGAACGCGATAAAGCAACGCGTGCTCGACGACTTCGTCGCGAACGAGGCGCTGCTGACGCGCTTGACGAAACTGGGTTACCGGGTGAGCGACTCCGATCTGCTCACGGCGATGAGCCAGGTACCGGCGTTTCAGGTCGACGGGAAATTCGATCAGGCCCACGCGGTCGCGCTCTTGAAGGCCCAGGGCCGGTCGATTCCCGAGATCGAGGCGATGTTTCGGCGCGAGGTCGAGATGCAGCAGTTCGACACCGCGATGCGCAGCTCGAGTTTCGTGACCGCGTCCGAGGCCAGACGACTGACCGAGCTCACGCGCCAGCAGCGTGAGATCGCCTGGTCCGTGCTGCCGGCCGCTCCGTTCGGGGCGCAGGCCGAGCCTGACGAGGCGGCGATCAAGTCCTACTACGATACGCACAAGTCCGAGTACATGACGCCGGAGCGGGTGAATCTGCGTTATGTCGAACTCAGCGTGGCCCAGCTGTCCGCCGCACTGACCGTCAACGATGCCGAGCTGCGTGCCTTTTTCGACGACCAGAAGACCAAGAACCCGGGCGCCTATAGCCAGCCCGAGCAGCGCCGCGTGAGTCACGTGCTGATCCAGGTCGCCGATCCGAAGGACGATGCCGCCGCGAAGGCCAAGGCGGAGATGGTGTTGAAGCGCGCGCAAGCCGGTGAGGATTTCGGCAAGCTCGCCAAGGAATTCTCACAGGACCCCGGCTCGGCCGTTCAGGGCGGCGATCTCGGGTGGTCCGAGCGCAAGGTCTGGGTCGCGCCGTTCGCCGACGCCGCCTTTTCCATGCAGATCGGCGAGCTGCGCGGGCCCGTGAAGACTCAATTCGGCTATCACATACTCAAGCTCGAGGGCATCCGGCCCGCGAGCGAACGGAGTTTCGAGGACAGCAAGAGCGACATCGAGGTGCAATACCGGCGCAGCGAGGCGGAACGCCAGTTCAGCAGCCTGCAGGATCAACTCGCGGATGCCGCGCTGCAGAGCGCCACCGACATCGATGCGGTGGCCCGCAAGGTCGGACTGCCGGTGGTCGACATCCCCGATTTCACTCGCAACGACGGTGGCGGAGCGCTCGGCAAGTCTCCCAAAGTCATCGAAGCCGCCTTCAGCCAGGACGTGCTCGACGGACACTTGAGTCCCATCATCGAGGTCGACAAGGGCAGCGGCGTCGTCCTGAAGGCTTCCGATCACCGGATGCCGCAGCAGGAACCGCTCGAGAGCGTGCGGGCACAGGTCGTTGCGGCATGGAAGAAAGACCGCGGAATCGAACTCGCCAAGGCGGCGGCCGCCGACGCGGTCAAGCGGCTCACCGCGGGTGCGGCGTGGGACGCCACGGTCAAATCCTTGGGCGGAACCGCCGAGCCTGCGCATTTCATCGGCCGCTCCGATCCGGCCGTGCCTGCCGAGCTGCGCCGCTCGGCCTTCGCGACGCCGAAGCCCGCCGACGTGCCGGTCTATACGGCGGTTTCGCTCGCGAACGGCGATGCGGCCATCCTGTGCGTGAGCGCCGTGCGCGTCGAGCCGGACGCTAACCCGGCCCAGGCCGACGTTGCGCGGCGTCAATTCGCGCAGCAGTTCGCGTCGTCCGAGGCCGAGGGCTACGCGCTGGCGGCGCGCGCCGCCGCGAAGGTCGTCGTCAACCCCAAGGCCATCGATTGATTGGCTGAACTGCTGCGCCAATTTTCGGAGTGGTACTTGGGCTCGCTGAGCCAGGGAGGCTATTGGCTCATCGCGGGCCTGATGCTGCTCGAGAGCACGCTCATCCCGCTGCCCAGCGAGGTCATCATTCCGCCGGCCGCCTATTTGGCCGTCACGGACGGCGGCTTCTCGCTGGCCGGCATCATTCTCGCCGGCACGGCGGGATCCTGGCTCGGCGCCTCGATCATGTATTGGACCGCGCGCGGCCTCGGTCGGCCCCTCGTCATGCGCTTGGGTCCCGCCGTCGGGCTGCCCACTCGGAAGCTCGAACTCGCCGAGCGTTGGGCGGCCCGTTATGGTTGGGTCGGCGTGGTGTTCTCGCGGCTGTTGCCGGTCATCCGGCATTTGATCGGCATCCCGGCCGGCATCGTGCGGCTCGATTTTCGCCGCTACAGCCTCGCCACGCTGGCCGGTTCTCTCATCTGGTGCTCGGTGCTCGCCGGTCTCGGCACCGTGGTCGGCCGCAACCGCGAGCTGCTCGCGGGCTCATTGCACCGGTTCTTCGTCTTGGTGCTCGGAGTCGCCGTGCTGCTCGCGGCGCTGTACTACGTGTTCGTGCAGCGCCCCGCGCGGCGCGGCTGACGACCCCGCCGGATCACGACGCCGTGGAATGGGCCGGCGCCGGCGGTGCCGCGAGCACCACCGGGAATTTCGTGAAGATCGCTGCGGCGGCCTGGTTGATCTTCGCCTCGGCCGACGGTCCGGTCGCGTCGCCCACGTACTGGTTGACCGAGGCGTGCCAGATCGCGGCCCGCGTCTTCGCGTCGAACAAGTCGATCGAGACGCGACCCTGTTCGTACGGCGTGTCCCAGCCCCAGGCGCCGCCATAGCCCCAGCCGCGACGACCCCAGCCGTAACCGCCATACAGACCCACGCCGCCCCACTCGTCCGCGACGACGCGCGATCCGATCGCGTAACCGACCACACAATCGGCCGCCTGCGGAGTCGGGACGAGCTGGATCCCGCGGGCGGAGAGATTCGTCTCGATGGCCGTGCGCAGGCGGTCCGCGTTCACCGGATTGCTGAAGGCCGCCGGCTGATTCATGGCCGCCACGTGTTCCGTCGCGAAGGTATACGTGTGGCAGCTCGCCACGTTACCGGCAGGGTTCGCATCCGTGGTGACCGGTAGCGAGGTGCAGGCGCCGAGCGCCGCTACGGCGGCGCCGACGGCCGCGGTGTGTAGGATTCGATGAAGCAACGACATATGAGACTCCTTACGGAACCGAAAGTCCGTCGCATGACCCCAGACAGCCGGAAGTTTAGCGCAGTTTCGGACCGGTCGAGCCCGGAAAAGTTTCCGTATTGACGGTTCCTGACAGTGCCGGGCCCGCCGCTCAGCCACCCTCGGCATCGCCCGGGAAGCTCATGCCGACCGTGCTGTAGCCGCCGTCGACGTAGAGGATCTCACCGGTGATGCCGGCGGCCAGGTCCGAACAGAGGAACGCGGCGGCGTTGCCGACATCCTCGATCGTGACGTTGCGTTTCAGCGGTGCGGCGTCGGCGACGTGGGCCAGCATCTTGCGCAGCCCCGGGATGCCGGCGGCCGACAGGGTCTTGATGGGGCCTGCCGAAATGCCGTTGACGCGCACGCCTTGCGCCCCTAAGTCGCCGGCGAGAAAGCGCACGTTCGCCTCGAGGCTCGCCTTTGCCAGGCCCATGACGTTGTAGCTCGGCACCGACCGCACCGCACCCAAGTAGCTCAAGGTCAGGATCGCCCCGGCGCGGGACTGCATGAACGGCAGCGATTCGCGTGCGAGCGCGGTCAGGCTATAGCTCGAAATATCGTGGGCGATCTTGAAGCCCTCGCGCGTGGTGGCGTCGACGAAGCGGCCGGTAAGCGACTCGCGCGTCGCGAATGCGACCGCATGCACGAGGATGTCGAAATGCGTCCAGCGCGATTTGAGCGCGGCGAACCCGGCGGCGATCTCGGCATCGCTCGCGACGTCCATCGCGAAGGTGATGTCGGAGCCGAGCGACTTGGCGAGCGGCACGACGCGCTCGGCCATCCGGTCGATGTGGGCGAAGGCGAGCTCGGCGCCCTGCGCATGCATGGCGCGGGCGATGCCCCAGGCGATGGAACGATCGGTCGCAAGCCCCACGATGAGGGCGCGCTTACCCGTCAAGAAACCCATGACAGCTCCCACTCTGGCGGACCGGCTCCCATGCCTAGCCCTCGTGTTCGTGGCGATTCGGCGGCACGTACATGACGAGATGTTGGCCGGCGAAGATCTGGTGACGCTGGTTCAACCCATTCCAGCTCTTCAACTGGGTGACGGATACCTGAAACTTCAGCGAAATGCTGTAGACCGTGTCGCCCTTGCGCACGGTGTAGGTGAGCCGGCGCCCCGCGGCGAGACGCTCGCCCTCGCCGCCGCGGACCGCGCGCTGCTTGATCACGAGCCGCTGTCCCTTGGTGAGCGTCTCGCCGGGACCTAAGTCGTTCAAGCGCGCGAGCGTGCTCACGGGCACCCCCTGGCGCCGCGCGATCGCGCTCAACGTGTCTCCGGCGCGGACTCGATAAACGCTCTGGCGCAGGGAGTGTGCCGGTGCATCCGTGGACGGGCGATCGATGCGCGCCGCCGCGAGCAGAACCTTGTCGGGCAGCTCGCCGCTCGCGGCGGGAATCTTCAGCGTCTCGCCCGCGCGCACCCGCTTGCCGCGGATCTCGTTGAGCTCGACCAGCACGGCCACGGAGGTGCCGTACTGCTTCGCGATCGACGGCAGAGTCTCGCGCGGACCGACCACGTGAGTGGCGAAACGCATGCGTTCCTCGGGCGCGAGGGTCTTCAGCGCCGCCTCGAATCCGTCGGCCGCATCGATGGGCACGAGAATGCGGTGCGGGCCCTCCGGGTCCGTTGCCCAGCGGTTGAATCCGGGATTCAGCGCGACGATCTCGTCGTAACTCGTCCCGGCGAGCTTGGCGGCGATTTTCAGGTCGATCTGCGACTTCGAGTCGATCACGGCGAAATACGGCTCGTTGGGCAAGGGTGCGAAGTGGATGTCGTAACGATCCGGCTCGGCCATCAAGCGCTTCAGCGCGAGCAGCCGCGGCACGTAAGCACGCGTTTCCGCCGGCAGGGTCAGATGCCAGAAGTCGAGCGGCAGCCCGAGCGCCCGGTTGCGGTCGAGTTCCCGCGCCACGGTCACCTCGCCGACGTTGTAGGCGGCAATCGCGAGCAGCCAGTCGCCGTCGAACTGATCGTGCAGTTGCTGCAGGTAGTCGAGTGCCGCGCGCGTGGATTCGATGACGTCGCGGCGGCCGTCGTACCACCAGTCCTGCTTGAGGCCGAAACGCAGGCCCGTGGCGGGGATGAACTGCCACAGGCCGGAGGCTCGACTCGGCGAGTAGGCAAACGGTTCGTAGGCGCTTTCGACCACCGGCAGCAGCGCGAACTCGAGCGGCATGCCGCGCGCTTCGACCTCCGTGACGACGTGGTACAGGTAGCGCTCGGCGCGACGAAACGTGCGATCGAGGAACTCGGGATTGTTCTCGAACCAGGCGAGCTGCTGATCGATGGCCGGTTCCTGGACCTCGTCGAAGACGAAGCCGGCGCGCATGCGGTCGAACAGGTCGTCGTAGTCCTCGCCGTTGTGGTGCTGCCATTCGCTCGGCATGGCGAGCGTCGGCGTGCTGCCCACGCTGGCGCCGACCGGGGCCGCAGGCGCGCTCGCGATCTGCGTCGTGACGGTCGGAGCCGGCGCCGGCGCCGAGGCGGGCGGGGTGTGCGCGCAGGCGCCGAGCAGCGCCGCAGCAAGCCCCGCCGTCACGCGGCGCCGTGCAGCGGGCCGGATCATGCCCGAAACCCGTCCTTCCAGCCGCGCAGCGCCGCGAATACCGCCGTGTCGTCGCCGAGCGCCGCACCGGCGTGCTGTTCGGCGGCCGCCCGGACGGGGCCGTGCGCGCAGCGCAGAAAGGGATTGACGTCCCGTTCGAGCGCCAGCGACGAGGGCAGGGAGGGCAGGTCGGCGGCGCGGCGCAGAGCCACCGTGTCGCGATATTCGAGCGCGGCTGCGTTGCCGGGCTCGACCGCCAGGGCAAAACTCAAGTTCGCGGCCGTGTATTCGTGGCCGCAGTACACGCGCGTATGCCCCGGCAACGCGGCCAGGCGCTGCAGGGAATGGTTCATTTCCGTTGCGGTGCCCTCGAATAGGCGGCCACAGCCTGCACTAAACAGCGTGTCGCCGCAAAACAGGGCGTCGTGGCCCCAGAAAGCGATATGACTCGTGGTATGGCCGGGCACCGCCAGGACCTCGAAACGCAGGCCGAGGTCCTCGAAGTCGACGCGCTCCCCATCGTGAACGCTGCGGGTCAGCAGCGAGATTCGGGCGTCATCGGGGCCGATGACCGGCACGGACCCGCGCGCTTGCAGGGCGGCCACGCCGCCGATGTGATCGGCATGATGGTGAGTCAGCAAAATCGCAGCTAAGCTTAGTCCGCTGCGCTCGAGTTCGGCGGCAACGGGAGCGGCGTCGCCGGGATCGACCGCGATCACGGTCTGCGGGGCCGTGGGAGCGGCGATGAGCCAAATGTAGTTGTCGGTGAAGGCGCGCACGGCGCGCACCTGCAACGGGTTTGTTATCTTGGACATTTTGGGTCGTATTAAACCTGTAACATTAGAACTTCGCTAGTTTTTTTGACGAAGGAGTCGACGTGGAATCAGGCCGTCCCAAGAGCGCTGCAGACTGGTTCGAAAGCCCCCTGGGGGCGCATGTCTTCGGCGCGGAGACGGCGCTCGCGCGCCTCGCGCTCGATGACGTGTTCGGCTTCGAATTGTTACAGGTGGGAGCCTGGGGCGCGGGCGACGCTCTGCTCGCCGGCGCCCGGACCCAGCATCGCACCGTGGTTTCCCCGCGCCGCGACTTGGGCGTGAGCCTGTGCGCACCGCTCGATTCTCTGCCCTTCGCCTCCGATACCATCGATGCCATCCTGCTGCCGCATACCCTGGAACTCGTCGCCGATCCGTATGCCGTGCTGCGCGAGGCCGAGCGGGTGTTGTGTGCCGACGGCTGCCTCATGATCTGCGGCTTCAATCCGCTCAGCGGCTGGGGTGCCCGGCGGGTCTTCGCCCAGTATCTGCGCCGCAACACCTTCCCGCCCGGTACCCGACGCCTGCTGTCGGAGCGCCGTCTGCGCGACTGGGTTGCGCTGCTCGGGTTCGACGTCGACCGCACCTACGGCTATCTCGGCATGCTGCCGCTCACCTCGGGAGGGGGCGCGACGGAGGCGTCGCTGCGGCCGGCCTGGAAAGCCGGGGCGTATCTGCTCAAGGCTCGCAAACGCGTCCAGACGCTCACGCTGCTGCGCCCGAAACGCCGCGCCCGTCAGCGCGTGCTGGTCGCCGTGCCGGAGCCCACGACCAAAGTGGGGCCATGATCCGAAGTGCCATGACCACTGTGGAGCTCTATACCGACGGTGCCTGCCGCGGCAACCCGGGCCCCGGAGGCTGGGCCGCCTTGCTGGTCGCGGGATCCGAGCGCAAGGAGGTCTCGGGGGCGGAGCCGGCCACGACCAACAATCGCATGGAGCTCAAGGCCGCGATCGCGGGACTCAAGGCGCTCAAACGGCGCTGCACCGTGCAGCTTTACACCGACTCGAAATACGTGCTCGAGGGCGCGACGAAATGGCTGCCGGGCTGGAAGGCGCGCGGCTGGAAGACGGCGGCCCGTGAGCCGGTCAAGAACCAGGACTTGTGGCGGGAGCTCGATGCCGCCGCGCAAACCCAGGACATTGCCTGGCACTGGGTCAAGGGCCACTCGGGTCACGCCGGCAACGAGTACGTCGATCAGCTCGCGAATCAGGCGATCGACCGGCTGCTCGCGGCCGCTTTGCAGGGTCGGACGGGCTCCTGAGCGTGCGTCAAGTCGTCCTCGATACCGAAACCACGGGGCTCGAAGTCGAGCAGCAGCATCGCATCATCGAGATCGGTTGCGTCGAACTCGTGAACCGGCGCATCACGGGCCGGGTCTTTCATCGCTACTTGAACCCGGAACGGGACATCGACGAGGGCGCGCAGCAGGTGCACGGCCTGACGCGCGAACAGCTCGCGAAGGAGCCGCGCTTCGCCGAGATCGTCACGCCGCTGCTCGAGTTCCTGAGCGGCGCCGAACTCATCATCCACAACGCCCCGTTCGACGTCGCCTTCCTGAACGCGGAGTTGAAGCGCTGCGGCGTGGAATCCCCGTTGGCATCGCTGTGCACCGTGCAGGACACCCTCGCGCTCGCGCGGCGCATGCACCCGGGACAACGCAACAATCTCGACGCCCTGTGCAAGCGCTACTCGGTCGACAACGCGCACCGCGAGTACCACGGCGCGCTGCTCGATGCCCGCATCCTCGCCGAGGTCTATCTCGCCATGACCGGAGGGCAGGCGACGCTGGTCTTGGGCGCCGAGGCCGGTTCCGCCGGCAGCGTGGCGCGCGCCACGGCGCGTAGCGGCCGCACGGCCTGGCGCATTCCCGTGATCCTCGCCAACGACGCGGAGCTGGCCGCGCATGCCGCGAGCTTGGCACGGGTCGAGAAGGCCTCGGGCGGAAGGACCGCCTGGCCGGCCGCATGAAGCTGCTGGTCACCGGCGCTGCGGGGTTCATCGGCTATCACACCGCCCGCGCGCTGCTCGAGCGCGGCGACGAGGTCGTAGGGCTCGACAACTTGAACGGCTATTACGATCCCAGCCTCAAGGCCGCGCGCCTGCAGAATCTCGAGCGCTACGCGAATTTTCAGTTCGAAAGACTCGACATCGCCGATCGAGACGCGATCGAGGACCTGTTCGCGCGCGGCTCGTTCCGGCGGGTCGTGCACTTGGCGGCGCAGGCCGGCGTGCGCCATTCGACGCTGAATCCGCATGCCTACGTGGAGAGCAACGTCACCGGGTTCCTGCACGTCATCGAGGGCTGTCGGCAGCATTCGATCGACCATCTCGTCTACGCCTCGACCAGTGCCGTGTACGGCGCGAACACCGCGCTGCCCTTCGTGGAGACCCAGAACGTCGACCATCCCCTGTCGCTGTACGCCGCGACCAAGAAGGCCAACGAGCTCATCGCGCACAGCTACTCATCGCTGTATCGGCTGCCGACCACGGGACTGCGCTTCTTCACGGTGTACGGCCCCTGGGGCCGTCCCGACATGGCGCTGTTCCTGTTCACGAAGAACATTCTCGCCGGCCTGCCGATCGACGTGTTCAACCACGGCAATCACCAGCGCGATTTCACCTACATCGACGACATCGTCACGGGCGTGCTTGGCGCCCTCGACCATGTCGCGGCGCCGGATCCCGCCTGGAACCCCGCGCTGCCCAACCCGAGCACCAGCGCGGCGCCCTATCGGATCTACAACATCGGCAATCAGCAACCCGTCGACTTGCTGCGCTACATCGAGGTGCTCGAGCGCTGTCTCGGCCGCAAGGCCGTGAAGAATTGGCTGCCGCTTCAGGCCGGCGACGTGCCCGGTACCTGGGCGGACATCGACGCACTGGCGCACGACGTGGGCTACCGCCCGGGCACCGACGTCGAGGTCGGTGTACAGCGGTTCGTCGAATGGTATCTTGAGCACTATCAACAACGCGCCGCGTAAGATGCGCCGCGACAGGGCAACGCGCCGCTTGACACGCGCCGCGAAAGGACGCGGGTGACCGGCTCATGACACGCATTCCCTCTTCGTCCCCGGCCCGAGCTGCCGTGGCGCGGCATGCCGACGCGATGCACGGCGTGCACCTGCGCACGCTCGCCGCCGAGCCGCATCGGTTTCGCGATTTTTCCGTGGTCTGGCAGGACTGGCTGCTCGACCTGTCGCGCCAGCGGGTCACGCGCGAGACCCTCGCCCTGTTGCTCGACCTCGCACGCACGCTCAGGCTCGAGCAGCGCATCGCTGCGATGTTCGCGGGGGACCTGATCAACGTCACCGAGGGTCGCGCGGCACTGCACACGGCGCTGCGCTCGGCGTTTGCGGGCGGCCCCGCGATCCAGGCCGAGGTGCGCGCCGCGCGCGCCCAGCTCGCGGCCTTCGCGGCCGCGGTGCGCGGCGGCGAGCTCCGCGGCTGCACCGGCAGGCCGTTCAAGCACGTGATCAACATCGGCATCGGCGGTTCGGATCTCGGGCCGTTCCTGGTCTGCGATGCGCTGCGCCACGAGTGGAGCGGCGGCATCACCCCGCACTTCGTCTCGAACGTCGATCGCACCCAGCTCGACGATCTCATGCGTAGCGTGGATCCCGCCGAGGTCCTGGTCGTGGTGTGCTCGAAGACCTTCACGACGCTCGAGACCCAGTCGAACGCCCATGCCGCGCGCGACTGGCTCGTCGCCGCGCTCGGACCCACGGCGACGGCCGCGCATTTCGTCGCCGTGTCCACGAATGCCGAGGCCATGGACGCGTTCGGCATCGCGCCCGACCGGCGCTTCACGATGTGGGACTGGGTCGGCGGGCGCTATTCGGTCTGGTCGGCGGTGGGCTTGATCGCCGAGCTCGTCATCGGCACCGAGCGCTTCGAGGAATTTCTCGCCGGCGCGAGTTCGGTGGACGCGCATTTTCGCGGCACCCCGCTCGAGGTCAATCTGCCCGTGCTGATCGGTCTCGTCGCCGCCTGGAACCGCAGCTTCCTGGGCCTGCCCACGCTCGCGGTCCTGCCCTACGATCAACGGCTCGCGCGACTGCCGGCGTATCTTCAGCAACTCGAGATGGAGAGCAACGGCAAGTCCGTGACGCTGGATGGCACGCCCGTCGATTGCGCCACCGCGCCCGTCGTCTGGGGCGAGCCGGCATCCAATGCCCAGCACTCGTTTTTCCAGATGCTGCATCAGGGCACTCCCACGGCCGCACTCGACTTCATCGCGCCGCTGACCGGTTCCTGGGGCGGCACCGCCGGGCAGGACCTCGCCCTGAAGAACTGTTTCGCCCAGGCGACGGCCTTCGCCTTCGGGCACACGCTCGAGGAGGTGAGGTCCGACATGCGGGGGGCCGGCGCGGGTGACGCCGAGATCGCCCGGCTCGCCGCGCATCGAGTCTACGAGGGCAACCGGCCGAGTTCGCTGCTGCTCTACCCGCGCACGACGGCGCGCACGCTCGGTCAACTCATCGCCCTCTACGAGCACAGCGTGTTCGTGCAAGGCGTGCTCTGGGGCATCGACAGCTTCGATCAATACGGCGTCGAACTCGGCAAGAAGCTCGCGACCGGCATCGAGATCGACGGCTTCGGAACACCCTCGTATCGCGCGCCCAGCGGGTCGGGCGCAGCCGGCATTCTCGCGCTCATCGAGTACGTGACCCAGCACCGCAGGGCCTGAAATGCCCTATAATCTTCGCCGACCTGCAGCGAAGGGATGAGATGTCGACGAAACAACGCAAGGGGATCATTCTCGCCGGCGGCGCGGGCACGCGCCTGCATCCGGTGACACTGTGTCAGAGCAAGCAGTTGCTGCCGGTTTATGACAAACCGATGATCTATTATCCGCTCGCGACGCTGATGCTGGCCGGCATCCGGGAATTTCTGATCATCACGACGCCGCGCGACCAGACGCCGTTCCGCGACCTGCTCGGCAGCGGCGAGAAGTGGGGCGTCGGTTTCGACTACGCGGTCCAGGCCGAGCCCAACGGCATCGCCCAGGCGCTGATCATCGCCGAGACGTTCTTGGGCGGCGCACCGTCCGCCCTGATCTTGGGAGACAATATTTTTTACGGCGCCGACCTGTCCGCGCTGCTGCAATCCGCCTCGAGTCGATTCGAGGGCGCCACGGTGTTCGGCTACTACGTCAACGATCCGGAGCGCTACGGCGTGGTTCAGTTCGACAGCGGCGGCAAGGTCATCGACCTGCTCGAGAAGCCCGAGAAGCC
>Ga0116229_10011111_pt1 | contig 13368 bp, 13 predicted proteins | sample S1TSphgellanicum_3_FD_87313 | JGI IMG/M metagenome (GOLD analysis project Ga0116229, IMG submission 87313) | Host-associated microbial communities from peat moss isolated from Minnesota, USA - S1T2_Fc - Sphagnum magellanicum MG | ecosystem: Host-associated > Plants > Peat moss > Unclassified...
ACACGTGAACTAAGAAGTCAATCAACACATGTCAGTTCTCTGCTGTAGCAGGCTGGGTAAATCCATTTTGCAGTCTTGAGTACTCTCAATTCTGTGAACACACTGCCAACAAGGTGTGAACTGCTCCTCACCTGGCTGTTGTTTTGTCTAAGAATTTTGCAGAGGCCGTCATTTTCTGGTTGAACAAATGATTTATGAGGAATTATGAAGAGAGAAAGGGAAGTAGCAGTCTTGTTGGTGCATTGCAACAGCATCAAAGGGGATAAGGGAGGTGGTTTAGGGTTTGACTGCTGGGCTTTGCTGCCAGGGTAGAATGACATGAATGTGGGAATCAGTGTCTTACCAGGCTTGCAGAGTCCAAGGCTCCAGGTAGCATACATCACAAACAAATGGCCCCGATGTCATCAAGCACATCAAATGCATGGTGAATGACTGCCTATGGCACCACCCAGAATGGTTTAACACATGCCACACATCTTTTACTCAAAGAATTACATTGCACCTTTCAGAGGAAAGGCAAGCAAAGAACAAAAATGCAGGAGCACAAAGACATACTTGTTGCTGTTCCAAAAAGCATCTACAACAATTTGTTGTACGTGATTGCAATTGGACAGACTGCAGTCCAGCGCAAAAGCCCCCTCTGCACACGAACCCTTAGGGAATGTCAGAGGGAACAAATACATTTGTGTCTTCCCAATTAACTTGGACAAGAGCAATCTAGTGCAGTACAGCTTTACATTAGGAACTAGCTGCAGGCAACAAAAAAAAAATTCTTTTACCCAGGTTCTTGAACATGACTGCATTTGTTGTTGGACACAATTGCCTTCAGGTGCTGCTAGTAAAGGATTAGAAGGTTAGAATTGGGTCTTCCACATGATGGTTTAGCCTGTATAGAATTGATAGAACATCACAGCAATTTAGCAGAACCAACTCAAATGATGTATGTTACTCCTTACACAGCTGCTCTGCAAAACCCGAACTTCTCAAGATTCAGTCATTGAAGATCATCCAGGGGCATTGTCATTTCCAGGCAAAACAGTACAATACAGGCTAATGCAGAGTTTAGTGATGTTAGTCTTGGAACAAGCCCAAATATTGTGATTGAGATGTAACAAAAGAGTTGCCGGAGGCTAGATTGAACATACTTTTATAGAACAACAAGATGACCTTAGATTCTGTTCCGTTCCAAGATATGACCCAAGCTTTCAAGAACAGTTTAGTGAAGAAAGCCAGTCCCACCACCATACTCCATCAGTCTCAATTCCAGCTTAGAAACTCTCACAGCTGTTTCTATAACAAAGATCCCACTTTCCCTTGACAAATACTCCCACTTTCTCTTGGTTCAAACAGAAGCACTTGTGGCTAGTCACGTGTTGAGGAAAGAGGGTTGCCCAAGTGTAAACAGAAAGGAATGAAGACAGGAGCTTACCACCCCAATCAGGGTGCTTGTGCAGTATCGCTGCAAAAGCAGCCATTTGCTTGAGTATGACAAAAGCAATCATAGGTATATGTGCAATGAAAACCTGCACAGAACTCAGTCCAGAGTTGGTGGGGCACTCTGTTGGATCTTGGCAATGTTAACAGAGGACCATTTCCAGTTCCCTGTTGTTTGGAACGGATCACATATTAGAGAACTGCAGACAGAGACAGTAACAGAACCCTGATGAATGAGGAGGGCACCTGCTTGGCAGGTCTACTTGGCCAGGGGCCATGGTACTTAACACCACCTGTCCACAATGCCACAAAGACACTGCAAATGAACTGCACCTGGCTGCACTCCAGACACCCATTACAGTGACAATACATGAACCACGAGGCTTAAAGAACAATATCAACATTTGATGACAATGCATACTCATGGAACAATGAGGAATAAATGATAATCCAAGGTACCAGGATGACCCCTGCTTGCCTCCAGCTGCCTTTTGAAGTGTGTCATTACCTTTCAAAGCTATGTGAATGGGAAAGAAAAAGGCCAGAAATATGATCCATCCCACCACGGAGGCACAGCACTGTTCCCTCTCCATACCCCTACTTTTGCAGCTTAGTCAACAGTCCCAGCTGATGGCAGCAGTCACAAGACCTAAGAATCCTTGTGGTAAAACCAGAACAGCATGGTCAGAATTTGACCTATACTGCCCTGATTTGGGACAAGGGCGATTGAAAGATCTGAGTAGAATCCAGAGCATAGCTCCAAGAGAAGCTGATGGACAGAAACTGAAAGAATGTGGCACAAACATGAAATTGAAAGACCAAAGACAAGAAGGAAAATGTTATGGGAAAGAGGGTACAATACTCCTCTGCAGCAGATTTCAACATACATTCATAGACAAAAAGAGCCCATTTCAAATCCTCCCAACAAACAGATGCTCACAAATCAAATGATTCCCAAATTAATCTCCAAAACAACAGCATTCATATTCCAAAGAAATGTTTCAAAGATGGACATGAGCTCAGAGAAAGACTCACAGTCCTCACAGAAGGAAAATTTGGTGAAGTTTGGAAATAGGTTCCTCCTGAAAAGACTACATCTAGCAATGGATCTACAGAAGACTGCTTCTAGGGAACCTAGGAATCTAACCACCCACCTGTCTCACCTTCACCCATTGTGGGCTGGTGAAATGGAGGTGCAGGGTGAGCCAATGAACTTGGTGATGGTCGGGAATGTGGAGGCTGCCATCTAAATGGCCTAGATTCTGGATTTACAGTGATTGGCAAATATTGAGCTTGCCGGCCTAATCTTGCATCCCTAGGCGGTATCACATACTGTTTGCCTGCATGTGCATCTTGAGGCAATACCATATGGTGTCCACGCATAGCTGCCAATTGCTTATACTTGTAAGCCCATTTGTTCAGACACCACAAGTAGAACCGAGGGGTCACCTCATTCCATTGATCCAATGGACACTCCAATTTGTCCACAGATCCTGGCAGGTAAAATGCCTGCATGCAGATAGCAAGGGTTTACGGTTTAGAAAATCACTGTTGACTGGAACCAAAACTATGAAGGGATTTCGATACATGCAAAGCTCACCATTGGCTATGAAGGAAAAGAAGTCACAAGAACCAGACTTACACGATCTCTACACAGTCTGTCATCCTCCCAAATCAGGGTGTACCCCCGATGCTTCAACCTGATAGACCCAACCACGAATACATCAGTAAAGAACTCGTGTACTTATATATAAAACATTTGGAAGAGTCTTGCAGCAACTCTATGCTTCAATTGACTACTTCTGAAACTCTTGCAGGCAGGTGAGAGTAGGTGCATTTGTTAGATATGGTTTTATGGCATACGTCTTTGTTTGTGGTGGCGTGATAAGCACCACGAGTCTGGGCCTAAAAATCAGTGCATGACTGATAAACTGGTCGGAAAGACTCGCATTCACTCCAAATGGGGGATTTAACCCAATAACCTGCACATTGAATGGAACCACAAAATCTAGTGGGAAATTAAGAACCGAGAAAAGCAGCAAACTGATAAGGAATTGTGAATGATGAAGAGGTGAAAGCAAAAGCATGAATTTCAGTTGAACTCACCAATGTCTCATCTGTTGGGAGCTCATTGCGACTCACACTGAACCAGTCTCGTTTTTCAAAATTGAAGGTGTTCTGTTTCAGAATATACAGACCGCAACAGATTTCATTGATACATGACAAAGCACCTTCGCAGGCCCCAATCTATGTTCAAAACAAAACAAAAAGTACAAAGGAAACATTTGAAGAAAAATATATATGGCTCATTAAAACTTACTTTTGGAGTAAAGATGTCATAATTCCTGTACTTGCAATTGCACTTCCCGGTACTTGTAAGAGCCTTGTGCATCAAAATGGAAAAGTCATTCGTGCCACAGCTGAAGTCGACAATCTGTTTTCACTTCAAAAGCACAAGTGTTAAGTGTGAAGGCTGGGTTTTGATTACCTGCATGAGATTTCCATCCAAGATAATCTGTTCCAGCAAACAAGGGCTTCTGCAGACCCAAACCTGGACCATCTATATGTTCTGGTTCCTTTCAATGGCGACTTGGACTTGGACTAATGAGGATCTGTGAGGATTGTGATCAGGCAGTACCCACACATGATATTTTCTTCAAGCTTTAGGTTTGGCTTCAAGAAAAGAAAAGAGGCAAAAGGAGTGCAGCCTCTGTATACAACTCAGAGAAAGGTGGGTTTACAAGATTTATACTAACTCTGAAAATCTATGTTCCATGCCTATTTTGGTAAGAGAAGTAGAGAGGTCCCAACACAATACAGACAACAGAACTAAGGAAGAGAGCAAAAAAACGGAGAATAGAACATGCCCATGCATACCATGTCACCATCATCGATGAATGGGTGAATTCTATCCACAACCTGCAAACACCATATCCCAAAAGTCATGACCTTGGCCGTGTGAAGAATGTTGAATATGAGAGACACCCTTTTCCCATTTTTCAACCCAAAGTTCAGATGAGGAGAATGTCCAGTACAAACCTTAGTGAGCGTGCTAATTTTGGTGAAGTGCCTGCCAAATGTGGTGTACCGCATCCCATGCAAAGCAGGAGCCAAGTATACCCCTAACACTGTCTGCAAAGCAAAATCAACATATGAATCACAAGATGTAGTACTGCACAAAGACTACGCATACAGTTGTTAAGAACATGGCTGTCTTTCAAGCAAGACAAAGAGAAAAAGACCCAATACCTCAGCCTTGAAAAGTCGTGCAAGGTCATCCCTTGAGCAGATGACATTGGCATCTTCAAGACTTGCCCCCTTCTTCACACGCTCCAGAGCCTTGCCAACAGCCTACATAAGTACACAAAGAAGGGAAACAGTCAAAACACCAGTTTTCTTTCCAGGTTGAACCTTCAGCATTTAAAAACCTGTGTATGTATCAAACATAAAGCACCAACCTACTGACATTTTCAGAAAGAACAAGCTTACACTCATGATTGATGCCAATTTCCCCTGGTGTATGAACTCCCGGTTTAAGGGCTCCTTATAATTGGAGGGGAGATAAAGCTTCTTCTTCACTGACTCAAGAGTGACAATCTCCTGAGACTTGCTGATAATATCATGAACCCTGTACCCACAGAATATTGTCATTTTTTTCAGTCATCAACCCATTTGCCCATTTGCCAACCCCACACAAGAACACATGCAAACTCTACAAACATATGCAATGGATTAGACAAGTACCTTTTTTTTGCACAATCTTCCCAGTCTGTGGAGCTAAATACTTCAGGTGTCTCTACTACATCTTCTCTCTGACTGCTTTTCTTTTGCAATAGATTAGATATTCCTGCACGTCTTTGCACAGAGTTGAGAGGTTGGGTCCTGTTTGGCAGCTGAATTTGAGCTTCAGGGAACTTGTAATGATCACGTCGGGGAGTGCTCAGGTGCCTGATGATGGGATGCTTCCTGCTCCCACCACAAAAGAATGAGCCTATTGTGGAATCCATTACATTTGTGGGAATGAGACTTCATGTAAAATGTTGCAACAGATTTGTTGTAGATTACATACCTGCAATAAATGACAACTCGTTGCCGTTTGCCAACTAACCAGGCACGCCGCTGCCCCTCCTCACCTTTGTCATCAAAACTGATGTAACTGTGCACATCAATACATCCAAAAATCAGAAGCAAAAAAACCAGCTGAAATGCTGCAACACAGAAATATGAATTTGTACACAGTAGAGAGTGACTTACTCTGGTAAGCATTTCCTATGCCATGCAGAAGGGCACCGTCTGCATTTGGCCAGTTGCAAGTCTTTGTCCTCCTTGTTCTCTGCCTTCCCACACAGCTTGCACTTGTGCAATGGACAAGAAAATGTATCTCTCCCTTCTCGAATGTTTTCTGCAAATGCTTTACTATTTTCTGGGACTAGCTCCTTGGCAATGCATGTGGGGTGGTAAAACCGTCCACACAATGCAACATCACATACAAAGACCTGCCACATGACAGAATTTGGAACTTAGTTAAGTACCTAGTTCAGAAGGCAAATGTTCAACTGGAGTGTATTCTCCAGACGAAAGAAGGATGACCAAAATCACTTCTTGCAGGTGGAAAGTCATCAGTATTACCTGTCTTTTATTTTTCAAAGCTTCATCTGAGGCACCAAGTTTCCCACAGATGTAGCATTGGTGCTGTTTCTCTTTGCAGTTTCTGCAAAGCCATTTCTCCAGGCACTGCCATTCACAATTCCCTGTCAGTATATGGGTTTACATCTTTTGGATATAAACACTGCTACCTTAACAACTTCTACAGCTGCAGCTGGGTAATAAGAATAGCTGTGGCTTGCTTCTTTTCTATCTGGTTTGGTAACTAAAACCAATTGCTGCTGCAGACTATGAGCCAATCTGCTCAGGAAATTCCAGTAACAGTCTATGAAGGTCGCTAACCTCCACTGATGCCTGTGCGAGGTTCAGGGATTCACATTGTGAGTCTGTACCAGCATCTTTGGATGTGTGAAAGGAGCGCATGCATGGACCATCACAGCTGCAATGCACACAGAAAGGAATGGATCAAGATCAAAAAGGAAGAAGAGAATGATGGAAAATGGTGTCTAGCTTGCAGTTTCTGATGTACTTTCCTGCACACAGTACCCAGGGAGACATAATAAACCATTAGATAGCAAAAAGAAAAAAAGAGTTGTGCACATTTCTTACCACAGAAGGTCTCCACCATCATCACAAATAGTACACAATGGGTCACCAAGTTCTTCATCATCCTGATCTATCTCATCTTCGCTTTCTTCTTCCTCATCTTCTTTCTCTTCCACACTACAGTCCTCTGCATCCTCAGACATCTGCTCTGTGCTTGCCTCCTCTTTGTTACTGGTCAGAAGTCTTGGTCGTTTATTTGACAAAAGATGCTCATCATCATCTGCTTCCTGTTGTTCTGATGATTTCTCCATCCCAAGGCTGGATCTGAGGCTCTTGATAACCTGCAGTAAGTGCAGATTGCAAAAACCCTAAAACTTCCAGCATTGAACCTAGATCCAGATTTATCCAAATCCTAAACTCCAACATATCTTGAACCCCAATATCTAGACCCACGACAAAACTCTAAATCCTCAAACCACCACACCCAAGACCCAAAACAAACAAAGCTCCAAAAAAAAAGAATAGTTCCAAATGTGATTTCATTCTGCATCCAATGAACTGAAGTACTTACATTAGCATCCTTCAAGGAGGGATCCAACTTTGCATATTCCTTTACGAGTTCAAAGTGTTGGAGCAAGGTCTCCTGAATGATCTTCTCTCCAACATCCCTACAGTCAGTTCAACCACCAAAAAATCAGAGGAAAGCATGTTCATGTCTAGCAGTGATCTAACACTGGGTGGCAGCATCTCATATATAGAATTGAGAATATACTTACAATGTCTTGATGCCTTGCAGATGCCTCCAAACTGCAGATTCAGAAGCATGGGGTTCAATCTTGGCGTATGCTAGAAAGTTGGCCACAATAAGCACAGCTGCTGCTGTTTTTCTGTACCCAGAACTGGGCTTCAAAAGCTTTACCCTGCACAAGTCAAAGGATGTCTCAAAGTTATTACACTGTAATACCTATATACAGTATTTTGCTACAATCTTTTGTGGCTGTAGGCCCTGCACCCAGCTTGCACAGATCATGAGAATACAAAAGACAGGGTTCAGGGTTTAGGGCTTCAGGGGTAGCAAAAGACCGTAAGGAAGGTGTACAGACTCTACTCACCAGGAATCTGAACCCAAAAATGACAGTTGCAGTGATAAAGGTCGATCCCGAAAACATTTCAAGTGCCAAGCTGAAATTCTCCTCATCACCATCTCCGAATTGTCCGCCTTCCCCATGACATACAACTCTCTTGCTGTGGTGGACCCTCCGAGGGTATGCTTCCTATAATGTAGGGGAAGGTCCAGCAAAGAAGCTACCTCTTCATCCTCATCAAAAATTTCATACTCATCGAGAGAGCATATCTTCATCTCCTCTTCTTCACGTTGCAGCAATTTTAAAGCTGATCTAGGTGGGATACGGCCTACAGCCCGCCCTGCCAGTTGCTTCCTTTTTCTTCTTTCTGGAGATCCTTCAGCTGCAAGAACATTAGAATTTTCAGGAGATTCAAGAGTTCTTAAAGATTCTGGAGCCATCAGAGCTCCTTCTTCTGGAGTAGCAACAGCAACAGGCTTTTTGGGAGCATTTTCTGTGGAATCTTCAGGAGATTCAAGAGTTCTTAAAGATTCCAAAGCCATAGCTCCTTCTTCTGGAGTAGCAACAGCAACAGGCTGTTTGGGAGAATTTTCTGTGGAATCTTCAGGAGATTCAAGAGTTCTTAAAGATTCTGAAGCCATCAGAGCTCCTTCTTCTGGAATAGCAACAGCAACAGGCTGTTTGGCAGCATTTTTTGTGGAATCTTCAGGAGATTCAAGAGTTCTTAAAGATTCTGAAGCCATCAGAGCTTCTTCTTCCGGAGTAGCAACAGCAACAGGCACAACAGGCTGTTTGGCAGCATTTTCTGTGGAATCTTCAGGAGATTCAAGAGTTCTTAAAGATTCTGAAGCCATCAGAGCTTCTTCTTCTGGAGTAGCAACAGCAACAGGCGCAACAGGCTGTTTGGCAGCATTTTCTGTTGAGCTTTGAGATTCATCCTCATTTGCATCCTCATTTGCAGCAGGCTCCAGCTGCTCCACATCAATTGCAACCATATTGGTTTGCAGAACCCCAGCCAACTTCAAGTCCTTCATACAGTTGTAACCTCTAAAGAAACCTTCCTTCCGCACTGGGAACGTCCACTTGGAGCCCTCTGTTTCAAAACTGAGATGCAAAGTGGCAGATGGAACCTCCCCTTCCATCACCAATGTTGCCATAGTGCGTGCCATAACAGAATCCCTACCTCAAAGACTTTCCAAGCATCTGCACACCAGAAGATGATGAACTAATCAAGTCTCTAAGATTGCGGACAAGACTCCACAACAATACTTCGAAGATAACACAATGATGATGAGAACGATGACCTAGAAACTCACGTCTGGAACCCATTCTCCCAGACAGGAGCAAAATGTGGTGAGAAATGAGGACAGTCTTACGGTGATAGTGGACTGTTTATCTTGCACCAATGCAAGAGGATTGTAATGCTCAGCTCCACAACATCAGCTTGTTTAGATTGCTGACATCCTCCTCACGATCAAGAGACTGCATATCTGGTCATCACCTTCTGCTCAAATTGCAAATACATAACCCAATTCAGGATATTTGCAGTGGGCCACTGTTCTAAGACATTGTGGATATTCACAGCCAGCCAAGAACCAAAATGCAGTTGCAGTTTCTACCATGGAAACACATGGAAAGGAGGAGCCTGTCTGCTTGCCATGCCCTTTAGCAGGCATACACATAAGTACATGTCTGGAGAAGGAATGCTCCTGAAAATATGATAACAAGGCACAGCAGCTTCAGATTGAAAACTAAGAGATCCTGCACAGATTTGAGTGCCATAGATCCCTTGAGCAATTTAGATCAAAAACGAAGGAACTGCCTTCGTGAGCATCACTTGGTTTCCAATCTTAAATCGCTCTAAGAGAATCCTTCAGACTCACTGCATCACTGTTTTTTTGCTTGGGTAACATTATCCACATGTGCTGCTGTACTTGGATGATACCAAGGGCTAACACACACCATCATAAACAGTCACAGTTTCAACAAAATGGACTACAAGCATTGAAAACTGGATCTTGTTGAATCAAGTAGAGGCAAAATAGGGTTTCATGTTTTTCATATGTACTGAGGGCAATTCCATATGTATGCTTTTAAGTCAACTGGAATCAAATGGAGAGATGACCTGATAGTATGGTTTAAGAGATTTCAAATCTGAGAACATATCAGTGAATGGGAAATAGGGAAATCCGATCCAGAAACACAGAGAAAACAAGACAAAATGAAACAAAATGGAGGAGAGGTTTAACAACAATGGCAGTCAAAGGTATGTTGTTGTCTCAAACAAAAACATATATGGTATCGACCAGTGACCATAACTTCCTCAATGGCTTCATATGCTCCTGACAGCTCATTTCTATCAAGCAGGTACAAACGTACAAACATGGATAAGTAAAGCTTCCTCAACAAGGAAGCTTGGAGGATGTTGAACTCACATGTCCATAAACATCAACCGACAAATTAGAAAGATAAATATCTGTTGTTGAAGCCATGACAGACTCGAAGAGGGTCAGTCTTACCCAGCAGCATTAAGCTCTAAGAAAAAATATTTACCATAATCAAACCGCTTGATTAGACATTAAAACAAAAAGCTTGCTTCAACAAAGCAGTAGGAAGTGGGAGCTTGCAAGGCCTCTCCAACACAGCAACAGTGATGTAAAAAGCCCAATTGTTAATCAGCCTAAGGGATCGGACAGACACATTTCGAGATGCAGCAAAGCCAACTTCTCCCCAAATGCTTAGTCAACACATACACTTTCTCATAAAGCACTTTACTGACTTTTGTTTACCCCACAATTCCAGTCAAGCAATCACCTTGCAAAGGGTCAAGGGGATGATGATGATATCTTCTCTAGGGCTGGATGATGATGTACTTCACACCATGGTATGCATAGCATGCTAACCTCATTGTCTTCTATGCTACCAAATGTTGCAGAGCCTGCAATTGGACATCATCTTTTATCGTTTTTACTAACCTGATCTATCTCCTTATCGCCAGTAGTGGTGCAGAGAGTGATGACCTCCTTCAAACCAATCTTGCAATCACCTTGCGGTACCTCTTCTTGGGGTTCTCCTCTCCTTCACCTCATGGGTCCCCATCCCTGAAATAAACAAACAAAAATCACATGACAAAAGCTTGATTGGAGTGCAAATCCCTGCAGTATGCATCATCATCATTCTGATCTCACGCAATTCTGCCAACAAAACCCCATTTGCAAGAAGGAAACCCTAAATTGCTGACATCCTTCCTCATGAGCAAGAGACCACATACCTGTCCATCCATCACCTTGTTAAGTCTGCTCAAATTGCAAAACACACAACCTGATGACCTGCTTCTGCTCGATTGCATCAAAGAGGACAAAAAAAAAGACTCGTTTTTTCGCAAAGAATCTGACCAAGGATTTGTGGAATCCCCCAAGCCTACCAAAAATCCAGCAGCAGCCACAACGCTCTTAGTTCTCTAAATTAAGTACAAAGATCCTCCTGCACACAAACAAACCCCTTCCAAAATACAACCGGAAAAAAGAAGAGAAAACGGACAGAAAAGAACAAATCGCCAGTGTCTAAGGAGGAGTGACTGCAGTGCATGACAAGTTCTGATTCCCTCTGCATTGCACTCTTCATAAAACATCGACAAAACAAACACTGTTCTGTTGAGAGAGAGAGAGAGACACACACACACACAGACACAAGAGGAAGAAGATCCGAGTTTTAGGGGTTGATGAGGGCTGTGAAGAAGAAGAACCTGTCACTGAACCCTAAAAATTTAGGTTCCTCGCAAAGGAAGAAATGGGTTCTGGCAGACAATCCTGTACTGCAGGGATTTGGATTTGGAGTGCTAATAGCTGTGAGCTTTGCTTCTTGTTTCTGTTGTTGCTTCACACTGGAATGATTCTGCTTCAGGTAAATTCTGAACTTCAGGTTTTGCATTTGCTTTTCTCCTGTTTTCAATGTTTTCTCCTTATTGTCTAGTTGTTGATTTTACATATGCATTGCATTAATTGGATTTTTCTTTTTATGAAGTATTACCATTTGTGGAAGAATTGTTGAAACTCCAATTTGCAGTGCAAGAAATGATTGCTTGCTGCACCTAAGTCTTTGTTTTCACCAGATAATGTTTGTGTGTCAATCCATGGCAAGCTTGGCAAACATGAAGTCCAAAGAGGAATGCAAATCGACCATTCTACTTTTGTAGTATTCACACAAACTGATGATGCCTCTGATGGGGAAGGACCTTTTATCATTACCCATTTCCCTTTGTCATTGGCTATGTCTCTTTGAATTCCTGAACTGAATTCAACAGCTGTGTCTCTTGGTACCTTTCATTCTTGTTCTCCATCCCACACATGCACTGTGATGTCAGGGATAGATTACCTGATCATGCAATGTGCATGGAAACTGACTACCAGTGAAGCAGAAAGTAGTGCAGTACAGATCAACAGCTCTTGGATGTGTAGTACACAGCTATTGGGAATCACCTTGAGTGCATCAAGAAGAAACAGACACATATTCCCATCTTTCCAGGCAATAAGCATGATGAATACTACTCTGCTTTTTATGAGGAAAATTGTGTATCTATGTGATCCAAACATGCTGCAATCTGGACTGATCACTTCAAGGGTCCCCAGGCAAGCTGTAGTCAATATGGCTTGCACACAGCTGCCATATCAATGGGGCAAATCTGCCATGCACTTTAGGGTGCTGCAGTATTCAATAAGATGACAATCTCCATGTCTAAAGCAGCTTGGCATCTTTCACTCTGTCACTCTAATCAGCTTGTAATGAATTGAGAGTTCCAACAAACTCTTAAAGGACATTGGTGTACTTCCCATGCACATACTTGTATGTAAGGAAGCAGTGCATAAGCTTTTTCCAGCTTTCTCTCTGCTGTATGTATGCATCCATGTGCATGCAGCATACACATACACAACTGGAGAACAAATGCTCCTGAAAAATTGATAGCAAGGCACAGCAGCTTCAGATTGAAAACTAAGAGATCCTGCACAGATTTGAGTGCTGTAGATCCCTTGAGCAATTTAGATCAAAAACAAAGAAACTGCCTTTGTGAGCATCACTTGGTCTCCAATCTTAAATCACTCTAAGAGAATCCTTCAGACTCACTGCATCACTGTTTTTTTGCTTGGGTAGTGTTATCCACATGTGCTGCTGTACTTGGATGATACCAAGGGCTAATACACATCATCATAAACAGTAACAATTTCAACAAAATGGACTAAAAGCATTGAAAACTGGATCTCATTGAATCAAGTAGAGGCAAGTTTATATCTTTTTTTTATATGTAATGAGGACAACTCCACATATATGCTTTCAAGTCATTTGGAATAAAATTGAGAGACGACCACTACTATAGTTATAGAGATTTTAGATCTAACAACATATCAGCAAATGGGAAAAAAGGGGAAAGCCAATTCCAGACAAACAGAGAAGACAAAACAAAAATGGACATGAAATGGAGGAGAGCTTTAACAACAGTAATGGTCACAGGCATGTCAGAGACCTTGAACAACCATATGTAAGGTATTGACCTGTGAACATAACATCCGAATTGACTTCATCCGCTCCTGAGAGTTCATCTCTATCAAGCAGGTACAAAACATGGGTAAGTAATATTCTTTCTCATCAAGGATATATATCAGAGTATGGGTAACTTACACATCCTTAAACATCAACCCACAAA
>Ga0116229_10011114_pt1 | contig 13365 bp, 14 predicted proteins | sample S1TSphgellanicum_3_FD_87313 | JGI IMG/M metagenome (GOLD analysis project Ga0116229, IMG submission 87313) | Host-associated microbial communities from peat moss isolated from Minnesota, USA - S1T2_Fc - Sphagnum magellanicum MG | ecosystem: Host-associated > Plants > Peat moss > Unclassified...
AGGATGTCACGATCGACGTCGGCGGAAGCCCGATGCCGAGCTACCTCTCCCGTCCCGACGGCGAAGACCCCAAGCCCGCCGTCATCGTGTTGCAAGAGATCTTCGGCGTCAACACCGAGGTCAAACGTATCGCCGACCTCGTAGCCGACGCCGGCTACGTGGCGATCGCTATCAACTATTACCATCGCACGCATCCCAACCTTAATGAACCATATACCCAAGAAGGTTTGCAGGCGGGTTTCGCCGCGGCGGGCCAAGTCTCGATCGAATCGTTGCGCGCCGACGTGGCGGCGACGGTCGCGTGGCTCAACGAGCAACCCTTCGTTGCGAAGGGGAAGATCGCGACGATGGGATTCTGTTTCGGCGGCACGACGGCGTACGTGACGGCCACGGTGCCGGGCCTGAAGGCGGCGATCCCGTTCTACGGCGGCCATATCCACCAGGGGCTGCCGAACGGCGATCCGGAGGGCCTCACCGTCACGAAGGACATCAAGATCCCGCTCCTGCTCTTCTTCGCGGGCAAGGACGACTACATCCCGGCCGAAGCGGTTGCGAAGATCGAAGCTGCGTTGACCGAGGCCGGCATCAAGCATGAAATCGTCACCTATCCGAACGTCGGCCACGGATTCTTCCGCGAAAGTGCTTCGGCACTGAACCAAACGGAAGTTAAGGACGCGTGGGATCGCGTCCGCGGCTTCCTACACGAGACGCTGGCCTAAGCGCCAGCCGAGAAAACCCCACCGGTCGGCGAGTTCCGCGACGATTTTCTCGCGGGGCTTGCCGGCACCGTGTCCGGCGTTTTCCTCGACGTGCACGAGGACCGGTGCGTCGCCGGCGGTCGAAGCCTGCACGAGGGCGCCGAACTTCTTCGCATGTAACGGATCGACGCGACCGTCGGATTCGGCCGTCTCGATCAACATCGCGGGGTACGCGACGCCTTCGCGCACGTTGTGATACGGCGAATAGGCGCGCAGGATCGCCGCCGCGTTCGGATCGTCCGGGTCGCCGTATTCGGCGATCCACAAGCGTCCGATCGAAAAGAGATGGTACCGTAGCATGTCGGTCAGCGGGACCGCGCACACGATCGCCGCCACGAGCTCCGGGCGCTGCACCGCGAGCGCCGCGACGAGCAGGCCGCCGTTGCTTCCGCCGTAGACGGCGATCCGCTTCGGGTCCGCGATGCGCGACGTTCCAAGAAATTCCGCGGCGGCGATGAAGTCGTCGAACACGTTCTGCTTCGCGTCGAGCATGCCGGCGCGATGCCACGCCTCGCCGAACTCGCCGCCGCCCCGCAGGTTCGCGACCGCGTAGATGCCCCCGGCGTCGAGCCACGGCGCCAAGCTCGGCGCGAATGCCGGCGTGAGCGACACGTTGAAGCCGCCGTAGCCGTAGAGCACGGCCGGCGCGGTGCCGTCGCGCGGCGTATCGCGATGCGAGAGCACCCACATCGGGACGCGCGTCCCGTCCTTCGATTCGAACCACTGCTGATCGACGCGGTAGGCCCCGGGGTCGAACGGCGTCGACACGCGCTCCCAGGTGGTCGTCGTCGCGCGGCCTTGAGCGGCCACCACGACACACTCGATCGAGGGCGCTTCGAGAAACGATGCGGCGAGAAGGTAGATCTCCTCGGATCGCTCGGAACCCGACATCCCGAGAAGGCTACGCTCCTCGAAGCCGCCCAGCGTCTCGTAGCGCCCGTCGTGCCTGCGAATCCGCACGGCCGACCGGACGTTTTCGAGCTCGTGAAGCACGACACCGTGGCGCGTGACGGCAACCGCATCGAGCGTGCCCGGGCCCTCGGGCACGATCTCCGCCCAGTTTTCGCGCTCGGGGCGTTCCGGCGCGAACGCATAGAGCCGGAAGCGCGGCGCCCCCTCATTCGTACGGATGTAGATCTGCGAATCCGTCGCCAATGCTTCGAAGATCGCATCGATACCCTCGGCGAGGGCGACGAACCGCAGCGGCGCGGGGCTCGACGTATCGGCGAGATAGACGTCGCTCCGCGACCAGCCGCGAAACGCCCCGACGACGAGCCATCGTCCGTTCGCGCTGAGCTGGAGCCCGAGCATATCCTCCGGCGCGCGGTCGTCGCCGAAGATCTTGGGGTCGGTCTCGTACGGGGCGCCGAGCGTGTGCGCGTAGACCCGGGCGTCGTAGTCGCCTCCCGGAGGGAAACGCACGTAATAGAAGCCCGACTCGTCGGGGAACCAGGCGACGCTGCTGAAGCGCGTATCGGGGATCGAATCCGCGAGGCGCACGCCGGAAGCGACGTCGAGGATCCCGAGGGTGCTACGCTCGTCGCCGTTTTTCGAGAGCCCGAAGGCGATGTAGCGGCCTTCGGGGCTCGGGTACCAGAAATCGATCGCGGTGAGCCCCGACTCGTCGAGAAGTTCCGGGTCGAGGATCGGCCGCTCGCCGTCGCGGTCGCGGACGTAGAGGATCGGCTGCCGAGCCCGCCCGCGCCGCGCGCTGAAGAACACGAGGTCGCCGCGGCCGACCGGCGTGCCGAGCGTATCGATCGCCAGCAGCTCGTCGAAGCGCCGCTCGAGTTCTTGGCGGCCCGGCAGGTCGTCCAGGGCCGCGCGCGTCCGGCGATTCTGCTCCGCCGTCCACGAAATCGTCCACGGGTGCCGTGCGTCCTCGAGAAACGCGAACGGATCCGTGCGATCCGCAGAAATCGTGCTCCGCATCAGCGGCTCCTTTTGGCGCGACGCTTGCTTAGCCCCGTCGTGTCGCGGATGATCCGCGCCCAGCGGTCGTAGATATCTCCGATATAGTCGCGCGTCTCGGGGTAGGGCGGCACGCCGTGATAGTACGCGACGGTCCCCGGACCCGCGTTGTACGCGGCCAGAGCCGCGGCGTACGGGTCGGCGTAGACGCCGTCGTAGTCGCGAACGTACCCTCCCACGAGCGCGGCTGACCCATCCATCGCCGACTGCCAATCGAAAGGATCGACCCCGGCGTCGGCGGCGGTGTCCAGGGTGAACTGGCCGATTCCGACCGCCCCCGCGGGGGACAGGGCGTCCGGCGAAAACGCCGACTCCTGGAGGAGCACCGAGCCGAAGAACCCGGGGTCGAGATGGTGTTCGCGTGCCAGGCCGACGGCCCGCGTGGCGAAGACGAGGGCATCGAAGGGGTCGAGGCGATGGTTCGCGCGGACGATCGAGCGAACGATTCCTAACGTTGGATAACCGGAAACCGGGGTATCGTAAAGGAGTCGTAACCCACGTAGCTCCGAGCCCGCCGGGCGGAGCCTCCAACTCTCGACTCGGTCGGCCAACGTGTCGATAGAAACGGTACGGAGCGCATAGGACGCGGGCAGGGGCGGATGTGCCGGAACGACGCTGGGAGCACGGCTGCAACTCTCCATAGCGGTCGCGGTAAGCACGGCCGCGATAAACAGCGCGGGAAGGTACAGACGCTCGGTCAGCCCAAGAGCGTAGCGAAAATAGTTGGTATTCAAGGATAGAGGATTCTTAGTCGGTATGAGGGCGACGGCGTGGTGATGTTTTTCCTTTCGCTCGTCATCGTGTTGGTCGTGGGCGACCTCGCGTCGACGTTTCTCTATCACGTGCCACAGCATCTCTGGTTCAAGTTGCATCTGCGGACGCACCACGACCGGAGCCGTTCCTATTGGGATCACGCCGTCATCTCGAAGGATCCCGACGTTCTCCTCGACGGATTTCTCGGTGCCGTCCCGTACATCGCGATCGCCGTTCCGCTCTTCTTCCTCGGCCCGTGGGCCGCGGTCGGCGCGGTGCTCGGCCTCGTTCTCGGGCAATTGCATGTCTGGTGGCGGCACACCACGGACCTCGGCTGGGTGAGCCCGCCGTGGCTCGTGCGCGTCTGCCGTACCTTCGCGATCGTTCTCCCGGAGGATCACGACGGGCACCATCGCAATCCCGACGTCGAGTTCGGCGACATCTTTCGATTCTACGACGCGCCCGCGCGCGCGCTCGTCACGTACGTGCGCACCGTCCAGCGTCGCCGCCGGAATGCGTTGAAACGTTTACAACGCATCCGTGCCGTGCGTTCGCTGCGAGCGACGCAGCGCGCATAGTTGAGCAGAGGGTTGATGACCAAGCGCGTCCTTTTATTGATTTCGGATACCGGCGGCGGCCATCGTAGCGCGTGCAACGCGATCGTCGCCGCACTCGACGAGGTCGACACCGGACCTCACGGAGAGTCGCTCCGAATCGAACACCGGATCGAAGACGTCGCCTCGCATTGCAGCTTCCCTCTCTCTCAACTGGGGCCCGCGTATAGTGCGGCCCTCCGTTTCGCTCCCCCGATCTACGGAGCACTCTATCACGCGACGAACGGCCGGCGCCGTTTCCGCAGCGTCATCCGCTTTTGCGAACCGCTCTATCGCGCACGCTTGCGCGACCTCTTTACGTCGTACCGTCCCGACGTGATCGTCTCCGTGCATCCGCTGCTCAACCATGCGGCGCTGCGCGCGCGGGCGGATGCGGGCATGCTCGACGTCCCGGTGATCACGGTCGTGACCGACCTCGGCCGCGTGCACGAAGGCTGGCTGACGCCCGAAGTCGACGCGGTCGTCGTTCCGGCGCGAGAAGTCTATCAGCGCGCGAAAGATCGCGGCGTGCCGGTCGAACGCATCTACCATTTGGGCCATCCCGTGCACCCGAAATTCGAAGACGTCTCCGATACGAAGGCGCAGCTGCGCGTGCAACTCGGCCTGCCGGCGGAAAAGACGATCGCACTGCTGATGGCGGGCGGCGAAGGCGGCGGCAAGCTGCTACCGACCACGCTCGCGCTCGCGAAGTCGAAGCTTCCGTTGCATCTCGTCGTGGTGACCGGACGCAACAAGGCACTGCGCAAGAAACTCAACGAGCTCGCGCGCTCGCTGCCGACGCCGATGACGGTGCTCGGCTATTGCGAGAACGTGCCCGAACTCATGCGTGCGGCCGACCTGCTCGTCACGAAAGCGGGGCCGGGCACGATCGCCGAAGCGAGCCTCGCCGAAGTGCCGGTCGTGGTCTACGATTTCATTCCGGGCCAAGAGTACGGCAACCTCAAGTACGTGGAGAACAACGGCATCGGCGTCGTCGCACTCACCACGAGCGACGTCGTGCGCTCGACGCGGCGCATCGTCGCGAACCTCGAACGCCTGCAGTCGATGCGCGACCGCCAAGCGTCGGTCGCTCCACGCGGCAGCTCGCGTCGCATCGCAGAGTTGATCGCCAACGTCTCGTTCGGCGAACTGACCGACGCGCCGCCGCTCAAACCGCTCATGCCCGCACGCGTGGTGGCCGCCGCCGCTCTTTAGTGTTCCGGCCCGGAAACTAGGTGCTCATTCCACCGTCGACCATGAGCGTCGAACCGGTGGTGAAGCTCGAGAGACGACTCGCGAGGTAGAGCATCGAATCGGCGATTTCGGCCGGTGTTGCGTGCCGGCCGAGCGGGATGCGCTCGTCGAAGAATTCGGTCGCGTCGCGCTGCAGGATGCCGCTGAGTTTGTCCTCGACATCGAGTTGAAATGCGTTGTCGACCGGACCGGGATGGATCGTGTTCACGCGGATCCCGCGTGCCGCGGTCTCCTTGGCGACCGCGCGCATGAGACCGACCTGCGCGTGCTTGGCGGTGATGTAGGCGTAGGGTCCGGGATCCGCGCGCACGCCGGCGACGCTCGAGGTGATGATGATGCTGCCGCCGTCGTTCATCGCCGGCACGCCGTACTTGCAGGCGAGGAACGCGCCTCTCACGTGAACCGCGAGAACGGCGTCGAAGACGTCCTCGGGGAATCGATCGATCGGTGCGATCGCTCCGATCGTTCCGGCATTGCTGACGAGCACGTCGATCTTCCCGAAGCGCTCGACCGTGCGATCGACATACGCGCGCACCGAGGCCGCGTCGGTCACGTCGCCGGTCGTCCACGCCACGCGATCCGACGCGATCTCGGCGCAGACGCGGTGCAGCGCGCTTTCGTCCAAATCGACGAGCATGACGCTCGCGCCCTCGTTTGCGAACACGCGCGCGGTGGCGGCGCCGATGCTTCCGGCGCCGCCGGTGATCGCGCAAACTTTGCCCGCGAGAAGACCCACGTCCGTTTTCGTTCCTAGACCCCGCCGCGCGCCGCCATCGTGGCCGCGCCGATCGCACCCGCATCGTTGCCGAGCTTGGCCGAGACGATCTTCGTTTTGCCTCGGGGTACCATCGTCGTTAACTCGTCGACCTTCGGAACCACGGCGTCGATCATGAACGCGCCCGCACCGGCAACGCCGCCGCCGAGCGCGATCGTCTCGGGATTGACGAACGCGATCACGTTCGCGATCCCGCGCGCGAGATCGTCCGTGTAGCGCTTCCACGCGGCGAGCCCGTGCGGGTCGCCCGCCTCGGCCGCCTTGCGAATCGATTTCGAACCGAGTTTCTCCGGTTTGCCGCTCACGAGGTTGCTCCGCGGAAACGAATGAGCGATCGCGAGCGCGTGTCGGATCAATCCCGTGCCGGAGGCCTGCGCCTCGAAGCAACCCGTCTTGCCGCAGTTGCAGATGAAGCCGTCGGTCGCGCGAATCTGATGGTGGCCGATCTCGCCCGCACCCGCGAGGTTGCCGATCAGGAGCGTTCCGTTCGCGACGATGCCGCCGCCGATTCCCGTGCCGAGCGTCAGCAAAACGAAATTCTTCGTGCCGACGCCGGTGCCGAACGTGTACTCGCCGAGTGCGGCACAACGCGCGTCGTTTGCGAAGAACATCGGCAGCGAGAATTTCTTGCGGAGCTTCTCGCCGAGCGGGACCTCGCGCCAGTTGAAATTCGGAGAGTACGCGACGAAGCCGGTGCCGAGATCGATGTTGCCGGGCGAACCGAGCCCGATCGCCGTTGCCTCCTCGTGCTTGGAGAGGACCTCGCCTACCGCTTCCTCGATCGCGCCGACGACGATGTCCGGATCGCGATCGACGATGTCGCGCTCCGCGCGATCGACGATCGTTCCGGATTCGTCGACCGCCGCCGCGAGAACGTGGGAGCCGCCGAGGTCGATACCGATCGTATGTGACACGGCAAAATCGGTTCGGCTCGAACGGGGCTCCACCTCGCGCCGCACGAAGGCCGATGTCCGGCGAGGTTAAACGTTTCAACCACGATGCCCACGATCGCCGTTACGCCAGCATTGATCGACGAAGTCGTCGCATTCCGACGCGACATTCACGCGCACCCCGAACTCGGGTTCGAAGAGTCGCGCACGGCCGCGCTCGTCGCGTCGCGTTTGCGCGAACTCGGCTACGACGTGCACGAGGGGATCGCCGTCACGGGCGTCGTCGGCGTGTTGCGCGGCGGACGGCCGGGCAAAACCGTGATGCTCCGCGCCGATATGGACGCGCTGCCGCTCGACGAGGAGACGGGCCGCCCGTTCGCGTCGCGGACGCTCGGCACGATGCATGCGTGCGGGCACGACGGACACGTCGCGATGCTGCTCGGTGCGGCGCGACTGATCGCCGAGGGCAAGCGCGATCTCGCCGGTACGATCGTGCTCTGCTTTCAACCGGCCGAAGAAGGCCGCGGCGGCGCGAAGCTGATGGTCGACGAGGGACTTCTCGAGCGCTTCGGCGTGGAGCGCGCGTACGGGCTCCACCTATTCTCGCAGCTCGAGACGGGCGTCCTCGGTTTCCGCGAAGGGCCGTTCTACGCGTCGAGCGATTCGATCGAAATCCGGATCGACGGCTTCGGCGGCCACGGCGCCGCGCCGCATCTCTCGATCGATCCGATTCTCGTCGCCGCCGAATTCGTCGCGTCGGTTCAGAAGGTCGTGAGCCGGCAAATCGATCCGATCGAGCCGGCCGTCGTGACGATCGGCGCGATCCACGGAGGGACCACGCACAACGTGATTCCCTCGAGCGTCTCGCTACTCGGAACCGTGCGCGCGTTCGATAGCGGCGTGCGCGCACGGATGGCGGAGCGCATCGAGCGCGTCCTCAAGGGCGTCTGCGACGCATCGGGCGCGACCTACGCGTTCGAGTATCTCTGGCGGTACCCCGTCACGACGAACGACGCCGCGCAAACGCGGTACGTGCGCGCGCTCGCCGAGCGAACGATCGGGGAGACCCGCGTGATCACGGCGGAGCAACACATGGGCGCCGAGGATTTCTCATTCTTCGCGGAACGCGTGCCGGCTTCGTATTTCGTCCTCGGCTGCAGCGGCGACGCGCGCACCTCGTTCCCGCACCATCACGGCAAGTTCGACATCGACGAAGCAGCACTCGAGACCGGCGTCCGCATCATGGCGGCCCTCGCGTTCGACGCGCCGGAAAACGCGCCGTAGGCGCGAGCGGCTACGGCTTCGCGACGACGTTCGCGGGATCGTTATATGCCGAGTAGAGGAGCGTGAGTTCGTCCGCCTTGCAGCGCGTCGCGAGGTACGTCGTGAGGTCGTAGTTACACACTTCGTCGGTGCCGTTCGCAAACGAATAGCCGAACGTGCCGACCCGCTTGCCGTCCTGAACTTGCTCCGGCATGGGAACGAGCGCGATGCTCGGATTGGCTTTGGCGTTGCGAATGAGGCCCGCGATGTCGACGTCGAGGTTGTTCGACGCCGTCCCCGACTTCTGCCATTTGCCGTCGGAGAGCATCCAATAGTCGCGGCCGACGATCAGCGTCTTGACGGGCCGTCCGCCGAAATCCGTGACCATCTGATACTTGTTCGGCGCGACCCAGACGCCGAGCGATCGAACCGAACCGAGAACGGTGACGCGATACGAACGCACGGAGCGGTACGCCTCGAAAACCTTGGCACGTAACGCCGCCGCGCCGAGACTCGGTGCCGTGGCGGCAGCGACGGGCGCGGTGGCCACCGCCACAGCGAGGGCGGCAAACGCGAGCGGACGAGCGAGAGGCATGCGGAGATCTCCAGGCATGATGCGACAACGTGTCTTTGCCCGCAAACGTCTCGTCGCCTCGCCGGGTCTGCGGCGCATCGTGCGCGAATCCCGTGGGATGGAGCAGACGATCGATCTCATCGCACACGCAGCGATGCGTGAGCTCAAAGCGTTTACGAAACGCACGAAGCAGCCGACCACGCTCGAGCAGCTCGACCTCTCGCCGATGGAACACGTCACGGAGATCGAGATCGACGAAGAACACGTCACGATCACCTACAACGAAAAGATCACGCATCGCTACAACGCGAAAGAGATCACGCGCAAGGAATGGTCGTACAAATACAACGACGATCCCGAGTTCGTAACGGCGATCGGCGCCGTGATCGAGCTCGCGCGCAAGCATCTGCGCGACATGCCGGAGAACGCCGCGTGCCCCCCGGGATGTGCCGAATGCTGCAGCGGCTACGAACCCTTCGTGAGCAAGGCCGACGTCGCGCGGATCGCGGATCATTTCAAGATTCCGTACGAAGTCGCGCTCGAAGACTACGTGGTGCAACGGCCGTCGGCAGACGGATTCTCGGTCGGCTACTTGAAAAAAGTCACCGACGACATCGCGAGCCAATGCGTGTTTCTCAAGGGTTCCGGCTCGGGACGCTACTACTGCGGAATCTATTCCGCACGCCCGCACGATTGCGGCGCGTTCACGCCGATCGGATGCGAGGACGTCGACGTCTCGCTCCGGCACGATCGCGCGTTCGTGCCGGGTTCTCCGTTCGTTCGCAAAGCTCGGGTCGCGAAGAAAAAAGTGCGGCGGTGAGCGACGCGCGGCGCTTGCCGCAAGCCGACGGCTACGACGCGATCGTCGTGGGTGCGGGGCACAACGGCCTCGTCGCCGCGGCGTATCTCGCGCGTGCCGGCCGTTCGGTGCTCGTTCTCGAACGGCGCGACGTTCTCGGCGGCGCCGCGGTCAGCGAAGCGGTGTGGCCGGGCTGGACCGTGTCGACCGCGTCGTACGTGTGCAGCCTGCTCCATCCGCGCATCGTCGAGGAACTGCGGTTACGTGCCTACGGCTACGACGTGTATGCCAAAGATCCGTCGTCGTTCACGCCGCTTCTCGACGGGCGTTCGTTGCTGCTCTCGCGCGACGACGCCGAGAACGCACGCGAGATCGCGGCCTTCGATCCGAACGACGTCGCGGGGTTCGCCGCCTTCGAGCGCGAGGCCACGCGCCTCGGCTCGCTTCTCTTCGACGCCTTCGAAGCGCCGCAGCCGCGGGACGTGCCCTTCGACGATGCGGCGAACGCCGCGTTCGAGGGCTCCGCGGCGACTCTCGTGGAGCGTTACGTCGCGACGCCCGTGCTCCAAGCGACGCTCGCCACGGACGGCCTGATCGGTACGTACGCGGGGCCGCGCGATGCGGGCACGGGCTACGTGCTCGCGCACCATTACGCGGGCCGCGCGCTCGGGACGCAGGGCGCATGGGGCTTCGTACGCGGCGGCATGGGAAGCATTTCGCGCGCGCTCGCGCTCGCGGCACGCATCGCCGGATGTTCGTTCGTCACGAGCGCGACCGTCGCACGCATCCTCGTGCGCGACGGCCGCGCTTACGGCGTCGCGCTCGAAGACGGAACCGAATACGAAGCGCCGCTCGTGCTCTCGAACGCCGACCCCTATACCACGTTCGTGCGACTGCTCGACCCGCGCGACGTTCCGCCCGCGACGCGTGAGAAGGTCGCGAGCTGGCGCAGCGACGGCTGTTCGCTGAAGCTAAATCTCGCGCTCGGCGAACTGCCGGACTTCACGGCGCGGCCGGGTCACGACGTGCCCGCGCCGCACCATCGCGCGACGGTCCACGTCGCTCCGTCGCTCGACTACCTGCAAGCGGCGCACGACGATGCCCGCGCGCTCGGTGCGTCGCGCGAGCCCATGCTCGAGTGCTTCATGCAAACGCCCACCGACCCGTCGCTCGCACCACCGGGAAAGCAGCTGCTCTCGATCTTCGCGCAATACTTTCCCTACGAGCGCGCCGACGGTCCGTGGGACGATGCGAAACGCGAGCGGGCGGCCGATGAGATCGTCGCCACGCTGGCACGCTACGCGCCGAATCTCCCGGAAGCGATCGAAGCGCGGCAGATTCTCGCGCCGCCGGATCTCGAGGAACGATTCGGACTCCATCGCGGTCATATTTTTCACGGCGAGCTCTTGCCCGGTCAGATCCTGGACGACCGCTTTTCGGCGCGAACGGAGATCGACGGTCTCCTCTTGTGTGGGAGCGGCGCATCGCCCGGAGGTTGCGTGAGCGGGATACCGGGTATACGTGCAGCGAGCTTCGCCTTGACAGCGTCAACCAGCCTCGCTTAGAAAGACTACATGTTATCGAATAAACTCGTCCTGACGGGTGCGATCGCGCTCGCACTTATCACACCTCTCGTCGCGAGCGCGAAATCCGCATCCAAAACGTATCCGATCTCGGCGCAAAATGGTTCCGGAGAAAAGGGGACCGTCACGCTGACCGCAGATGGCGACAAGACCATCGTTGCCGTCGCGATAAGCGGCGCCCCCGCATCCGCGCAACCGGCACACATCCATCCCGGCTCGTGCGCGAAGCTGGATCCCGCTCCGAAGTATCCGCTCACGAGCCTCACGAACGGCAAGTCGACGACGACCGTCGATGCGACGCTCGCGAGCCTGACCGCCGGCGGCTTCGCCGTGAACGTTCACAAATCGCCGGACGATCTCAAGGACTACGTCGCTTGCGGCGACCTCGGCATGGCGGCGATGTCCGGCATGAAGGGCATGATGCCCGCCGCGACGTCTTCTCCCTAAGTCTCACAGCGCGTGAGCCGATAGACGTTCTAAGAAGCGCGAACCCCAGGGTTCGCGCTTCTTGCTTCGTACAGTCGTCGGCGATGGACGAACGACGTATTTCTCGCTTCGGCGAGCCGACCGAGACGGAGCTACCGGGCGACATCTCGGAGGTGTACGCGAAGAACCGCGAACGCATCGGCTTCGTTCCGAACGTCTTTCGCGCGTACGCGCGTCGCCCCGAGCATTTTCGCGCGTTCATGCAGTATCACGACGTGCTGATGAAGGGCGACGGCGGCTTGACGCGAGCGGAGCGCGAGGCGATCGTCGTTGCGGTATCGGCGGAGAATCGTTGCCAGTACTGCGTGACCGCACACGGGGCCGCGCTACGCGTGATCGGGAAAGATCCGATCGTCGCGGAACAGATCGCGATCAACTGGCGGACCGCCGACCTCACGCCACGCTGGCGCGCCATGCTCGCATTCGCCTCGCACGTGAACGAAACGGGTTTCGCCGCGACCGACGACGAGATCGCAGAATTGCGCGTCGCGGGCTTTACCGACGACGACGTCTGGGATATCGCGGCGATCGCGGCGTTTTTCGGATTTTCGAATCGCATGGCCGGCGCGCTCGATATGCGACCGAACGCGGAGTTCTATACGATGGGGCGCGGTTAGGCGCGCGGAGGCGTCGCTACGCGGCGAGAACCGCGCTCGCGGAATCGAGTTCGGGACGGAGCCGACGCTTCGCGCGCGAGATGTACGTTTTGACGGTCCCGATCGGGATATCGAGCTCGCGCGCGATGTCGCGGTAGCGAAGATCCGAAATATAGTACAGTTCTAAAACGTCGCGGTATTTCGAAGGCAGCGTCTCGAGCGCGGCGTGCACGCGAGCCGCTTCGTCGGCACGCAGCGCGAGCGCTTCGGGGCCGGGTTGGTCCGGCGTCACGACCTCTTCCAATTCGAGTGCCGCGGCACGACGACGGCGGCGCAACGCATCGAGTGAGGCGTTACGCGCGATCACGAACAGCCAGCGCGCGAACGGTCGGTCCGGCTTGAAGTCGTCGAGCCGGCGGTACGCCCGGATGAACGCGTCTTGCGCGATGTCGTTCGCTTCGTCGGCGTCGTGCGTGAGGCGATAGGCGAGGCGCACGACCGGCGCGCGATAGCGGCTCACCAAGGCATCGAAGGCTTCCATCGAACCCGCACGCGCGGCTTCGACCAGCGGGCGATCGTCGTTTCGTTCCGGAGATTCGGGGACGGGTAGCGTGGAGATCATCGGCCGACCATCACGCGCGGGACGGCGACATGGCGGCGGCGAGCGAGGTTCAGCGCGAGGTCCGTCAGAACCGTCGCCAGCAGCAGCGCGGCCAAGATCAGAACGAGATTACCCCCGGCTTCGGCCCGTCCGCCGAACGCGAACGCCGCAAGGACACCTGCGAGAGCGGGATTTATATGCACGATTGGCACATCGTGGGAGCGCTGGCGGCCACGCTCGAACCGAGGCGGACGAAATAATCGCCGCGCGGCTCGACGGGGCGCATCAGGCCGGCCACCCAACGCTTGAGGAAGCCACCCTCGGGCTCTCCCTCCACTACTCGATCTCGCATCGTAACCTCTTGCCATCTCGCCGATGAAACTTTATTTGGCGAACTAGATACTTTATAACATCAACTATAGTTGAATGCAATAGGTTGTCAACTATAATTCTGTGAGGTATAATGTTC
>Ga0116229_10011116_pt1 | contig 13365 bp, 11 predicted proteins | sample S1TSphgellanicum_3_FD_87313 | JGI IMG/M metagenome (GOLD analysis project Ga0116229, IMG submission 87313) | Host-associated microbial communities from peat moss isolated from Minnesota, USA - S1T2_Fc - Sphagnum magellanicum MG | ecosystem: Host-associated > Plants > Peat moss > Unclassified...
CGTGCATGGGCATTTTCAATTGCGTTGGATTCTGCAACTCATCAAAGCACATCGTATCTCGATGTGCGCTTTCGAATCTTCATGCCGGCCTTCTATAACATTGTTAACCTGCATGTTGTTGCGGTTCCAATGTTTGATTGGCACACTAGCGAGGTCATGTTCCAAATGGTTGTATTTTTCTTGGACGTTTTTTGCCCCAGTTGGAAGGTTCATCTACTTGGTGTGTCTTCTAATGGAACCTACAACATGACTGGCCATGTTTCTGGTGTTGTCACTCGCCTCAGCAACGCGATGCACAATGAGTGCCCTCTTACTCGAGTTTGGTGTGGAGCGCATCAATTAGATCTCGTTATGGAACACATCATGGACACCATCATGAAGGAACGTTTTTTTACTGTCATGACTGGATTTATCACCCACTTGACACGGCAGTTGAATCTAATTGCGAATATGAAGACAACGTGCCCTCGTGTAGTCAATCGCTGGCTATCCACAGAGAAGGTCATTAAATGGTTCAAGATTCATCGGCCACAGTTGCTTGCGCATGTCGAGTTTAAGCAACCACCTTCCGCTCCACCTCGCTTATGGTGGGTGTCTCTCCTTGCCATGCATCACTTTACCTCTAGGACGGCAATCACGTTTCGCATGATTCAAGGATTGACAATGCTGTTGGATCAACAGCAAGCTGCCCTGGTTGGTCTCGTCGCCTCTCTCATGGAGGATGTTGGTGTCACTGGGCCGCTCATTGCTGAAGCGATTGCAAATCTCAACGCATCGAGTCACGTCATCAGCGGTTGCTATGCAGTTCCATTGTCTTCTGTCCGTGAGTTCATCAGCGGCCTAGCTTCTTGGGTTGATTTTATTGTTGACGAAGCCAATGAAGGCCAACGAAACGAGCTCTTCAACGACATCGCTTCTGTTTATGTCACTGCCTGCAATCGTATCTCCGAGCTATCTGCCTCTCACGATGAAAACAACAACCTGTTGGCCGATCCATCGTCATTCCCACCAGTGTTACCGCACGAGCTCATCAAACTATCTGCTGCTGAGTTTATTCGCAAGATGCACCGTTACAACTACCAATTGGAGTAGCGTTATTCGAGTGAGCATATCGACACTATCGCCGACGAGCACAAGCAGCTGCTCCATGCTTACCGAACTGAGCAAGTCTTCAAGCAGAGCATCAATGCGTTGTCTAGTCAATCAGCCTTCAAGGATGGGTGGAGTCTATTTGGTCGCCGATTCCCGAACCTAATGGAGTTCTGTGGTGTGATTGCGACCCTGTTTCCTGGGACCAGCACGGTTGAATCTGACTTCTCGATTCTGCGTTGGGAGAAGGATGCATTTCGCAAGAGCTTATCGGACTTCGGGTTGGAGGGCGTGCTACAGGCCAAGCAGTGGATGTTCATTGAGCAGTTCGAGCCCTGATTTGCATTCATTGAGCAATTAGGTCCATGCAGACTTCTGGGTCGGGTTCTTAATCCTGGATCTAGACGCAGACCCAGACTTGGCTGAAAACCAACACTAGGCTTGTTCCGGATCCAATTCTTGGTCTGGTAACTGGTTCCTGATCCTACTCTTGGTCCAGTATTTTGGCAAAACCAGGAGCTGTCTACAATTGTAGGAAGAACCTACAATTGCAGCCTGTGAAATTCTTGAGAGTTTTCCTCTTGATAACCGACCTTCAAGATTGCCACTAAGAGCTGGACAGTTGATTTGGTGCCTGCAGGCGATTATAGCGTCTTCTAGAGATCTAGATGAGGATTCACAACAGATTGCAACGTTGGTGATCAAAAAAGCAGCTGGGATTTCAACTTGACGCTACTGAGCTACAGTTGATTCACTGGAGAAGTGGCGGCTTTAAGGCAATGGGTGTCGTGAAATTCCGTGCTAGTGATGTCAATGGGTGTCTTTTCGGAGGCTGTAGCTGGAAAAACATGAAATCATGGAACTGATTATATCTTTGGTTTGAGAAAGTGTAAACATTTACTGCAAACAGGTACCCACCACCCGCTTTGTGCTGCCACTCTCTACTGTCAACTCTTATTACTTACATATAATAATGCCCTGCCCATCTCCATCATGATCAGCGATCACCTTGATCGACACTCTAAACGCTTAATAAAGCTTATATTAACACACTGCCTAAATTAAAGTCTTTTGATGTGACTAAATCAAGCTAATTTAGGTAATATAGGCGCCCGCCTAGACTAAACAGGCCTGGGTATAGATGTTGCCAGTTATTGGTCAATTGTCAAGAATTGGTTACCATCATGGTTAGGTGCTAGGGCTAAAAAGGGCCCTCAACACCAGTTATAGCTAGCCGGCCTCCTCTCAATGAACCGGAACATGACACATCATCAAGAATGTTCTGAGGATCGGCATGCTAGGTATCATAAAGCACCCACAGAAAATTTCTAGTATTGCATATTTTGAGGGCACCTTATTCAGGGGAATTTCTGGAGTGGATTTTTGGAAAGCAAAATGCCCTGGCTTCAGGTGAGAATATTTTTCTTTTCCCCAAATATCTAACAAATATTTTTCAGTTCTCCATTACAAACTTGCCTTTTCAATAAAGTCATCAGTAAAGTCACCCTCTCTTTCACCCCCTATCCCCTCTGCTTTCACCCCTTATGCCCTTTTTTAGTGGTATCCACAAAGCAAGGAAATTTTATTAAATCTCAATATCAAATGCTAAAACTCAACACTTAATGCACAAGGTTCGAGAGTAATTATAGTAGTTGTACAGGTAGGAGCAGTGAAAATGTATGTACAATAAACTCTCTCTAAATTAATATCCTTGCGATCGATCGGAAGATATTGGTTTATGGAGGATATTAGTTTACACAAATTTTATGGGGGGTAATAAAAATCATTTCGGAACCTACCAGAGCAGCATGGAAGGTCACGGAGGTTAGTAGAAGGTCATGGATCATTGGGGAAGGTAACGGAACCTTGTGGAGCTTGATGGAGGATCAAAAAAGCACATAAAAAATCATATGACATGAGTGGTAAAAATCTTGGCAGAAAGTGAGGTTGTGGAAAGTTACACTATGTATGATGTATTAGTTTATAAAATGCTATGGGACTACAAAAAAATATTGAATATCAGTTTATGGAGAATTATTAGATTAAGTATGAGGCCCGCCAGGGGCCTGTGCTCGCATATTAATTTAGAGAAAATATTAATTTACACAGTATTAGTTTAAAGAGAGTTTACTGTAGTGGCAGTGGACTCGCTTAGGAAAAAGGAAAGAGGAGATGAAACTCACTTTATCACCAAAATTGGTGGACAAACTAGTTTGGGTCCCGATTATTTTATTTTATAAAATTTCATTCCCAGTTAGGCATTTGATGCCTTATTATGCCGAAACTGGCCATCCTCACCCCCCAAATCCCAAAGCATTTATATTTTTTCAACATTTATTAATGTGTCCAAAATTAAGTATTAATACAATCATTGATATGATGTTATGATGACATTGTAACATAATATTTTGATCCAAACATAATAATTATGTTACAATGAAGAAAAGGAGCAACATTTGTGTAACATCACAAATACAAAAAGAAGGGTAAGTTTGTGATTAGTTACAATGAAAAACTAAATTTTAATTTCATGCCAATGCTTTATGTTTGGGTAAGGGCACCCTAGCAGCATCAGATCAGGGCATTCTCAAAACAAACAAGCACTCGTTGACTTTGCCCTAACTTTCATTTTGGGAATGTCCCACTCATCAGCCTGTAACCCTTAAAAAGTTTAATTCCAGGGATGGTCGCATATCCACAACATGGGGTTGACCTTGAAGTTGATAATAATGAGATATGTTGAAGAAGAGAAATGGTTATGTTGTTCCCAATTAACCCCGACTTTTTAATCTTATCTTATTCTTTACATTTATCCCACATGTATACTTTGTGCCAAAGTTGATAACATATGGTATGTTGTTCCCAACTACCCCAACTTTTTATCCCATGATGTTCTTCCATTTTATCCCATATGATTTTCCAAATTGATAAGTTTTAAAGGGACGCAGACTCTGACATATCAGGTCAGATTGTAATTGAGCTTTTCTGTACTTTTCCTTCTTGTAAGAGAGAGAGAGAGAGAGCCTCACACACACACAGAAAGGAAGAAAGTTCTTACACAAATTTTCAAATCTTGCCTTGTATTTGACATCATTAAGTTTTTTTTCCTTTACAGCTGCTATTATAGGCTAGTACCCTGTGGATCAACTGCAATGGGTGTCTGGAGCAGCCCCTTCTTTTAAAAAATTTACTGGCAGAAAACAAAAAGTCAAATTAAAATTAGAAAATTTACAAAAATGAAGTGATTTTTGGGATTTTCAACTGTCAGAATCTGAAATTCAGCAGAAAATTAAGGAAAATCAATAGATTTTTATCTATACATGGTTCAAGTAGGTAGCCAAAAAACATAGAAGAAAAGAATGTCTAAATTTGTTGTCTTTCACATCTGGTTTGCCAAATGGTATTATGGTTCATTGGGCCAAAGTAGTAGTCATTTTGGAGATGCCCAATCCTATTGATGTTCACACTTTGAAGAGCTTCATCGGACTATGTAATTATTATAGGATTTATGTCCAAGATTTCAATACTATTGTTCATCTTTTTTATGCATTATTAAAGAAGGATGTTGCTTGGACATGGAGTGAAGAGGCTTAGGAAGCTCTTAACCCACTCAAGGAAAAACTTTCAGAGTTCCCCATTCTGAGAAGACCTGATTTCAGCAAGGTTTTCATTCTACACACTAACTAGAGTGTTCTTAGTATTGGTGCTATTTTGGCCAACTTGATGAGGAAGGTAAGGAATATGTTATCACCTATGCATCCTGAAGCAACAAGGCTGAAAGCAACTACTTTTCATATGAAGGGGAATGTCTTGTTGTTGTATGGGTTGTCATACATTTCAAGCCTATTTTTATGGCACCAAGTTCACTTTGTATATCGACCACCAACCTATCAAGTGGTTGATGACCAACAACAAGCTTACTAGTAAGTTAACTTGTTGGGCATTTATACTTCAGGAGTATGAGTTCAAGGTTGTTCACTGACCTAATATTACAAATCAGAATGCGGATACTATGTCATGGAGACCTTCACTACCTCTGAAGATTTCTCAGAAACCAGGCAAGACTTCGATTAGATTTCAATAGTACATGTATCTTATGCATTTAGTTATTTTGCACTACTGCAATGTAACCTGGTTGAGCATCCCATTGTGGATATATAAGAGGACTTGGACACTCTAAGGTTTCTTTAACATGGGGAATACCTTCTCCAAGTTACATCAAGTCATCAGGATTGCATACAACAATGGTCCAAACATTACTCATGGAGGGACAATCACCTTGTCCGTTGCTTACCACAAGGTGATAGAGTGGTTCCTCCACCACATGAATGGCCTGGTCTTATTTAGAAGGTACATTCAAAGCTTGGACACTTTGGAATTAAGTGTACTTATAACCTTTTCATTCCTCATTACCATTAGAAAAGTATGTATGCTCAAGTCCGAGACGTCATTGCTAAGTGTGAACAATGTGATAGAGTGAAAACTTCCTTTTCTTACCAACAACTCATATTTTTTCCACTTCTTATCCAGGGCATGTTCTATCACTGGTCATGTGATTTAACTGGAGAGTTACCACAAACCTCTACATCATGATTATGATTGAACATTTTTCAAAGTGGGTCGAACTTGTTGCGTTATTGGACAAGTCATCACACAGCACCAGCTAGACTTTCTTACAACAAATCCTAAGTAAGTTTGGGGCTTATGCTGAGTGCCTTACTGATCAAGGATCAGAATTTAGAGGAAAATTCCAAGACCTATTTGATCATGCTCTCATTGACCATCGTTGGACTTTAAGGGATCATTCCTAAGCTAATGGCCTTGTAGAGAGGATTGTTCAAAGATGCAAGAAGGGACTTCGGAAGATTTACCTCACTGGGAACAAAGAGGATTGGGACCTGGCTATACCTTACATTGCCATGGGTTATAGGATGTTTAAACACACCTCTTTGTCTCATTTCGCTCCTTACATTTGAGTTTTTGGGAGACATCCCATTCCACCCTCTTCCATTGCTACTCAAATGGACCAGGTTGTGGATTTGGACTCCCCAGCCGCTTAGGATAAGGTCATCATAGAGAGGGTTGCTCTATTCAAGAAGGTTATGCCCATGGCCATGGAGAATTTGTCCATTGCATAACATCGAGACACCTTACGGTATGCACACACACAAAGTGATAGTTACAAACTTAAGGTGAGACAATTTGATGTTAGTGACTTTGTGTATTTCCAGTGACAACTTAATGATACTTTAGACATTTTTTCTGGTCGCACTATCTTAAGGATTAAGGTGATCAGGCCTTCAGGTGTGTTGGAGTTGCAAAAAGCGGACGGACGCACAATTCAGGATCACTCCAAAAACTATGCGCCCTGCCACCTGCCAAACTTGGATCCTACCATCATCATGTCAATTTGCATTCCTCCACTTGACTATCCATGTCAAATATGTCAAAGGATAGATGATGTTAATTAGATGTTGCTTTGCGATAATTGTAATGGTGGATACCATCTATTTTGCCTCAAATCGAAGCTCATTCAAGTTTTCGCCAACATTTGGTACTGTTCATCATGTTCTCCTGTAGCACCTTGATTTTTACTCAAACCATGCCACGTTTTTCCTGGCTTAGGTTTTGGGGGGATACATGAAAATTTCATCTTAACCTCCTCCTGTGCATTGTATATATATGTGCGTGCATGTTTTTTTGGTTGATTAGTTTCTACCTTTGACTGGTTTTAGTTTTTTTGTTCAATAGAATTTACTATGGATTTACACCCTTATGACACCGAATGTCACAACACTACACATCATGACATTTCTTTGGTGGTGTGGGATGGGGTGGATATATATTTTTTCCTCCTTTTTTCTTTCATAATATGATTACTTAATGAAGATTTATTCTCAAGAAAATATTTTAGACAAATCAATGTCATTTTTTTGGGCATGGAAAAATTTCAACACAAAAATTTTATTTTGAAAATTTAACAAAAAGAATGAACAATGTTTTGTTTAAAACCAGACATTTAATACATTAACTAGAAAAGGAATTTTTTTTTAAAAAAATTTGTGTGACTAATTTTATGTACATGATAAAAAAAAAATTACTCACATATATGACTACACACATTTATAACTAAAATGACACATAGGACTAACCCAACTATAATTGTAAAAGTAATTGATTTGAACATTAGTTGCATTTATACTCATAACCATATGGTTGGAATGAACAAGATTTCTTCTAGTGACATGGAAATGCAGGAATTGATGACACAATGGTTATTGATTCAATTGTAATGATAACATGCATGTCACCTTTTTCAAAACTCCTTTTGGACTTTGATTCAACACCAAAAAATTTCACTTTTACAGACATGTCTTTCTATAAATATTGTTCATGCATTTTTATATGAGTTAGCTTTAGATTCAAAATGACTATGGTTAGAACTACCTTGTCTAACAAATCACAATGCAATTATGCATATTTAAAGATTTTCATGTTCCTATCTGTAATTTGATCAAAGGCACCATACTTTTTAAACACCTTTGCTTCAAATGCAACATCTCTAATTCTAAAATCCAAATAATCCATCTCAAAAAATTAATCTAGTTTTTCTCATTAGAACAATAACCATTATGCAACCAAAAAAAAAAAATTCACCAAAATGTATTTGATAACAAAGAAATGAAGTAGCACTTGGCAAAATTAATAGTTACAAAAACACATTTTTGGCAAAACATACATTTCAACTTCATAATAAAAAGATCATATCCATGGTTTGGTGGTTAAATTATGGTTTAATAATGAACAAAACATCAATGCCCTTGGCATCTTATGAATATTAATTATTGACTTTCAATAACTTTGAATATAATAGGTTTCTACTTAACAATAAAAGATCATATTTGGGTCCATTCACGGTTTGGTTACACAAAAGGAATGTTTCACCCAAAATCACTATGAAAACACTATTTTGAATGACCATTACAGTTGCAAAATTTATTTGGTACATTTTCTTTTTTCATTAAATACTCACATACTTCTTAATTAAAATGGTGGTGATTTTTTATGATTAGGATGATTAAAACATGTCTTTAAATGTCTTAAAATATGGTTCAAGAATTGTCCAACTACATAGTTTTATTGAAAAGGACTCAATAGGATTATTTTTTCAAATTGCTCCATATTTTAACCACAAATAGAATAAAGTATGGTTTATATGATGGCATAAATTTTTAGTATGGTAAACCATCAAATTTTATGGAATTGATGCTAGAATCTTGGATTTTTTATTAAAAAATGCATTAATAAAAACAATCAAATTAATTTTTTAAATAAAAATTTACATTCCAAAGGTTTCGAAAGAAATATAAGAGACATGGGTGCAAAAAAAGGACATTATTTTATGTTTTTAATAAGGTTTTGGCACTCCAAATGAAAGTATGTCATTTTGGAATGTCTAAACAATCCTACATTCCTTTTTGGTTTATATTTGAATTGGAGATTCAAAATATGTTCAATTGATTTGAATCATTCATTATAACATTTGATAGTTGAAAGCCTAAACATACATATCCCGCTTTCATTATTTAACATCTTATAACGTTCATTTTGTTGAGTCCTTATTTTAAAATTTAAACACAAAACAAATGGGTGTCATGGTTGTTGTTGTGGTACCCCAACGTGAATGCACCCATTCACGGTTTGGTGACTAGATTATGGTTTAATAATGAACAAGACATCCTTGACATCATGTGAATTTTAATTATGCACCTCATGTTTACACTTGAACCTTAAATATTTCAACTTGAATTTTAAAATTAACACATAAACCTTTTTTTTTCCTCCACTATTTAACCATTTTTCTTTTTTTTTTGTCTCTCTATATAAATATATTGTTAAAAATCAAATTTTTTATCATGTACATAAAATTAGTCACACAAAAAAATCAATTTTTTTTTTCCTATTCTGGTTAAATGTATTAAATGTTTGGTTTTAAACAAGATATTGTTTATTCTTTTTGTTAAATTTTCAAAATAAAATTTTTGTGTTAAAATTTTTCCATGCCCAAAAAAATGACATTGATTTGTCTAAAATATTTTCTTGAGAATAAATCTTCATTAAGTAATCATATTATGAAAAAAAAATAAGGAAAAAATATATATCCACCCCATCCCACACCACCAAAGAAATTATTTTTTGGAAAATAAAAAAAAACCCCAACCTTCCTACCTTGAAAAACAACCAAACTTCTCCCTCCCATGTCACTAAAAAAAACAACCCTTTAGGATAGTCTCCATCCCAAAAAATAAAATCACCTCTCCTAATCCCACCCCAAAAACTCCTTTGGAAAAAAATGAAATCATCTTGTCCTCCTCTAATCACCCAAAAAAAACCCTTTTGAAAATACAAAATTCAAATTCTTAACTCATAATCCTCTGTTCTTAAAACTTTGTTTACAACTTATAATTCTTTCAATCTAATTGAATTATCCACTCCTTATACCCATTGAAACTCCATAGTCAAAAAACAAACCTGCAAAAGAGAAAAAATAATTAAATGTTTTAAACCCTTTACCCTCCCTAAATTTTCACCTATAAACCTCACTGTACCCCCCCCCCCCCATCAACTTCTTTTTATAAATTACACACAAACCTATAACCTTATCCATTCAGCCAACTTTTGATTCTCCAACATCTATACCCAACTCAGGATGTGTTGCCACAAATGCCTCTGTAAGACAGAGCAAATAAAGATGAAATGCTAAAAAGAGAAAGATTGGGTAAGCAGCTTGTCTCATCTCCTAAATGAAAATAAATTTATCCGTAACGTCAGAAAAAGACGACATTGGAACCCCCTGTTTGGTCACATTGGGGATGAGATTTCAAAAAACAGGAAAAAAAGAGTACACTGGGCTTCAACGCGTCTGAAACTCAGTTTAGTAGCAAATTTGGTGCTAAACTGAGTTTGCCCTGTCCTTTCTTTTCCTAAAGGCCTTCAACCAATCACTGTTGCTGCGATGTGTACTGTAGTTATACATGTTCTCGAGCTTGGTGCATTTGATCGTGCATTTGATCCTGAGTCCCAGTATTTCACACGTTTATTTAATAAAATTTCATGACTTTGCGGACAACAGCCAGGAGGGGACGAAGCATCAAATGAGGGATACAACTCAGGGCCAAAAGCGCATGACTTTATGTATACCTCTAATATGTCGTCAACTTTGTCTCAACTCCTAAAAGGACAATTGTCATCAACCTTGTCTCATCTTGTTCACCATCACTTAAAAGTATGTCATCTTATAACTCCTCATCCTGTACCTCACCTCCCACACGAACCCAAAAATGGGCAGTTGTTACACACAGAGTGCACACTATCTCTCTCTCTTCACACACACACACACACATAACCGAGTCAAAACAACGTCTTCACAAATGGTACTTGTGGGGTTCAAAAGTCTGGCTGGGCCTCATGTGTTTTTACATACTCTTTTTTAGCTTATGCAATCAGGTGTTGTGTGTTGTCCTTTCAAAACTTGAAAGTTGGGGGTGGGAGGTATTTGCCCTTGCTAGACGAGTCGTATGTAACTTAGGCTGGTCTTCTTGCATATGTGGAATTTTACATGAAATTCAGGGATGGCTTACACAGACTATTCCTGTTCATTGCATGCCATATGTAAAGCCTGAGGGCAAAGGCCCCAACATTTGGTGAGGTCCTCAACCATGTTGGTTGAGGATTTGGCTCATTGGAGGAACTCTCGGAGCCAGTTCCTAAAATTTTCAAAGGCTCAATTCCAGTTTGGTTCTAGTTCTTTTTTTCTCAAAATCAAGACTCCATTTAGGTTTCCATTTTTATTTTAAGACTGGTTCCAGTTCCAGTTCTAGTTCTAGAACCTACAGTTTGGGGTAACCTCTGGTTCCAGTTCCAGTTCTAGAACCTACAGTTCAGGGTGATCTCCGGTTCCAGCTTCAAAACTCAAAAAATCACAAAAACCATCTAAGTTTTTTTTTAAAATATTAAATCCCCAAAAATCTGAAAAACCGGAATAGAACCAAAACCAAAGGTTCTGCATAAAACCAAAGAACCACCCAACACTCAAAAAAAAAACCCTTTTAAAAATGTACATAAATAAGGAATTGGAAAAAGTATAAACATTTTTGCTTGGAAATCGTAAGACAGAAAGGCAGGGCTTCAAGTACATTGTGCTATTCCATCAGGAGAATCACAGATTCTACCAGGGCCTGTTCCAGAGATTGTAAATGGTGTTTCAGACCATTGATTCACATCTCAGTGGTAGTTCCTCACCATTGATTCACATTACTAGTGGAAATTGGTGGAATGCAAAGTGGAACCAGCAGATGACCGCCTGTCCCACCAAGGAAAAAGGCCTGTGGCCCACAATACCAAAAGAACAGCCCCAAAAGACCAGTTACGGAACTTGCAAGGGAACTGTCCATTGAGAAAATGGAAACATCCCCTCCATTTTCTAAAGCCACACAGCCATAATCTGCTTTTAAAGAGTACATACACAATGAAAATCTAGCCGGGCTGTTGTGAGGGAAAAAAAGGGCACAAATAAACGGATGCGGCAAATTGGGTGTTTGGGTTACCTACTTAACAATACTTTTACAAATTTAAAAGTTCCGTCTGGACTCCCCATCTTGGAAGTGGAATTATGTTTGGAAGTTGTTGGGTTTGGGTTTGCAGTTCGGGTTAGAGAACAATTTCATAAAACTTAAAAGCCCCTTTGTTCCTCTCAGACACATCTAGGAAGGGGAATTATGTTCTGAAGGTAGGTTGGGGTTTTTGGTTTGGGCTGGCAAAAAAATTTTAATCCAAAAAAATTTAAAAGGGAAATATGTTCTGAAGGTGGGGTTGTGGTATCCATTTTGGGATCACTGACAAATTTTTATCCAAAAAAATAGAAGGGAAATAGGGAAATATGTTCCAAAGGTGGGTTGGGGTTTCAGTTCGAGATAGTAAACAATTTTATTTCCTAAAAAAAGAAAAAGAAAAAGTGAAATATGTTTGGAAGGTGGGTCGGGGTTTCCCAGTTCTGGATATCAAACATTTTTAAAAAAAAAGAGAAATCATTAATTTTTAAGACCCACCTGGGAAGGGGAAATTCCTTCAGAAGGTGGCTTCGGGTTTGATATCCCAGGACGTGGCGCTAGGTACCTATTGTGAGGAAGAAGACAAGAGGAAGGTACCTGATTCTCTAACCTAGCTGGGAGTTGTTGGGTTTGCGTTTCCACTTCAGGTAAGAGAACAATTTTATGAAACATAAAATTATAAATTATAAAATTCCTTCCTTCTGAGACACATCTTAGAAGGGGAAATTATGTTCCAAAGGTGGGTTAGGGTTTCTGCTTTGGGTTCGCAAACAATTTTTATCCAAAAAACACTAAAATGGAAATTATGTTCCAAAGGCACGTTGGGGTTTCCAGTTTGGGCTCACTAGAAATTTTTATCCAAATAAATTAAAATATGTTCAGAAGGTGGGTTGGGGTTTCCCAGTTCAGAATAACGAACGATTGTTTTTTTTAAATAAATTTTTAAGACCACGCCTTCCTTCCACACCCATCTAGGGAGGGGAAATACCTTAGGAAGGCGGATTGGGATTTGATATCCCGGAACGTGGCGCTACGTACCTATTGCGACGAAGAAGACAAGAGGTCGGTACGTAATTATCTCAGCTCGCTGGGATCTGTAATCCACGCGCAGAGGGATTGCATGTCCCACGCGTGTCCCCGCCTTCCGACCGCGTCGGAAGCGTCGCGGTCGGCAAGCACGAGTACTTAAATGGCGGTATCTCCCCATAGAACGAACTTGGGTTTGCCTTTCCATCAATTGGAATCAGAATCCAACAGACTTGATCCGGGGAGGCATCAATCAATCTGAGTTATGTTTTAGGTTTCATTTTTTTTCCCTGCAAAGAGTTCAATTTTTTGGAGTTTAAAGATCGTTGAGAGTATTTTAGGGTTTGCAAGTCTATCGAGATTCTTTGTTATTCTGTGAATATTTGGATCTGCAAGAGTGGTCGAGAGAGTTAGACAGACACAAATGATGGTGAATTCGGCTTCTCTGGTGAGAGGCAACACAATTGAGGGTTCGGACCTAGCAGGAGCGCCATTGAAAAGAAAATCTGGTGGTTCGGCTGGTTCCATACAGAAGCGGAGTTGTTCTTCTTCACCTTCTTCGACAAATGGCGGAGGCAAATCTTACAGGGGTGTTAGAATGAGGACATGGGGAAAATGGGTGTCGGAGATCAGAGAACCC
>Ga0116229_10011117_pt1 | contig 13365 bp, 10 predicted proteins | sample S1TSphgellanicum_3_FD_87313 | JGI IMG/M metagenome (GOLD analysis project Ga0116229, IMG submission 87313) | Host-associated microbial communities from peat moss isolated from Minnesota, USA - S1T2_Fc - Sphagnum magellanicum MG | ecosystem: Host-associated > Plants > Peat moss > Unclassified...
CCGGAACGCTGGTGATCGACTATCCGACGCAGCAGTGCACCTACACCACGAGCGGAACGTTCGATCCCAACAGCGGCGTGTTGACCGGGACGTACAGCGCGATCACGAATTGCACGGGCGATACGGGGAGCTACAGCCTCACGCAATCGTGTTCGGCGACGGCGGACTCGGACGCGCGCCATTCGCTCAGCGTGGCGAATCGCTGCTGAACGACGACGTGAGCGCGGCGATGGCGGCAGCTTCCGTCCAGGCCGCCCCCGATTCGAGCAGCGAGGCGAACGTGGCTTCGTCGAGCGTCCGCCGGATCGCGAGCGACGCGTTGCGCAACGCGAGCTCGTCATCGTCGCTCGCTTCCCATTCGGCGTCTCGCAGCCGCGCTAGCGCGTAGCCGAACGCCATTGCGGCCTCCGCCGGCGCCTTGTCGGCGTGCCGCGGAGCGCAACAGGCGATTGCGTACGCCAAAAGGTGAGGATTATCGAGGGAACGCGCGAGGAGCAGCCCGCGCTGCGCATGCGGAGCCGCCTCATCGAGACGGTTCAGCGCGAGCGCCCATCCGGCGATGTGAAGTTCCAAGAACACGTGTCCGTCGCCGGGCGTGCAAGTCAACGCTTCGGTGTCAAGCTCGATCGCACGGGCCAGCGCTCCTGCGGCCGCCTCGCGACTCGCCCACCAGTCCAGAATCATCGACGTTTCACCCGGGTCGTTCATCGACCGTGCGAGGCTCAGCGCCTCCGCGAAAAACCTACGCGCCTCGGCGATTTCCGATGTCGGGAGCGAGAACGCACAACGCCGGAGGACCGAGCTGAGAACGTGCGGCTCGCGGAGCGCCCGCGCTCGCGCGAGCGCCGATGCCGCCGGAGCGCGAGCCTCGTCGATCCGTCCCGACCGCGCATACAATTGGGCCACTTGTGAGAGCGCGCGTACGAGACCGCGTTCGTCGCCGGAGCCACCGTACCAGCGTACCGCGCGTTCCGCGCAGGCGAGTCCGCTGCGGCTCTCGCCGAGGTTGTTGTGCATCATCGACGCGACGTACTCGATGCGTCCGCGCGTTGCCGCCGGCGCGTCGGCAACGGCGCGAGCGGCTTCGCACCAGCGTAGGCCTTCGCCGAGCAACTCCATCCGCAGAAAGATCGGTCCGCTGTCGGCGGCCAGGCTCGCGCCGAGTGCACGAACGCCCGAGCCGGTGAGCGTGTAGTCGAGCGCGGCGCGCAGATCGTCGATCTCGGCAGCGTTCCGTTCGAGCCAGCCCGGCGGCAACGCGGAATCGAATTCGCGGTAGGCGCGTTCGGCGACCGCGGCGATATGCGCCGCGTGCAGATCCGCGGCGCGCGCGTGTTCGCCCGCGGCCTGCAGCTTTTCGCGCGCGTACGCCCGCGTCGACTCGAGCAGTCGGTAGCGCGGCGCGTCGTCGTGCGGTTCCGTCGCGACGAGCGACTTGTCGACGAGCGACTGCAGCGCGTCGAGCACGTCGAGTTCGTCGAGGCCGTCGATCGCACCGATGGCGACGGCACCGTCGAGCGTGAAGCCGTCGACGAAGATGCCGAGGCGGCGGAAGAGCGTGCGCTCGCGCTCGTCGAGCAGGTCGTGGCTCCAGTCGATCAGTGCGTAGAGCGTCTGTTGCCGCGGCATCGCGTCACGGCTGCCGCCGGTGAGTACGCGGAAGCGTTCGTCGAGCCGGTCGAGCAACTGCTTCGGACTGAGCAGCTTCACGCGCGCCGCGGCCAACTCGATGGCGAGCGGAATGCCGTCGAGCCGGCGGCAGATATCGGCGACCGCCGGCGCGTTCGCATCGGTGAGTGCGAAGCGCCGGTCGGCGGTCGTCGCGCGGTCGGCGAAGAGCGCGATCGCGGCATATGCGCCGGCGTCGGCTGCGGTCAAGCGCGTTCCCGGCGCCGGCGTCGCGAGCGAGGGCATGCGAAACGTCGCCTCGCCCGCGATGCCCAACGCCTGACGGGACGACGCGAGAATCTTGAGCTGCGGACACGTGCGCAGCAGAACGCCGATTGCGTGCGATGCGCCGTCGATCACGTGCTCGCAGTTGTCGAGGATGAGCAGCGCCTGCTTGGCCTTGAGCGCGCGAACCAGCGCGTCGAGCGGCGCGCCGTCGGTGGCGAGGTGCAGGCCCATCGCTTGCGCGACCGTGGCCGGCAGGTAGTCGGCGCTCGTGATCGGCGCCAGCTCCACGAACCACACGCCGTCACCCGAACCGTCGAGCAGGTTCGCGCCGACTTGTAACGTCGTGCGCGTCTTGCCGACGCCGCCGGAGCCCACGATCGTGACCAGCCGATGCGATGCGATCAGTTCGCTGATCTCGGCGACTTCGTCGTCGCGCCCGATCAACGCGGTCGTCTGCTGCGGCAGATTGTGGTGCAGCGATTCGAGCGAACGCAGTGCGGGAAAATCGGCGGGCAGATCCGGCACGACCAACTGGAACACGTGCTCGGGTTCGATCAGATCTTTGAGCCGATGGCGGCCGAGATCGCGTAGCGTGGTGCCGGCGGGCAAACCGTACTCGGCGATCGAGCGCGTCGCATCGGAGATGAGCACTTGGCCGCCGTACGCGATGCCGAGCAGCCGCGCCACGCGATTGACCGGCGGACCGAAATAGTCGCCGCCGCGCTCTTCGGCCGTGCCGGTATGCAGCGCGGCGCGAATGCGCAGGCCGTCGACCGCGGAGAAGTCCTCGGCCGCGAGCGCGCGTTGCGCCGCGACGATCGCCGCAACCGCGTCGGCCGGCAGCGAGAACGCGGCGCAGAACGCATCGCCGACCGTCTTGAAGACCGCGCCGCCGTGCCCGACGATCGCCGTCCGCAGAATCGCATCGTGGCGCTGCAACGCGCCGTCCATCGCGGCGCGATCGCGTTCCCAGCGTTGCGTGCTGCCCTCGATGTCGGTGAACGCGAAGGTCACGGTCCCGCTCGGGAGCGCCGCCGGGAAAGGTTCAGATGTCACGTACGATACCGCTAATGCACCGTCGATTCGTCCCTCCCGGAGGCGTCCCTACACCGCAACGCGCGCGCGGTCGGCGGCGATCGTGCGCGCGGTGATTTTGGCCGACATCATCACCGCCGGCGTCCCGCCGCCGGGCTGCGTGTTGGCGCCGACGAGATAGAGTCCGGCGACGTCTTCGCTGCGATTGTGCGGGCGGAAGAACGCACTCTGCGAGAAGATCGGTTCCAGGCCGAACGCGTTTCCGAGCCGGCTGTTGAGCGTCGATTCGAAGTAATCCGGCGTGACGAAGCTCTGAACCGTGATCCGTTCGCGCAGGCCCGCGATGTGGCCGCGTTCGTCCAGAAACGCGATCACGCGCTCGACGAGCCGCGGCCCTTCGACGTCCCAATCGATGCCGCTGCCGTTGTGCGGCACCGGCACCAGCGTATAGGCGGCGTGATGGCCGGGCGGTGCGAGCGACGGGTCGGTGAGGGTCGGTACGTGCAGGTACTGCGAAAAATCCGCTCCGAGCACGTGCCGGTCGAAGATCTCGCGCAGCAGCGGTGCGTACCGCGGCCCGAGGATGACGTTGTGGTGGCGCAAGTTGCCGTCGCGTTCGGGATCGGCGCGAAAGCCGAAGTAGATCACGAGCACCGACATCGACTGCTTGGCGATGTCGAGCTTCAGGTCGCGATTGATCGGGCGGAACGCCGGGTCGATCAGCCGGTACGTGCCGGCGTAATCGCCGTTGGAGATGACGCACTCGGCCGCCAGCGTCTCGCCGCTGCGGAGCGTCACGCCGTGCACGCGCGCCTTCTCGCCGCTGCGCGCGACGTCGATCTTCGCGACCTCGCTCGAGTAGCGAATCGTGCCGCCGAGTTCCTCGAATTTGCGCACCAGCGCGGCGACGAGCGCGCCGGTGCCGCCGAGCGCGTAGTGCACGCCCCACGTCTTCTCGACGAAATGGATCATCGCGTAGATCGCGGGCACGTGCAGCGGATTGCCGCCGACGAGCAACGACTCGAAGCTGAAGACGGCACGCAGCTTCTCGCTCTTCATGAAGGAGGACACGAAGCGGTAGAGCGGCTGGATCGCGCCGAGTTTGAGCAGATCGGGAACGATCCCGAGCATCGTCGTCAACCGGCCGAAATAGGTGTAGCCCAGTTCGAGGAAGCCGCGGCGAAAAATCGCTTCGGCGGCGGCGTGGAATTTTTCGTAGCCGGCGAGGTCGCCCGGAGCGATCGCGGCGACTTGTTCGCGCGTGTGCGCCGGATCGCCGTCGTAATCGAAGATCGTGCCGTCGTCGAACACGAGCCGGTAGAACGGGGCGAGCGGCACGATCTTCACGTACTCGCTGGTCCGCGGACCGCCGCTGATTCCGCTGGTGATCCGCTCGCCGGCGAGCACGTGCGCCGGAAAATCCGGACCGTCGAGATTCGGCTGCCCGCGTTCGAGCGAGAAGAGTTCTTCGATGAAGTGCGGGACCGTGAGTACGGTCGGCCCCATATCGAAGGTGTAGCCGTCGATGTGCCGCACCGAGGCGCGTCCGCCGGGCCCGTCGAGTTTCTCGACGATGATCGTCCGGATGCCCATGCTCTGTAACCGGATGCCGAGTGCGATGCCACCGATTCCCGAGCCGATGATGATAGCATCCGCGCTCGTCGCCGTCTGTTCCACGCCGTCTCAGACGCCGAAATCAGCCGGAGGGTGCCACCAGGCGCTCCCCATGCCAGGCGCGACGGTCGTGCGACCTCCACGGCCGGCAAGCACTAGCCGCGATCGTCCGTGCCACCCACGCGCAGCGCGCGCGCCAGGCGCGTGCGGCTCGCGCCCTCCGGCACTTGGACCACGATGCCCGACGTGTCGCGGGGATTCGCCAGCGTCAGCGTTTCGTAGGTGAAGGTGCCGATCGGCGACTCGATCGTGCACGTGGTCGAGACGAGCGGATCGCTGATCTCGTAGGCATCCCACAGCGCACGGATCTCATCGTCGGCGACGAGCTGGTCGCGCAGTCGCTGTAGCGTCGCCAGATGCGGCCGCCGCCCCACCGCCGAGCGGAGCATCGCGACGATCGGCTCGATGTTTTTCGCGAAGTGCTCCCCATGCATTTGCCGCGCGGCGTCATGGAGAAAGAGGCGTTCGATCGCGTTGAACGACGTCTCGTGTGCGCCGATCGCCCACACGCGGCGAAAGGCTTCGTTGTAATCGAGGATGTCCCACGACGCGGTGATGAGGTAGGCCGGGAACGCGAGCGCACGCACCGTGTCGCGCACGAGCGGGCTCGGATCGCCCGTCGTTTCCGGCACCGCGTGCCGTCCGGTCAGCGTCAGCAGATACGTGCGCTCGGATTCCGAGAGACGGAGCGCATCGGCGACCGCGACCACGGTCGCTTCGGAAACGCCGTCGGCATCGCCGTTCTCGAGCGCCGTGTACCATGAGACGCCGATCCCCGCGAGGCCGGCCACTTCCTCACGCCGCAGACCGCGCACGCGCCGCCGTCCCGTCGCCGGCAGCCCGACATCGCCGGGTCGCACGCGCGCGCGCCGATCCTTCAGAAACCGGCGCAACTCCGACCGCAGGTCCGCTTCGCTCATGCTTACACTGCCGAAGGTACGTTTCGCGGCTGACTTTCTCCGGTCGCCGGCGCGCGCTAGACTACGCGAGCGATGAATATCTCATTTGAAGATCAGGTTGCACTCGTTACGGGCGCGGCGTCGGGCCTCGGCCTCGCAACGGCGCGCGCCTTCGCCGCCGCCGGCGCCGCGGTGGTGCTGGCCGATACCGACGAGGCGGGCATTCGTGCGGCAGCCGACGACCTCACGGCCCGCGGATCCAAGGCGCTGGCCATTCACTGCGACGTCTCCGACGACGATCAGGTCGCGGCGATGATCGAGCAGACCGTCGCGACGTTCGGACGGCTCGATGCGGCGTACAACAATGCCGGCATCCAAAACGTGCTCGCGGACACGGCGGACGCGACGCGCGACGATTTCGATCGCGTCATGGCGGTGAATCTCCGCGGCGTCTGGAGTTGCATGAAGTTCGAGTTAGGGCAGATGCGCAAACAAGGCAGTGGCGCGATCGTCAACTGCTCGTCGATCGGGGGACTCGTCGGCGGCGCCGGTCGCGCGACGTATCACGCCGCGAAATATGGCGTGATCGGTCTCACCACGAGCGCCGCGCTCGAGTACGCAGCAAAGGGAATCCGCGTCAACGCGATCTGTCCCGGCCTGTTCGATACGCCGATGAGCGATCGCATGAAGGCCGCTGGTCAGACCGAGGCGCTGGCGGCGATGCTGCACCAGGTGCCGATCGGACGACTCGGCCGGTCCGAGGAGATCGCCGATGCGGTGCTGTGGCTGTGCAGTTCCGCCGCGAGCTTCGTCATCGGCCACGCGCTCGTCGTCGACGGCGGCTTCACCATCTAGCCGAGCGATGATCAGTCGCCGACGTGGACCTCTTTGGGTCCACGTTGCATGCCGCCGTCGCCGGTGCGGAGGCTCCAGAAGACCAGGCTCGAGATGACGGTGAAGCCGCCGAGGACGAGAAACGCTTCGTGAATGCCGTGCAAGAACGCGGACGGATTCGCGTGCACGCTCGGCGGAATGAACAGGGCGCTGGTGAGACCGGCGGCGGCGACGCCGAAGCTGATCGAGAGCTGTTGGAGCGTGCTCGCGATCGAGCTCGCGTTGCTCGTTTTTCCTTGCGGGATGTCGGCGTAGACGAGCGTGTTCATGCTGGTCAGCTGAAGCGACTGGAACGCGCCGTACACGGATGCCTGCAGCACGATGAGCCACGCCGGCGTCCCGGGGCCGATCGTCGCAAACAACATCACGATCGCGCCGAGCGCGATCGTATTGGAGATCAGGATCATCCGATAGCCGAGCCGTTGCAGAATGCTCGGCAAGAAGAACTTGGTGCCGAGCGCCGCGACCGCTTGCGGCATGATCAACAGCCCCGATTGCACGGGCGTATAGCCGAGACCGACTTGGTAGAGCAGCGGCAAGAGAAACGGCACGCCGCCGATGCCGAGTCGCGTGAAGAAGCCGCCGCTCACCGCGGCGCTGAACGTGCGAATGCGAAAGAGCTGGAGTTGCAAGACCGGATAGCGCGTGCGCGCCGCGTAGAGACCGTAGCCGATCAACAGCGCGATCGAGAGCGCCGTGAGCCCCAGGATGTCGCCCGCGCCGAGCGTGTGATCGCCGAAGATCTCCAACACGTACGACAAGAGCGCGATCCCCGATCCGAAGAGGATCAAGCCGACGAGGTCGAGCGGCTTCCGTTTCTGCTCGCGATAGTCGGGCATGAACAAGAACACCAGCACGAGGCCCAGCGCTCCGATCGGCAAGTTCAAGAAGAAGATGTAGCGCCAGTTCAGGTAGGCCACGATCAAGCCGCCGGCGACCGGTCCGAGCATCGGCCCGACCAGCGCGGGCACGGCGACGAAACTCATCGCGCGCACGAGTTCGGTCTTCGGGAACGTGCGCACGAGCGTGAGACGTCCGACCGGCACCATCATCGCGCCGCCGCAGCCCTGGATCACGCGACACGCGACGAGCAAGTGAATGTTCGTGCACAGGCCGCACAGCGCGGAACCGAGCGTGAAGAGGCCGATCGCCGACGCGAACACCGCGCGCGTGCCGTAGCGGTCGGCCATCCAACCGCTGATCGGAATGAAGACGGCGAGGCTCAGCGCGTAGCTCGAGAGCACGGAGCGCATCGCGAGCGGTGCGACGTCGAGGGCCTTCGAGACGATCGGCACCGCGGTGTTGAGGATCGTCATGTCGAGCGCTTGCATGAAGAACGCGACGGCGATCAGCCAGGGGAGGAGTGCCTTGTTGACGACCGGCGACGCCGTGGTTGGCGCGAGCATCCAGTCCCCGTTCTCGGCGAAATTGCGAGAACCGCTCGGGCCGCAGGTTGCCTGCTCGACGACGACGTGCACGAATGCGGCGATGTCGCGAATGGTGCCCCGGCGTCGCCCGCGGCGCCGCTCGCGGCGGCGGCGCCGCCGGGCGCGCGCGGGAACCGGAGCCAGGCCGTCCGTATCGAAAGCTATCACATGCAGTTCCATCTCAATGGGTTCCGGACCGGCGACCCCGCCATCATCGAGCCGGCCGAAGGACAGCAGCCGCGGGCGGAGCGCCCTGATGCCGAGGTCGACGTGCTCATCGTCGGCTGCGGCCCGGCCGGCTTGACGCTGGCCGCGCAGTTGGCGGCGTTTCCCGACCTCAAGGTCGCGATCGTCGAGCAGAAGGCCGGTCCGTTGCAGCTCGGCCAGGCGGACGGTATCGCGTGCCGGAGCCTCGAGATGTACGAGGCGCTCGGCTTCAGCGAGCGGATCCTCAAAGAAGCCTATTGGGTGAACGAAACGACGTTCTGGAAGCCCGATGACGCCAACCGCGAGCACATCGTTCGGAGCGGCCGGATTCAGGACGTCGAGGACGGGCTCTCGGAGTTTCCGCACGTCATCCTCAATCAGGCGCGCGTGCACGACTTTCTGCTCGACGCCATGCGTCGCGGGCCGTCGCGGCTGGAGCCCTACTACTCCCGCCGCCTCCAAGGGCTGAGCGTCGATGCGCTCACCGCGAACGACGACGCTGCGCATCCGGTCACGGTCAATCTCGAACGTATCGATCCCGGTCACGAGGGTGAGGTCGAAACGGTTCGGGCGCGCTACGTCGTCGGAACCGACGGAGCGCGCAGCGCCGTGCGCCAATCGATCGGGCGCTCCCTCTCGGGCGACTCGGCGAACGTTGCGTGGGGCGTGATGGACGTCTTGGTCGTCACGGATTTCCCCGATATCCGCTTCAAGGCGGCGATCTATTCGGCGACGGAAGGCAACGTGCTCATCATCCCGCGCGAAGGCGGGTATCTCGTGCGGCTCTACATCGAACTCGATAAGTTGAAGGCGAGCGAGCGCGTCTCCGAGCGCAACATCACCGTCGATCGCCTCATCGCCGCGGCGCAACGCATCTTCCGCCCGTACACGTTCGACGTCAAAGAAGTCGCGTGGTGGTCGGTCTACGAGATCGGCCAACGTCTGTGCGACAAGTTCGACGACGTCGCGGAAGCCGACGTCGAGCGGCGCCGTCCGCGCGTCTTCATCGCCGGCGACGCGTGCCATACGCATAGCCCGAAAGCCGGCCAGGGTATGAACGTGTCGATCGCCGACGCCTTCAACCTCGGCTGGAAGCTCGCTTCCGTCTTGCGTGGAACGGCGTCGCCGGAGCTGTTGCATACGTATTCGGGCGAACGCCAGGCGGTCGCGAAGGAATTGATCGAATTCGACCGGGCCTTTGCGAAGTTGATCAGCACGCAACCGAAGGATCCGGCGAATCCCGCCGCGGGCGGCATCGATCCGGCCGACTTCCAACGCGCCTTCGTGCAAGCCGGCCGCTTCACGGCCGGGATGGCGGTGAACTATCATGCATCGCTCATCACGGCCGAGCCGACACACCAGCACCTCGCCACCGGATTCGAAATCGGCACGCGCTTCCACTCGGCGCCGGTGATGCGCTTCTGGGATGCGAAGCGCGTGCAACTCGGACACACGATCAAGGCCGATGGACGCTGGCGTTTGTTCGCGTTCGCCGGTTCCGACGATCCCGGTTCGTCGGGCTCGCGGCTGGAGCGGCTCTGCGCGTTCCTCACCGAGTCGCCCGATTCGCCGCTTCGCAAATACACGGCACCGGCGGCCGATATCGATTCGGTGATCGACGTTCGCGGCATCGTTCAACGCGATCATCGGGAGCTCGCTCCCGAATCGATTCCGCCGTTGCTCGTCCCGCAAAAGGGCCGCTTCGGATTGCGCGATTATGAGAAGTTGTTCTGCGCCGAATCGGACGGTGCGGGCGACATCTACGCGCAGCGCGGCATCGATCGTGCCGAGGGTTGCATCGTCGTCGTGCGTCCGGATCAGTTCGTCGCGAACATCGTGCCGCTCGACGGCTTCTACGAGCTCACCGCGTTCTTCGACCGTTTCATGATCGCTACGGGTGTGACCGTCCCGGTTTCGGGCTAGGCGTGATCACGGGGCTTTCCTCGATGGCGACGCGTCAGCTGCTCGCCGAACTTTCGCGTTCGTTCGAAGAGCCGGTGGAGATCGAATCGATCGGCGGCGTGGATGCAGCGCGGAAGGTACGAGCGGGCGAAGCGGTCGACGTCGTCGTGCTCGCCTCGGGCGTGATGGAGCAACTCGAGGCCGAAGGCTGGATCGTTCCCGGCACCCGCGCGGGCGTCGCGCGTTCCGGCGTCGCCGTGGCCGTACGATCCGGATTGCCGCATCCCGCGATCGCGACCGAAGACGACGTGAAGCAGGCGGTTCTCGCGGCGGGGAGGATCAGCTACTCGACCGGCCCCTCCGGCGATCATCTCAAGGGCCTCTTCGCACGCTGGGGTATCGCCGATCAGATCGCCGACCGCACCGTCGAAGCGAAGCCCGGCGTTCCGGTGGGCACGCTCGTGGCCCGTGGAGATGCCGACCTTGGCTTCCAGCAGCTGAGCGAACTCCTCGACGTCGAGGGCATCGATGTGCTCGGACCGCTTCCGGCGGAGATTCAGACCATGACCGTCTTCACCGCGGGCGTCGGCGCGCGCTCTCCGCAACCCGACGCGGCGCGTGCGTATGTCGCGCACCTGACGTCGCCGCAGACGGCAGCGGCAAAGCGGCAACTCGGAATGGAAGCGCCGGACGTTCAGCGATCCGCGTAGATCGCTGCGATGAAGGACGTGTCCTCGGACGTCAACGTGAAGGCGATGGTCAGCGCGATCGTCCTCTACGCGATCGGCATGGGCCTCGTCGGCGACTACTGGGCATTGCAATGCGGCTCGCACTGGTTTACGTATTGCGTGCTCAGTTTTCTACCATACGCCGTGCCGGCCGTCGTGGTCGTGTACCTCGCCACGCTATGGTATCTCTCACGATATGATTTCGGCGAGATGCGATTCTGGCTGATGGCCGCCGGGCTCTCGGTGGTCTTTTTCGCCGGCTGTTTCGTGTTCGCGCATTTGCAGCCGGCGATGCAGTTGTTCAGCGGAACCGACTGCGAGCCGTTCTGATGAGCGGGCCGACGGAAATGACGCAAGCGACGGAGCTGTCGTTCGAAGCGACGCTCGAGAATTGGGCGGAAGGCATGGACTATTGCGCCGTTCCGGTTCCGGCCACGATCACCGAGGCGCTCGGCACGCATGCCGCGGTTCCCGTCCTTGCGTGCGTCAACGAATCCGCGCCGTTCAAGGTCAGCCTCTTCCCCGTCGGAGGCGGCCGGCATTACATCCGTATCAAGGCCAAGGTTCGCAAGGAGACGCGAACGACGACCGGCGATCGCGTGCGCATTCGGATCACGGTCCTCGACCGCGCCGCCGTGACGTACCCGGCGGATTTGCTCGCCGCCCTCCGGGCGAAAGGCGCCACGAGCGCGTTCAAAGCGCTACCTCCCGGACGTCAGAATTTCATCATTCGGCGCATCGAGGAGGCCGTCAAACCCGAAACGCGACGGAAGCGGATCGACGACGCCGTCGCGGAGGTTCAGCGCCGGGCCGCGTCCAGATAGGAATTATCGTAGAACACCGTCGGTGACGGCAGCGGCGTTTTGGCGAGGCCGAGCTGAATGAGTGTCTCGATGACCTGATTGTAGTCATTCGGCGTGCTCGTGCCGGTCGTCGAGTACACGCGTCCTTTGACGACCAATTCGTCGTAGGTCTTCGTCGCATCGCCGATGGGCGTGTTCGTTTGCTCCATCAAGATCGCGATTGCGCGGTCCTTGTTCGCCGGATTCTCGAGGTATCGCACGCCCTCGAGCAATGCTTTGAGAAACGCGACCAGCAGCGGCCGGTGGGCCGGGCCCCATGTGGTCGAGACGGCATACGTATCGAACGGAAAGTGTGGATAGTACTCCCGGATGTCGGCGAGGACGGGATACCCGGCATCGGTCGCCCTGAACGAAAACGGAGGGAGCAGGATCGACGCATCGACGGCGCCGGAAAGCAGCGCGGCATACCGTTCGTTGGTTGCGCCGGCATACGTGAACGTCACGTCGTCGGGCTTCACGCCGTTCTTTTGCAGAACGGTATTCATGAACACGCGCGTGATCGCGCTCGGCCCGGACACGATGACGGTCTTTCCCTTGAGGGCTTGCACCGAGGTGATGCCCTTCTTGCCGATCACCAGATACGGCGGCTTGTCGGTGTTCTGCATGATGCTGACGATCGGCGCGCCGCTTTGCACGCCTAACGCCATCTGCGTCGACGTCACCGCGCCGATATCGAGGGCACCGGCGATCAGTTGCTGCGTCGAGCCGACGGGCGAACCGGAGTCGACGATGTCGATCGTGATGTTCTGCGCGGCCATGAAGCCGGCTTGTTGTGCGATGTAGAGAGGCCAGTCGTTGGAAGTGTGGCCGACGGTTCCAATCGTGATCGTTGTCGCTGCGAGTGCCGGCTTCGGCGCGACGGCGAATGAAAGAAACGACGCGGAAAGTGCTGACGCAAACGCCGAGCGCGTGAGGGGTGGGAGCACGCAACGGATGCTACCATTGGCCCGGTTTACTGTCAACGCGACGGCATGCGCTTCGATGATCGCGATCGACGGCGATCGCTCATGTGTTTCGCATGGACGTGAAGGAGACGCGTTGACTCAAGGTGCGGGCGCCGAACCGGTTTCCGGATCGTATGCAGGATTGGACGGGTCGATCGGATTCGGCCCACGCTGCGGATGTTGGGCGCTCTCCAGCCACGCGCGATACACGAGGTCTCGCAACATCGCGGCAGCAGCGGAGATGCGTTCGTACACCAAGGATCGCGCCTGCTGGTTGGTCGGATCGTTCAGTGCGCCTGATTTATCGAGCGCGTACACGGTCTCGACGTCCTGATAGGAGCGGTCGAGATACGCGAGCATCAGATCGAAGACGTCGCCGGTTTGGTGACCGGGTGGCCCGAGCCGCGGCAAGACATCGGCTTCGGAAAGGCCGATCATGTCGACGAAGCGCGACTCGAAGCGCCCGTGGACGCGCGGGTCGCGCGTGTACCCCTTGGGATCGGGCCCCACCCAACCGTCGTGCTGGATCGTCACGTGCAACGGCTGCGAGCCGTCGCCGACGTAATGACCCATCCAGGCGACGTAGAACGCGCAATCCGTCTCGAGGGCGCTCGTGTCCTTGCCCTGGGCGCGCATCGCGCGGATCAAGCGCATATCGGCGACGAGATGACCGTAGCCCTCGAGCACCGCATACGGCAGCGTGCCGGTCCAGCGCACGTTCATACGGCTTGCCGCGTCGGGATCGCTCTTCGCAACCGCCAGGTACTGTTTGTAGAGCGCGATCACGAACGCGTAGCGCGAACGCGGCAGATCCTTGTCTTGCATGAACGCGAACTGCTCGCGGAACCAGCCGTGATTCGGATCCTCGGCAATCTTCGAGAACGGTTCGGACGCGC
>Ga0116229_10011118_pt1 | contig 13362 bp, 3 predicted proteins | sample S1TSphgellanicum_3_FD_87313 | JGI IMG/M metagenome (GOLD analysis project Ga0116229, IMG submission 87313) | Host-associated microbial communities from peat moss isolated from Minnesota, USA - S1T2_Fc - Sphagnum magellanicum MG | ecosystem: Host-associated > Plants > Peat moss > Unclassified...
TGGTGGTGGTGGTGGTGGTGGAGCTGCTGCTGCTATGGATGATGCTGCTATAATGGCTGAATAAGTTTGTTTGTTAATTTGGTGCATAGACAATGAGAGCGTGAAGTAAGTACATGTGTATCGCAATTTGAAGCTGCAGCACATGGTAATCGTGTGAAGAATCTTGAAGAAGAGGAGGAGGAGAAGGGCGACGAGGAGAGAGAGAGGGAGATTGAAGATGCAATCTCCGGGGCAGTATGGAGTGAATGAGGTCCCACAGTTTCTGTTGGGCATGAGGCAGCATCCTCCTGGACCTCATCAGCTTTTCTCGCTCTCTCATGACTCTTCTCTCTCGCCTTCCTCGGCTCACAGCCACCCCAGTCACCAGCAGCAACACATTTACTATCATCATCATCAACAACAACAACTGCAACTACAACAGCAAAAAGAACAACAACAGCACCAGCACCAGCTTCACGCTTCGCATTCCCCGCATCAGCAACAACACCAACATGCGCAGCACCAACAACATCAACAACAACTGCAGCAGCAGCAGCAAATGGTTCAGCAGCTAGGTTTGGGAGGAGGAGGACCAGTGCCAGACTCTCCGGAAGCAGCAACAGCAGGAGCTCCGTCGCCTGGTCCGGTGGCAACCAGACCTCTAGCAGCTAGTTTCAGCAAACAGCTGACTCGTGCAGCAGCAGGAGCAGTGTCAGCGAGAGACTTGGTGCTAGGCCATGAACCTGCGCCGCTGCTGCATATAACAACAACAGGAACTGACGTCGTTGACGACGACGACGATGATGATCCAGCACTACTAGGCACTGAACTTGCTGCAGCAGCAGGAGGAGGAGACGACGGCGGAGGAAGGAGCACGCCGCCGCTTGGAGATGGATCATCAGCTGCAGCAGGGAACCGGTGGCCTCGACAAGAGACTCTTGTCCTCATCAAGATCAGATCCAAAATGGACGCCAGCTTTCGAGATTCTGGACTCAAAGGTCCTCTCTGGGAAGAAGTGGCTCGGTAAAGAACCTCTTCTTCTTCCTGCAGCTCTTGCGAAAAGAAAAAAAAAACCTGCATTATGGGCAGTGTTGCAGATGAGCCCGAGGAGCTTCTTCTTCTTCTTCTTCGCCCTGTCTGAGCTCTCCGGAAGTTCACGAGTCTAATGGGTTCTTCAGATCATAACCAACTGACCACAGTTTTTGTTGTTGTGGGACATGACTGCGTTTTTTGTTGCAGGAGGCTTGCAGAGTTTGGGTACAATCGGAGTGCAAAGAAATGCAAGGAGAAGTTCGAGAACATTCACAAGTACTACAAGAAAACCAAGAGTGGTCAGGCAGGGAGACGACAAGATGGGAAGAACTATCGCTTCTTCAGCGAGTTGGATGCTCTTTACGGTGGTGATCATCATCAGCATCGCAACAAAGCAGTTGATCATTATCATCATCATCATCATGCAGCAGGAGCCGCTGCAGCAATTCTTCAGTCTACGCAATCAGCAGGAGGAGGATCAGGCCTGCAGCAGGCCGCGGGGATAGCTGATCATGCAGTGGGTCTGTTCAGAGCTGCAGTAGAGAATCATGCAACCTCGACTGCTGCTGCTGCAGCTGATTCGGATTCTTCCGAAGATAATTATGATCACGGACCTCAGCTGGGAAGAGAATCTGACCTTCTTGACGACGACGATGATGATGATGATGGTGGTGGTGGTGATGCTCAGAGGAGCAAGAAAAGGAAGCTCATGATGCGCCAGCAGCAGCAGCAGAGTGCAGGAGGCGTGGGACGACCCCACCGCAGCAACAACAGCACCTCTAGAAAGGTTTTGTTCTTTGAGTCATTGATGAAGAAGCTGATGGATAAGCAAGATGCAATGCAACGCAAGTTTCTGGAATCCATAGAACGCCGGGAGCAGGAAAGGTTGGTGCGAGAAGAAGCTTGGAAGAGACAAGAGATGGCACATTTGGCCCGGGATCATGAACTTCGCATCCAGCAACACAATCTTGCAGTCAGTCGAGATGCTGCACTTGTTGCAGCTCTGCAGAAGGTGACAGGACACACTTTGCAGCTTCCACAGTTGCCTCTTCCTCCACCTCCTCCTCCTGCTCTTCCTCTTTCTCCTCTTGCTCCTCCTCCTCCTCTTCCTCCTCCATTCCAAGCTATACCCAACACCCATGTGCCCCAACCAAGTCCGGCTCATCAAACCCAACATCAGAAACAGCAACAACAGCAGCTCCACCAAGAGGATGAACCTGAGAATTTAGATCATCATGGGTCCTCTTTTGATCTGCACAGCAGCAAAAGGTGGCCAACACCTGAAGTGCATGCTCTGATCCGTTTGCGGAGTAGCATGGAGCCAAGGTTTCAAGAAACAGGGCCCAAGGGGCCCTTGTGGGAAGAGATCAGCACAGGGATGTCATGTCTGGGATACGTCCGCAATGCCAAAAGGTGCAAGGAGAAGTGGGAGAATGTGAACAAGTACTTCAGGAAGATAAAAGAGAGTAGTAAGAAACGACCTGAGAATTCCAAAACATGTCCCTACTTCCACCAACTTGAGACTCTTTACCACAATGGTACTCTTGGAACCTCCTCACCCAGCATGAGCAAGCAGCAACCTGGAAGCAAACAGGTTGATGATGAGCAGCAGCAGTCTCAGGGAGATCACCATCTGCTGCAGCAGCTGCCTGATCATCATCATCAGCAACCTGGTGGTGGAGACAACTGCAGGAATGATGATGATGATGATGATGACGAAGATGATCCCACTGGTGGGCTTGTTGTACACAGGGAGGCTGGAATCATTGTTGGGATGCACCAGCAGCAGCAGCAGCTTCCAGCCACTGGAGATGGTGTGGCCATAGCTGGAGGACCCCCTGGTTCCACTAGTAATGGCACTACAGCTATCCATTTCTTCTCCAACACGGAGAATGGAAGCAATGGTGGCACTGACCATGGAGGTGTCATGAAGGTGAAGCTCTGATGCCTGCAGATGATTCTTAGCTGGGTTTTTGCTCATGTGTTTGTTTCACAGATAAGTCTTAACAGTTGCAAGTACTACATCTTTCCCACCTCCCTGTTCAACCTAAATTTGCTGGAACATTTTTTCAGGGAATGGCAACAAATCAATGAAAGCTTGTTGATGACTGATGAACCTTGATCATGGCTGACAGCAGCAGCAATAGCATCAATTGAAGCTTTGTTTCAGGGCCCTGAGGTTTGAAATTTGGAAGCAGCAATACAAATCTGACTGAAAGGGAAGCAGCTCAGCTTATTCAATTCAAACAGTGAATGTCTGGTGATGCTCCTCTCTAGACTAGACTATGTCTGTGGCATTGAGACCACAACTCTTGAAGCTTGACCCATGCTGCAGCCTATGGGTGTTTTGTGCAAGCTTCAGAGAAGAGGAGCTCTTGGATTTTTCCCATGTCAAACAGGTTTCATGAATAAACAGTGCTTGCAAGTGTGTGCAAGTCTGCACCTTTCCTAGATACCAAATAGGTGAAAAAACCCAGAACAAGATTAAGATAGAGAGTTTTATGAGCAAGCTAGGCTCAGGATTCAGGTCACTAGTAGAGACTCACAGGTGTATATGATTTACAAAACATGAGGAAATCTAGAAATGCTCAAGGTGCTTCAGTGAGAGAGATTATGAGCACACTTCATAAGGCTTGAGATCAGTGAGAGCTTCAACAGCACACTTTTGGTTTTCTAGATTTCTTCCTGTTGAGACCTGACCAGTACATTTGTAGATGTTCAAATACTTGTACATGTCAGGAAAACTGCTTGCTTCAGTTCAACTATTTTCTGTCCAGAGAGTCACTCTGCTCTTCTAAATGTTGTCAAGAGAGTAGAACTTTGAAGAAGGATTCAGGAGCTGCTTTGGACAAACTGTGTGGATGCATTCATGAGTCCATTTTTCAGCAATGAAGGAGTTTCTGTGTTACTAATGCACTAGCTTGCATTGAACTGCAATTGGGTTGCAGCCCGCTTTTTTCTTTCTTTTGCACTGGGTGTTATATACACTTCAAGGAGGTACAGATCTTTTGGGGAACATGGATTGAGTCAATAATTTCCAGTTCCACAAGAGTAGACATTTTAGTTTGTAATCCAATAATCAGGACTTGCAATGCTCAGCAATGTGGTGAAATCCTCAGCAGCATCAACACCCCTGTTTTCTGTGTATCACTGTTCACAAAGAGTGGTACCCCAGTGTATGTTTCTGTTTGGTGGCTTTTACAGTAGCAAGTACATTGTGTGTGCCTTTGCTGATTTCCTTGTCCTTCTGTGACAAGATGGTCTGAGTTAGTGTGGAAATAGTAAATTAAGCTTTGAGTTCTTTGATAAACTCTAGTCTGGGGAAATTTTGTTCTCAAGTTCAAGCCTACCAGTAATTGCTCTCTTCACATGTGTTGAATTCTGAAGTTTGTTTTGTTTTGTCATCATAAAATTTCAGTTTTTTTTGGGCATTGAACTTAATCTGCATAGATTTTGGAATTTTTCTCAGGCTTGTGAGGAAGACTTCCATCAGTGTATTGGGTTTCAGTGTAACAACCTAGTGTAAATTCCTTGCACATGTTGAGGTTCAGATGCAACTCTTTGAGAATGCAAAAGGATGAATACTTGAGCAAGTGAAGCGGTGCTAGCTGGAAGTCTGGGTTTGGGCAATGACACATCTCTGCAGCAAAGAACTTAACCTACCTGCAGCTACCTCTCTTGAATTTGCATTAAATTGATCAAATCTCTTTGTCGATGCAGAAAAGACAATCAAACTCAGACCTATCTGAGAAAAGATGGTATACTCAAGTTTCCCATTCTTGGGTGCTAATTTTTTCATTATCTTCTTATGTATCTGGAGTCAATCCTCATGTTGTCAACTCCCTTTTCTTAATCTTCTCTGTTTACTATCTTAGCACAATTTCACTTGTTAAAAATTAATTTAAAATCTTGTTTTTAGGTACACAATCCCTAAATTTAGGCTCTATATAATGAGCTAATATCAATTAATGTCTGCTCATCATCATCATGGCTTATATATTCTTCTTTATACTAAAGAATCAGAAATTCTTTCTTTTGATCGCAAGCTTCTAAAGACAAATACTATGTCTGCTACTCTTTTGGAAGTCAACAACACATTTTTTGTGTTTTACTATGGATGAACTCAAACATGCTCCAAATTTCTTTCACATACAGACACCATCATTACGGCATTCACATAGAACTTTTGATTGCAAATATTCATAAATTTGGGAGGTTCTGAACTATTATGAACTCCACCAATCATGAACTCTGAGCTTCAAAAGAAGAAGGCCACTTGGTCTGCAAACAATTATTCCTTCCACATTCCTACAACAAGCAAGCTGTTTTTTCAACTATTCCCCTAATCATGTAAATCGGGGGAAAAAATTGTCTCGAGTATTTGGAAACACCATCATTTTTTTGTATAAATAAACATTTCTTGTCCCTTGCTTATCCATTCGGGATCTAACACAATTCAATGCACAATGAATTGCAAATTTGTAATATAACATACAATCGATCATTATGCACATGTGTGTGTGCGCATGCATGCACGTGTGTGTGTTTTTCATTTTTGCCATCGTTAAACCTTGCAATACATCTATTGTCACTATTCACTCATCATAATATCCATAAACTTTTCCCTTTGTTGGTTTTCAAGAATCAAACAAGCCGCAAAAGAGTAAATATAAGTTCAATCATTCTTATAATTAATGAGTGTAATGTCCTTGGCAAGGTTCCGAATTTAACCCAAATCCCCCCTTCCCCACCTCTCCTCTTTGCCCTCTTATCTTTGTTTCTCAAAAATTTGGTGGCTTTTCATGTCCATGTTCATCATTATAGGCTTCAAAGAGGTGAGTTATTAAGTTATTTTCATCTGTACCTAACATGGACAAGTGTCTAAATACCTTTTTAGAATATATTCACCTTTGGGAAATGCAATTTATTTATTTAACAAGGGCCTATTATTTATAGGCACTCAACCATCAATGGCAAGTGATTGTAAATCTGATTTCTATCCAACTTACTATTATAATGCCCAATTGTTAATTAGATCAATTTAATCTTTTATCAATAATGTAGTTCTTAATAATACAATAAAAATATATAAAGTCTATGTAAAACAACAAGAGTAGACAATTATGAAGAAAAGTTCAAATCTCCAACATCATTGGTGCAAAAGAACAATGAACTTGTTTTTTTTTTTTTTAAATCACACCTTGATAATGTAAAATCAAAAATATAACCCAAGATGCAACAAATATAGATCAAATGAAAATGTAATAAGTGAAAAAAAGTGAAATTTTAGACATATAATAAAAGACATTCACATGAGAAAAACATATTTAGAAAGGTTCATAAATGTCACAAGGTGAAAACATGGTAAAGTAGAATAAAAAACAGTTGCATATCAAAATCCAATTTTAAAATGATACAAATTTTAACTTAAACACAAGATATTAAATTTGCATAAGTTTCATTATGAAACCATTTTGCCTTACATTGAATTTACGGTAAGTTGAATACAAAATTTGAAGAACTTTCATACTATAAAAATAAATAACAAGTATTTTTTTAATTGATAAGTTCATTTAAGGTGTTCAAACTTCAAACCTACTATTATTTTTATATTTTTAATGAAATAAATACATTTTTTATTGATTTAAAATATAAAAATCATTGTATACTTAATAGTGACATCAAATAAATATTCTACTTTGTTTTTGTTAAAACATGTTTAACACATTCTTGAAACAAAAGTTCACACTACAAAAATTAGGTTTTATAACTACTTGCATTTAGAAAAGCCAATTGAAAATCTATTGAAAGAATGTGGGCTACAAAGGTAATTCAATTGTCTACTTTATCTTGATTAGACCCCATATGCCAAATATTTACATTAAAAATTACCAATACACTATTACGTCTATCATCATGTATAGAAAAAAAAACTTTTACATTGTTAAAAAAAATGAAATGAATTTGTTTCATTTTTCAACAATTCAGATTAGCAAGAAAGGCACAAGGTAATCACATTTTTTCCATTTTGATAATGTGAACCATGTTACAAAAAATATTTATTGTTATTCAACATTTTCATTTGTTTTGAAAAGAATTGTCATATGGTTTACTATATGGCCTATTGTGCCAATTTGTTTTGGATAATTGCAAATGCTTTAATTTGTGATAATTACATCAAAATCATGACCATTCTTATTGGAAAAAATGATGATTGAATGATGTGAACATTAATTTAAAAATGAGGTGCAATTCATTACCCTAAGTCACTATTGGATTTCAAAGTGAAATAAGTTCACCCCATCCTAATCATTTCACCCTATTTAAAATTATGTCACTATAAGGTCACCATGTAATCATCATATTTCACCACTCATTGATATAATACATTATTAATTGAAATAATTCATTATAGTACATACGGGTTTTTTTATGTTGTTTTAAATACCCTAAGTTATGGTACCCTAAATTATTCCAAGTTATTCTACCTTAGGTTATTTTAAGGTATTTTACCCTATGTTATTCTCAATTATTTTTTATTATTTCACCTTAAGTTATTGTACATTAAGCTTTTCTTCATTATTTTTGGTTATTGTATCTTAAACTATTTTGGTTATTCTAAATCATTCCACCTTAAGTTATTTTAGGTTATTTTCAATTATTCTACCTTAGGTTTTTTTAAATAGTTTATCTTATGTTATTTTAAACTATTTTTAGGTTATTTCACCTTAAGTATCGAAGCTAATATACCCTAGGCTATTATTGTAGATTATTTTATTTTTTATTATTATATGTTATACCTTAAACTATTATAAGGTATAAGCTATACCTTATAATAACTAAGGTTATAGCTTAAAACAACCTAAGGTTACATAGCCTAAAATTTAACCAAAGGTTACATAACCTAAGGTTACCCATATTTTGATGACCACCTTCAAAAGGAAGTTTAATTATATGGTCAAATTCATTTAAGTGTCTTTGATTTTTTGAACTTAATATGTGTTCAAATAATGTTTTGGTGGATTTTCTCATTGTAATGACCAAAAAAAAAAATTGAAATGTTCAAAGGAGTTTTTGGGGAAAATTCTACCAAAGTCGCCACATTTTGAGAAAAAAAGTTGTGAAGTCACCATATTAGAAATTAAAAATCGCCAAAACAAAGTAGGAATTTAAATGTTTTATGTTTTCTTCTCTTACTTGTAACCAAATTTGGTTTGTTCCTCTTTTGGATGATCCGTATTACACCCACCTAACAAAATTGAAAAAAAAAAAAAACCTTGTATAGTTTTTGAATAAAGCTTGGACATTTTTTAGACTTTTATTATGAATGTCATTTGTGATGATGTAATGTTGACCATCAAACTATTTTAAATAGTTGGAATGTAGCACAAAAATAAAACCTTTGAATTGTGCACAAATTTGGAAATCACATTCACATCAAGGATAAATAATATTTTATTATGTTTCCTTGTCCTTGTCAAACTTGGTTACATTACCTTTCCATGTTCATTTTGTAAATGACCAAAACCTTGTGTGGATGACACAAAGAAAACAAATGCAACTTTGAATTAAAAACATTTCATAAAAATGAAAGCATGCATGGTGGAGGTGTAGGCATATAAATAAAAGAACAATGAATCAATTTTATTTCACAAGGTGAAATCTTCCAAGATACCTTCAACATTTATAACAAATTTTGAAATTTTCTAAAGCAATAGTTAAAAAAACATGAACCCTTAAAAGAGTTTGTGGCAATTTTGATGTAATGAACTTTATGCTGCACAAAATTGATGGTTGATATGTCAATCATGGCAAAATTGTATTTGGGCATTGTTTAGGAATGTTACATTATATATACACAAATGTGTTAAAAATTTCATAGTAGTTATATGTTTTCATCCTAGTTACCATAGGTAACTTAAAGTTGGAATTGGTTCCAATGTGAACATAGTTCCAAACTTTTCATGTTCAGGATAAGTAAGGATTTGGGTTATCAAAATCCGATTTTTTGGATTTTGAAACCACCTCATTTTTATGTTCTATGTTATGTTTAATTTTCAAGGAAGTTTATATATTTTGGTTTTGTTTTGCAAGATGTATGGTACTTGGATTCCTACAATTGTCTTGGGTAATGGGTTTTTATGTAAGTGAGTAAAGCTTTGAGTTTGAATAGGATGTATTAAATTTATGAGGTTTTATGTTGTTTACTGATGTGTGTTCATAGCTATGGTTGTAGACGCTAACATTGAAATGCACAACAAATGCTAAAATGTTGTGAGAAAAAACATAAATTTTGTACACTCAAATCAGATTTAGCTTTCATTTTGTTTTTTCAATTTTATAACAATGCATCCCCATGTTTGTCAAGTGGTATTGATGAAAAACTCCCCAAGTTCAATAATAATGGAATTCCAAAAACATTGGAGAGCACTACTTTGATTTTCATGATTAACATAAAGCTTTGTGATGATTATGATAATTGGTTCACAAACATATTCTAGTCACATCAATTGCACAAACAAACAAACAAAGTGATCCATGTTCTTTTGAACCAACAATGGGTCATGCATTCATCATAAATTCCATCATAGACTAACACAAATATCATTATGGCCTAGAATCTTATACAAGGCACCATTCTCCTTATAACATATTTGGAGGTCCCCATGGGAGTACATCGAAGTGGCACACTTCTTGAGACTTTCAAAATCCTCTTTTGAAATTACCACATTTTGGTGTCTGACAATATCAAGGTTCATAATTTCCATGAAATGTAATCATCTTGAAAGTGCAAAAACAATATTTGATAACCATTTTCAAGATATTTTTAATGTTTTATCAAACTCATCAATTGAACTTAATTTGCCTTCCCAAATCATGTTTTAAATAGTTATTATTCCTCTTGACAAATCTTGTTTCAACCCTTGAAAACATTATTTTGGGAATGAAAGTTCATTGCCTTGTAGCCCACATTGATACCTATGGGTACCTATTCAATAATACCAAGATTATTCAATTTGATTTTGGCTTTGACCCCTAAAACCTTATTCCAAAACTTGAAAGCTCCCCAATTAAAACCTTACTTTCTAAAATGGGATTGCGATTTTTGGGAATGCAACTTTTTTAAATGGTTCTCATTCATTTCCAAAAGCTTCTCACTTCCTTTGGTTCACATCATGCCTTGTCATTTCTCTTAACTTGTTTGCCTTGGTCTCGTTTCTCACAATGCAAGCCCTTTTGGACATGTTAAAAAACATAATAAAGTCCTTTTAGACATTTTTCGAAACACATATTTCCTTCATCACATTTCAAAACAAGTAATCCCTTGTCAATGTATTTGAAATTATGTAAGGTTTTTGCAACATGTTTTTAGCATGTTCAAAGTGTATAAATCATTCTCAACATTTTTTAAACATGTAAATCTTTCCTAGCCTGCTTAAGAACATATACCACGTTTGAAGACATGCTTTAATGCATGAATTTTTTTTGTAGCATGTTTTCATGCATGATGTTTCTCTATCAAGTTTTAAATATTTGAAGGTTCATAATTCCTAGTAAATCAAACCAAACAAGATGTATATGATTCTATTATTTTATAATTATTTTCAAGAGCTTTCCAATGCCATGTGAATCCTTTTAATCAAACATGATCTGGTTTTTCAAATTGTATTCTAAATGGTTCAACTACTTTTCAAAACATCTATTTAAAATTATAATTTTGTTTACACATTGTGATCCCACTTTCTTATTGAAATCATTGAAGTTTTTCCAAAGATAGAAAGGTCACCCTTTCAAAACATGTTTCGACTTTTCAAATTTCATTCCAAGTAAGAAAACAAATCATAAATTACAAACCCTTTAGAACATGGGAAATCTAAAAAAATTGAAACACTTTACAACTTACAAAATTTCTTTTATGACCCAACTTTAATTTTTTTGTAAAACGTTAAAACTTTTTATTTTTTATTTTTTATTCAATGTTTTGAAACTTATGAAACTTATGAAACATCACAAAACTAAATTTTATCAAATGAATGCAATGAATCACATGACCTTGCAAGGATTTGAAGCTTAAATCAAAAAATGACTTTTAAAACATGAACAAGCACTGAAGTTCATATTAAAAACAACAAAAAAAATTTAAAACACTAACAACAATCAAAGGAAAAAATAACCAAAAAAAAAAATAGTGAAAAAAAAAAGTATACGCAAAGATGAACCAAAAAATGAAACTCATATAAAAATCAGGATACAAATCTAAAATATTAAACTTACAATAACCAAAAAATGAGAAATGTGAAAGACAAGCAATCTAAAAATAATAAAAATTAATAAAAAAATGTCAACAACCAACAAATGACTAAAATTTAATCGAAAAACATAAAATTAAAAACCTTTTAGACAAATGTATTTTTAGACATGGTCCTTTTAAACAAAAATTTAATTTAATTTGAATTTATATTTCTTTAAAAAACTAATTTTTGTTGTTTTAAAACCTTTGATCTAAGTTGTATAATCTTAGAATTTTTAAACATGGTCCTTTTAAATGAAGGTTAAATTACATTTGAATATATATTTACTAAATGACTTTATTTGGTTGTTTCGAACCCTTTGGTCTAATTTTTTTTATTTTACATTTAAATTTAATTTAAATATTATAGCTTGTTGATTGCAATGCTACAAGAAAAGGTGTAGGATTGTAGTTAAATCATGTTGTCAAATTTATTTTGTACATGTTTTATCTATACATTAATAAACAAATTAATCAAACAAATGCATTCACATTGGATCACTTTTCTTTACTTAATTAATTTGATTACATGATTATACAAACTTATGTTAATAGTACTTGGTGTTGATTAACCTTTTGTGAAATCATCCATCAACACAAATCAAGATTATTGAATTTTAAAAAGAATTTGGTTCTTTAATTGGGTTCATAATCCCAACCTTTGTACAATTTGAAGACCTTTAGAAATCCATTGTTACATAAAGTTAATTAATACAAACTTGATAGCATCTAAATCTTATGGCACACAATCACAACTGGCAAATCATCACCTTATATCACCTGATAATGAGAATACAAGTAATCCTTTTCATAAATATCATAAAGCACATGATGCCAACAATCTCAATTATGTGAAAAGATTCAATATTGACAAAAGTGTTTACAACACATTCACATCAATGGCAATCATCGAATGTTATCACTAATTGATCCACATGCATATCATTACAAAAGATTCCAACAAATTGTCTAACACCTAAACATAGGTAGATCCCTAGGACTAAGAAGGCATGGGCTCTTATGCCTACTCCTTAATGCCTCAAGGACAAGATGGATGTTCACATCCATTTTCAGAAACCTAGGGGGTGTGTGATTTCTGAAAAATATAAATAAATCCAAAAAAAAAATTGTACCATATGATTAATGACGATAACTATTTTGTGTAAAAAATCAATATTAAATAATGAAATTTACTAATTTTTTTTAAATGGATTGCAATCATGACATTTGGGTTCTCAAGGGTGGGAAATGGTACTTGTACCCCACCTATCCATTAGGGGCATGTATGGGATGGGAATTTATTACTTTTCATGGGCAACACCAATAAAGGGAATTCTATCTATTGTTATTTTGGGGGCTAATTGAAAAAATTATTTCTATTTTTTTAAAAAGGGGTGGTAGGGTTTTATCTCAATTTTGTCATGTAGCTAAAATGGGGATCATCCTTAAGATGATTTAGCCAAATTTGGCAATTAAATAAATTAAAATTTTAAAAGAATTAACATGCTTTTGTATTTTTGGTGACCTACTAATACCTATTATAACCTTTGGCAATTTAACTATTAAACTTTTTGTTTTTTAGAAATTTGGTGACTAAAACACTTAGAAGACACACAAATTTTGCCATACTAAATTTTTAAAAAAAACATTTCGCAATTTGGTGATTTTTCCCAAAATAAAAACTAAAAAATTGTGGTTTTGAAATTTTGGCAATTGTTTTCATTTTTTGGGCAATTTTGTTTGAATTTACACTAGAAACTCAAAAATATCCAATTTTTTCCAATTTCTTTTATTGCCAAATGGTGAAAATTCTCCAAATAAAAACCCCCTTGGAAGTGATTTATTTTGTGAAAAATATTTTGGAAAAAAAATCCTATTATGGATTCCCATTTTTTTGGACAAAATTTCAACAAAAAAGGAAAAAAATGTAAAAGAGTTGTTAATATTTTTACAATTGCCTATAATATGAAAGGTGCTCCAAAAAATTCTAATTTCATATTTTAAATATTTCCAAAGTTGGCTAAATGGTCTAATGGATGGCATTTGAACAACACCATAAA
>Ga0116229_10011121_pt1 | contig 13359 bp, 11 predicted proteins | sample S1TSphgellanicum_3_FD_87313 | JGI IMG/M metagenome (GOLD analysis project Ga0116229, IMG submission 87313) | Host-associated microbial communities from peat moss isolated from Minnesota, USA - S1T2_Fc - Sphagnum magellanicum MG | ecosystem: Host-associated > Plants > Peat moss > Unclassified...
AGAAGTACAGGTTGGTTCCGGCGCTGACCGTCACCGCCGCCGATATAGGAAATGGATTGTTGTCCGGCAGCGCGAGCCGCGACACCGGCTCCTCCGCCATGGCCGGCGCCGCGGCGCCCAGCATGATTGCGACGGGCGCAACCTGCAGCAGTACTGCGGCCAGCAGCCCGGCGCCAAAGAAAATTCCGCGACGGTCATCGAATTTCATCATTGCATCCCCTGTTGTCTGAGCGGGCAGCATGGCAACCCTGCGTGCCCCATGTCCACCGTTTTTTTCAACCGTGCAGGCGTACCGTGTGGCGGTCCTTGTACACCAGCTCGATGTGCTCCACGCCCTCGGTGCGCTGCGCGGTGCTGCGGATTTCATGCATCAACTTGAGCAATACCCGTGTGTTCAAATACGGCTCTACGGTGCGCCTGGGTTCGACGCCCAGATGCAGCACCGCCAGGCGCTCACGCGCCGAGCGCATGAAAACCGCGACACCCAGCAGCCGGCCGGTACCGGAAACCGCGAACAGTGTCTGGACGCCTTCCGTAGCGCCCACGCGCACGTGCAGGCAGCCGTCGCGCTCGTAAATTTCGGGCACACCGTAGGTTTCGATGGATAGCTGAATGCCGACGCGCACCCGATGCTGATTCACATTGAAAAAGAGCAGCTGCTCCAGAGCCGGACGCTGTTCGACGGCCAACTTCGATGTTATGTTAATCGACACGCCGAACGCTCTCTCCCGTAAGGGATTCCGTGAATCGAGTGTCCAGTCAACTAACTTTATGACGCAGTGCAGCAGGAACTGTCTGCTACCCCAGACTGCCTATCGTATAGCGTCGCCGTTCGAATAACACTAGCCTAGCAGACGACATATGACCTGCTGCGGTGCGACTGTGGCGGGCCTGCAAAGAAATCAAGAGGAGTCAGTGGTGCTTGCTTCGGACCGGGATGGCGGCACGCTCGAGGCGCTGCAATTCAGCTTTGCGGGCGACATCGTCGAGCTCGTGGTGCTGACGCTCGACGAGTCGTTCCTGCAGACGCTGCGTGATGCCGTCGGCAGTGCCAGACGGCTCTGGCATGTGCTGTCCCCGGAAAAGGTCAGCGACTTGCTGGTCGCCGGACAGGTAGGCATCGTCGTGCTGGACTGCGCCGCCATGCAGGGTGGCGCCAACGCCTTCATCCGTCAGATCAAGCGACAGTTTCCCGACTTGGTGGTGGTGGTGGCGGGAAATCGCGAGGCTGAAATCGAGTTGGCGCCCCTGATCAGCGCCGGCACCATATACCGCTTCATCCACCAACCCGTGTCTCCGGGCCGCGCGAGGTTGTTTGCCGACGCGGCGGTGCGGAAGTACGGCGAACAAAGGATGCGCGCCGCCATGGCTCCCGCGCGCGGCGCGCCGCGGCGCAATTACCTGCCGCTGTTGGCGGCGATCATCGTATTGGCGGTGCTGATGGCTGCGGTGTGGGCGGTGGGCAGCGGTATGCGCCGCGATGCAGGCGCGAGCCAAGCGGCGCCCTTGGGCAAAGCCTCGTCGGCACACACGCTGCTGTTGGCACACGCCGCGGCAGCACTTGCGGCAAACCGGCTCACTGCACCGCCGGGCGACAATGCGCTGGAGCTGTACCTGCGGGCTGGTGCGCAATACCCCGCGGACCCTCTCGCCCGCGCAGGGGTTGCCGACGTGCGGGAGCGCTTGTTGGCACGCGCGGAAAACGCGCTGCTGGAAGAGCGTTTGGACGAAGCCGCGGCCGACATCGAGACGGCACGCCGGTCGGGCGTGGAGGGCGGACGGATTGCGTTGCTCACCGCACAGCTGTCCAAGCTCAAAGACCGAGTCGGGACGGTCCGCAGCCGCACAGCCGCCGACTCACCGAGCCCCTAGGCCGGCGAACCCTCTAGGCCGCCCAGCCTCTAGGCCGCCGAACTTCGCTGCACGGCGCCGCTCTCGGCCTCCTGGGTGAGGGCGCCAATTTCGGCCCCCAAGCGTAGATCGTCGACGGCGCCAAAGGTGTGCTTGCGCACGAACCCGTGCCGATCGATCAGCACCAAGCTCGGCGTACCGCGCATTTTGTAGCGCTCCATGGTGAGCGGAATGGGGCTCGAGGGGCTCGGCTGGTCGATCGCGATCGGAAAGCGCAGCCGATACTCGTGCACGAATGCCTTGAGCACGGCGCTGCTGAAGGCATCATGATGCTCGAACGTGGCGTGCAGCCCGATCACGGCAACATCGCTGGGCGCGAAAGTCTCGTAAATACGCTGGGCCTGCGGAATGCCGCTCGCTAACGAGTTGGGGCACAACACCTGGAACGCCGTGAGTACCACGACTCTGCCGCGCAATCCCGCCAGCAGCAGGGGGCGATCGGTGTTGAACCAGGAGTGCACCAGCAACTCAGGTGCGTGAGTCGTCGTTGTTGTCATGGATGATTCGAGCCGCAGCCCTCGAGGTCGGGGCATTTTGTGTTTGATCGCGGCGCTATTGTGTGCCGAAAGCGGGCACTAATTACAACCCTAAATTATTGCGCCGCGGCGCGCGGCTCAGGGGCTCAAGCTCAGGCGCTTAAACTCAGGGGCTACGGCTCAGCCGGTACGATCCGGTTGACTTGGCAGCGCTTCTCTGTCTCTGCGCTTGCGCTCGGCGATCTCTTCGCGGTCGACGACCACGTTGCGCGGCGCCTTGATGCCGATCCGCACCTGCGCGCCGTTGATCGCCATGACCGTCACCTCGACCTCTTCACCGATGCGCAGAGTTTCGCCGGCGCGGCGTGTGAGTATGAGCATTGTTGAATTTACTCATGCACGGCGCGGCCGTGATATGAGCAATTCCTGGATGTCGTTGTAGGAACATGCTTACCCGCAGCGGTGCCCGGGAGCAACGGCGGCCACTTCAGCCATGCCCCGCTTCTGCTCGACGCCCGGCGGTTGGCTAGTTCTTGGCGGCGGCAGCCGCCTCCTCCGACACGGCCCAGTTGCTGACCGTGGCTTCGTACACCGCCAATTCCTCGAGCAGCTCTTCCAGCGGCTGGGCCCGGCCCATGGCGAATCCCTGGCCATAGTCCACGCCGAGATCGGCCATGCGCACTCGCAGAGCATCGGTTTCGACATATTCGGCAATGGTCTCCATGCACATGACTTTAGCGAGTTGCGCGATCGCCTTGATCATCGATTCGGAGCGCGCATTGCCCACGGCGTCGCGCACAAAACTGCCGTCGATCTTCAGGTAATTCACCGACAGATCCTTGAGGTAGGCCAGGGAGCTGACGCCCGTGCCGAAATCGTCGAGCGCGAACTGGCAGCCTAGATCCTGCAGCACACGCATGAAATTCTGCGCCTTGGCCAGGTTGCCGATGGTGGCCGTTTCGGTCAGCTCGAAACACAGCACACGCGCCGGCACGCCGGTTTCCTTGATCTTGTCGATCACGAAGGGCAGGAAGGAATCGTCCTGCAGCGACTGGCCGGACAAGTTGACGGCGAAGCGCGCGCCATCCTCGCCCGCGCCGTTGTGCTTGCCCAGCAACTCGCACGCGCGCCGCACCACCCAGCGGTCGACCGTGGGCATCAACTGATAGCGCTCGGCCGAGGAGAGAAACTTCCCAGGCGGGATGATCTCGCCGCGATCGCCGAGCATGCGGATCAGCAGCTCGAAGCGCGGCCTGCCATAGTTGGCGCGCAGCGGCAATATGGGCTGCGCATCCAGGCGGAATCTGTCGTGATCGAGCGCATGGCGCAACTGACCGACCACCATGATGTCGGTATGGCGCCGGATGATGCTCTGATCGGAGTCCTGGAACATCTCGACGCGGTTGCGGCCGCGGTCCTTGGCCGCTTTGCAGGCGATCTCCGCCGTCGCCAGCGCATGCGCGAGAGGATTGTCGGAGCGCTGGATCGGCGCAACACCGATACACACCGAAACCTCGAAGGAGCCCTGACCGGCGCGCGGCACGATGGCCTCGGCCGCCGCCCGAATTTGTTCCGCGGACACCTGCGCCGCCTCCATGCTCGAATTGGGGATCAGCGCCGCCAGACGATCGCCCGAGATGCGCGCGGACAGGGCGCCGACCGGCAGCGATCTGGCCATGCATTCGGCCACGCTGACGATGACATCGTCGCCGACGTGCATGCCGAACGTTTCGTTGATGACGTGCAGGCGGTCGATGTCCAGATACAAAATCACATGATCGCCACCGCTGCCTTCAGGATTCAGCAGCGCGATCGCCTGGCGCTCGAACGCATGCCGCGTCATCAGGCCAGTGCTGTTGTCGTATTGCGCCTGGATGATGTTCGTGGCCCGCTTCGCCAGCATCTCCGCGACGCGCGTCTGCTGCACGTCGAAATCCGGCGCGCTCGGCGGGTTGAACATCGCCAATACGCCCATGACTCGCTCGGAACGATGCCGAATGGGGCAGGCGAGAATTTTGTACGGCGCCGCCACCACGCTGGCAACCTTGGAAATATGGTTGACCACGATGATGCGCTGCTGCAGCTGCATCCACGCCATGAGGTGATGCTGGGCGCGCTTCAAGGGTTCGGGCGCCATCGGTTGGCCGCTACGGGTCAGGGACAGCGAAACGTTCTTGTCCGGAACCCACAGGGCCGCGAGCGCGCACCCGGCCCGCTCCAGGCCGGTGCGCAGAATCAGTGAGAATTCGTCCGCGTCGCTGCTCGCTTCGGACTGCTTCGAACTCATCTCCAGCATCAGGTCCAGGTCACGCTCACGGATGTCGAGATCACGTTCCCGTGACCCCAGCTGCAGGCGCAGCGCCATCTCGCGTCGCAGGCATTCGAGCGCCGGCTGCACCAATTGCCGCACAGTTTGCAGCGGGCGGGGTTCCATCTGGGTTCCGGATAAGCGCACCACCAGACTGATGACACCCAGCAAATCGACCTGCTCGCCGCGCACCGCGAACGAATAGACGACGCGGTCTGCATCGAGGGTGTGCGCCACGCCGGCGAATTCTCCGCTATCGGACAGGGCGCTGGCGATCGCCTCCCTGACGATTCCCGGCTCATCGGACATGTCCCATTCGTCGGATGACCACATCAGATTGGCGAATCCATCGTGCACCACCACGCTGCGCAGGCTCGGCATGAGCATGCGCAGCAGCCTGCCGTAGGGGTCGAACGATGCGTCCGCGGGCGGGCGCTCCGCAGGTTTGGATTTGATGCTCAGCACTGAGGCCATTGCGGCTCGAACTTGGTCAGCTTGAGGGATTCACCGAGCAATGTGCGGCAAAGCACCCGCAGCATCATTGACGAGCGTCGCAGTTCAGGGGCGCCGCCATTCATGGGTCGCTGCACTGCCCCGGCCCTGCGCGGCAATTAACAATAATGCGGCGCTGCGTGTGATGCGCTTCGCGCTTCAGGAGGGCTTGCGTCTGCCGCGGGCGAGCATGCCGAGCAGCGAACGGCCGCCCGGAATTCGCACCAGAATGAACACCCGCCGCCAGAAGCGCTGCGCGCGGATATCGAAGTCAGCCAACGGCAGCGACTCGTACAGCTTGGGCAGGGGCTCGTGCACGATGACCTCGGACGCCTCGACCGTGGCAACCTGTCCCCCGGATAGCATCGTGAGCAGCACCCGCCTCGTCTGCCACTCGATGCCAAAATCGTTCAACGGCGCGCCGAAAGCCGTGGCGGCAGCGTGCGAATCGGCGCCCCGGATTATGATGTGCGCCTCATGCGGCGCGCCGCAGTCGACCCGCCACGAGCCCGGGTGTGTTTGGCGCGCACGGCAGGCGCCGGTAAAATTGCGTCGCATCGTCGTTGTCATTGCTGCATTCTAGCCGACCTCATGCACCCCCCCACCAACCTGCTGCCGGGACAGGCCTTGAGTTCCAGTGGCCGCCCGCGCCTCGATTATTTCGCGGTTGCGGCGTTGGCGCTGCCATTCATGCTCAACAGCGCCGTGCAAGCGGTGCTGAACGCGACCGACACTTGGTTCATAGGCCGCGTTTCGCCCGATGCAACGGCGGCGATCGGTGCGGTTTACTGGCCGGTGTTGGTGTTCGTGCTGTTGTTCGGCGGCGTCGGCCTGTCCGTGCAGACCTTGGTCGCGCAGGCCTTCGGCGCGCGGCGCTTCGCACGCGCCTCGCAGATCGCCTGGACCGCGCTCTGGGCGTCGCTGTTTACCACACCGCTGTTCTTCTTGCTGGCGATGAGCGGGACGCACATGTTCGGGCCGTTCGGCATCGCGGCACACACATTGAACATGTCCCTGGCCTACTGGTATCCACGCATGCTCGGCGGACCGCTCGGCGTGGCCTTGTGGTCGTTGCTCGGCTTCTTCAACGGCATCGGCCGGCCGCACACGACCCTGCGCATCGTCGTGGCCGTAGCCGTCGCCAACGCTTGTTTCAATCAGTGGTTCATGTTCGATCTGGGGATGGGCGTAGCTGGTTCCGCCTGGGCCACCGACCTGGCCCAGTTGTTCGGCGTCGGCGCCGCCGCGAGCGCGTTCCTCGGGCAGGCGGTGCAGCGGCGCTATCGATCGCGATTCACCTGGCGCCTGCGTGCGCGTCCGGTGCTGCGGCAATTGCAGCTCGGATTTCCGATGGGCCTGTTGATCGCAGCGGATGTGCTCGGATTTGCGCTATTCCAGCTCATGCAGGTGAGGCTCGGCACGGTGGACGGCGCCTCCTCGCAGATCGTCATGATGCTGACATCGGTTTGCTACATGCCGGCGAGCGGTATCGCCATGGCGGGCACGACGCTGGTGGGCCAGGCGATCGGCGCAGGACGGCGCGACTGGGCGGCCAAGGTCGGAAACGGCATCATCCTGCTCGCCGTGCTCTACATGGGGGCCATTGGCGTGCTGCTGGCCGCCGCGGGACCGTGGATCGTGCCGGTGTTCACCAATGCGCTCGACCCGGACGCCGTCGCCGTGGTCGCGCGCAGTTGCTCGCTGCTATGGATCGCGGCCGGCTATCAGTTGTTCGACGGTTTGAACATCAGCGCCGGCGCGTGCCTGCGCGGCGCCGGCGACGTACGGCTTCCAGCCGTCATGGTCCTCGCCTTATCATGGCTGGTGTTCGTCCCCATGGCGCACAGCCTGTCGTTCGCGCCGCGTCAAGGTTGGGTGGATTGGCTGCCGCAGTTCGGCTACGGCGCTGTGGGCGGGTGGTTGGCCGCGTTGTTCTATATTCTGATTCTCGGACTCATGCTGTTCTGGCGATGGCACTCCGGTGCCTGGCGGCGCATCGCGCTCGCGTTGGGCTGAAATTCCTTGCGCCGGTGCTGCCTCATCTCCTGGCTTTGCCTGCTGCCCCTGTGGACCTGGGCGGCCGGACTACCGCCCATCGTGGCGCGAACCCTTGCCGCTCAAGGGTTGCCCGCGAGCGCCTTGAGCGTCGTAATAATCGACCCGAACGACGGCCGGATCCTCGTGAGCGAACTGCCGGACACGCCGCGCAGCCCGGCATCCACCATCAAGACGGTGACCACGTTCGCGGCTCTCGACATGCTGGGCCCGACTTACGCGTGGCACACGCACGCCTTGATCCGCGGCAGCCTCCATGCCGGCGTCCTCGACGGCGATCTGATCCTGCAGGGCGGCGGCGATCCCTACATGACGATGGAGCGTTGGTGGAGCTTCGCGCAGAGCCTGCGCGCCAAGGGTCTGCGTTCGATCCGCGGCGACATCGTCGTCGACGATACCGCGTTCTCACTGCCGCCCGAGGATCCCGGCGCATTCGACGGCAAGCCCAACCGCTCGTACAACGTATTGCCCGACGCACTCATGGTGAATTTTCAATCCGTGGAGTTCAGAATCGCCGCCAATGCCGATACCCACCGGGTCGAGATCAGTGCGAATCCCGCGCCCTTCAATCTGGCAATCGAGAATGACGTGCGCTTTGCGACCGGCCGCTGCGGTAGCGCCAGCGGCAGGGTCGACTTCAAGGTGGCGTCGGACGCCTGGGACCGCGTCGAGTTCAGCGGTGTGCTCTCGCCCCAATGTGCCGAGCGCAGCTTCAGCCGTGTACTGCTCAGGCCCGCCACCTATGCATTCGGCACGTTCGTGCAACTGTGGCGCGAACTCGGCGGCGAATTCGACGGCCGGCTGCGTGTAGAGCCGAGTCCTGCCGACGCCACGCCGTATTTGACGTTCGATTCACTGAGCCTCGCCGAGATCATCAGGCTCACCAATAAATTCAGCAGCAATCTCATGGCGCGCCATCTCTTGCTCACGATCGGTTCGGAGCGCTTCGGTCCGCCCGCGACCTTGGAAAAAGGCGCGGCAACCCTGGCCGAGTGGGGTACGCAGCGCGGCCTTGATCTGCAGGGTGTGGACATCGACAATGGCTCGGGGCTGTCGCGCAGCACTCACATTTCGGTGCTGCAGATGGCACGGATTCTGAGCGCCGCGTGCCGCAGCCGCTTCGCACCCGAATTCATGGCATCGCTGCCGCTGGCCGGCCTCGATGGCACGCTGCGCTCGCGCATGAAGAACAGCCCCGCGGGCTCGGTGCGCTTGAAGACCGGCCACATTGACGGCGTCAGCGGCGTCGCCGGCTACGTCAGCACGCCCGGCGGCAAGCTCTACGTATTGGTGTCGCTGGTCAATCATCCGCGCGCCGATATCGGCGCCGCCGAACCCGTGCATGCGGCGCTGGTCACGTGGATGCTGGAGAACCTGTGATGTCGAACGCTCGGTAGCGCTTGACCGCGGTTTGCAACCCTACCGCTCGAGATCCCACAGGATCGCCGACACATCCTTGCGCAGCCAGACGCCAAAGCCGACGTAGCGAAAGGCCTTGCCCAGCCGGCGCCGATACCAGGCGCCGCTGCGCACATGCACCGCGCGATCCGTGCGGCTGCGGTCGCAATTGTCGCGCCAGTCCTCGCGCGTCAACGCAGAGAAGTACAGGGCCGCGCGCGTGAGATGCGCGAAATTGGCGATGGCGCGCGCCGCTTGCGCGTCGTCCAGATACTGCAGCACGTCGTAACAAATCACTAGATCGAACGGCTCACGCACCTTGAGGCTGGCGATCGAACCGCGAAGCCAACCGTAGCGGCGGCACAGGTACTCGCTGAATTCCAGTCCCACGTAGCGCGCCCGCGGCAGCACCGCGGCGAACGGCCGGCGCAGCAAACCGATGCCGCAGCCGGCATCGAGAATGCTGCGCACCGGGATTTGCAGGTGCATGAGCAGCGCCGCGATCAGTGCCGCACGGCTGCGCATCTCGCTCGGAGTCACGACGCGGGTATCAGGATTCAGATAGTACTTGCGAAAGTAGGCCGCGCCGAAACGGCCGGACGGTTGCGATACACTAGGCGGCGCCGCTGCTTTCGCAGTGCGCTTCAGCCGGGATGTTTTCGAGGAAGAATGCATGGCGAAGTTGCTCATCATAATGATGTCGGTGATTCTGTGCGCGGCCGGTTCCTCGGCGGCCGGCGCCACCTCGGCGGGTCCTTCCCCTGCGGGTTCCTCCTCGGCGGGTTCCTCCTCGGCAGCGGCTTTAGGCATCGACGCGCGCACCGCCTCGATGCAGCACATGCGCGGCTTTCTGCCGCTGCATTGGGACGCCAAGGACGGCCGGCTATACCTCGAAATCCCGCATTTGAATCAGGACATTCTGTACTTTCACTCGCTGCCGTACGGCGCCGGTTCGAATGACTTAGGGCTGGACCGCGGCCAGATTTCCGCGCCGAGCATCGTGCGCTTCGAGCGCGTCGGATCGAAGATACTGCTGGTGCAGCCGAATCAGTTCTTCCGTAGCTCATCATCCGATCCAGCCGAGCGTCTCGCCGTGCGGCAATCCTTCCCCGAATCGGTGCTGGCAGGCTTCAGCGTGGCTGCGCAGAACGGGACCGATTCCGGCGCGGTGCTGGTGGACGCGACGGATTTTTTCCTGCGCGACGTCCACGACGTGCTCGGGACACTCACGCAAAACAAGCAGGGCACCTACAAGCTCGACGCCGCGCGCTCGAGCATTGTCTTGGGCGGCACGCGCGCGCTGCCGAAGAACACGGAGGTGGAGGTGCTGCTCACCTTCACCAGCGATGCTCCGGAGCGCGGCTCATTCGTAACGGACGTCGCGCCTGATGCGCATGCCCTCACGGTACGGGAACATCATTCCTTTCTGGAGTTGCCGGGCCCAGGGTATACGCCGCGCCGCTTCGATCCGCGTTCGGGTTTTTTCGCGATCTCGTACCGCGACTATGCAGCGCCGCTCGGCGCACCCCTCGATCAGCAATTCATCGTCCGCCATCGCCTGATCAAGAAGGATGCCGCTTGCACTGAAGCCTGTGTGCCACTCGAGCCCATCCAGTACTACATCGACCGAGGCGCTCCGGAGCCGATTCGCGGTGCCTTGCTCGACGGCGCACGCTGGTGGGATCAGGCCTTCCAAGCCGCGGGCTGGGCGCCGGGCACGTTTCGAGTGGACATTCTTCCCGAGGGCGCGGATCCGATGGATGCACGCTACAACATCATCCAGTGGGTGCATCGCTACACCCGCGGTTGGTCCTATGGGGCTGCGATCGCGGATCCGCGCACCGGCGAGATCATCAAGGGCAACGTCACATTGGGATCATTGCGCGGCAGGCAGGACTACCTGATCGCGGCGGCGCTGCTGTCGCCCTACGTCACCGGCAAGCGCATCACGACCAACGATGATCCGATGCTGGCCATGGCCCTGGCTCGCACGCGGCAACTCGCGGCGCACGAGACCGGCCACACCTTGGGGCTGGAACATAACTTCGCCGCCAGTTCGTTCCCGCACCCACCCAGCGAATCGGTGTCGGTGATGGATTATCCGCATCCCTGGATCATCTTGAGCGCCGCCGGCATCCCGGATCTGTCGCAGGCCTACGCCGTCAACATCGGCGTGTGGGACAAGGTCGCGATCGACTACGGCTACCGGCAGTTTCCGGCGGGCGCCGACGAGCACGCCGAACTCGATGCCATCGTCACCGCGGCGGCCAAGTTGGGCCTGTACTTCATCTCCGACGCGGATGCACGGCCGCTTGGCAGCGCCCACCCCCATGCACATCTGTGGGATAACGGCGCCGATGCCGCCGACGAACTCGAGCGCATCATGAAAATCCGTGCCGCTGCGCTGGCGCGCTTCGGCGAGAATGCCGTCCCCATGGGCGCGCCGCTCGCGCAATTGGCGGACACCTTGGCGCCCTTGTACCTCATGCACCGCTATCAGACCGAAGCCGCCATCAAAGAGATCGGCGGCCTCGATTACCGCTTCCAGCTGCGCGGCGACGGTCAGATGAACGCCGCCATCGTCGCGGCCGCGGAACAGAGAAAGGCCCTGCACGCGGTTCTCGCGACTCTGTCGCCCGAAGCGCTGACGCTGCCCGAACGCTTGCTCGAGCTGCTGCCGCCGCGACCCGAAGGCGTGGAGCGCACGCGCGAATCGCTGGCCTCGGCGACCGGATTGACCTTCGACCCGATCGCGGCCGCGGAAAGCGCCGCCGACTTGACGCTCGCGGCGCTATTCGATGCGCAGCGCGCCGCGCGCCTGGTCGAATACAACGCGCGCGGCGCCAACAATCCTGCGCTCGGCGAAGTCATCGATGCGGCGATGGCTGTTAACCGGCCGGCGCGCCGCCCTGCTCCCGCCGGCCAGGGCTTGTTCGCCGCGGTGCAATCGGCCGTGTATTTACGCACGGTAGAAGCACTGCTGCGCTTGGCGGCCTCAGCCTCCGAGCCTGCTGAAGTACGCGCCGTCGTGCTCGGCAAGCTCGATCAAGTGAAACGTGAGTCCGACCCGCAACACCCGCTCGAAGCCTATGCCATTTATCGGATCGATCAGTTCTTTGAGGATCCGGGCAAGTTCGTGCCGGCGCCGCCGGTTCCCGCCCCTCCCGGGATGCCGATCGGCGACGAGGATGAATACTGAGGAAACACGAAACTTGCGCTGCGAATGCTTGCGCTGCGAATGCTTGCGCTACGAATGTTAGTGTCCGCCCGGCGTTCGCACCGGCAGCGGTACGTTACACAGGTCGATCACCCCCGGGTTGTGCTTGAACCACGGCTCATGCCGATCGCGCCGTTGATCGAGCACCGCGCGAAACGTCGCGCTGTCGGTGCGCAACACCTCGATCTGCGTGCGCTCCCGCTCCGGCAAGTCCGCGGCGACGCGCATCGCGTTGATCGGCGTTGGCACCTGTCCCGCGGCATAGAAACCCATCTCGCCGGTGCCGCGCGGCAGCGCTGATAGCAGCTCCATTCCCTTGAGGACGCGGCCGACCAGGGCGACGTTGAGATCGAGCTGCCGGGGCGCGTTGCCGATCAACGCGTACATCTCGGCGCCCGTGCTCTCCGCCGGGTCGTCGCGGCCCGCGCCGACCATGCCATAACAATGCGCGAGCCACACCGAGTGGGTGCGCGGGTCGCGGGCCGCCGGGAACCCGTCCAGAAATCCGACTTGGGCAGCATACAGATCGCGGTCAGGCAAAAGCTGGAATCGCTTGGCCGCTTTCGCGTCGGCGGTGAACTCCACCGACGGTTTAATGCTTGGCGGCAGGGGACGCTGATGACTCTCATCGTCCCACTGCACGCCATAGTTGTCCTGCACCCGGATGATGGCAAGGCCGTCGAAGTAATGGGCCCGCGCCAACGCCTTGATGTTGGCAGCATGTTGGGGTACGGCCGCTGCCGCGAGCTCGATGACCACGCGCCCCTGCGGCAGCTCGAGGTACAAGGTGTCTTCGGCATTCGGCGTGCGCCAGTCGGCGGCCGGCGCTCCGGCCAGCAGGTCGTCAACGGTGACGGGCTTTGCCTCTAAATCCAGGACCGGCGACAGGACGATCGCCATCGAACACAGCACCAACCCCTGATGGAAGCGCCGCATTTACTAATGTCCGCCCGGCGTTCGCGCCGGCAACGGCACGTTACACAGCTCGATGACCCCCGGGTTGTGTTTGTACCAGGGCTCATGCCGCTCGCGCCGTTGGTCGAGCACCGCTCGAAAGGTCGCGCTGTCGGTGCGCAACACCTCGATCGGCGTGCGCTCCCGCTCCGGCACGTCCGCGGCGACGCGCATCGAGTTGATGGGCATCGGGGCTTCTGCGGACACATAGAAACCCATCTCGCCGCTGCCGCGCGGCAGCGCTGACAGCAGCTCCATCCCCTTGAGGACGCGCCCAACCAGCGCGACGTTGAGATCGAGCTGCCGGGGCGCATTGCCGATCACCGCGTACATCTCGGCGCCGGTGCTCTCCGCCGGATCGTCGCGGCCGGCGCCGACCATGCCGTAACAATGTGCGAGCCACACCGAGTGCGTTCGCGGGTCGCGGGCCGCCGGGAAGCCGTCCAGAAATCCGACTTGGGCAGCATACAGATCGCGGTCCGGCAAAACCTGGAAGCGTGCGGCAGCTTTGGCGTCGGCGGTGAACTCCACCGACGGTTTCACGCTTG
>Ga0116229_10011122_pt1 | contig 13358 bp, 9 predicted proteins | sample S1TSphgellanicum_3_FD_87313 | JGI IMG/M metagenome (GOLD analysis project Ga0116229, IMG submission 87313) | Host-associated microbial communities from peat moss isolated from Minnesota, USA - S1T2_Fc - Sphagnum magellanicum MG | ecosystem: Host-associated > Plants > Peat moss > Unclassified...
CGAACAACTCCCCAAACCGTCTCCCGCGGGCGATGCCCCGAGCGGCGCCGATGGCCCGCCGGGCCAATGGTTCATCAAACCCGTCAGTGCCCTGGGCAAGCCCGCGGAGCCCGACAAACCCGACGGCCTGCTGAACCTCGCGGCGGCCAAGATCTACGTCGATCCGCGCGCCGAGTGGAATCAAATGTTCCATGAAGTGTGGCGCATCGAACGCGACTTTTTCTACGATCCGAATCTGCACGGCGCCAATCTCAAGGCGCTCATGGCCGCCTACCAACCGTACGTCGACCACGTCATGAGCCGTCCCGATCTCAATTACATCTTCGCCGACATGCTCGGCAACATCACTGCGCAGCACGTCTACATCGGCGGCGGCGATCGGCCCGCCGTCCGCCACATGAGCGCCGGCCTGCTCGGCGCCGATTACACGATCGAGAACGGCCGGTATCGCTTTGCCCGCGTGTACCGCGGCGAGAACTGGAATCCAGGACTAAGGGCGCCGCTGACCGAGCCTGGCGTCAACGTCGCCGACGGGGACTACCTGCTCGCGGTCAACGGCCGCGAGTTGCACGGTACGGATGAGATCTTCAGTTTCTTCGAGGAAACCGCGGGTCGCGCGGTCCAGCTGCGTGTGGGTCCCAATCCGCGCGAGGAAGGTGCGCGCACGGTCACGGTGGTCCCCGTCGCGAGCGAAGCGTCACTGCGCCTGCGCGCCTGGATGGAAGACAATCGCCGCAAGGTCGATCAATTGAGCAACGGCCGACTGGCATACGTGTATCTGCCCGACACCTCCGTCAATGGTTACACGAACTTCAACCGCTACTATTTCCCCCAGGCCGACAAGCAGGGCGCAGTCATCGATGAGCGATTCAACGGCGGCGGCTGGATCGCCGACTACATCGTCAACTGGCTCAACCGCCCCTTGCTCGCGGTCGGCATGACGCGCGAGGGCAAGGACGCGCGCATTCCGAATACGATCCGCGGCCCCAAGGTCATGCTCATCAACGAGTACGCCGGCTCGGGCGGCGATGCGTTGCCGTGGATGTTCAAGCGACTCGGTGAGGGTCAATTGGTCGGCACGCGCACCTGGGGCGGACTCATCGGCATCGGCGGGTATCCCACGCTCATGGACGGCGGCACGATCACGGCTCCGCGCTGGGCGATCTTCAATCCGGACACCGGAAAATTCGACGTGGAAAACCAAGGCATTTCGCCCGATGTGGAAGTCGAATACGACCCTGCCGTGGTACGCACGGGGCATGATCCGCAATTGGAGAAGGCGGTGGCGCTTGCGCTCGAGGATTTGAAGCAGCATCCGGTGGCGCCGATCAAGCGGCCGCCGTATCCGGTGTATCACTGGCCGGTGCCGGCGGAATGAGGTCGCGGACCGACGCCATCGGGACTGAAAGGCCTAGAACTCTTCCCCCGATCACCCGAGGAGCCGCCCCGCGCCGCTCAATGCCGCCCTAACAGATTCGCGGCATTGCTGACCGCGAAGACGATCCCATAGCTCGCGGCCAGAGTCAGCGCGAAAGCCACTACGCCCTTGAGGGCGGACAGCCATCGGGATCCCGGGAGAAACTGAGAGGCGGCAAAGGCTAGATACACCGGGGCGGTCGGCAGCAGCGCGAAATATAGGTCTTGCGCCACGCGACCGCCGGGTCGAAACACGTACCAACCACCGACGTTGACGATCGCGAAGAACAAACTGCGCATACCGACGTAGTAGGCGGCGAGCACCAGATATTCCGCATAATTAAAAGGCCCTCGAGGCGAAAGCGCGCGAAACGCCGCGGCCGTGATCGGCACACTGAACAACCACAGCAGGTTGACATGGTGCTGCAGGAAGCTGGCGACCGCATTCGGTGTGTCGCTGGTCACGGCTGGAAATTGGGTCAGGGCGATCGCCGCCGAGGTGACCGCCACCGACACGATCAGAAACGAAAACGGCCCGTAATACCGGGTTCGCCGCCCCTGGACGTAATCCAGCGCAACGCGACCCGGCCGCAGCGCGAGCGCGCGGATGAGAGTCAATACACTGCGGTCGACGTGTAACAACGCATGCATTGCCTCATGGCCGATTTCATGCAACGTCAATCGGTGGGTCGTCACCTTTTGGCCGCAGTCGGCGCAGTAACGCGCGTCCACGGCCAGCGGGCGGTCACAGTTCTTGCAAACCGGGGTATGCTCGGTCGTGATGTCGATGTGAACCTCGCGATGACCGCTTACGAATCCGCGCCGCCGCTGAGCTATTGGTCGGCCACGGGTAGCACCGCCGTGCTCGGCCGCAGGGGCGCATGGTAGATGCTTTGCGTCGCCTTGCGATCGAAGCGAGCAACGTACGCAGTGACGGGGGACATCCGTGGATCGACCTTGGAGTTTGACGTGAGGGACTCGGTGCGCCGATGCGCTGCGGATTCAAGTCTCGGATGGCCGTAGTTCGATGTCAAATCGCCGGGACCCGCACTTGAGGAAGCGGTCACGCCGCTAGGGCAGGGAAGTCGAATGCCACCCTGCCGTGGTACGTACGGGGCATGATCCGCAATTGGAGAAGGCGGTGGCGCTTGCGCTCGAGGATCTCAAGCAGCATCCGGTGGCGCCGATCAAGCGGCCGCAGTATCCGGTGTATCACTGGCCGGTGCCGGCGGAGTGAGGCGCGTCGAGATCACCCCGTGCGGCTTCCGGGGCGCCGGATCGACGCCACGAGTTCGAGGAAACCGGGGTCCGTGCGCAATGCCTGAAAGTCATCGTCCATGGTGATTTCGTCCGCATCCTGATAGCCGCGCGCTACTGCTTCGTGCAAGAGCTGCAGCGCCTCGTCGGAGCGGTTTGCGGCCGCGGCCACGCTGGCCTGGCCGTACCAAATGAGCCAGGGAGTCCCCTTATCGGAGGATTTTCCCCCTTCGGCGATCACATCGCGATATATCTGCGCTGCCTCAGGGTAGCGCTGTTCACAGGCCAGTGCCTTGCCCAGCTGTCGCAGCGCATCCAGCGTATAGGGATGCTGGGGTCCCAATTGCTCCCGCTGGGACTCGAATGCGTAGCGGGCGAGCCGTTCCGCCTCGGCGAAATGCCCCTCACGGATCAGCGTTGCGGCGAGATTTCCCTGGGTTAACAAGGTCGAGACGCTTTTTGGTCCGAGTACGCGGATTTGACTGGCCCACGTTTGGCGATCGACGGACTCTGCCTCCTGGAACCGGTGTTGCCTGTACAGGGCCTCTCCGAGGGAAAGTTCGGTGGACAAAGTGTCTGGATGATCGGGCCCCAATATGCGCGCCTGGATCGCGAGCGCCCTTCTCATCAACGTGTCGGATTCACTCAAGTGTCCGTCCTCCAGCAGCAATACGGCGAGATCCTTCATCGCGGTCGCCGTATTTTGATGGTCCGGCCCCAGGATCCGGAGCTGAATCGCCAACGCCTCACGGTAGAGAGGCTCAGCCTGCGCATAACGATGCAGATCCGCTAGAACGACTGCCAGATTATTGAGCGCTTTGAGCGACTCCGGATGATCGGATCCGAAAACGCGCCGGTCCAAAGCGAGCAGTTGCTCGTAAGTTCGTTCGGCTCGAGGAAAGTCGCCGCGTTTGAGCTCTACGATGCCCAAATGATTCATCGCTTCCAAGGTCAGTGCGTTTTCGGGACCCAAGCCGCGCGTCGCGGTCGCAACGACCTCGGACTCGAGCTTTTCCGCTTCGTCGTAATGTCCTTGGTGCTGGAGCACCACAGCAAGGTGATCCTCGGTCGCGAGCGTGGCCGGATTGTCGGCGCCCAGGACTCTTTGCTCTGCCGCGAGCGCTTTGCGTTCGAGCGTCTCCGCCTGCGCGTCATGGCGTTCGCGAGCCAAGATCCATCCGAGCAGGCTCATCGACTCGAGCGTACCCGGGTCCGCGGGTCCATCCAGACGCTGCCGCGAGTCCAAGGCATTCTGCGCGAGATCCTGTGCCCTTGCATACAGCCCGAGATTCAGGTAGGTGCTTGCCATCACTTGCCGCATTTGCGACTGCACCTCCGGATCTTTCGCGAGGCCTCCGTCGATACCCACTGACGCCTTGTCGAGAATTTCGCGTGCGGTGACGGCATTGCCGCGCGCCTCACTCGGATCCGACACCTTGAACATGCCGGTCATGAAGTCGGTGATGCGTGTGGCGCGATCGCGTTCCCGGTTCGCCCGATCGCGTTCGCGCGTGATCTCCCGCAGCTGTACGGCCTGAAGAGCCGAAAAGGCCGACAACATCAGCAGAAGTGCCATCGTCACGGTCGCGGCGACACGGTGACGACGGATGTACTTTCTAATCTGATAACCGGCGCTCGCCGGCCGCGCCGTGACCGGCTCATCGTGAAGGTAGCGTCGCAGGTCGGCGGACAACTCCGCGGGAGTGCCATAGCGGCGCTCGCGGTCGCGCTCGAGCGCCTTCATCGTGATCCAATCGAGATCGCCCCGCAGCAGGCCCACCAATTTTCCCGCCTCGGTCGCGCGCGCTGCCGCCGCCTTGATCGAGGACTCGCGTTGCTCCGAGAGCTTGCTGCTCGGCCGCCGGGGATCCTCCTCGCGCAGCTGGCGCAGCCACTGCTCGAGTGACGGCCGTTGTTGCCCATCGGTTTCGAGCGGTCGCAGCCCCGTCAGCAATTCGTAGAGAATCACCCCGAGCGAGTAAACGTCGGTGCGCGTGTCGATATCGCGGATGTTCGAGTCCACCTGTTCCGGACTCATATAGCCGGGTGTTCCCAGGAACTGGCCGAAGCGCGTCTGGAGGGTCTGGTCCGGCAGCGATGCTGTCATCGCTTTGGCGAGGCCGAAATCGATTATCCTGAGATATGGCTTGCCGTCCACTTCGACCACCAAAATGTTGGCCGGCTTCAAATCCCGATGGATCACGGCCTTTTGGTGCGCGTGCTGCACGCCGTCGCAGGCCTGGATCAGGAGCTCGATGCGCTCGCGGATGTCGAGTTTGCGCTGATCGCAATATTCCGTGATGGGCAATCCCGGCACGTACTCCATGACGAAGTACGGCTGGCCCTGCGGTGTTATGCCGGCCTCGAACACCTTCGCGATCGCGGGATGATCCATGATCGCCAGTGACTGCCGTTCGGCTTGAAAGCGGTGCACGACGGTCTCGTCGTACATGCCTGCCTTGATGAGTTTCAAGGCCACCACCCGACGCACCGGTGCGGTTTGCTCGGCGAGCCACACCTGCCCCATGCCGCCCTCACCGAGTCTGCGGATCAGATGAAACCGCTCCGCGAACAGCTGCCCTTCGGCCATTGCGGCAGCGGACGACGGGTCGTGACCGGAGCCTGGTTCGTTCCGCGGTGGCGGCTCGAGAAAGCTGGAACCGAGTCCATCGCCGATCGCCAACAGCGACTCCAGCTCGGCGCGCAGCGGCGCATCCGACGCGCAGGTCTCATCGAGAAACTTGCCGCGTGCCTCCAGGTCGAGCGCCAGAGCCTGGTGCAACAGTTCCTTGACGCGCGCCCAGCCCGGACCGGTCACAGCGATCCGGCGCGGTTCATTTGCCGGCGCAACCAGATGCGCGCGGTGGCCCAGTCCCGCTCGACGGTGGCAACCGAGATTCCCAGCACGTGCGCAATTTCTGGCATCGCCAGCCCGCCGAAGAACCTCATCTGTACGATTTTTCCCTGCCGTTCATCGATGCGGGTGAGTTCGTCAAGTGCGTCATCCAAGGCAAAGAGTTCTTCATCGCCGGCGATCGCCAACTCTGCGATGTCCTCGAGGGCAATCCGCTGTCCGCCATCGCGCTTGTTGGCGCTGCGGGCTCGCGCATACTGCACCAGAATCTGGCGCATCAAGCGCGATGCGATCGCAACGAAGTGCGCGCGATCTTGCAGATAGCCGGGTTGGCTCCCGATCAGCTTCATGAAGGCTTCGTTGACGAGCGCCGTGCTCTGCAAGGTGTGGCCTGCGCGCTCATTTTTCAGCTGTTGGTGGGCGAGGCGCCGCAACTCCTCGTAAATCATTGGTGCAACGGCGCCGAGCGCATCCTGATCCCCATGGATCCATTGCTGCAATAGCACGCTGACCTGACTCGGGTTTACCCGCATTCGAGCGCTTGCGCTTTTGAGGGATTGACCGATTCACACTATTCGCCGCAGGTGGGCCTGTCAATCTCAGCTCGGCAGCACGGCACGCACGCGCGCGGTAACCCCGACGGGGCGTATCGTCAGCAGCGCATTTCTCGTGACCCGTATTGGTTGTGCGATTTCCCGGTATTCGAGATCGAAGCGCCGCAAGAATGCGCGCAATATGAGGATGGTTTCGGTAATCGCCATCGCCCGCCCGGGGCAGCTTTGTGGTCCTAAGCCGAATGTGTGGTGATTCCTTTTCTGCTCCGCGGTGAGCGGCCTCGCGAATCGATTCGGGTCAAAGCGATGCGGCTGCTCCCATATGCTTCTGCGCATATTGCCTTGGACCGGTAGATAGCGCAGCACCGAGCCGCGCCGGATCTTGACCATTTCGGCCCGCCCATCGCCGTTCTTCATGCCGCGAACTTCCACGTCGGTCTTGGCTTCGCGCAGCATCGTCGGAACAATCGTATGCCGGCGCAAAGTCTCGCGAAGCGTGCGGTAAATCGCGGGATAACGAACCGTCAAGACTTCACCGTCGAACGACCCGTCGGCTACTTGCCTCGCTTCTTGGGTCACCTCGTCGCGAACGGAAGGATTGTTTGCGATTTCGGCAATTGCGAAAGTCAAGGCGGCCGCCGTGGTCTCGATGCCTGCGGTCAACATCATCACGTACTCGGCGACGATACATCGCATTTGATCGGCCGGCTCGCGGTCGGCGAACCGGGATCTCAAGCTGACCAGCAGCGAGGTCTCCACCGATCCCAATTTCGCTCCGTCGATTTTCCGTGCGATCCAGTCGGTGAGATCCTTGAGCGCCCGCCGCTGCTGCGTCGGCAATATGAAGGTCTGTCGCTCCGGACAGCGCAAGAGCCGCATGACGGCGGCGACTGCACCATTGACCACCGTTGGAATCTTGCCTCGCAGCGCCTGGCTGGCGCTGCTCAGTGTCTTCTCGAGAAATTGCGCTTCGCCGGCGCAAAGCGACCGCCCGAACAGCACGTAACCCATGACACTCGAAATGACGACGCGCATCAGAGACTCAACCTCGATCTCCATGGCCGCCGCCGGCGTCGCGCCGCGCGCCGAGCGATCAACCAGGTCGTCGAAGATCTGGTCGGCAACCGTCTTGATCACGATCGCATAGTCGTCGGCAACGCGGGACGCGCTCAGATGCGGCATGATCGCGGCGCGCGTGCGCTCCCATTCCTCGCCATCAGCGACGATCATCACGCGATGCTTGATCGCGGACCTCAGGAGTGCCGCCAAGGGTCTGTAGCGCCACTGAGTTTGCTTCAGGAACAGGGCTCTGGCTGTGCCGATCGCATTGATGTTGACTTCACAGCCAAGCAGACCTCGATGGACCGTGAACTCCGTATAGCGGCACTTGCTCTTCGCCATGGCGTCAGTGTTTGCGCCGCACGTAAAGCCGTTTGTTCACCTTGGTGAGCGCCTTTCCCGACGGATCGTTGATCGTCACCAAGAATTCCGGTTGGTACTTCTGGCCTTCGTCGGTGGCCGCACGGATCTCCGCGAGCTTTTCCACCGATAATTGCAGCGTTGCGAGTGCAACGCTGCGCCCGGGCGCCAGGAAATCGATCGCCGCCGACTTGACCCATACGGTATACCCTGGCCCGAGGTTGTGCTGCAGCATCAAGGGGTAGAACGGATCGATCATGGCGAACAGACTGCCGCCGAACATCGTGCCGACGGCATTGCGGTTCCACCAACGCAGCCGTAGTGCGACCTCGACATGGCGCCAGTCCGGTGCGATTTGCAGAACGCGGATGCCAGAGAAGAGAAACGGTGGCCATAGATTGATCAGCCGTCGAATGAGATTGGTCGACACATTCCCTCCGTGCCTGGCAGCTTCTATAGGGAGATGTGCAAAGCGGGCGTCAAACCCCTCATCATCGAGTAAAAAATTCTCCAGCGAGCATGGCGGACGCCCGGGCCTAGCTTGGGGATTCGGAAATTGACGTGCGCAAGCCTAATGTCGCGAGCGCCTCGACGTAAAACGCCTAGGAACTCGAGTAGTTCGAAACCAGCGGCGCGGTATGCGCAATCACGAATGCGCCGGTTCTTCGGTCCGGGGTCTAAGACCCGCCGCTGCCCATTTGTCCTGGGCATTCGAGGGAGGGAGGTCGGGCAAGTGGCTCGCGGGAGGATCGCTGGCCGGAAATGTTTCCTTCAGTGACGCGTCGATTTCGTTTTCCGTGGTGCGTGAGCGCCCCGGATCGGCCACCACCCCCAGCTGACGTTCCGCTTCGAACCAGTCCGTGTCCGCGGACCCATGCGGGCGGCCTCGTGCGAGCCACAAATGATAGGCGAACTCTGCAACCGATTGATACGCGGGCATACAAAATTCCATTTCAACGACGTCATTTATCATGACGGCAGCGAAGCGCCGGCGGCATTCGGTTTTGGCGCGTCTCCCTATAGGAATTTCGTCCTGGGGCAAGTAGGGCTTCACGCCGCCAGACTTCCGCGACCCGTGTGCCGAGTTGCGTTCGACGGAGTCTGGTGCGACGCTACCCGGACTGCGGAAATCCATCGGAGGGAAGCTTACGATGCCCCTGGTTGTGAAGATCCTGCTTTGCATCTTTGTGATCGGCGTTTTGATTGCCATTCTGCCGACGATCTTCTGGCCTAACGACGGACCTCGGCGGCGCGAATCGGGGGGCGACGGCGGTGATGGCGACGGCGGCGGCGGCACCGCCGGCATTTGGGGTGCTTCCGGATCGGATCACGGCCACCACGGGCATCACGGCGGGTTTGGCGACGGCGGGCATGGCGGCGGCGACTCCGGCGGGGGCGGGGGCGATGGTGGCGGTGGGGGTGGAGATGGCGGCGGAGGCCATTGAGTCTCCGTCAAGCCCCGAGCAGCGCGGCAGTGTGCAGCTGCGGCGTCAGTGCTTGCGACGCATCCACGCGCAACCAGAGTACCGAGCCCAGGAATAACACGACGGCCATCGGCACGAATGGCGCATCGTAACTGCCGAAGTGCTGAACGATGTAGCCGTATGCCACCGTACCGACCAGGCCGCCGACTTGCGCCACGGTGTTCACGAGGCCGACCATCGCGCCCGCGTGCTCCCGACCGATGTCCAGGCAGACGCCGAACACGCCCGCTTGCTGAAAGGTGATCGCGCCGAAGACGAGGGCAAGCAGGACCACCGTCACGACGGGTTGCCTGGAAAGCATGGCCGCGACGACGCATGCGCCGGCGATGGCGAGCGCACTGGCTCCGAGGGCGCGCCGGCCCCTTCTCGGTCCGAGCTTGCGCACCAGGGCATCGCTGACCGCGCCACCGCTCAAAGTCGCGACCACCGCGACCGCATACGGAAGCGTGGAGAGCAGCAAGCCGGTCTCGGTGAATCCGCGGCCCTTCACGAGGAAGGTTTGGAACCAGGTTTGGAAGAAATTGAAGACGTAGACGTAGCAAAACGCGAGGGCCATCAACGAGATCGCCGTCTGCGACCGAAATGCGTTACGCCAGGGAAAGGAATGGCTCGAGGAACTCGGCTGGGGTGCAGCGGTGGCGTGACCGGGGAAGTCGCGAAACCATTGGGACCAGGCGAGCGACCAGCAAACGCCCAAAACGCCGAACGCGTAAAAGGATACCCGCCACCCGTAGCGCATCTGGATCGGTACCACGAGTAACGGCGCGAGCACGGCACCCATCTGGCTCGCCATGAGCGTGACCCCGCATATCGTGGCTCGCATGGAGGGCGGAAACCAGCGAGACACGACGATCGAGGAGTTCGGATACGCGCCCGCTTCGCCGGCACCGAACATGAACCGCGCCAAAAACAGCGGGACATAGCCCGTCGCGGCGCCGGTCAAGGCCGTGAAAGCGGACCACCAAAGAACGACACGCGTGAGCACGCGCCGCGGACCGATCCGGTCGCCGAGGAGGCCCGTGGGAATTTCGAACAGGCAATAGGAAATCGTAAAGGCCCCGGTCACCCAACCCCAGCCGATCGGGTCGATGTGCAGGTCGTCCTGCATGCGAGGTCCGGCCACCGAGATGCAGACCCGATCGAGATACGTGATCCCGAACAGCAGAACCAGCAGGCCCAAGACGCGATGACGCGCTTGCATGAAATCAGTCAGCCGCATTATTTCGTCGATCCCTTCGCGATGAGGCCGCCCTTCATGACGAAGCTCACGCGCTCGACGACGGCAATGTCCTCGAGCGGGTTGCCGGGAACGGCAATGATGTCGGCGTAGTAACCGGGCTTGAGCTCACCGATCTGTCCCGCCCAGCCGAGCAGTCGCGCGCCGTTGAGCAGATCCGCCTGAAGCACGGCAAGCGGCGTCATCCCGTAGCGGACCATGAGTTCCAATTCCCGCGCCTGCGTGCCGTGCGGAAACGGTCCGACGTCGGACCCCACCGCGAACGGAATTCCGGCGGCGACTTCGCGTCGGAATTCCTTCTGCTTGAAATCTAAGATCGCGCGCTCGCGCACGGCCGCGTCGGGCGAAGACGCGTGATCTGCAAAGTACTCCATGACCGCGAATGTCGGCACCGCCGGGATGTGCTTCTGTTTCATGAGCGCCATGGTCGCATCGCTGAGTTGTGCGGCATGATCGATCGAGGCGACGCCGGCCCGTGCCGCATAGAGCGTGCCGGGTTCGCCGTTGGCATGCACGGCGACGACCGTGCCGAGACGGGCCGCTTCATCGACGGCGGCCTTGAGCTGTTCCTCCGTGTATTGGTACGGCGTCGTGAACACGCCATCCCGCAGCGTATCGTGTCCTGTTTCGTAGATCTTGACGAAGTCGGAACCCTGCTTGTGCTGCTCGCGGATTACAGCGACGAGCTCTGCCGAGGTATTCGCGTAATCTGCATTCGACAAAACGCGCTGCGCGGGATTGAACCGATTGGCATCTTCGTGGCCGCCCAGAATGTCGATCGCATTGCCGCTGATGCGCAGACGCGGTCCCGGCACGAGACCCGCATCGATCGCGTTGCGGACGGCCGTGTCCGCCGAGCCTGCGCCCTCCGTGCCCATGTCGCGCTCGGCCGTGAAACCGGCGAGGAGATCGTCCCGCGCGGCGAGCACGGCCGAGATCGTGCGCTCCGGCACGGACTCCTCGACCGTCTGGAAGTCCTCGGCCCCTGGATGCAGGAACAGATGGACATGGACATCAATGAGTCCCGGCATCAAGGTCGCGTCGCCCAAGTCGATGATCGCGGCGCCCGATGGGTGCGGAACGCTCGCTCCGACCGCCGCGATGTACGCACCCGTGACGAGTATCTCGCCGGGCTCGACGAGCCGGCCGCCGGCGACATCGAGCAGGCGCGCGGCGCGTAGCACGAGCGTGGGCGTCGATGCCGTTTGCCCGGCATCCTGCGCGACCCCGAAACTTGGCGCGACCGCCAGTGCCAGCGCCAGGGCCGCGTGGAGCAGAGCTCTCACGGCCGGCGCGGACCCGCGTCTAATCCTTGAACACGCGCCGAGCGGCGAGTGCATCGCATGGGCATCTCCCTTCTCCTTAGTTTATTTGCACTATGCTAACCTGCGCCCGATGCGCAACAAACCCTTTCTTCTCACACCGTCGCGACCTCTCTGGACTTTGGCCTGTCTCATGCTCGGCGCGTGTGCGAGTGTGCCTACGCCGCCGTCGGTCGCCGTTCGCATCGCGGCCCAGAACGAATTATTCGACGAGCAGTACGAAGCCGATTTGAAGGCCCATCCCGAGCGCGCCACGGCTTACGGCGACTATCGCTACAACGACCAGCTCGATCAGTATTCGCTCGAGGCGATTGCGGCTCAACATGCGGCCGATCAAAGTTATCTCGCGCGGCTCGAGGGAATTTCGCCGGACGGCTTTCCGGAGCAGGATGCGCTGTCGCATGACCTCATGCTGCGGTCTCTGCAGCGGCGCATCGAGAACTACGACTTCAAAGAGTTCGAGATGCCGGTCAATCAGATGGACGGCCCGCACGTGCGTCTGGCGGATTTGCCTCTGTCGATGCCTTTCGACACCGTCAAGCAATACGAGGACTACATCGCGCGATTGCACCAGATTCCGAGGGTTTTCGCGCAGACGGAGCAAGTCCTGCGCGCCGGCCTCGCCGACGGCCTCATGCCCGTGCGTTTCCTGCTCGAGAAGGTTCCCGCGCAGTGTGGGGGCATTGTCGCGGCGGATCCCTTCTTGCGGCCGCTCAAGAAGTTCCCGTCGAGCATATCGGCCGCGGACCAGGAGCGGCTCAGCGCAGCGATCACGGCGGCCGTCACGGACGAGGTGCTGCCGGCCTACAAGGCATTTGCCGATTTCATTGCGACCGAGTACGCACCGCATGGCCGCACGACGCTCGCCGTCATTTCGTTGCCGGGCGGTGAGGCACGATACATGAATGCAATCCGCACGCGGACCACCGTCGAGAACCTCACACCGGCTCAGATTCACGCGATCGGACTCAAGGAAATCGAGCGCATCGAGGCGGACATGCTCGTCATCGCGAAAGCGGAGGGGTTCCCGGACCTTGCGTCGTTTCGCGAATCGTTGAAGACGAATCCGAAGTACAAACCAACTTCGTCCGAAGCGATCCTCGACGACTTCCGCAAGTACATCGCGCAGATGCAACCCAAACTGCCGGAACTCTTCACGGTGATCCCGGGAGCGCCTGTCACGGTCGAAGCGATCCCCGATTTCCAGGCCGCCGCGGCCACTCACTATCAAACCGGCACGCCCGACGGCAAGCGGCCGGGACGCGTGAGCGTAGCGACCTCGCATTTCGCGGAGCGGTCGCTCATCGATGATGAGGCGACGGCTTACCACGAGGGAATACCCGGGCACCATATGCAGCAATCCGTGGCCCAGACGCTCACGGGCCTGCCGAAGTTCCGCTTGCACACGGGAAATTCGGGCTACATCGAGGGTTGGGCGCTGTATGCCGAACAGCTCGGCAAAGAGGTTGGGTTCTATCGGGATCCGGTCAGCGACTACGGCCGGCTCACGAGCGAGCTGTTTCGCGCCGAGCGCCTCGTCGTAGACACCGGCATTCATTCGATGGGCTGGACACGCGAACAGGTCGTCGAGTTCTTCCGACAGGCCGGCGCGATCGACGAGCCGACGATCCAATCGGAAACGGACCGCTACATTGCGTGGCCGGCGCAGGCGCTCAGCTACAAGCTCGGTCAGCTCAAGTTTCGCGAACTGCGCGAGCGCGCGGAGCGCGAGCTGGGATCCCGATTCGACATCCGCACGTTCCACGACGAGATGCTCAACGGCGGCGTGCTGCCGCTCGACCTGCTCGAGGCGCG
>Ga0116229_10011124_pt1 | contig 13352 bp, 10 predicted proteins | sample S1TSphgellanicum_3_FD_87313 | JGI IMG/M metagenome (GOLD analysis project Ga0116229, IMG submission 87313) | Host-associated microbial communities from peat moss isolated from Minnesota, USA - S1T2_Fc - Sphagnum magellanicum MG | ecosystem: Host-associated > Plants > Peat moss > Unclassified...
GCGCCGGACAACTTCATCACCGCCGCCGAGCGCTATGGCATCACGCCGAGCATCGACCGCTGGGTCATCGAGAATGCCTTCCGCTGGCTCGTGTCGGAGGCGGATGAGCGAGAGAAGCTCTCGATGTGCTCGATCAATCTATCCGGACAGAGCTTGGGCGACGACAAATTCCTGCCGTATGTGATCGATCAATTCCATCGCAGCGGTCTCGACGCCACCAAGATCTGCTTCGAGATCACCGAAACGGCGGCCATTGCGAGCATCTCGCAGGCGAACCGCTTCATCAAGGCCTTGAAGGACCAGGGCTGCAAGTTCGCCCTCGACGACTTCGGCACGGGTCTTTCCTCGTTCGGCTACTTGAAGCAATTCCCGGTCGATTTTCTCAAGATCGACGGGTCGTTCGTGAAGGAGATGCTGCGCGATCCGATCGACCGCGAAATGGTGCGTTCGATCAACGAGATCGGGCATCTGACCGGCAAGCACACGATCGCGGAATTCGCCGAAAACGCCGAGATCATCAACATGCTGCGCACGCTCGGGGTCGACTACGCCCAGGGTTACGGCATATCCCAACCGACCCGCGTGCTCAAGGCGGTCGCGTCGCTGTAGCCGGGCGCCACTCGAAGCGCATGGACAGGTCCACGGCGCGCAGGTGCTTGGTGATGGCGCCGACCGACACGAAATCGACGCCGGTCTGACCGATCGCGCGAATCGTCTCCAGCGTCACGCCGCCCGACGCTTCGAGTTTGAGCGGCCGCGCGGCGCGCCGATTCAAGGCGACCGCCGCCCGGAGGTCCGCCAGGCTGAAGTTGTCGAGCAGCGCGATGTCCGCACCGGCCGCGATCGCCGCGGCGAGCTCGTCCTCGGTCTCGACCTCGATCTCGACCGCTGCCTCCGGATGTGCGCTGCGGGCGCGGGTCACGGCGGCGGTGATCGATCCGGCCGCCATGATGTGGTTTTCCTTGATCAGAATGGCATCGAACAGGCCGATGCGGTGATTGGTCCCGCCACCGACCCGGACGGCATACTTCTGCGCCGTGCGCAGGCCGGGCAGCGTCTTGCGGGTGTCGAGCAGACGGCAGCCCGTGCCCTCGAGCGCGCTCGCATAGCGGTGGGTCGCCGTGGCCGTTCCGGACAGCAATTGCAGGAAATTCAGCGCGGTGCGCTCGGCCGTCAGCAGCGCGCGGGCCGGCCCCGACACCACGAACAGCCGCTGATCGGGAACGATCGCGTCGCCCTCGACCGCCGCCCACTCGATGCGCGCCCGGGCATCGACGCGCGCGAAGGCGGCATCCACGTACGGCCGGCCGCACAGAATGGCGGCCTCCCGGGTCACGACGGTGGCGACGCCCTGCGCATCGACGTCGATCAGGGCGGCCGTCAAGTCTCCCGATCCCACATCCTCGGCGAGCGCTCGCTCGACCTGATCGGGTAGATCGGGGGGTTCCGGGATCGTGTCAGGCTCCTTATACTGCCCGGCCCGTACGGGAGGCCCGGCGGGGAGAGAATAGGGGGCCGATCCCCATAATTCAACGATTTTCAAGCCACGAAGCGAGCCGATGCCCACGCGATCCAGCGATGTCGAGCCTAAGCCCGAGTCACCCTGCGTCAGGATTTGTACCATCGACGCTGACGGCTATTGCCAGGGCTGTTATCGTACGCTGCAAGAGATCTCGGCCTGGCCGCGCATGAGCGGCACCGAGCAGCGTCAGGTGCTCGCCGAGGTGCGGCGGCGCTCGCTGACGAGGGCGACGCCCGCGCGGTTGCGACTTTTCGAGACTGACAGGAGACAAGCAGCGATGAACCCGATAGAACGCATCAAGAGCCAGTTGGCGTCCGCTCCGGTCGTCCTTTACATGAAGGGAACTCCGGATTTCCCGCAGTGTGGATTTTCGTCCCAGGCCGTCAGCGCGTTGCGCGCCTGCAAGGCCGAATTCGCGCATGTGAACATTTTCGAGGACCCCGAGGTTCGCGAGGCCTTGAAGGTCTATTCGAACTGGCCGACCTTCCCCCAGCTCTACGTCAACGGCGAATTGGTCGGGGGCTGTGACATCACCCTCGAGATGTACAAGAACGGGGAACTGAAACAGCTGCTCTCCGAGGCGGGCGCCGTCAGCGCTTAGCCGCCGTCGGTCTCGACCTGCAAGGGACCCATCGACGCGAGACGCCGGCGGCTCGCGTCGAACACGCCTTGGAACTGATTACAGACGGTGCAGAACAGGTCGGCCGTGCGCTCGGCGTCGTAGGCGGCCGAATGGGCGGAACCCGAGTCCCACTCGAGCCCCGCGGCGAGCGTGGCGCGCATCAGCACGGTCTGGCCGAACGCCACCCCGCCGAGGGTCGCGGTATCGAAGCTCGAGAACGGGTGGAAGGGGTTACGCTTGGTCTGGGTGCGTAGCACCGCCGCATTCAAGAAATTCAGATCGAAGAAGGCGTTGTGGCCGACCAGCACGGCGCGCGTGCAGCCGGCGAGCCGCACGGCGTCGCGCACGGTCTTGAAAATCCGCTGCAGTGCATCGGCTTCGTCGATCGCCGGTCGCAGCGGATGATGGGGATCGATGCCGTTGACCGCCATCGATGCCGGCTCGAGCTTGGAGCCCGCAAACGGCGTGACGTGATAGCGGTGCGTCTCGCCGCGGGTCAAGGTTCCGTCGCTGCGCATCTCGATCAGGACGGCGGCGATTTCGAGCAAGGCATCGGTTTGCGAGTTGAATCCGCCCGTCTCCACGTCGACGACGACCGGTAGAAAGCCGCGAAAGCGGGTCGCGAACGTGATCGGGGGGAGCTGAGTCATGGAAGGTCCGTCGCGGCGAGACGCCAGTGGATTTTTTCGCCGGCGCGGTAGGGTACCAGGGCGCCGTCGCCGAAAGGATAGGACTGTGGCGCCACCCAGTCCTCGCGTACCAGCGTGATCCGCTCGCGATGCCGCGGCAGTCCGTAGAAGTCGGCGCCAAACTGGCTCGCAAAGCCCTCGAGACGATGCAGGCGACCGGCTGCGTCGAAGGCCTCGGCATACAATTCGAGGGCCGCATGCGCCGTGAACATGCCGGCGCAGCCGCAGGCCGTTTCCTTCGTCGCGCGCTCGTGCGGCGCACTGTCGGTCCCCAGGAAGAACTTCGGATCTCCGCTCGTCGCGGCCGCGAGCAAGGCGACGCGGTCGTCCTCGCGCTTCAAGATCGGGAGGCAGTAGTAATGGGGCCGGATGCCGCCGACGAACAGTGCATTGCGATTGTGCAGCAGGTGCTGCGGCGTGATGGTTGCCGCGACGTTCGCGGGCGCCGCGGCTACGAACTGTGCAGCGCTGCGCGTCGTGATGTGTTCGAACACGAGCTTCAGGCCCGGAAAGCGCTGCACGAGCGGTGCGAGCACGGTCTCGATGAAGCGGGCTTCACGGTCGAACACGTCGACGTGCGGTTCGGTCGATTCGCCGTGGACCAGCAGCGGCATGCCGCCGCGTTCCATGCGCTCGAGCACGGAGTAGACGCGCTCGATCCGGGTGACGCCGGCGTCCGAGTGGGTGGTTGCGCCCGCCGGATACAGCTTCACGCCATACACGCAGCCGGACGCCTTGGCGGCGTCGATCTCCTCGGGCGGGGTCGCGTCGGTCAGATACAAGGTCATCAAGGGTTCGAAGCGGCTTGCGGCCGGCAGTGCCGCGAGGATGCGCCGCCGGTAGGCCTCGGCGAGTGCGGTCGTGGTGATGGCGGGTTTCAGGTTCGGCATCACGATGGCCCGTCCGAAGCGCCGTGCCGTGAAGCCGACCACGGCGGCGAGCGCGGCGCCGTCCCGCAAATGCAGGTGCCAGTCGTCCGGCCGTGCCAACTCGAGCGTCGTGCTCACGCGCGCACTGCTCCCGCGGGCTTGCGCGCGGGCCAGCCGCGGTTCAACAGATCGATGGTGTAGCGCACGCCGAAGCCGGTCACGTCGGTGCCGATATGGCCGAGTCCGCCCGCGCGCGTGCCCGCCGACAGATCGAGGTGCAGCCAGGCGATCGCCTTCGGTACGAAGCGGCCGAGAAAGCGCGCCGCGAGAATGTGATCGCCCTTGCCGTCCGCCGCGCACTGCATGAGATCCGCGACGCTGCTGTCGAGATCGCTGTCGAAGTCCTCGTCCATCGGGAAGCACCAGACCCGTTCGCCGCTGCTCGCACCGGCCGCTTCGAGGGTGTCCCGTTCCTGGGGACGGTTCGTGAAGGCTCCGCTGTAGCGCTCCGTCAAGGCATAGACACAAGCGCCCGTCAGGGTGGCGTAGTCGATGATCGCGCGCGGGCGTTGCCGCGCGGCGAGCGCGAGCGTATCGGCGAGGACCATGCGGCCTTCGGCGTCCGTGTGGATGACCTGGATCGTCGTGCCGTCGAGCGCGCGGATCACGTCCTGCGGTTTGTAGGCCGCGGGTCCGATCGAGTTCTCGGTGATGGCGAGCCAGCAATCGACACGCAGCGGCGATCCCAAGCGGTGCAGGGCATGGAGGCTGCCCACGGCGACGGCGCTGCCCTCCATGTCGGTATGCATGTCGAGCATGCTCTTGTGGGGTTTCAGGTTCGTGCCGCCGGTGTCGAAGCAGATGCCCTTGCCGACGAGACACACATCGGGCCCGGCGGGCGCAGCCGTGCGCGGCGCGGCGCGTCGTGCACCCCCGCGCCGTCGCGGGCGATACGAGAGACAGGCGATGCCGGCCGCGCGCGTCGCGTTGCCCTGCGAGACGGCGAGAAATGCGCCTGCGCCGAGGCGCCGCAAACGACCTTCGCCGTAGAACGTGTAGGTCAATCCCAAGCGGCGCGCGAACTGTTCGAGCACGCGCCGATAGCTGCGCGCATCGAGTTGATTCGGGGGCAGCGCGGTGAGCCAGCGGGCGAGATTGTTGCCGGCCGCCGTCGCGAGTGTCTGCTCGAGGCCGGCGAGCCGGCCACCGGCGGCGATGTCGAGCGCCTGCAGGCGCTTCGCGGGTGTCGGCTTGGACTTGAAGGTGGCGAGTTCGAATTGCGCGGCCTGAAGTGCCGCGACGGCGGCGAGCAAGGCGCCCGCCGCCGCGGACTCCTCGCAGCCCTGCTCCCACAGCAGCAGGGTGGCCGGTGCGCTCGCGAGTGCCGCACGCGCCCACTTGCCGGCGGCCGACAGACGCTCGAATGCACTCGCCTCGGGCGCGACGATGGCGACGATCAGACGGGTGCCGGCGCGTGCGCCGACGCGCAGCTCGAACCAGTCCCCCGGTTTGCGCGGCGTCGATGAGAAAACGTCCCGCAGCACGGCGCCGTCGGGCAGCGCCGCCCAATCCCGCGCCGCCGGGTTGGGGGGCAGCAGAAGGAGGGCGCCCGCGTGCCGCGCAAGTCCCGCCGCGCCGACGCGCGCGCCGACCTTGCGCGCCGGGACGAGCAACGACCCCAGCACCCTGCGCAGCGGGGGCAATCGAACGGGCCGAACGGGGGGCAGTCGAATGGGCATGTCAATTTAACCGCAACCCGGTCCCTTGGCTTGACCGTGAAAATCCAAACCCCGAAGATAGCGCGGGCTTTACATCGCGATGGCAGTCCCCAGCGGCAGCGCTGTAACGTGGCCGCCATCTTATCAGGCCGGGTGCGTGCGTGCATGAGCGCACCCTCCTCAGGATTTCACTATGACGCAGCAATCACCGTTCGAGGACATCGACCCCGTCGAGACGCAAGAGTGGCTCGAGTCGATCGACTCCGTCATGCGCGCGCAGGGCCCAGAACGGGCTCACTTCCTGCTCGAGAAGCTCGTCGATTTCACGCGCCGCTCCGGCGCCTACCTGCCGTTCAAGCCGAACACCGCGTACTTGAACACGATTTCCAAGGTCCAGGAACCGGACTATCCGGGCGATCGTGCGCTCGAGCGGCGCAACGAGGCCTACATCCGCTGGAACGCGATGGCCATGGTCGTCCAGGCCAACCGGGAAAATTCGGAGTACGGCGGACATATCGCCACCTACGCCTCTGCCGCCACGCTGTACGAGGTCGGCTTCAATCACTTTTGGCGCGCGCATGGCCCGAACCACCCGGGCGACATGATTTTCGTGCAGGGTCATTCGAGCCCGGGCATCTACGCGCGGGCGTACCTCGAAGGCCGCCTGGACGAGAACCAGCTGCTCAAGTTCCGGCGCGAGGTGGCAGGCGGTGGACTCTCGTCGTATCCGCATCCGTGGCTCATGCCGGATTTTTGGCAGTTTCCGACGGTGTCGATGGGCCTCGGGCCCATGAACGCGATTTTCCAGGCGCGCTTCGTGCGCTATCTCGAACATCGCGGCATCGTGCCTGCCTCGGACCGCAAGGTGTGGGCCTTCTTGGGCGACGGCGAGATGGACGAACCGGAGTCGATGGGCGCGCTGACCATGCCGGTGCGCGAGAAGCTCGACAATCTCATCTTCGTCATCAATTGCAATTTGCAGCGGCTCGACGGCCCGGTGCGCGGCAACGGCAAGATCATCCAGGAACTCGAGGCCGCCTTTCTCGGGGCCGGCTGGAACGTGATCAAGGTGCTGTGGGGGTCGCGTTGGGATCCTCTGCTCGAGCGCGATCACAAGGGCTTGCTCAAGCGCCTCATGGAGGAATGCGTCGACGGCGAGTATCAGAACTTCAAGTCCAAGGGCGGCGCCTACACGCGCGAACACTTCTTCGGCAAGTATCCCGAATTGAAGGAGATGGTCGCGAACATGTCGGACGAGGAGATCTGGCGCCTGAACCGCGGCGGCCACGATCCGCAGAAGGTCTACGCCGCGTATGCGGCGGCCGTCGCGCACAAAGGCGCGCCGACGGTGATCCTTGCCAAGACCGTCAAGGGCTTCGGACTCGGCAAGGCCGGCGAGGGCCTGAACTCGGCCCACCAACAGAAGAAGCTCACCGAGGAATCTCTCAAGGATTTTCGCGACCGCTTCAACATTCAGATCTCGGATGCGGAGATCGAGGGCCTCTCGTTCCGCAAGCCGCGCGAGGACAGCGAGGAGATGCGCTACCTGCAGTCGCGCAGGGCCGCGCTCGGCGGGTATCTTCCGGCGCGCAGCGCCGTGGCGCCCCGGCTCGCCGTCCCGCCGCTCGAGGCGTTCAGCGCCCTGCTCGAGGGGTCGGCAGATCGCGAGATCTCGACCACGATGGCGCTCGTGCGTATCCTGACGACCCTCGTCAAGGACAAGAACGTCGGCAGGCACATCGTGCCCATCGTGCCGGACGAGGCGCGCACCTTCGGCATGGAAGGCATGTTCCGCCAGATCGGCATTTATTCGTCGGTCGGTCAGCTCTACACGCCGCAGGACGCGGATCAGCTCATGTTCTACCGCGAGGACAAACAGGGCCAGATCCTCGAGGAGGGCATCAACGAGGCCGGCTCGCTGTGCTCCTGGCTCGCCGCCGCCACGGCCTACTCGAACCACGGCGTCAGCATGGTGCCGTTTTACGTCTATTACTCGATGTTCGGCTTCCAGCGCGTCGGCGATTTCATCTGGGCCGCGGGCGACAGCCGCGCCCGCGGTTTTCTGGTCGGCGGCACGGCCGGACGCACCACGCTCGCCGGTGAGGGCCTCCAGCATCAGGACGGCCACAGCCAGCTCCTCGCCACGACGGTGCCGAACTGCGTCGCGTACGATCCCGCCTTCGCCTACGAGCTTGCCGTGATTGTGCAAGACGGGATGCGGCGCATGTACCAGGACCAGGAGAACGTCTTCTACTACATCACCTGCATGAACGAGAACTACGTTCATCCGCCGATGCCGGCGGGTGTCGCCCAGGGCATCTTGAACGGCATGTACCTGTTCAAGAAGGGCGGCCGGAGCCGGGTGCGAGTGACGCTGTTCGGCGCGGGCACGATCTTGCGCGAGGCGCTCGCGGCGGGGGAACTGCTCGAGAATCAATTCGGCATCGCGGCCGACGTGTATTCGGTCACGAGCTTCAGTGAACTGCGCAAGAACGCACTCGAGATCGAGCGCTGGAATCTGCTGCATCCGGATCTGCCGCAGAAGACGGCTTACGTCGCCGAGGAACTCGCCGACCGTGAAGGTCCGTTCGTCGCCGCCACCGATTACATGAAGACCGTCGCCGATCAGATCCGTCAGTGGGTGCCGGGCCCCTACGTGGTGCTCGGCACCGACGGTTTCGGGCGCAGCGATTCGCGTGCCGAACTGCGGCGCTTCTTCGAGGTCAATCGCCATTTCATCGTCATCGCGGCGCTCAAGGCGCTCGCCGACATGGGCAAGCTCGACAAGCAGACGGTCGTGCGCGCCATGCAGGGCTTCGGCATCGATCCCGAGAAGCCCAACCCCCTCATCGTCTAGGCGGGACACCGTGACAAGCCCCATCGACGTATTCGTCCCCGACATCGGGGGATTCAAGGACGTGAGCGTCATCGACGTGCTCGTGACGCCGGGTCAGCAGATCGAGAAAGAGACGCCGCTCATCACGATCGAGACCGAGAAGGCGGCGATGGACGTGCCCGCGCCGCTTGCCGGACTCGTGGCGGAGGTGCGCCTCAAGCGCGGCGACAAGGTCTCGCAAGGCTCGCTGATCCTGCGCCTGGCGGACGCGACCGCAGGCGAGGGTGCGCCGCCCGCGCCGAGCGTGGCCGCGACCCCGGCGGCAGCGGCTACTGGGAGCGCACCGGCGGCCGCCACCGCGGCGCTCGGCACGCCGTCCGCGCCGACCCCCGCGGCGACCGCGGCACGTGCGGCGCCGGTCGCCGCGCCGGCCGTGATGGCGGTCGATGCGGCCGCATTTTCCAAGGCGCATGCGAGTCCCTCGATTCGCAAGTTCGCGCGCGAACTCGGTGCGAATCTCGGCGCAGTCGTCGGCACGGGGCCGAAGGGCCGCATCACGATCGAGGACGTCAAGGCACACGTCAAGAGAATCCTCACGTCGCCGCCGACGCCGGCCGCGCCCGCGATTCCGACGGTGCCCGCGGTGGACTTCGCGAAGTTCGGGCCCGTGGAGGTGCGGCCGTTGCTGCGCATCCAGAAGATCTCCGGCGCGCGCCTGCAGGCAAGCTGGATGAACCTCCCGCACGTCACCCAGCACGACGCCGCGGACATCACCGCGCTCGACGCGTTGCGCGCCGAGCTCAAGGCCGAGGCGGCCCAGCAGGGTGTGCGTTTGACGCCGCTCGCCTTCATCGTGCGCGCCTGTGCGCGAGCCTTGCAGGAATTTCCGGCATTCAATTCGTCCCTGGATGCCGGCGGGGACAATCTCGTCCTCAAGCAGTACATCAACATCGGCTTCGCGGCCGATACGCCGAAGGGTCTCGTGGTGCCCGTGATCCGCGCGGCGGATCGCGGCAGCGTGTACGACATTGCGCGCGCGCTCGGCACGTTGTCGGAGAAGGCGCGCGCCGGCAAGCTGACCGCCACCGAGATGCAGGGCGGGACGTTCACGATCTCGAGCTTGGGCGGCATCGGTGGCACCTCGTTCACGCCGATCATCAATGCACCCGAAGTCGCGATTCTCGGCGTCTCCCGCTCCAGCCATCAACCGGTGTTCGACAACGGCCGCTTCGTGCCGAGATTGATGCTGCCACTGTCCCTCTCCTACGACCATCGCGTCATCGACGGGGCCGCGGCTGCGCGCTTCGTCGTGCACCTTGCCAAACTGCTCGGTGAGCCGCGGAATTTGCTGTGAGCACGATCGATGTCCGCGTGCCGGACCTCGGTGACGCCAAAAACGTCAGCGTCATCGAGGTACTCGTGTCGGTCGGGGCCACGCTCGCGGCCGAAGATCCGCTGCTGACGCTCGAGACCGAGAAGGCGACGATGGACGTGCCCTCGCCGGTCGGCGGTAAGCTCACCTCCCTGTCGGTCAAGAAGGGCGACATCGTCACGAGCGGTACCTTGATCGGCACGGTCGAGAGGGCCGCGACGGACGCGCCCTCGGACCCGGCACCGGCACCGGCACCGCCGGACGCACTCGATCTCGTCGTGCTCGGCGCGGGCCCCGGCGGCTACACGGCGGCATTTCGCGCCGCCGACCTCGGCATGAAGGTCACGCTGATCGAGCGTTGGCCGATGTTGGGCGGGGTTTGCCTCAACGTCGGTTGCATACCGTCGAAGGCCTTGCTGCACGCGGCGAAGGTCATCGAAGAGGCCGAATCCATGGCGGCGAGCGGCATCGAATTCGGCGCGCCACGCATCGATCACGAGCGCTTGCGCGCCTGGAAGAACCGGGTGGTCGGCAAGCTCGTCGGCGGCCTCGCGAGCCTCGCGAAGCAGCGCAAGGTGGACGTCGTGCACGGCACCGCCACGTTCACGGGCCCGCATTCTCTCGAAGTGCACGGTGCCGACGGCACGCGCCGCCTCGATTTCAAGCAATGCATCATCGCGGCCGGCTCGGAATCCGTACGACTACCGGGTCTGCCCGACGATCCGCGCATCATCGACTCGACGGGCGCGCTCGAGATCCCGGCGGACTGTAAACGCCTGCTGGTGGTCGGCGGCGGCATCATCGGCCTCGAGATGGCCTGTGTGTACGATGCGCTCGGCGCGCGAGTCAGCGTGGTCGAACTCAGCGACACGCTGATGCCGGGCGCGGACCGCGACCTCGTGAGACCCCTCCAGAAACGCATCGAGAAGCGCTACGAGCGGATCTTGCTCAACACCAGGATCGCCACGCTCGAGGCGCGTTCGTCGGGCCTACTCGCGAACTTCGCAGGTCCCACCAATCCCGCGCCAGAGGAATTCGACCGGGTCCTCGTCGCCGTGGGCCGCAGCGCCAACGGCAATGCGATCGGCGCGGCGCAGGCCGGGATCACCGTGAGCGCCCGCGGCATCATCGCGGTCGACCGGCAGATGCGCACCAATGTCCCGCATATTTTTGCGATCGGCGACATTGCGGGTGCCCCCATGCTCGCGCACAAGGCGACCCACGAGGCGAAGGTGGCGGCCGAAGTCGCGGCCGGACACAAGTCGGCGTTCGACGCGCGGTGCATTCCCTCGGTTGCCTACACCGACCCGGAGGTGGCCTGGGTCGGCCTGACGGAAATCGAGGCGAAGGCGGGCGGCATCGACTACGGCAAGGGGACATTCCCGTGGGCCGCGAGCGGCCGTTCGCTCGCGATCAATCGCGACGAGGGCTTCACGAAAATCCTGTTCGACAAATCCACTCGGCGCGTACTCGGCGGCGGCATCGTCGGCACCAATGCGGGCGATCTCATCGCGGAACTCGGCCTCGCGATCGAGATGGGCGCGGATGCCGCCGACATCGGCTTGACGATTCATGCCCATCCGACCCTGTCGGAGACGGTCGGCATGTCGGCCGAAGCCTTCGAGGGAACGCTGACCGACCTGTATTTGCCGAAGCGCTGACCCGCGGGGTTCAGGGGCCGTCCACGCAGGTCTTCACGTACGCCGTGCGTTCTGCGCCGAGCAGTTTCTTCTCTTTCGCCTCCTTGAGACAGGCGGTCCGCTTGGCATGACGCAGGGCGGCCGCGGACGCTGCCGCCGGTGAATCGGCGGGAGGGGGGGTGGTCGGCACCGGAGCCGCCACGGGCGGAGTTCCGGGTGCGCTTGGCGTTGCCGGGCCGGCCTGCGCCGCAAACGTCCGGGCGGATGCAAGGCAGATCATGAGCGCGATCGCGGCGGCGGAATGGCGCATGGCATCTCCTGGTGATTCGGTGAGAATACCGCTTGATGCGCAAGTTCCCGCCGAAAGCCGCATGAAGCTTGCTTAACCTTCACTCGGGCACGCACGGCGCGCATCCTTTCACCATAATGAAGGACAATGAGAAGTCTTGAGTGTTTAGGCATGCGCTGAATGGGATACCGTGTCCACGATGCAGACGAGCCCGCACAAAACCCTGCGATCCGTGACCTGCGCAGAGCCGGCAGGCATCCGGGTCAGCGCCGTGATGCCCTGTCTCGACGAGGAGCGCACGCTCGCGACCTGCATCGGCAAGGCCGTGGCGGCCTTCGCCGCCATGGGGGTCGCGGGCGAGGTCGTGGTCGCTGACAACGGGTCGGCGGACCGCTCGATCGCGGTGGCGACGTCCCTGGGGGCCCGGGTCGTCAACGTCGCCAAGCGAGGCTATGGCGCCGCCCTGTCGGCCGGTATCGAGGCGGCACGCGGCGAATTCGTGATCATCGCCGACGCGGACGATTCCTACGATTGGTCGACCTTGAGTGCCTTCGTCGACAAACTCGAGGAAGGCAACGATCTCGTGATCGGCAACCGATTCTTGGGCGGCATCGAGGCCGGGGCGATGCCGGCCCTGCATCGCTACCTCGGCAATCCACTCCTGTCCTGGCTCGCGCGCACGGTGCATGGCGCGCCGATCGGCGATTTCCACTGCGGCATGCGGGCCTTCCGCCGTGACGCGTACCCGAAGATCCAGATGCGCACGTCCGGCATGGAGTTCGCGACGGAAATGATCGTCAACGCCGTCAACGCGGGTCTCGCGATTGCCGAGATTCCCACCAAGCTGCACCGCGACGGGCGGGATCGGCCGCCGCACCTGCGCGCGTTTCGCGACGGGTGGCGGCATCTGCGCTTCATCCTGACTTATGGCCCGAACACCCTGTATCTCGCGCCCGGCATCACCTGTTTCGGGATCGGTCTTGCCCTCGTCGTCCTGCTGGCCGCGGGTCCCGTGACGATCTTCGGCCGGTACTTCGGCATTCACTTTCTTGCGCTCGCCTGCGCGCTGACCCTGGTGGGCTTCAACGTCATTCACTACGGCGTGCTCGCGAAGGTCATCGCGCTGCGGCGCATGCCGCTGCAGCGCGACCGGCTCGGCCGTTGGGCGCTCACCGGGTTTTCGCTCGAGCGTGCGCTCATCGTCGGGAGCTGCCTCGTCTGCTGCGGCTTTGCCATCGACACGGCTCTGCTGTTCAAATGGCTGGCGCACGGCGGATCGATGGAGTCGACCGTGCACGTGGCATTCGTTTCCACGCTGGCGATCGTCCTCGGCGTCAACCTCTGTCTCGGCGGATTCTTGCTGCATCTGCTGGTCAGCGAGCACGGCGACCGATGAATTCATGACTCGCGCCGTCGATTCAGATAGCGGAGCGTCCGATCAGCAGCATTTCGATGCGCAATGGTCCACCTACTGGCTTGAAGTACAGCGCGTCGGACCCCTGACGCACACACGATATCGATTGTTGCTCGAAGAACTGCCGAAGGCGCCGACGGCGGTGACGAGCATCCTCGACGTTGGCTGCGGTCCGGGGATTTTCCTGCACGAACTCGGCGAGCGCTTTCCCGCGGCGAGTTTGCAGGGCGTCGAGTATTCAGCGACCGCGCTGGAGGCGGCCTCGCCGCAGCTGCGAGCGCGCATCCTTCAGGGTGACATCCTGGAGGTTGCCGGGCGCCTCGCACCGGCAAGCTTCGACCTGATCGTGTGCAGCGAGGTACTCGAACATGTCCGCGATCC
>Ga0116229_10011125_pt1 | contig 13352 bp, 12 predicted proteins | sample S1TSphgellanicum_3_FD_87313 | JGI IMG/M metagenome (GOLD analysis project Ga0116229, IMG submission 87313) | Host-associated microbial communities from peat moss isolated from Minnesota, USA - S1T2_Fc - Sphagnum magellanicum MG | ecosystem: Host-associated > Plants > Peat moss > Unclassified...
CCAGCGCGTCGATGCGCGCGGCGAGCGCGAGCGCGCGCTGCGGGGCGGTGCCGACGTGCTTGCCGGGATCGAGCAGGCGGCGAATCTCCGCCGGATCGATGCGGGCCGTCAACTCGCGATCGTCGACCAGCAACTGGGAGAGCGGATTATCCTCGCCGCGGGCGAGCGCGTCCCAAGCGGTCATCGCGGCGGTGCGAATCGACTCGTGCAACGTCTGCCGGTCGGCGCCGGCACGCACCGCCTCCATCATCACCGCTTCCGTTCCGGCGAACGGGCCGTACGTGCGCAACGTGTGCGCGATGCGGCGTTCGTCGACCCGCAAGCCGTCGATCACTTTGCGCGCGAGGATGACGATCTCGTCGACGCACAACAGCGCCTCCGGGAGGATCGTGCGGCGGTTGGCGCTGTCGTCCAGCGTCCGCTCGAGATAGTTGGTCGCCGCGTTCTGCCACGCGACGTCCGCGTAGCCTGCCAGCAGGCGGGCCAGCGAATCGATGCGCTCGCACAGAATCGGATTGCGCTTGAACGGCATCGCCGAGCTGCCGACCTGCGAGCGTCCGAACGGCTCCGCGACTTCGCCGAACTCCGGGCTGCTCAGGATGCGAACGTCTGCCGCAAACTTGGAGAGCGATGCACCCACCCCCGCAAGGCCGGAGAGCAGCAGGTAGTCGAGCTTGCGCGGATAGGTCTGCGTGCTGATGTCGCGCGCTTGCAAACCGAAGCGTTCGAGCACGTAGGTTTCGAATTGCGCGGAGCGGCCCGAGTGGTCGACCAGATGTTCGTACGAGGCCGCGGTGCCCACGGCGCCGCGCAAGCCCTTGGTCGTCAGGTTCTCGAAGACGAAGCGCAGGTTGGCGTCGTCGATGAGGAGGTCTTGCGCGTAAACGGCGAGCCGGTAGCCGAGCGTCGTCGGCTCCGCCGGTTGCAGGTGCGTGAACGCCATACAGACGAGGCCGGCGTGCTTGCGAACGCGCGCGGCGAACGCGTCGAGCAACTCGCGCAGGCTCTGCCCCACGGACGCCAATGCCACGCGAAGGCGGTAGGTCTCGACCGTGTCTTCGATATCCATCGATGTGGCGCCGAGGTGCAGCTTGCCCCCACCAACGCGCGCCTGCGAGGCAAAGACCCGGATCTCCGCCATCAGGTCGTGGTGGATCTCCCGCTCGATCTCCAAGGCCGCCTCGACGTCGATCTCACCCGCGTGGGCCTGCAGATCGGCGACTTCCTCCGCCGAAATCAGGCCTTCGGCGGCTTGCGCTTGCGCGAGCGCGACCCAGACCGCGCGCCAGAGTTTGCGGCGCATCTCCTCGGAGAAGAGCGAACGAAGCTCGGCGCGACCGTATCTCCAGGAGAACGGTGAGGCGTAGTGCGTGTAGTCCATGGGGTACCGCGGCAGTTCGCCTCCCGGGAAGCCTCTGCCTCGTCCTCTACTCGCCCGGACGCTCGTGCGTCGCTCGATTCATGCAATTGTCGCATGCTCGTCGCCGGCGAGGGCCGGCACGCGCCTTCAGGCGGCCGGGAGCGCGGCACTGCTGCGATCGCGCGCTACGCGCTACGGCGCCGAACCGGACCCGCAACCCGGATCGAAGATCCAGGGCGGTTCTTGGGCCGGGAACGTGACGTTGGCCAGGTCGGAGTGCAGGTGCGCGGCCGGCGCCGCCGCCGTAACGGGGAGCGTCGCGTCGATCGACACGATGGCCCAGATACGGCCGGGGCCGACCTGCGCGAAGCGATACGCGACGGTTCCCTGCGGCGCGCCGCTCTGCGCGTGCCGCGCATAGCCGAGCTGCAGTACCTCGAACGATGCGGCGTCGACCCACAGGTCGCGCAGCGGATGCTGCTCGGGCTCGTAGTTCGGCTGCAGTTGCAGATGGTAGACCGTTGCGCCGTCGAGGCGTTCGGTTCCGGCAAGCGTGACGGTATAGGCCCGATCGGTCACCACGACCGACGCGATCGCGCGCGGACCGAATGGATCGGCGGCAAAGTTTTCCGGCGGCGGCGACGCCAGCGGTCCCGGGACGTTGTTCGCGTCGATGCGCCTGAAAAACGCGAGCGGCGTCGAGGCCGGGCCGTAGATGAATCCTCCGCACATCAGCCGAACCGGCGGCGTCGCGACGGTTTGCGCGTACGTCCGGCCGTCGCTCATCCGAACGACGAAGGCGACCGCCGTGCCGGGTTGGCAGTGCGGCGCCAGGAACGTATCCGCGCAGGGAATCTCGAACGAGAGAAACGGCGGCACGGTGCGCGCCTCCCACGCCGTCTGGGCGCGGCTGACGATCGCGTACGGGGACGGCGGCGCAATCATCGCGCCGCGCGCGAGATTCCCGAGACTTCGACGCTGATGCGTTCGACCAGCGTCTGATGATCGTCCGGATCACTGCCGATCTTGCCGGTGACGATCGACTCCATGCCGCGCACCGCGCGTTCGAAGGCGACGCGCGCGCGGCGCTCGCCGACGCGCTTGGCCAACGGGCGCAGCATCCGTTCGCGCCACCGCATGCGCGCCGGAAGCTCGCCGCCGTCGCGGGCCATCTCCCACAAGGCTTGGCATTCGGTCGCCAGCGCCGAGAGCAAGGGCATCGCCGCGCCGCGCGGATCGTTGGCAAAGCATTCGTGCGCGATCGAGAGCGCCTCGGCCGTCTTGCCCTCGACCAGCGCGCTCGCATACTTGTAGGCCTTGGGATCCTCGATCGAGAGCGCCTCGCGCTCCAGATCGGCAAGCGCGATCTTCTTGCCGGCGAGGCCGAGCTTCTCCAGATCGTTGCGCACCGCGGCGAGATCGGCTTCGCTGCGCGCCAGCTCGTCGACGACGCGCGGCTCGGCGGTGGCGCCCAATCGCTCGAGCGTCTCGCGAACGAAACGCGCGCGCGCTTCCGGCGAGGCGGTCGTATCGATGCGCGTCGCGCTGCGTCCGGCCATGGGGCCGAACGGCTCCGGCCGCTTGGAACGCGCCGGCAAGAGATCGAGAATCACGAGCGTGTTGCCGTCGGGCACCGCTTGGGCGACGGCCCAGAGATCGCGCCGCGGCTGCGCTTTGAGCGTTTGCGCGTCGGCCACTACGACCACGCGCCGGTCCGCGAGAAACGGCATGGCCGTCACCGCCTCGCGCACGCGCGACGAGTCGCCCACGTCGTCGGGGCCGAAGCGCTCGAGATTGAGTTCGCGCACCTCGGGCGGCAGCAGACGGTCGAGAATCGCGCCGAGGGCCCGTTCCGCGAGTTCGCGTTCGGTGCCCTCGACGATGACCAGCTTGCCGATCGCCGGCTGCTTGTCGACGAAGTCGTAGTATTTCACTCGGTGTCGATCGGCCGCTTGTCCAACGCCTTCATGCGCCAGAACGCCGGCGAATACTTTTTCTCGATCTGCGCGCGATTGAACGAACCAAAATCCACCACCGGCGGCACCGGGGTCTGCTTGTAGTCGAACATATCGCTCAGATCGTCCGCTGCGGCATCCGCCTGTCCGAGCGATCCGAGGTTCCAGTTGCGCTCGATGAAGTGCAGGATGCTGCCGTAGCTGTGCTGTTTATGCGAGACGTAGCTCGGCCGCGCGTACGGCCCGAGCGACAACAGCGGCACGCGGAAGCCGAGCGGGCCGAACGCGTCGTTCGGCGGCTTCACGTGGTCGTACCATCCGCCGGAATCGTCCCACGTCACGAACATCACCGTGTTGGCGTACAGCTTCTTGTTCTCGGTGAGGAACGCGTAGATCGACGTCACCCAGGCCGGCCCGCCGGAGGTCAACGAACCTCCGTGATCGGACGCAGCGAACGGCGGCGTGATAAACGAGACTTGCGGCAGCGTGCCGTTCTGTAAGTCGTTGAAAATATCCGTCATCGGCGTGATGACGTGCGCGTTGAACTCCGTCTGGTTGGACTGGATATGTTTGATCGCATCGTAGGCGTCGATCGACCCGTCGACGGTACCGAGGGCGCCGGTGTAGTACTTCCACGTGATGCCCTTGGCGGTCATCAAGTCGCCGATGGTCTGGTAGTTGAAGCAGGGGAAGACGTACTTGAGCGGGTCGTCGTACTTCGCGCCGAATTCGCCGACCTTCGCGCCCTTGGGCGCGCTGCAGCCCCAGATGGCCGCCAGACTGTTCTCGCCGGGACCGATCGGATCGTCGGCCGGCCCCTGTCCGGAGATCAGCCCCAGATGGCCGGGGAACGACGGCACTTGGCGGTCGGAGAACATGTTGTCGGCGATACCGTAGCCGTGGCCGACGAACGCGCCTGCGAGAATCCACAGGAAGAGCACTTCGGACGACGGCACGTAGGAATAGGTGAAGTTGGCGGGAGGCGAGCACGGGCTCGCCACCGGATCCAAGTCGCAGGTGTCGAGATCGAAGCCGTTCATCGCGCCGCCGTTGTATTCTTTGACGAGCGATGCGTGCGCGTGATCGGGATCGTACGGCCATTCCAGGCCTTGCGGCTGCAGCGTGACCTTTTCGTTCTTGTGGTTGCGACCGACCGTGACGGTATCGGCGCCCGGAAATCCGTTGAACATGTTGTCCATCGTCCGGTTTTCCTGAATGACGACGATGACGTGCTGGATCGGACTGCCGCTCACCGGCGGCACGACGGTCGGAACGACGATCGGTTGGCCGCCGCCGGACGGCACGACCGAACTGACCGAGTTGCTACAGCCCGCGAGCATCGCGGCGCAACAGACGACGGCGAACACGCGATGCGACAGAAAAGCGCGATGCGACATGACGACCTCCCTTGTCCCTCCAGACTTCGCAGCGCGCAAGTCGCGGCCCCCTAAGACCTTAAGGGGTGATTACGACCGGCTACGCTTTACCGGAAAGCTGGGAAGCGCGCACAAAGGGCCGGAACTCGAGATCGGCGATCGACTCGAGGTACGGCGGCCGCACGACGCCGCACTCGGTGACGAATGCGGTAATCAGGTGCCCCGGAGTCACGTCGAAGGCCGGGTTGTAGACGTTCGTGCCCTCGGGCGCGACGCGCGCCTCGCGAAACGAGGTGACCTCTTGCGGCGGGCGCTCCTCGATGGGAATCGCGTCGCCGCCGGCGATCGAGAAGTCGAACGTCGAGCGCGGCGCGGCAACGTAGAACGGAATGCCGTGATGCGCCGCCAAGATCGAGAGGCCGTACGTGCCGATCTTGTTGGCGGTATCCCCGTTACGGGCGATGCGGTCCGCTCCGACGATGACCAGGTCGATACCCTGGCGCTGCATCGCGATCGCCGCGGCGCCGTCGACCTGCAAGACCGTATCGACGCCCGCGCTCTGCAGCTCGAGCGTGTTGAGCCGCGCACCTTGAAGCAGCGGGCGCGTCTCGTCGACGTAGACGCGCGGCTTCTTCCCCGCGCGCTGCGCGGCCAGAATCACGCCGACGGCGGTGCCACCCGCAGCCGTCGCAATCGGGCCCGTGTTGCAGTGCGTGAGAATGCGCGCGCCCTTTGGAATCAGTTCGGCGCCGGCATGCGCGATCGCCGCGTCGAGCGCGCGCTGCTCCTCGTGGATCGCCATCGCCTCCGCGAGCGGATCGGCTGCCGCGGCCACGCGGTCGACCGCCCACGCGAGATTGACCGCCGTGGGGCGGGCGCCCCGTATGCGCGCAACCGCTTCGGCACGCGCGCGATCGTCGGCGAGGGTCGCGTGCATCAGCGCGGCGCCGTACGCTCCGAAGATCCCAATGCAGGGGGCACCGCGCACCGCCAGCGTCGCGATCGCCCGTTCGACGTCGTCCACGCTTTCGGCGCGCACGTACCGCACGTCGTGCGGCAGCAGCCGTTGATCCAGGTAGACGACGGCGTCGCCTTCCCAGCGAACGGCTTCCACGCCGCTACCTACACGCCGACCGGCACGTGCGACGCGAAGCAGGTGCGGCAATACACCGGCCGGTCGCCGCGCGGACGGAACGGAACCATCGTCGTGACGCCGCAGGCCGCACAGACGGCTTCGTGCGACGGCCGTACCGTACCGCGCGGATCGGCGCTCTGCGCGCGCCGCGACTGGCGGCACTCGCGACACCGCTGCGGTTGATTGACGAATCCCTTCTCCGCAAAAAATTGTTGTTCTCGAGCGGTGAAAGCAAATTCGTTTCCGCAGTCTTTGCAGTTCAGCATGCGATCTTCCATGGAGTCCTCCGCACCGGCGTGACGTAAAAACGTGGATGCGGTAGATGCGACTTAGGTAGGCGAATCCCTTTGCGACCGGCCGCAAAGAAAAAAAGCGCCGGCCACCCGAAGGCGGCCGGCGCCGATCGCAGACGCGGCTGGCGTTACGCGGGGGGACGGCGCGAGCCGTCGCCGCGGTCGTGGGATTCGTGCGATGCGGGCGCGCTCGCCGCGCGACCGGACTCTTGCCGCGGAGCCTGGCTTTGACGCGGCGCTTCGTACTGCCGCGGCGCGGCTTCGTACTGGCGCGGCGTCGCTTCGTACTGGCGCGGCGATGCGTCGTATTGACGCGGAGCTGCGTATTGACGCGTTTCGGTGGTGACCGGTGCGTACTGACGCTGCTGCTGTTCGTTCGCCGGAGCGGCGTACTGTTGGCGCGATTCGGCGTTCACCGGCGCGTATTGCCGCTGCGGCTCGTTTGCGGGAGCGTCGTATTGTTGCCGCGCTTGGTCGTTCGCCGGAGCGTAGAGACGGGCTTCGTATGGATTTGCCGCGTCTTGGCGCACGTGCTGATCGACCGGGGCGTACGGATGCGCGTCGTCGTTCTCACGCGTCACCGGCCGGTAGGAGACGGGCAGCGCTGCCGGCGTCTCGGCGCGCGGCGCGACCGCCGCTTGGCGAACCGGAGCGATGGATTGGCGAACCGGCGCAGGAGCGTTCGGATGCGCAGGCCGAGCGGCGACGTCCGCTTGGCGAACGGGCGCATTTTGGCGAACCGGCGCGTAGGCGCGGCGAACCGGCGCACTTTGGCGAGCCGGTGCATAGGCGGCTTGGCGAAGCGGAGTGACGGACTGCCGGATCGGAGCGCTCGCAGCACGCGGCGCGCTGGCCACGGTGCTGCGAATCACGCCGCCGTCGCGAGGCTCGCGCGTCCCGGCGGCGCGGCCGCCGGAAACCGGGCGCGCCGGATCGCGGTGGACGACGACGATGCGCTTGTTGATGTAGCGATTGATCGTCGTGGTGTTTGAAACGTACGTCGAGCTGCCGTACCCATAGCCGCCGTAGCCGCCGTAGCCGCCATACCCGCCGTAGCCGACGTACGCGGGATATCCGCCGTAGCCGTATCCGTAGGACGGTGTCAGCAACGCTGCGCCCAATCCGAGCACCGCGCCGATGATGGAACTGGTCAGATACGACCCGTAGCTCGGATAGCCGTAGCCGTATGCAGCGCCGTATGCGTACGGGGCGGCGCCATAGCCGTATGAGGTGGCGCCATATCCATAGGACGAGTACGCAGCCTGGTAGGGACTACCATAGCCGTACCCGCCCTGTCCGAACGGCGCTAGCCCAACCGCGGGGCAATACTCCCAACCGTAACCGGGCTGCCAGATCCACTGCGGGGCCGTAAAGTACGGGGTACAGCCCGGCGGCAGCGCGATCGGCGCTGCATACCCCAGAGCAACCGGCGCGGCGAAGGGGGCGGGGGCGTAGACCTGAGCACTCGCCGGTGCGGCGGCGTAGGCGACGGCCGCTGCCGAGAGCGCCAGACCGGGAAGAACACGCGCGAACCTGTTGCTTATCATGCTAATACATCTCCTGCGGCCATTGTGCGCTTCGGAGGAGATGCGCGCGCGGTCGAAACGATTAGAATTCGAGCCCGCTCACCGGCCCTAGCGAAACCCTGCGCGCGGGACCTCGTTACCCGTCAAGCCGAGCAGCGTCGCGGCGGCGACCGCCGCCTCGTACCCCTTGTCGCCGCGCTTCGGATCGGCGCGCTCCTGGGCTTGCTCGACGTTCTCGGTCGTGAGCACGCCGAAGCCGATCGGCGTTCCGGTCGCGAGTTGGACGTCCATGATCCCGCGAGCGCATTCGCCGGCCACAAAATCGAAATGCGGCGTTTCGCCGCGGATCACCACGCCGAGCGCCACCACCGCATCGAAGCGATCGCTCTCGATCAGATTGCGGCAAGCGAGCGGCAGTTCGAAACAGCCGGGAACGTCGTAGACGTAGACGTCGCCCGCACCGACCTTGCAGTCGTGCAGCGCGCGGCGGGCGCCGTCGACCAGCCAGTCGGCTAACTCCGCATAGAACCGGGCGACCACGATCGCCACGTGCTTGCCGGAACAGTCCGGCAGCGCCTTGCGCGCCCCCGCGGTTTTCACGATGCGACGATCGACTCGTCGTCGAACATATGACCGAGCTTGGAGCGCTTGGTCGCGATGTATTTCCGGTTGTAGACCGTCGGTTTCGTCTGCATCGGCACGCGCTCGACGATCTTCAAGCCGAAGCCCTCGAGGCCGAAGATCTTGCGCGGGTTATTGGTGATCACGCGCATCTCTTTGACGCCCAAGTCGACCAGGATCTGCGAACCGATGCCGTAGTCGCGCTTGTCGTCGGGCAGGCCGAGCGCGAGGTTCGCCTCGACCGTGTCGGCGCCGCGGTCCTGCAGTTCGTAGGCGCGCAACTTGTTGGCGAGGCCGATGCCGCGGCCTTCCTGGCGCAGATAGAGCAGAATCCCGCGGCCCTCTTTGGCGATCATCTCCATCGCACCGTCGCGCTGGGCGGCGCAATCGCAGCGAATGGAGTGCAGCGCGTCGCCGGTGAGGCACTCGGAATGCACGCGCACCAGCAGGTCTTTACCGTCGCCGATCTCGCCCATGACCAGCGCAACATGGGTGTTTTCGTCCAGCGTATTTTCGTACGCGACGCCCTTCCAGTTGCCGGCGGTCGTCGGCAAATCGAAGCTCGCGATGCGTTTGACGAGTTTTTCGGTGCGCATGCGATACGCGATCAAATCCTTGACGGTGATGAGGCGCAAGCCGTGCTTGTCGGCGTAGGCGCGCAAGCCGTCGAGACGCTCCATCGTGCCGTCCTCGGCCATGATCTCGCAGATCACGCCGGCGGGATACAATCCGGCCAGACGGGCCAAGTCGACCGACGCCTCGGTCTGGCCGGCGCGCACGAGCACGCCGCCGTCGCGCGCGCGCAGCGGAAACGTGTGGCCCGGGCGCAGGAAGTCCGTCGAGCGCGCGTCCGGATCGATGAGCCGCGAAATCGTCGCAGAGCGATCCTGCGCCGAAATGCCCGTCGTCGTCAGACCGCGCGCCTCGACCGAAACCGTGAACGCCGTTTCGTGCACGGCCGTGTTGTCGTCGACCATCTGCGGAAGGTGCAGTTCGTCGAGCCGGCGCCCGAGCATCGGCACGCAGATCAGGCCGCCGGCTTCCTTACGCATGAAGTTGATCGCCTCGGGCGTCACCATCTGTGCGGCCATCACCAGGTCGCCTTCGTTCTCGCGGTCCTCGTCGTCGAGCACCACGACCATCTTGCCGGCGCGAATGTCGGCGATCGCATCCTCGATCGTGTCGAACGGATTCACCACCTCGCTCAGCCCCTCGGCCAGCGGCGGCAGCACCCCGGCCAAGCGCGCAAGCGTCCGGTACGACGGCTCGCGCCGGCCCGAGCGCAGCAGCGAGATCGCGGACTCCGTGATCCCCGAACGCTCGGCCAGCTCGGCAGCCGAGAGCGAGGCCCCATCCATGGCGGCATTGAGGCGGTCGGCAAAAGCAGTCATCGCCTCGAGCCTACGCGCCGACTTTACACCTGTCAAGAACTTTTGCCGGCCACCTGGCCTACGGCTTTGCCCAGCCGTTTGGGTCCGATTTATGGGCAGCGACCGGATAGTATGGGCAACCGGTACGGCGAGCACAAAAGCGGGAGGCCAGGGATCGCTCCCCGGCCTCGACAGCTTGCTTGATACGCGCGCATGATTCCAGCGCAGAAGGCCGGCTTTGGCCCGCCCGAAGCCCGGCAAACGAGGGCGACGGGGACCGGCAGCATACTTGAAACAGTCGTTTCAAGTATGGTAGGGTGCCGGCATGACCCGCACTGCGGATCCGGCGCGCCGCGAGGCGCTGCTCGACCGGATTCTGGACTATGCCTGCGAGCATGGGCTCTCCGACCTCTCCTTGCGGCCGCTGGCCAAAGCGGTGGGGTCGAGCCCGCGGGTGCTGCTGTACTACTTCGGCTCGAAAGAGCAGCTGCTGGTCGAAATCCTGGATCGCGCGCGCGCGCGGCAGCACGGCCAGCTTGCGGCGCTGCAGTCGACGACCGGCCTTGGCGCGCGCGAGACGTGTTCGCTGATCTGGTCGATGTTGAGCGACCGGCGCTACGAGCCGCTCTACCGACTCTTCTTCGAAACGTCCGCGATCGCGATGCAAGACCCGCAGCGCTTTCCCGGATTTCTCGAGCGCGCGATGGGCGAATGGCTGGACTTTATCGCGCGGCCCGGCATCGCCGCGGGCGCGCCTCGCGAGCGAGCCTACGCGTTCGCGACGATGATCGTTGCGGGATACCGCGGCTTTCTGATGGACCTGTGCGCGACCGGCGAACGCGAACGGATCGACCGCGGCGTCGAGCTGTGGCTCGACATGATCGAACGCCTTACAACCGCAACCCCAACCCCAACCCGGAACGAGGAGTACGATGCAACAGCCTAACGCCAAGCCACGCCGCGCCGCGACCATCTTCATCTTCGTCACGGTCGCGATCGACATGCTCTCGATCGGCATCATCGCGCCCGTGCTCCCGAAGCTCATCGCAACGTTCCTCGGCGGCAATCTCGCGAACGCGGCGGTCATGCAGGGCGCGTTCACGACCGTCTGGGCGCTCGGGCAGTTCTTCTGCTCGCCGGTGTTGGGGATGCTCTCCGACAAAGTCGGCCGGCGCCCGGTGATTCTGGTCTCGTGCGCCGTCACCACGATCGACTTTGCGATCCTGGCGCTGGCTCCGAATCTCTGGTGGCTCTTCGCCGGACGCGCGCTCTCCGGGATCGCGACCGCCAACATGGCGACCGCGTACGCGTACGTCGCCGACGTCACGTCGCCCGAAAATCGCGCGAAGGCCTACGGCCTTGTCGGCAGCGCCTTCGGCATCGGCTTCGTGCTCGGGCCGGCGATCGGCGGACTCGCCGGCAACGTCGATCCGCGCTTCCCGTTTTGGATTGCCGCCGGGCTCAGCGCGATCAACACGCTCTACGGCTACGCCGGACTGCCGGAATCGCTCGCGCGCGAAAACCGTTCCGAAAAGCTCAACTGGAAGCGCGCCAACCCGCTCGGCTCGCTCAAACTGCTCTCGCGCCATCGCGAACTCTACGGCCTCTCGATCGTCACCTTCATCGCGCTCATCGCGACCGACGCGCTGCCGAACCTCTGGGTGATCTATCTCATGGCGCAGTTTCACTGGGATCAGCGCGCCATCGGGCTGTCGCTTGCGCTGGTCGGCCTCTGTTCGGCGATCACCGCCGCCACGCTGGTCGGCCCGATCGTCAAACGCTTGGGCGAGCGGCGCACGATGGCGATGGGGCTGGCGACGTTTACCGTTGGGATGCTGCTCTTCGGCGTCGACAACGGCGTCGTGTTCCTGCTCGCGATCTTCGTCGTGTGTCTCTCGATCTACAACTCGCCGATGCAATCGTTGATGACCAAACGCGTCGGCCCGCAGGAACAGGGCGAGTTGCAAGGCGCGCTCGGCGCGCTGCGCGGGGTGGCCGCGCTGATCGGTCCGTTCTTGTTTACGCTGACGTTCTATCAGTTCGCCGGACCCTGGCGCTCGCTCGGCCTCCTCGGTGCACCCTTCTTCCTCGCAGCCGCGCTCGTCGCCACCGCGCTTGCCATCTCGCTGCGCGTCACGACCGGCGACGACGACGTCGTCTTGCCGGCGCCCGATCCCGTTCCCATCACCGTCGTGGAGACGTGATCACCGCTCGTCAGGTGCGAGCGCTTCGAGCAGAGCGGCGCGTAGCGGCGGCGGCATCGTGACGCTCCGTTTGGTGGCGCGCGCGATGCACGCCGCGGTGAGCGTGAAGGCGGCGCCCGGTTCGCCGGTGCGTTCGTTGACCATCACCGTATGCCAGCGCACGCTCGACGCGCCGACCTTTTCGACGTGCGTGCGCATCCGCAGCCAGTCGTTCATCAGCGCGGGCGCGTGATACTCGGCCTCCGCACGCACGCGCGGCAGCCAGAAGTCGAGTTCGTCGAAGACCCGGTCGTATGGAAATCCGAGTTCGGCGAACATGGTGGATTCCGCATATTCGGCAAAGCGCCAGTACGCGGCGAAGTACATGATGCCCGCGATGTCGATGTCCGCCCACTGCACTTGCAGCCGCGCTTCGAAGAGCCGCGCGCCGGGCGGGCGCCGGTCGCGCCAGCGCGTCACCGCTTGAGCGCTTCGGCGACGTAGCGCGCCAGCGGGTCGACCTCGAGATTGACGAAGCTGTCTGCCGGACGCCGCCCGAGCGTGGTGCGCTCGAGCGTTTCCGGAATGAGCGCGATCTCGAACCAGCCCTCGCCGGCGGCGGCAACCGTCAAGCTCACGCCGTCGACCGCGATGTAGCCTTTCTCGACGATCGTTGCGGCGAGTTGCGCCGGCCGCTCGATCCGTACGCGTTCGCCTTGACCTTCCGGCTGTCGTTGCAGCACGCGCGCGGTTGCGTCGACGTGACCGTAGACGAAGTGCCCGCCCATGCGATCGCCGACGCGCAGGGAATACTCGATGTTGACGACGTCGCCGTGCGCGCGCAGTCCGAGCGTGGTGCGCGACAGCGTCTCTGGAATGACGTCGAATGCGACGACCTTGCGATCGATCCACGTCGCGGTCAAGCACACGCCGTCGACGGCGATCGAGTCCTTGACCTCCGGACGCTCGCGCTTGACCCCTTGGCACTGCACGCACATGCGCAAGCCGCCGGCATCCGGCTCGAGATCGACGATCGCGCCGCGATAGCCGATCAATCCGCTAAACATCGAACGTTCCAGAAATCATCACGTCCTCGCCAACCTGCTCCACCCGGTCGAAGCGCACCTTCGCGCCGAGCGCCGCCAGGTCGACGCCCGCGAGCACCGGGACCGACGTCGGTCCGCCCAGGAAGACCGGCGCCACCGCAAAGTAGAAGCGATCCACCAAGGCCGCCGCGATCAAGCGCGCGCCGAGTGTCGGACCGCCCTCGCAGAGCACGCTGTAGATCCCGTGCTCGTAGAGCGCGCGCATCGCCGCGGTCAAGTCCAGCCGGGCGTCCTCGGCGCTTCCGGCAAAGAGCACGTCCGCGATGCCCTCTAAGCCCGCGAACCGCGCGCGCGCGCCGGCGGGCGCGAGCACGACGGAGGGAGCGTACCCGTCGACGGGCGCGAGGGCCCGGCTCGCCGTCGGGATGACGTCGGTCTCGCAGGCGACGACCCGCACGTACGGCCGCAGCCGGTCGTGCGGCGGCCG
>Ga0116229_10011126_pt1 | contig 13351 bp, 15 predicted proteins | sample S1TSphgellanicum_3_FD_87313 | JGI IMG/M metagenome (GOLD analysis project Ga0116229, IMG submission 87313) | Host-associated microbial communities from peat moss isolated from Minnesota, USA - S1T2_Fc - Sphagnum magellanicum MG | ecosystem: Host-associated > Plants > Peat moss > Unclassified...
AAATTTTTTAAAAAAAAAAAAAAAAAAAACCCTAAACTTTAAACAAAAATTAAAAAACTTGGAAAAGGTTTTTTTTTAAACTTAAAAAAAATTATTGAAAATTTTAAATCAATTTTTGTTTTTTTTTTTTTTATTTTAATTTTAAAATAAAATTAATGTTTTTTTTTTTTTTTTTTTTTAAAAAATTTAACAGTCTCTATTTTATTAAAAATACGTATAGCTGAGTACTCTAACAAATTTATTATATATAGCAAATTTTTTTTGCTTACTGGTGAATCACTTTCGTAATTATCTCCAACTAAAAAATCAAAATCAATACTGTTTACTAATATTAATGTGTAATTAGGTACAATACATTTTATTTTTAAACAAACACTTTGTTTAGAAACATATCTTTTTAAAAAAAGAAAATACTGAGAAGTTAAAAAAAATTTTTTTTTTAGTGCCTTTTCGCTTATGTCTGTAGATATAGTCTGCAGATCATATTTTACAACATTATTTATTTTTTTTGATTTTTTACCAAAATAACTAAAAAATACTTTATTGTGGAAAAGTACTCTGTTATCATTTTTTCAAATATCTAAAAAACTAATGATGAGATTTCTCTTATTAATTGTATTAAAACTTCTAAGTTTTACTGCATAATATATTTCAATGTAAAAATTAGTTATATCCCATATATACATATAAAAAAAAACAGAGTAAGTACTATTTATAGTTAATTTATTTGTAGAAACAACTACTTTTAGTTTTAATTTAATTAATTTTTTAATAAAAGATTTAATAAAAAATTCGTTTTTTATATTTATTTAAAAATACACTCTACGCAATAGTTATTTTGCTAAAAACGCTACTTTTTTAGTCATTTTGTTATATATGACCTTAGTAAACCAAAATACGAAGTTTTTTTAAAAATAGGTCTTCATTTTAATTTTATAAACTCCATATAAACGTCGAATAAATTTTTTAAAAAAACTCATTTACTAAAACTTATATTTTTTAAAAATAAACTTATTTTTTTTAATTTTAATCAAATATATTGAATTAAAACAGAAAAATTTTGAAAAATTTTGAAAATATATGTTATTAGATTGATGACTTTAAATCAATTTTTATTTGTTTTTTTAATATTATCATTAGTTTTAAAAATAAATTTATTGCTTAGTTTTTGTATAAGAAAAAAATAAGAAAAAAATAATAAGCTAACTAAAGAAACAGCGAGTACACTATCCTCTATTTTATGGAATACAGTAGAGCCAAAAAAAAAATTTAAAACAATAGTATAAACTAATCGTAATAAAAAATAAACTTTATAATACAATTTCAAAAAATAAATATACACTAATTTTATTTTCTCACTAAGCAAATATACTTTAACATAAGCATAATAAAATAATATTTTTTTTTTAACAAAAAATACAGCTAAACTAAAATAAAATAAGAGAGATCATTCAAAAAAATAAAGTACAGACAAATCTAAAATCAAAAATATTGTAACAATAACAACTAATTTAATCTCTAAATTTTTTATTTTAATATTTGCCAATCTTTGAAGTATTAACGAGAAAACACTAACGACGAATTTTGTAACTATTTTAAACAAAAAACTAAAAGCGTCTAAAGAAACAAAAAAATCTGTAATAATAGAATTTTTCAAAGAATTAAAAAAACTGGTGAAATTTTTAGGTAATGACTTAAAATTTATTTTAGCAACCTCAAACCAGTCAGACATAAAAGGTTTAATTGATTTAAAGTTTACTCTTTTATAGTACACTTTAATATAAAAAAAAATTCTATCAAACACGTATGTCTAAGATTGGAGTTGAACCAATGACCTTTAGGTTTTCAGCCTAACGCTCTACCAACTGAGCTACTTAGACATGTTAAAGAAATAATATAAGCCATGTTATATTTAGTACGATAAATGTTAGTCAAATAAATAAAAAATGCTTTCAGTTTAGCATTGTAGCTTGATCAAATCTATACCTGGGTAAAGTACCACGAATTATTATAGCTATTATAACAACAATTGTTGTTTTTATAATTAATACTAAATACGGCATTCATAAATTACATGGAGTATATAACATAACCTACTACAAAAGATAAAAATACAAAAGTTTCCATCAAAGCATAACCCATTAATGTAGAGTTGAATAAGTTTTCAACTTCTTCGGGGTTCCTAGATACTGCTAAATTATAACCTGCAAACAAAATACCTGTTCCTAACACTCCAAAAGCTATTGGTAACATGCAACCACCTAAAACTAATACTTTTACAGCTAAAACTAGTAACATTAAATTATATTTTGTCTTTATTTATTTTTTTTAAAAAAGAATTGTACATAGTTAGTTTTCTTTTATACAGCAGAGAATTTTTCTGTTGAAAAAACGTAAGCAATAAAGATCTAGTAAGTCTTTTTTGTAAACTACGGTCCTCAAACAAATTACTATACATAATCAAAGATTTCAAAACTAGATTTGGACGTCTACTTGGCTTCAAGTAAATTGTCCTTAAATTATATTTTTTATTAATTTTTTTATTAATTTTTTTATTAATTTTTTCTGTATACGTATAAAAAATTGGTTCTAATAATAGACAATAGTAATTCAATACAGATCTAAAATTATAAAAATTGTTATCCTCATTAATGGTAGTTATTACTTGATTAACAACTAACGGGTCAACATTATTATTTAATAACATAGAGTCATAGAAATTAAAATAAAAGTAATTAATGGATTTTTGTAAAACCTTTAAAAACTTTTTTTTTAAACCTGCTCTAAAAAAGTGATTTAAAAAATCCCTAATATTATCGCAGTCGCTGCTCAATTTTCTTACAAAATAATAATTAGACTTATGCGTTGAATATTTATTTTTTTCCAATAAAGTAAAAAGATTGCTAGCTGATAGATTACTATTGATTATTAAAAAAACAACATGTGTGTTAAAATTTGGTCTGTTTGTAATAAAAAATTTCAATTCTACAATTTTTTACGCAGACGTTATTGCAACTATAAAAATACTCATCAAATTTACTACAGTACTATAAGCAAAAAAAGCTTTGGTTGAGTCGATGTTGAACAGAAAACTTATTATGTACAAAGCACCAAAAAAACTTAGAATTGATATATATATTTGTATATGTAAAAAAACATTACTTAAAGAGTATAATAAAATAAAAATAAAAATTAAAAAAAAAGTTATAAAATAATACACCGTATAAAATAGTATAGCAATGAAATTTAAACCTTTATAAATTTCCTGTTTAAATAGATGGAATGGTATCAAACCTATTTTTATAAGCAAACCCAAGAAAAAGAAAAAAAAGAATATATCTAAGTTTGAATTTTTAGTGTTTAAGCTATAGTTGGTGTGAGATAAATAATTAATAAAAATAAAATCCAAACAACCATATGCTGAATAAATATTAACAATAGAAAATACCATTAATACAGAACCAAAAAAGTTAACTCAGTACTGAAAAAAAATAACGTTAGCATAGGTTTTTGGTTTTTTCAATTTCACCTTATCTGACCTATTTCAAACCTTAGACGAAATAAAATTATAAAAAAAAATTACTGATGTAACTTCTATTATAAAAAATAAAGATAATATTGAGGATGTTCAGTACACATATGGGGTAAAAACCGATAGCAATAGGGTAGAGAAAAAATGGTCATACGACTTTGGTTGATTTTTTATTGTAATGAAACAATAAGTATTTAAAAAAACGCAAAAAAAAAAACCAAAAAGTATAGTGATACGTATATTAAAATTATTTAAATTAAAAAGTCCAAAAAAAAACAAAGTTTGTTTTTCATGTATAATGTATAGTGTGGCTGGTAACAGGAAACAAAATCATCGTAATGTATTTATTAAAAAAGAATAAATAATTTTTTTACTGATTTTTTTCTTTACTAACTTATCAGAAGATTTACTTTTAACCCTTACGTTATAAAAATTAGTTTTAAAAAACAAATAAATAAATAAACAATTTATAATAATTAGAGGGCAAAATAAATAGAATTCAGCAATTGTAATATATGACAATATAAAATTAAAATAATAATAAAATATTAAAACTAGTCGGTGAATAAAAATAAAACAATTCTATTTTATTTATTTGATTTGATATAAAATTAAATCAGACTGGTTTTTTTTTATTTTTTTTTAAAGATGTTTCCTTTATATTAAGCTCATTCTGTTTTTTGATCTTTTTTACCTCACTAAAAAAAAAGTTTAATCGTACATCTTCCATTAATAAAATTTAAGTTGAGAAAGAGTTAAAAGTATAGAAAAATGATCTATTTACTGCTTTTACACAATTTTTAAGTTTGAATTTAATTTTAAAATTAATAAACATAAATAAGTAAACGCAAATTAAAGATAAGTAAGATCTGATTGGATTTAGTGTAGTTTTGATGTGAAAGTTATTTGGTATTTTTAATTTAACTTCAGTTAATTTGATAATAAAAAGTTTTGTTGTTTTTGTGTATTTATTAACAATTGGCATTAATTTTATAAATAATTCTTTATTATAAAGTTGTTAGTGTATTGGCTTACAAACAGTAATCTAACCTTATGCTGCAAAATTATATTTGTTTCAAATCAAGAATAATACAATTTATTTAAATTGATAAATTGCAAAATATTATTAAATTCACCAAACATCAAACTATCTGTTCCAATTTTTATTTTTACTCTTAACTTATAATTTACAACAGCAATTTGATATCTTGCTATTTTATATCTATACGGGGCTCGTAACATAGTTATATTTTTTTTTTTTTTTTTTTTTACTAAAACGCTAAAAAATTTTTTATTTTCGTCAATGTGTTTTAAAAATACAAAGAAAGTCAAAAAGTTTTTACAAATTATTTCGTTTTTTTTTCTAATCTTTGAAAATAGGAAAAATTTTTCGTTTTGTTTTAAATCGTAGTTTGGTTTAAATGATGTCAATAAAAAAATTTGTATAATTAGATTACTATTCAATTTCTACAAAATTACAGATTCGCCGTATATTTGATATTTATATTTTGAATGTGTAAACGCACACGTCTCAATACAAGAACCACCAATAACCCTCATTCTAGTTTTAAAAATTCTTAATAATTTATTAACAATAGTTGATACTTTTATTGGATACGTTTTATTTAGTTCTAAAAAAACGAAACCTGTCTTAACTTTGAAAACTCATTTTAAAAAAGAACCTTTGCCTTTCCCCATACGTGAATTCTTGGACTTTTTAGAAATAATAAAATTAGGAACTAAATAAAGTCAAACACCCTTTTTTGATTTTGATCAAAGTTTTATACCCTTTTTTTTTTTGTCTTTTCTTTTAAGTTTTTTTTTTAAAAATCTTTTTAAAAGTAAAAATTGTTTAATTTCAACTAAGCCTTCATGATTAAACATCAAACCTAAATTGCCGAACTTTAGTATAGGCTTTTTTACATTTTTTTTTAATCTATTTTTTTGCATCACAGGTTTGATAAGCGATTTTTTATATTTTGACAAAAATTGACCAAATTAATTTTAAAATTTACTAAACAATATTTTATTTTTAAAATAAAATTGTTTTATTATTTTTATTGAGAATATTAAAACAAATAGTAATTATAATTAAGCTTAGTATAAAAATAAAATCTATTCTTAATAAAGTAATAATTTCCCCTAACGTAGAAATATTATTAAAAAAATTTAATTTATTTTTTGAGATAAATATATCAAAGAAAAAAACAAAATTCGTTAGTGAAAACAGAGAAAAATCAATTTTATTGTTATAAAAAATAATATCTCTACCCTTAAAAAAATTTACATGAAAATTTGAAAATTTATTTGTAATTAAAAAGTTTACACTTTTGTATATCGCTTTATTATATTCATTAAAGGCTAAAAAAGAGCCAAACATCAAGTAAATAACAATTAAAATAAAAAAATAAATATGCACATAATTTTTTGATTTGCGTAAAATAAAAAAATAAGACAAAATAAATATAGCCTCTAAAAAACCAACATTGATTAAGAAAACCAATTTTATAATACTGTCTAATTTTTTTAAAAAAAAATAGAAGCTGTTAACCAACAAAAATTGTTGGTAGTTAATTAAATCAAAAAACAAATCGATATTATCAAAATTGTAGATTATATTAATAACTAATGATTGGATTATAAACGCTATAATTATAAGGATGTATAAAGTTATAAAAAACATACTATAATTTATGTTAAGTGTTAAGTATTTTTTAAATATTTTTTTGTATTTAATATAATAGTCTATGTTACTAACAAAATAATAAAACACTATTAGTAATAAGGATAGATTAATGTAAATATAAAAATTTTCTAACGAATTGAAACTAGAAAAAGAATGAATTGAAGCCATAATGTCTACACGCACAAAAATAAAAAATAATATAATATAAAAAATTCAATTTTTTTTTTTTTTTAAAAGCAACAAAAAAAAATTTAAATGATAAAAAAATAAAAACCTAAAAAAAAAAATTAACAATATTAGTTCCACAACATCTCAATTTCATCAACCACCCCAGTTTAATTCTTGCTGTGCTCAAAAAGAACCTAAAATTAGAGCAAAAAAAGATATTATAACCCCAAACAAATAAAAAATTCTATTTTTAAAAACCATTGTTAGTTTGAAAGTTGATTTATTTAATACATTTTCTAATAATAAAACGTAGGTAATTAAGACAAGAGTTGGGTGAATTAAGGATAGTCCGTTAGTTAACGTTGTATTTATAATCAAATATTTTTTTAAAAATAAAAATATAGTATATATAGGTTTATTTAAAAAACAAAACAGTAATATGCATATTAAGATTAAATTTGTTTTTAAATTATTTGATTTGCTTAACGAAATTAAAAAAACTAACATTAAAACTAAGTTTAATTTGGGGTTGTTTAAATAAAAAATAAACTTAAAAATGTAAAAATTAACAAATACTGAAGAAACACTCTCAAAAATTAAATTATTAGTTAAACATAAAAATAACACTGGATATAATGAAACCATTCTGAAACTAAGTTTTGTATAGTAATTTAGTAAAAGAGACCAAATTAATAAATTTATATATTATGATAGACTGCTGTAAACATATTTTTTTTTTAAACGTCTTTTTATAGATTTTATTTTTTTTTGATTTTTAGAGTCTAATTTTAGTGCCGGTTTAAAAACATAATATAGGTATTTTTGTTTATTTGTACTCAATTTTGAGTTTAATTTGAAAAAATTCAGTCATTTGAAAAAATTTTTTGATAATCCTGTTACTTTAACAACAAAATTATAGTTAGGGTAAATATTATCTAAAACTTTAATTATAAATTTTACCAAAAGTATTTTTGTGTGTTTTTTTTTCCTTAATTCTTTTTTAAAAGTATTCGTGTAATGAAGCAAAAATCCTCCTGTAAAAGTTCTTACTGTTTTGTTTAAAAGAATCAAACTACAGCGTAATTTTACATCATTGTTAAAAAGTATAATAAGCTCATTATCTTCATGATTTTGGATGTAAATTTGGTTGTAACTACTTTTTATTACCAAAAATAAATAAATGAATAAGGTTTGTATTCTTCTTTCAAAAAAAATTGGGTTACTAATAGCAATAATTTCAAAAAAAAGAAAAAAGTAAATATTTAATAAGTAGATATTTTTCTGTTTTTTTCTTTTTTTAAAAAGTATAATTTGTTTGGCTGTTGATAATTTATTAAAAATGGGTGTAATATAACAATTTTGTGGCCCATCAATAAAATCAATAAGATTTATTCAGTTGATTTTTTTTATTTGGGTAGATAGCAGGATTTGAACCTGCAACCATCAAAGTCACAATTTGATACTCTACCTTTGAGCTATATCTACCTTATAACTGTCAATTAAGGGCATTAGTTTGTCAATCATATAACAAGGAAATTATTATCAAAATAAAAAATAAATAAAAAATAAATAAAAAATAAAAATTTGCATAATACAAGTTTATTAAAAAAGGCATCATTAAAATGAATTCAATATCGTATAACACTAGAAAAACACATATTATTAAAAAATTAAAATTAAACTGTAAATCTATATCATTAATACTTTTAAAACCACACTCGTAAAAGTTCTTCTTAGTTTTATGGTTTTTACCCTTAAAAAAGTATTCACCTAAAAACGTTAACAATCAAAAAATTAAACTAAAAATAAAAACATTCTGCACAAAAAATAATATTAATATTCCCCCCATTATTTCTTTAAATTTATTGCATCAAACATTATAGAATTATATATGTTTTTATAAACAAGCACAACAATCAATGCTATAGAGAATTCTAATCCTGCTATACCTAATAAAAGTAGCGAAAATGTTAACATCTCAGAGCTATCAATCAATGCTGCTATATATATAGCGCTAGAGTATAATAAAACCCAAGCTATTTCAGTAACAAGTAGTATTTTTAAAAAATTATAGCTTTCAAACAGTATAAGTAACAAACAAATTCAAAAAACCAAGCTAAAAAAATTTAATGTATTTTGCATTAGTTATCATTATAATTCCACATAATCGTTATCTATGTAGGTCAATTGATTTTCAAAAAAATTATAATAAATGTCTTTATATCCTTCCGTAGGATAGCTTTTTAACATTGGGTTGTCTAACCTAGAATAGTCCAAAAGTAAAGTTCTTGTATCATTTTTTAATCTATAACTCAAACCAAACATTTCAGACAATTCTCTTTCTAATCAATTACTATTTTTATAAACCTTGTCAATTGATATTATACTTGAGTTATCACTAAAATTAAGAATGAAAGTAAGTCTTATTTTTGTGTGATAAATATAATAATTGTAATAAATAATGTGTCTATTTAAATTTAATTGGATATCCGTCTCGGGTAATATATTACTGTATTTGAGTGTATCAATGGCTGAAGCTTCATTTAAAAAAGAAAAATTATAAAAAATTTCACCCTTTAAAAATTTATTTAAACTAAATCAACAGTAATTTGGTACAAAACAGACGTAATGGTTTGGTGTCATAACATTTGAAGTGTATATTATAGGGTTTAGTTTTTCAAACACTATAAAAATATTCATTGGAAATTGATATTTCCTAAACATCAACTTAATCTTTATTTATTCTGTGGGTATAGCAGTTCCAAAAAAAAAAAAATCGAAAAAATGAAAACAACATAAACTCAACGTAATTTCACGAAAATTAAAACTTGCTTTAATAAATAAAATAAAATCTATAAATTTCTATACATACTCAGACATATACTCTTATGAGTATTTTATAAACTAGGGTGGATCTGGCATGGCGAGTACGTAATTACTTTAGTTTAAGTATTTGGAGGCTTTTACAGTATTTCGCAACCATGACTGTAGCCTTCCACGATACAAATTCTCTATACGGATTTTTTATACTTTTAGTGGTTGTTTCCCAATTAGTCAGCGGTACTATGTTATCGTTTAGTTTAATACCAGAACCTATGATTATACCTATGGTAAGGGATGAAGAAGATGCAGAAGATTTATATACTGATGATTTTTTTTGATTGCATGAAAGAGGTGTTGATCTTATATTTATTTTTAGTTATATGCATTTGTTCAGAAAATTATATATATGTGCATATGATTTAGACCAAGAAGTTTCTTGAAAGTCTGGAACTTTCACATTTTTAATTTTTCAAGTAGTAACATTTTGCGGTCTTATATTGTGCTGTACACATTTAAGTGAAATTACTTTGACGATTGCGGCAAATATAATGCATACATTTTTTTTTTTTAAAGGAAAGGTGTATTGATGGATATTTACTGATAAAACGTTAAATAGCGATACCCTTCTAAGGCTTGCTTATGCTCACTACTTGTCTGCATTTTTTATGTTTTACTTAGCAATTTTACACGGTTTAGATTTACATTACGATTGAAAAAATGAAATAACATACGACGGACTAGAATCTGAAATGGTTTGGTGGGACGAAGCCTTTTCCAACGAAATAGGCACTTTTTTCGAAATAGTTATATTATTAATTTTACTTTGTTTGTGACTTTATCCAGAACCAGAATCTATATCTTACGAATTATTTATGTGAGGCGATATTGGTTTGGTAACTGATGTTAGATTTTATGGTGTAGCGCCACATTGATACTTTAGACCTTTTATGGCTTGGTTGATTGTTTGCCCTCACCATAGAACTGGCATTTTTGGTTTGATTTATTTCTTTTTTGTATTATTTCACCAACCAACATTACATGGCGTCAGAAAAATACAAAAAAGAAAAACATTAAATATATTAAATTGGTCTATTTTTAAAAAACTTAAAAAATATACTGAGTATAGAAACTTCTTAAAAAGAAATAACGCTAAATTCATAAACGTTGAAACTAATTTTTTCTATCAATTTACATACACATTATTTATAATGTGTGCTCTATATACTGGATCTTTTTTACCATATGGTAGATTCTACAATAGATTAGGTGGTAATGAAGGTATGCTTTTTTCATATTTATACGTATGCTTTTATCTTACTTTTTCTTTTTTTAGAAAACCCCTTTTTTTAGAAAATTATAATAAAAAAATAAATAAAAAAAGTAGTATTTAAGTTTGTAGAGTTTGTTTTTAAAACTTTATAAAAATTTTAAAACTTATGTTGTATCTGTTAATATACTTAAAAATTATTGAAATTTTTTATATAAATATTATACCCAATTTTTGTGTATTATTTGACTACTTAATGTATTATATTATATTATATTATTTATATTCTAAATTAAATCTATTCTAAAGGCGGTAGCACTAATTTCCTTAACTTTTTGAAGACTAACAAAAACAAAATTTTATTAGGTTGTTTGCTAATTAATTTCGTTTGATGTATTTCTTACGTCTTTAACGTATCTTATTTATGCAAACTTGAGTTTTTCTTTAATTGGGAAAACAAACATATACTTTTAGATATAATAATTAATATTATATCTTTTAACTGGATTTATATTTTATATAAATTCATCATATTTTGAAAGTATATTGTAAGTGTTTGTGTTAATGATTTAAATATTAATTTATTAGCTTCTATTTTTATATCATGGTACTATTGCTTTAATGATTTAAACAGTATTTGATTGTCTATTACACCCTTATCTAGCGGTGAGTTTTTAAAAAACTTCGAGATTTATTTCAATGTTGCTTCTTTTAAGGTCGTTAAGGATTACGCTTCATTTTTTTGTCCAAGAAATTTTTTTTTATTATTGTCAGGTTTACTAAATGATTTAAACTTATCTAGCTTTTATAACATAATTGTATACTCAATAAAAAACCGTAATGTTGCTTTATATTATGATTCCGTTTTTGTTATTTTTCTTTTTTTATTTGTGTTATCTACGGTTATTTCGTTTTTAATGATGTCTTATTTAGGGCTATATGGTGTTTTTACAATTAATGCGATTACAATCTTTAGTTTTTGACTTATTACAATTATAAAAATGGATTATTTTTTGTATTTCAACGGTAAACTATTTATTAGTTTAGGTAAATGATTTACACTACAGAGCTACACTACCGTTAATTTCGAGCTTTTATTAGATTCATTAGCTTACTCTTACATTCTTTTAACTTTAACTATAGCTGTATCTGTATATTTCTATACTTTTTCCTACTTCAGGTACGAACCTAATGTTGAGCGATTACTTTTACTTATTAACGCATTTGTTATAAGCATGTTATTATTAGTAACTAGTTCAAACCTATTTGTTTTATTTTTAGGTTGAGAAGCTATAGGAATTACATCCTTCCTTCTTATTGGTTTTTGATCCTCTAAAATCAGTGCACTTAAATCAGCTTTCAAAGCTATGACCTTCAATAAATTCAGCGATGTTTCACTATTAATAGCTATTATATCACTTTATTTAGTATGCGAGAATTCTAGTATTATATTTATAAATTCTAAAATAGGTTTATATCAAAATAATTCAATTACCTTCGGGTTAAGTAGTGTTTCTTTTTTAGAGTTTGTTTCTTTCTTTTTATTATCAGCAGCGTTCGTTAAATCAGCACAATTTGGTACCCATATTTGACTTCCTGATTCTATGGATGCTCCTGTTCCTGCATCTTCTTTGATTCATTCTGCTACTCTTGTTTCGGCTGGTATTTTTTTAATTTTAAGGTTTTCGCCTATTTTTAATTATTCTGTATACGCTGATACATTATTACTATTAATAGGGTCTTTCACAGCATTCTTTGGTGCCTGATCTGCTATGTATCAAACAGATTTAAAACGAATACTTGCCTACTCTACTATGAGTCACTGTGGTTTTTTAATGGTAACTTGTTTTTTAAAAAACCCAGAATTATCTATTTTTTATTTATATGTACACGGATTTTTTAAAGCTTCTATTTTTTTGTGTGTTGGTAATATAATAAGGTTTGCTAATAATTATCAAGATATAAGACGAATGGGTATGTTTTGGAAATACTTACCCTTTGAATCGATCGCTTCGTTAATCTGCCTTGTAAATTTAGCCGGGCTGCCATTTACATTAGGGTTTAATATGAAGCATCTAATGTTGGCCAGTATAAAATACAATAGTGTTCTGCTTTTTATAAGTTTTTTTTTTATTATTGTTGGCATTTTAGCAGGTTTTGTCTATTCATATAAAATCTATAATTATGTTTTTCTCGATTTTAAAAAGTCTAAAAAATATACATACAAACACGTTAATTCTACTAATTTAAAATCGGAGCATTATTCTAATTCTACTTTGGCTTCAACCAGCGCAATTGTATTTTTAATAACTGTGGGTTATTCAATATGTTTATATAATTATTATAATTGGTCTGCATTATTTAATGTTTATGAGAGTTTAGATTTTATCTATTTTGAGTTATCAAATATTTATAACTTAAGGTTTTCTCTACAATCTTTTTTATTTTTCTTGTCGTTTTTAAACTGATTTTCAATACTTTTATTTTTAGGTATCGTTTTTTCAATTTGAAGGTTTAATATATTTTATTATGAATCTTATAATAATTTCTTTACTGGGTTGTTATTTATATTATTTTTATATGTTAGCTTATTAATTATTTGTTAGTTGTGGGGGAATATTGCTGTTGAAACTATAACTCAGGTTAACTTCGGTATTGGTTTCTCCAATATGAAATCAGAAGTACTTATACATTTAGCACAATGACAATATTGGTGATGATTTTGATTTTCTTATTTATGGTCCATATATTATTTATTAGTTTTAAGGGTCTTGAGGTTTAGGTCTTTAAAGTTTAAACCAAAAATAGCCACTACATTAAGACCACATGGTAAATGAGGCGATTTAATTGTTTGTGTTATACCAGTATCTTGATG
>Ga0116229_10011128_pt1 | contig 13350 bp, 13 predicted proteins | sample S1TSphgellanicum_3_FD_87313 | JGI IMG/M metagenome (GOLD analysis project Ga0116229, IMG submission 87313) | Host-associated microbial communities from peat moss isolated from Minnesota, USA - S1T2_Fc - Sphagnum magellanicum MG | ecosystem: Host-associated > Plants > Peat moss > Unclassified...
GATGAAAGTAGACAATTTTAAAGAATTTAAGAACCCTTTTGAATAACGAATGTGTACAAAGTTGGTTCTACTGCCAATTTCTGGAAGTGTAAAAAACTTATTGCCTGAGATTATAGACAAAAATGGGTACCTATATGAGTCTTTGTAGCAGTTGTGCACCATGAACCGATCCTTATGCCTCATCTTTTCAAATAGGTGTGTAGCCAAAGAGTTGGCAACAATGGGGAAAAAAACCCTAACTTTGTTTTTTGAAAGATGCATCAGCATTTTTCTTCGTGTGAAATTTTGTCAAAATGTGAAAAAGAAAAAAAGGAAATATTCTATCAATATTCCCAGTTTTCACTGGGTTATCACCAAAGCAGCACTCATAAGTGTAGCCTGGGATGAAATCACACTCTGCTTTTACAGAGATGTTGTTGCCATCATCTTCCTCATTCCTACTGCCTTTCTCATTGACATGTTTTTCACCTCTTACCTTTGAATCTGAAGATTGTAAAATACATATACACTATTGGTGGAATGCACAGCCAATTCAAATTTGGGTTCACATGGTTGCAAGTCTCTTCACCATATCATTCTGTGAATCTCATCTCATGGTCATGTGTAAGAGAGTCCACCAAATTACAATAGCATGATTAACATACTAGAGTTATCCGTAACATCATGATCATAACCCAGTCCAGCCTTATTTTGTACCCTTTTGATCCCTTGTTTGTCCTGACTTTGCTCCTGACTTTGGCACCCAATGCAAATTAATTTACAAATTTAATGCTCATCTAACATTTCAACCCCAATTGGACCCTTAATGAGCAGTTCCAAACCTTATTCGGGGCACTTTCCAAATAACTTTACTTTGCATCTTTTTTCTTTGTATCCCTTTGTCTGTTGATGAATCTGGAAGAAGCTCAAGACGGGAACAACAACACCAGTTTCATCTGTTTTGTAGGAGAAATGCGCTAAGGCTATCTTGGGATGTAATTGGATCTAGACAGTTCTTTGATTAAGATACACTACATCTTTCTTCTTTGGTGTTAGACCTCTGTTTGGTGATGAATCTGGAGGAAGCTGACAAGAATAACGGTTGTTTCCTTTTTTCTCTGTTGTTTTGTAGGAGAAATGCACCAATGCTATCTTGAGATATGATTTGGAGGCTGTTCTTGCTTGGTTTTAACTGGGTATGAAGCTTCATGTACGAATCTGAAAGCTATCATAATTTATGTATACTATGGACAGATAAATGCTAGAAATCTCTGCACACAGGTTTCACAATATGTTGAACTGCTCAATTATGTCACGACTTGAGGATTTTAGCCATCTGGATGGCAGGGTGTTCAGGAGCCAGTTGTTGCTGTTTTTGGGCATTGAGTTCACATTTGTGCAGTTTCATCAGCATTTGAACCATCAATTCCAGTCCTGACAGTAGCCACTGCCATTGTGTTTGGGTGTACTTTTTACATTGAACACAATCTTATGCTGCCTAGGGTTCATTCATTCAATATATATCATTTTTTTCTTACGCATTGTTACATACCAGCGTACAACCTGTTTGCTCCACAGTCCTAGCACTCATCTTCTTGGGCAAAACTGTCTATCTTGACAGGTAATTTCATTCCCTCATGTGTTCATGCAGCACAACATTTCAGTTTTGGTTGAACAATGAACTGTGAATTTCTCCCTCAGTTTGCAAGGTTTCAGGGTTAGGGCTCAATAGTTGCAACTAGCAATTTCCTGCGGTAGAGTTTCTAAATTGATTACCATCTGAATCTTGCACAGTGGACTTGGGACATGCTCAATTGATCATCTTGGGGCTGTTGTTGGTGTGTTGGGCTTGTGAGGAATCAGTGAGACTAGGTACTGTGTCACTACATATTGAGAGCCCTGTTCCATATTATTATGGTAACCAAATGGAGACTCTTGACCTAGGCCTTAGGGAACCATTACTTGAGGTAAGTGGTTCAACTCACAAATGCTTTAATATGAATGCATTGATCAGAAACGGCTTAGCCAGATCTCTCGAAAAACTTTTGAAAAACTGGCTATGCATCTAAGGCCTGGACATCAAACTTTCTTTGAGAAGTTTGTCCGCTGGTTATAAGTAAAAATACTGAATCATGAACTCTCATTTATCAGAATCTGCTTACCCAGACCTCTCCAAACTTTTGAAAAGCTGGCTATGCAACTAAGGCCTGAAAATCTAGTTTTCTTTGAGAAGTTTTTCAGCAGGTATTACTAAAAATACTGATCAGTAAATTCTCATTCATCAAGAATCTGCTGAGCCAGACCTCTCCAAACTTTTGAAAAACTGTCTAAGCATCTAATGCCCAAAAATCTAGTCTTCTTTGGAAAGTTTGTCATCTGATATAACACATTTAACTTCTGAACCGTAAACTCTCATTGATCAGAATCTGCTTAGCAAGACCTGAGCTTCAAAAACTTTTGAGAAGTTGGTTATGCATCTAAGGCCTAAAAATCTAGTTTCTTTGAAATTTCATTTGTCAGTTGGTATTACTAGAAATACTGAACTGCAAAACTCTTGAAACCAACTCTTTAATTTCTTAAATGTGGATGACTTGATCTTAAACTTTGCAGTTATTGCAGGCATAAACGTCTGTCTCTTTATCTGGCCATGAAGGATGGGGCAAAATGTACCCATGTACCATTTTGCATCATCTTCACTGTTGGTCTCTTCTCTCAATGTGTATATGAGGATTGCAAGGCCAGCCTCTGTTCTCTTCCTGCACAAACTTCTGGTGCAGTCACTTCACCCTTCAAAGTTTTTCGACAAGCTGTTAGGAATAAGAACATTTAGTGATATGCCAATTTTCTCTGCCAAAAAAGTGTGAAATTTTTCTTTGGAACAGCCAGCCATTTGCAGCTGATAAAGATAATTCTTTTGTGTAAGTAATCAATGTGTTGCATGGTGTCTGAAGTGCACAAGCTGACATTGCTCTTTGTATTCTACGCTTAAAATTATCATGGCATCTCAACCTGATATCCTCACGAAGATGATGAAGATCTTGGATGTAATATTGATGCTATAGTTTCATCTTATTATTGTACACTAGGCTAGGTTTTGAAGAACCTCCAAATTGAACACTCACAAATTTATGCCCATAACTTTCTTAGTGAAGAAATGATGCCTGGTATGTAGGAGGAGTTGGTCGTTGCAAGCTACTCCCGAATTGATAACTGCTGTATGTGGCAGCAGAAGGATTATTGTAACCTGTAGTAGGTCCATAAGCTTGTGAACTATAGCCATGCTCTGCTGAGTAAACTTGAGAACTTGAGAGTGAAACAGGGGTTCGGTTGCCACTGACATATGTTGTTGAATAAGCACCCTGCTGATGGCCACTCCGATCATAGTTATTATTCTGTGGTGAAAAACTGTAGGAAGAGACACCTACACCATGGCCATATTGGCTGGGCTGGCTCCTGTCTGATGGTCGATAATAGCTTCTGTTGTCATAATTATTACTGTTATTGTTAGAACCTGATCCACCACCATATCCACCACATCCAAGAGTGGCATTGCTGGTTCGTGGCCGTTTTGTATGGCCTGCCTTGACTGCAACTGCTGCCCTCTTCCTTTCTGACTTGGCCTTCTCCAATTGAACAACACGCTTTTGGAGTGGCATTGAAGGATAATGATTCTCTAGGTGATACTCTTCAATACAATTCAATACTGCTTTCAGTGCTGCTAACTCCTTCAGTGCTGCATCATTCTGCTACAACACCCAAAAAAAACATCCTTTATTCATCATAAGAAAATGCAAAATGCCAAACATCTACAACACCAAAAAACATCCAGCTTTATTACATATCATCATAAGAAAATGCAAAATGAGAAATGTGTCCATCAGGCATCTGTCTCTTGTCCCATTTTCTGACTTGGAAAGAGAAAAAACCTGTAACTGCAGAGCAGCTATTTGTTGGTATTCCCATTACCTGTGCAGCCATTGAGCTGTTTCCATTCTTCAAGATGGATTGTGCTGTTTTGCGAGCTTCCTTCAAATAACTCTTAAGCAAGAGGACAGGCTGAATGCGATTCATAATCCCAAATGCATGGGCAAATGAAAGTGCCTCAATCTGTTTGCCCTCTTTGGCCAGCCTATCCACCACATCTGCAGTGGGACAAAGGATGAAGAAGGATCACAGAAATTGATGAGTAATCTTTCAAGCACTACTATGGGGGGACAAGATGTTCAACCAGCTGGAGAACTCCAAGCTACAGTTTTAATCAAAACCCCAAGGTAGAGTCCCACAGATTAAAAACCAGCCCTGTAACCACATCTATAGCTGGTTCAGTTCCATGAACTGAACCAGCATGAACTGAACAGAACTGCAACCACACAGGAAGCAATTTTGCCAGTGCACTGGTAATCATAGTAACCACCAGATAAACATTCATCAACAGTGGGCTTGTTCATTGAGACCAAGTCTGTTCAAGAAGATTGTAGCTTTGTAAGTATATAGAGCCAATCTTCTTGTGAATGACGAAGTTAGAAGCCAAGGGGAATTAGTCACTCTACTTACAACCAACCCAGAATTGTGATCAGACACACAAATGTATTTGTAGAATTGCAGAGAAATCTCCACAATAATGATCTGAAGGTAACATGACAATGAATGCAGTCATAACCTTATGAGAGTCTCTCACAAAGTGTCAGATCATCAACTTCATCATGAATAGCAGTGATGAGATGCCATGACTACTCACTGATTTCATCAACTCCCCCATGACAATTGGTGTAGATAAGTATGTAATGGTTCACCCAAAATTTCAGACAAACCATTATACAAAATCTGTGTCCTGAGTTTCTGTTGCATTTTGAGAAGCAACAACAAGACTCAGTCATGACGTTGGCTGCCACTCAAGAGACATAGCTATCAAGCTGCAACAAGCTTGTAAGCTTTGTTCCATTTTAGCTTGACCCTGTAAAAGCATCTAAGCTGAAGGCATAGAGAGGCCTACATAGCTTGGGTAATGATTGGGGCCTCCTGAGTACATCCTTTAATGTCACCACTGGTGACTACTTAGCCCTGCAAGGGGTTCACCCTGGTGACTACTTAGATGCAGAACTTCTGCTAAAGCCAAAACACTTACCTTTGAAATTGAATAGAAATCTCAACACACAGTGCAAGAACTAGAAATGCTCTTGGCTTTTCCTTCTGCTAGAAAATGCATGCAGCATGAGGTGAAATGAGTAAATGCTTCAATGCACATGTTAGATGAAGTGATTTAGCCTGGCATTGATCAGGATCAACAAGGAGAGGAGGAGAGACAAAAGTCCCACATCCAGAGAAAATATTTTGGCCTCAAAAAGAAAATTGGTCCACTGCAAATGGCAACATGAAACTCTGTCTTGAGAACAGGAAAAGCCATCTGAGGAAGTGGACCAGCTGAGTAAGGGACAGGATAATTAGGGTACTGCTCATATATGAGCTTGGAATGATGGAATTCCACATGATGGAATTTGATGTTAACAAAGATGGAGGGCCCTGCAGAAGGGGTTCCCATCATTTGAGAAGAGACACCACCAACCTGGTATCTTGGGTGAGAGTCCAAGAGAGCAGCAGAACACGGGGGTTTGTCCTGTGCCTGGAAAATGCAGTGTCAAGTTTGCACATTGGAAGAAGTCCAAAATGGATTTCACCCATTGAAAACTGCCAGCTGTGTGGCAGATTCCTTGACATTGGACAGCAGCACTGGGTGATCAGCTCCCAAAACAGGGTCTGCCAAGACCACATCGAGGCATTCAAGAAGAAGAATACAAGCCCATCAGTTTGCCAAAGCTCCTGAATCCTTATTCTTGTTTGCCCCTGGCTGGACTTTGTTGCCGTTTCCTGGCTCTGGAACATGGTACCCATCCAAAGCCCCCAGCACAATGCATGCTGGGTCAATTGCAAATTGCAGAGCAGAGGGGCAGCTCATTTCTCAAAGGTCCAACATCCTTGCAGTGATCAACTATGTACTTCCTCAATCCATCTCCACCCATGTTTTCACACATTGCCTTGAGCTGTCACCGCATCCTCACTTCAGGCACTAGGGGTTTAGGGTAAGGATTGATGGCAGTACCCTCAGGAGCGGGATTGCTGTTCTCATTTTTTTGTGTCATTCTGGCTATCGTGCTTGTTATCTTGCTGACTAACCTGCTTGTTAGCAATAACTGATACATGAGCAGCAGCAGCAAGAGCAAGAGCACCTTCAGAAGATGCGGTCACAGTTGTGATTCCTTCAAGTTTGGAGGCAGCAGCAGCAGCATCTACCTCCATGGCTTGAGAGGGAAGAGCAGGGTCATTGGGAGCAACTGGAGCACTATTTACAGGCTCATCAGTTGTAGTGGTGGTGACTCCTACAACACTCTTAGGAACAGCTGCTGCCACATGAGGAGACTTCTCAGCAGCAGCTTGGCCAGTTCCTGCATGGCGAGTTCTTCTCTCTTCCAGCCACTTGCGCTTCTCTTCAAGCAAAGAAGAAATGGCAGAGTCTTTCTGTTGTTGTACCCTAGAAAGCATAGCTTGCTCTCTAGCGGACACAGCTTCTTCCCTCTTGTCAAGGACTTGTCGCAGTTGCTGGCTCTTGCTCTCCAAGGCCTTTTCCTTGGCAATCAGATGTTGGAATCGCTTCTGCAAACTGCTCTCAAGCTCCGCAAAGTAATCCATGATTTCTTTCCACTCAAGGCTACAGTTCTCTATCGCTACTCTCTGGATCTCCAGATTGGCAATTACCTTGTGCAGGCGGTCCTTTCTCTCGGAGCCAGCCTTGAAGGCCAGAGATATCGGATCCTCGTCCTCCAGCATCATTCCGACCACCTTTACCCTAAGCAGATCCCTCTCTTCTCTGTTTCTATGTCTGTCTTTCTGTCTCTCTATGTCTTGTATCCCTCTGTGTCTGTGTGTGTCTCTCTCTGTGTTTCTCTCTCTCTCTCTCTCACACACACACAAATACCTTACCACCTTCACCTATACAATTCCATACAAATTATCCAATAATTCCATGCAAAGGAAGAATGAGGTCAGGAGTCCTATGGAGTGAAGACGAAGAACAGAAAGAGGAGGATTGTCGAGCTTGTTATCGCCCGCCGTTCCTCCCTTCCACGCACCAAAAGTCGAAGAAAAAACGCCACACAGCACCAAAAGTTGCCATAAAAAAACCGATCTGCAGACCAGGAGAGCACCTGAAAAGGAAAGAAATACAAGGACGGCAAGGAAGCCAGCCAAGCGCTGCGAGAAAAACAGAAAAGAATACCCGCAACAGGCAACAAGGACGAAACAGCAGTTGGAAGGTCTTCAGCGGATCGTCTTTCTTCCTCGGAGAAGAAGAGCTTCTCCCTCGACGCCTCCCTCCACCGTCCGATTCTCCATGGAGCGGCCAGGATCCAATTTCAGCTTTTTTCCCCGGCCTGCACTCCTTCATGATTGGCAACCGCCATCATCCACAGGTCCGTCCATCCATCTGTCTTAAAATGCTCACAAGGTCTTTTACATCCATCTGTGTTAAAATGCTCACAAATGTTTTTTACATCCATCTGTGTGAAATTGCTTCTAGAACCTCGTGGCCCAGAGAAAAAAATCTGGATTTATTAAACTTACTCTAATAGTTTTTTTTTTTAAAATTATTTAAAATTTTAAATTTTAAATTTCAGTTTTAAGCTTCACTTTGAAATTTTAATTCAAGAGGTAGGAATAATGGTAAATGAGATGGAGGTTTATAATTAATTTATAATAATATTCTTTATAAATATAAATTCTATGATCCTGTACACTCTAATAGTTTTTAAAATTTTAATTTTAACGTTCACTTTGAAGTGAAAGGGAAGATTTCAAGGGGTACGTGAGAAAGAGACAAAGATAATGGTAAAAGGTGGAGATGTTGAAAAGGTTTTTGAAAAGTAATTGTAGAGGTTTTGAGAGGAGTGAGGTGGCTAGGCTTGGAAGAGGTAATTATTATGTGAAGTTATATACAAATTGAACTTTGTTTAAGAAGAAGACAACTTAAGATTCTAAAAGTTGTAGTCATCACTTGGATGGTTTTAAATTGGATTGGTTTAGCCCATTCCAAAGTAAAGTGGTGTTATTTTTTGGATATATATATATATATATATATATAATTTTATTTTTCTCAACATCATATTCATGAACAAACTTTCAATATTTCCTTCATCAATTTTCATCCCATTTTCAAAAAAAAAAACTAAATCTTAATGCAATTGTTGAATTGTTTTGAGTTAATTGGAATTAAATTCAATTAAATTCAAATTATTCCACTCAATTCAATTCAAGTTGCATGCAATGTCGTTCAATATTTTCATTTGAATGCAACTTAATTTTTAGAAATTCATTTTTCTCATCAATTGATTAGTTGACCATTAGTGGTAGTGTGCAACAATGTGACGCCCAAGTTTTATAGCATATACATATATACATAAATGATGACAAAAATTAGGTGACTATGTGGCAGATTGCTTAAAACCATAGTCCAAAAAACAAAACAAATGTTTCAACCTATAGGGTTTTTTTTGTTTTTCTCAAATTTGTGAGGTAAGTGGATTTGGCTAGAGGCAACAGAGTGAAAATTAATCATTTTTGGAACCCTTGTATTTTTTAGAAGCTATGGTCTGAATCTAGTTGATATCTAATGATATCAATTTATATTTCCTTGAAATATGGCAACTATTAAAAAAATTGCCTTCATTAGACCTAACACATTGAGGAGTTCTTCATTTAAAACAATAATTTTCTTTTTAAAAAAATTCTACAATTTTGCACAGCAAAGAAGCTTTTCATTAAAATCAATTCTCCAAAAAGATGCAAATACATAAATCCAAACACATACAATTCCATATTAACAAACCCATTAAAGTTAAACACAAAAGTTGAAAGTATCTTAGGGATGTATGATTGCCCTAGATTACCAAATCCCTACCTACTGAAGGTGTGTTCACACTTGGTGTTAGGGACTCTAGTGTTGAATCCCCTAACACCATGCTAGTCATTTAGGACTTAAACATATTTACCATGAAGATTTTACCTTAAGCTAACATTCATTTAACATTAAGCTATCACCCTTTTAACATTGGGTGCCACCTAAAATGCCATGTAGATTTTCATTTAACACTAACTTAACATCAAGTGTGAATGCACCATGATCAGTTATCTACGGTATCCAATGTTGGTAGGTTTTTAATTTTATACAAGTGTTAAAGGTCAGGTTCTAGGGGCTTTGGACTATAGGTTCCACATTTTTTGTTGGAATCATCAATAGAACCAAATTGGGTAATTGGCCTTGAAAAAACTTTGAACTTGACCTAAGGGTGTTATCCCTTCTTTAACAAATTCAAGTTCTTTCTTGTTGTAGGAGATCTATCAAAATACACATAATAATCAAAGGATAGTTGTTATGTATAAAAGAAGGGCTTGTACTTGGGTTTTTTTCTTACATAAAACAAAGTTAAGATTTTTTCACTTTTTGTTTTTGAGGGGCAAAGGGGGCTTTTGTGTCCTAGTGTTTTGGGGGTAGCCTTTTGTATGGCTCCCTCTTTGCGTCTTCCATCAATTCAAGATGCCCTTTGCCCCCACTAGTTTGGCCTTTACATTTCAAGCAGCCTTTCGAGGCATGTTAAGAGTGGTCACCTTCATACCATCCTTGTCTCCTAGGTTAGCTAGGTTGCTTTGTTTTTGCAAGTGTCATCTCCTCTTGTGTTACACTTTGGTTTTATCCCCCTTGCTTCTTAGGGTTGGCTTCATGTTCAATCTAATTTAATTTTGGGGTTGTTTGAGGCTTGTTTCACGTGCCCTCGTCTATTTCATAGGATCCTTCAAACCATCCATGATGAGGTCAAACATGTTTTTTGTTTACCCCTTGATTAAATTGCTCAAGATCGAATGGATGAATTAGTATGGTTCCTTTTCCTCATGTTGCCTCATTGATGTTTGCACTATACTCGAGGAGGTTGCTTAGGTTAACAAAAGATTTTTATTTGCCTTAGGAGGTTTATGGTGAGCAACTAATCTTCTTTTCAGGAGGAGTCCTTTCATGCCTCTTGTGCTTCTCATTCCCACCACTTATTGGACGATTCTTTAACCATTCATCTTCATTGATGTTTAATTTTGGGTAAAATCAGAAAGTATAGTCAAGTTGCTAAAACTCTTCAACCCATGTCACTAGCTATTCCCATGGAAGACACAATTGCAATTATGTGTCAACTACACCCCTTTCCCTTAGACCATGTCCCTCCATTTATTTTTTATTATGAACTTGAACACATCTTTGTTGTAGATTAGATTTTGTTTACACAAGCTTTAACCATTGCTCCCCATTTGTTTTCAGGTGGGCTATTTAGGATGGTTTATGAACATTTCTTGGGATGCTTCATACTAGAGGACCCATCCTCAGAGTTTTCAAAATTATTCCAAGTTGTTATTATTGCCCATGGTGATATCCCTAGGTTGGTGGCCCTGGTGTTAGGGGTTACTAAATTGTTGGCAATAGCGAAAGACACGGGAAGTTTTCGCCCTATTGCCATAGGCGAGATGTTTTTTCAGCTTATTAGTCACTCCATTGTCTTACAGCTTTGGGGGTTATTTCAAGAACACCTATCCCCTCATCAGTTTGGAGTTTTGACCCCTAGAGGTTGTGAAACCATCCCTTTTGGGACTTAAACTTTCCTTGACATACACTTCAGTTGGGTCATGATGTAAATCAACGTAAAAAATATTTTTAATATCGCTTTTTGAGTTGTTATGTTTAAAAGATTATGAAATGTTGGAAGACTTTTGGTGAACATTGTCCCTTTTACGAAGTTGTTTTATGGTGTTCATTCTTCTTCTTTCTATTAGCATGGGTAGCATGAGGAAGGGATCATTGTTATTGAATCATCTTCAGGCACGAGGTAGGGTGACCCTCCAAGTGGTCCTTTATTTGCCCTGACCCATTATCAAACATTCCTAAAGACCATTGTGCGAACCCCCAATTGTGTATTTCCATCCTTAGCAGATGATACCCACATCGTGTGCCTTATGAATGAGGTTGTTCTTGCCTTTGACCACCTTTTAACCCAATTAACCCTAATTGGGCTTAAGGTCAAAGTGTTAAAGTCTAAGCTTTGGAATCCATCAAGGAATTCTTTAAGCATAAAAGTTATTTAAGGTTGCACTTTGGTCACAAATGGCTTATGCATTTTGGGTGCATCAATGGGTTCTCAAGACTTTGTCATGCATTTTTTGGATGAGGTTTTAGTTCAGGATGTGCCATGTATTAATGATCTTCTTCTTTTGGGAAACTCCCAGGTCGCATATATTTGTGATAGTGAATGTTTCGTAAGCCACATTGCCTTCAATGAATATTGTCCCATTTCCGTATCCAACAAAGTATTTGCATTTGGTGTCTTCGCAATTACTTAGACTTCCTGCAATCTCTGGGTCATCAATAAAAACCTGGTGAAGAAAACATCAAAGAGTTATTATCAACTTAATTTGCAGGCTTTTCAGGCTTCCATCATTTGGGACGTGTCAAAGCGAAAAAGAATTCTTTGGGTTAATTTTTAGTGGAGGTAGGCCTAAGGGCTCAAAACGCAATTTGAAATTTCAAAAGTGCCACGTGATCACAAGCACTTTCACAATAAATTTCTTTTTCTTGGTGCCTTCCTTTCACAGCCCTGTGGCCACAAGCACCTTCAAATTTTTTTATTTTGCTACCTTTCACAGCCCTTGAATTAATGTGACAGTCATTAATTACATTGACAATAAAAGGAATTCAATAACTATTCATTTTCTTTTATGTTGTCATAAGTATAAGTATAGTAGGTGGTCGGGGTGGGCTTGTTTTTTTCTTGCTATCATAATTACAATAATGGAAGGTTTGGGTTTGTTTTTTTCTTGTTGCCATAAGTACAGTAGGTGGTGAGATTTATTTGCCTTTTGATCACAAGCACTTTCATAATAAATTTTTTTGTCTTGCTACCTTCCTTTCACAACCCTTGAATTATTGTGACAGCCATTAATTACATTGATAATAAAAAGAATTCAATAGTAATTTGTTTTTTTTGTGTTGTCATAAGTATAAGTATAGTAGGTGGTTGGGGTGGGCTCGTTTTTCTCTTGTTATCATAATTACAATAATGGAAGGTTTTTTTATCTTGCTGCCATAAATACAGTAGGTGGTGGGATTTATTTGCGTCTTGATCACAAACACCTTCACAATAATTTTTTTGTCTTGCTACTTTCTTTTCACAACCCTTGAATTATTGTGACAATCATCAATTACATTGACAATAAAAGGAATTCAATAACTATTCTTTTTTTTTGTGTTGTCATAAGTTCAGTAGGTGGTCGGGATGGGCTCATTTTCTTCTTGCTATCATAATTACAATAATGGAAGGTTTGGGATTTTTTTTTCTTGCTGCCATAAGTATAGAACGTGGTGGGATTTATTTGCGTTTTGTCTCACGGTTCAATGATGGAGAGGAGCAACAGGTTTTTGACAAAGGATGAAATTTCAACATTTTTGAGCTTGCTTGCTTTACAAGCAGCCCGTCCAAAGGCTTTCAAGAGCACTGTAATAAATTCCTTTGAAATTGTTGTTAATCTTTCAATGTGAAGGGTAAGTTTTAAAAAAGTTTTTCAAAAAGTGAATGGCACATGGGCTATTCATGTTTAATGCCTGCTAGGATTTTGTGCATGTTGTTTGGGATTTCCCCAACATAAAGGTGTGACTTTCTTTGCCCAGTGCTTGACCAGTTCTTTTGGACATTGAAAAAATTGAAATCCAAAAACAAACAAGGAATTCCTCATGTTTTGATGTGGCTCAAAGTGATAATTAAAAAAACCATCAAACACCAAAACAATCCTTATAGTGTAATACCAACCCATGACCACCAAACCTTAAATGTTTCATTTAATTTCACAAGGCTACACAAACACAAAAACTTGGGAAACTTGTTTGTAGTGTTGTTACAGGTAGCATGCTCAAGCCTCCTTTCCATTCAATGTGCAAATTGAGCGTATTTTTCTAGGTTCAAATCCTAAGTTGAGTTATATCTTTAAAAAATCTAAGATGTCATTTCTTACAAAATTCCCAATTGACTAGCCGAATGACAAATTTAATAACTTTCCTTGTGTCATTATGACCTTGGTTTCATGAACCATTGGAACAAAACAAACAAACAACCTTTCTTCATTTATATAGATATTTAAAAAATTCATTTGAACTTTTATTTGCTCATGATTGTTCTAAGTTTAATTTTTTAAAGAATTAATATGAGATGTACCCACATCTAATTAATAAAATCAATAATAGGCAATCCAAATTTCAATGAGTGTTAATTGGATTTTGGTGTTTCAATTTCCAAA
>Ga0116229_10011129_pt1 | contig 13350 bp, 11 predicted proteins | sample S1TSphgellanicum_3_FD_87313 | JGI IMG/M metagenome (GOLD analysis project Ga0116229, IMG submission 87313) | Host-associated microbial communities from peat moss isolated from Minnesota, USA - S1T2_Fc - Sphagnum magellanicum MG | ecosystem: Host-associated > Plants > Peat moss > Unclassified...
CCCGGGCAGCGGCACCAATCCGGAGCAGCTCTTCGCCGCCGGTTGGTCCGCCTGTTTTGCCGGCGCGATTGGGCATGTGGCCCGCAGTATGAAAGTCACTCTTCCGGCTGAGACGGCCATCGATGCGGAAGACGGCGAATTTGGGCCGAGCTCTTCGTTGCTCACTCCTCGCATAGCTCAAGCTATGCTCGTCATTCGCGCCTCGATTCGGCCCAAATTCGACTCGTCACGTGACCCACGCCGACTTCTCGGACAGCTTCTAATAACGTAGAACGTAGAGCAGGCGGAATCTACCACTTTTCATTTTTTTCCGTTCTAAGTTCGGCGTTCTTCGCTCTAAGTTCTAGTCATGTTCAAGTGGCTTTACGGACCGATCCTTTTTCAAAAGGTGGACAAGCTGGGCACTTACGCCGCGGCGTTGGCCTATTGCTTCGTGCTGTCATTGGTGCCTTTCCTCGCGGTGACCTTTGCGGTGGGATTGGAGATTACGGCGCGCCTGGCCCTGAAGACAGATTACGCAGACGAATATGCGAGGGTCTTGAGGGAGATCCTCCCGATGGAAAATCCGGACGACACGGCGCGTATTTTCGCGGCGGTTCAGCACTCCACTCAAAGCGGTCTGGTGACGATCGGCTTTATTCTGGCGATTTACACCTCGTTTAATTTGATGAACCAGATCATCCGCACGTTGATTTTCATTTTCGATGATCCTCGCCGTCCGCAGACGTGGAGCTGGGTGGTGGTGGTGAAGACCATCGCGCTGCTTCTTATCTGGATGTGCCTCTTGCTGTTGATTTCCATTTCCGCCGTGGAGGCGTCGTTTTTGCGGCATCTCTTGAATCATTTTCTCTGGCCCAGTTGGAGCGAGGAGCTTGTGACCAAACTCCAGATTCTGGTGGTGATCTCCGCACTTTTTGGGACCTTCTACCTGACCTACCATTTGGTGCCGGTCCGACCGCATAAAAATCGTTATGTGCTTGAGGGGAGCCTGCTGGCGGCGACGGGATGGATCGCCTGCAGTTTGATTTTCGCATCGGTGATACCAAAACTCCTCCAAACGAGCGCGGCCTACATTGCCCTCGGATCGGTCGTGGCGATTCTGCTTTGGGCGCAGGCCTGCGCGTGGTCGGTCATTCTCGGCGCTTGCTGGATCGTGCGGTTTTCTCCGCGCACGAAATGATCAAGAGCGTCAGACGCCGACCCTGGCCAGGTAAATCAAAACTTCCTCCGCAGCTTTGCGGCCGTCGAGCCAGACGCTTTCCACCGTCGCTTCGGTGCGGGAATCGCCGCAAATAAATCCGCCGACGGGCAGCTCGATACGCCGCTTCTCGGCCGGAATCGGACGCGCGTACTTCCAATAATGGCCATAGGCGGCGGTGATATAGCCGCTGGGGATGCTCCAGATTTCCTCATGTCGGCGCACCAGATCGGGCAGGTAGGTTTCGGAGGGCGCGTCGGCGTAGTTGCGGCTATATTGCGGCGAGGCCTCGACCACGAACACGGTTTTGTTTCCCACCGTGCGGCCGACCTTGTTGTTTTCGCAAAAACTGGCCTGGACGATTTCCCCCTTCGGGTGGACGCGGCCGTAGCATTCGCGCGACTTGCCCAGATCCTTCCCCGCATATTCCAGCAGCGCAACCAGGCACGGTTCGTACTCGGCCACGGTTTGCTCCAGCCCGAAGAGTTGGGCCGTTTGCGGGCCCGGCAGGGAACTGACCACGGCGCGGTAATTCTCGTTCTGGTAGCGAACGCCGGTGGGTTTGAAGGTGAGGGGGACTACCTCGGTATTCAGGCGGACATCGAGCCCAAGCGAGAGAATGTGGGCAAAATAATTGTTTCCCTGCAACACGTAAAAGCGGGGCCCGAGGTTGTTCGGGACGACTTGATTGTGCTCGTCAAGAATGGGCGAGACGATGGGACGAAATTGACGCAGGCGGGTGAGGAGTTCCTTTTTAAATTCGCCCGATTGCGCGGTGAAATATTGTACGCCCAAGTCGACGAGATGTCCCTGCCAGAGTTGGGTTGCGCATCTTCCCCCCACGACAGAGGACCGCTCGAAGATATGCACGGTGACGCCCGCTGCCACCAGGGCCTGGGCGCAACTGAGCCCGGGAAAGGCCGGCTCCGATAATCGCGACAGATCCAAGTTTCTTCACAGAGGCAATGTAAACATCTGCATCCAAGGAGCAATCATCTTAACAACGGCTTGCCGGATTTCCCGTTGATTTTTGCAGTCGAGGCTCTAATCTCATCCACTTATGGCTCGAATATCTTTTCGTACCTTGGCGCTGTGCTCGCATGCGTTGATGATGCCCGTTCTGCTGGCCTTATCCGCGGGCGGCGTGGCTCGTGCCAGCGGGACCGATCAAGCCGCCATCAGCGGGCAGGATGTCAACGGGCATGCCGTGGAAGTGAACGGAAAAGGGCACTACACCCTGGTGATGTATACGAACCCGGACTTGGAGGACGACTCGCGGAAAATGTCGCTGGCGCTCGACCCCTATCGCTCGCGCACGGACTTTACTTTCATTCGCGTAGTCGATTTGCGGGGCGACGTGCCGCCGGAAATGCGCAGCATCGTGCGGGTGAATATTCGCAAGGAAGAGGCCAAGGAAAGCGCACGATTGAAGAAGGCTGGTGTCGAGGCCGGCAATCAAGCCCCGATCATCCCCGACTTTAGCGGCTCAACGCTCAACGCGCTGGGTTGGGACAGCGTCTACGACCAGGTGCACCTGGTGATTTACGACACCCACGGACATGAGATCAAGCGTCTGGAAAGCGTGACCGATACCAAGCAGATGACCAGGGTCGTCGATGGCATTTTGTAGGTGCTATCATCGATGTGGCGTTGTTTGAAAATTCACGATGCGCTTTTTCCTCGTTCCCAAGTTGTACCTGGGAACGAGGTATTCTGCGTAGCGGTGGCGGCGATCTTGCTCCTTCTGCCAAATCTCCAGGCCGACTCGACTCCGGCATCTCCAGCGGAACCGTGGCAACGCGCGATCGGGGCTTGGCCCTGGCAATTCCCGCGTGATCACGGCGCGCATCCGAATTTCAAAACGGAGTGGTGGTACTTTACGGGTAATCTGGAAGATGGGACGAAGCGCAAATTTGGATATCAGCTCACGCTCTTTCGGCAGGGCATCCAATTCACCCCGGCGCAATCTTCCAGCCGCTGGGCCGTACGGGACATTTACTTCGGCCATTTTACCATCAGCGATCTCGCGGCGGAAAAATTTCACGTCGCGGAACGGGTGAGCCGAGGTTCGCTCGGTGAAGCGAAGGCCTCGCCGGATCGGATGGATGTTGCCCTTGGTCCATGGACGATCCGGCAGGAAGGCGCGAACGAACAGTATCATCTGATCGCGGCCGAGCCGGACCTGGCGATTGATTTCGAGGAACATCCGCTGAAGCCACTGATTCTCGAGGGTGTGGGCGGCCTGAGCCGGAAGGCGGACGGCGTGGGCGAGGCTTCGTATTACTATTCCTATCCGCGACTCGCGACGACGGGAGAGCTGCGCGTCGGCGACAAGACCTACGCCGTCTCCGGCCTGAGCTGGTTCGATCACGAATTCAGCACGAGCTCGCTCGGCAAGAACCAGGCGGGATGGGATTGGTTTTGCATCCAGTTGGAAAATCACGAGGAAATCATGCTCTACGCGATGCGAGATCAATCAGGCGCGCTCGACCCGGTCTCGGAGGGGACTTGGGTCAACGCGGATGGCACATCGGAGCGGCTCTTGCCGGGGAGTTTTTCCATCGCGAAACAAGGAACCTGGCAAAGCCCGCAAAGCGGCGCCATTTATCCAGCGGGCTGGCACATTCTGGTCCCGGGACATAATGCCGACCTGACCGTCACCCCCGCCATGGCCGACCAGGAACTGGACCTGACGAAAATGGGCGCGCTCGATTACTGGGAAGGCGCGTGCTCCACCTCGGGCAGCGTGTCAGGTGAAGCGGTGAATGGAGTCGGCTACACCGAATTGACTGGTTACGCCGGAGCATTGCAGGAGGGAATAAAATGAAAAAGCAAAAGCCGATTTTTGAAGTGGAGAAACTGCGCATGGAGCGCGAGGCCGTCATTCTGCACGAGGTGAATTGGCGCGTGGAGCGCGGACAGCACTGGGTCATCCTCGGCGCGAACGGCTCTGGAAAGACCTCGCTTCTCAGCGCGCTGACCGGCTATTTGATGCCGTCGAGCGGCGAAATTCGGATCGGGGCGGCGCGATTTGGCGCGGTCGATTGGCGCGAGGTGAGGAGATCCGTCGGGCTCGTCAGCTCCAGCCTCGGACACCAAATCGAACCCGAGCAAACCGCGCGCGACGTGATCCTTTCCGGGCGCGAGGCGCAGATCAATTTCTGGGGGCGCGTGCCCGTCGTGGAGGAAAAACAGGCCGCGCGGGTCTTGCGTCAGGTGCGTGCGAGTCATCTTGCCAATCGGCCGTGGCGTTATCTTTCCCAGGGCGAACGCCAGCGTGTGCTGATCGGACGCGCGTTAATGGCGCGTTTGCGCATGCTCTTTCTCGACGAACCTGCGGCAGGACTCGACCCCGTGGCGCGGGAGGATTTCCTCAAGTTCCTCACCGTGCTCGCCAAAAGCCGTCATGCGCCCACGCTGGTTTTGGTGACGCACCACATCGAGGAAATCGTGCCCCTCTTCACCCACGTCCTGTTGCTACGCGGCGGAAAAACGCTTGTCGCCGGCGCCAAGCGGAAGGTGCTCTCCTCGCATAGTCTCTCCGCCACCTTTGGCGCGCCCGTCGCCGTGCGCCGCACCGGAGCTCGCTATCGGCTCGAAGTGGGGCGCCACGCGGGATCGTTTGCCCGGACCCGCTGACGAGCGCCGCGCAACTCGGTTGGGTTACCGGCGAGCTTTTACTGTCCTCAATCGAAAACCGCCCTCCGCAGGAGCGCACGATCCGAATTGCATTTGTCGAGCCACTCAGACAACATTCCCGTCTCGGTCGACGCGGGCGTAGTTCAATGGTAGAACGGTAGCCTTCCAAGCTACACACGAGGGTTCGATTCCCTCCGCCCGCTCATTTCTTTTGTTGGGAATCAACGACTTGCAATAGTCGGGATCGAAAATCTGAAAAATCTGAAAGATTTTTCCGGATTTTTGCTTTTATGGCGGCGGCTTTTTTCGACATTTCGCAGCCTTTTTCCTCTGCGCTAACGTGCGGGAATTTGGCTCTCCCCTGAAAAAATCGTCCTGAAGCGGCAAAATTAACTTACGCCGCCTCAACGCTTTTGAATCTCGCAGTGACCAGATCACGACGAGAATGGTCCAAAGACTGGATGCGCTCCCGTACAATTTCGGGGTTGATCAACCCACACGTGATGGCGGTTTTCACAAACGCCAAATCCTTTTCCCGGCCGGCGGCCAGCTTGCTAGTTTGTCGGGTGGCACTTGGCTCATACTGTTCCGCAGATGGCGACATCGAGACCGAGTTCGGCCATCGCGGCGGCTTTGGTGTAGAGCCCATTTTTGGCGGCGGTCTTGTCGGGCGCGTAGACAACCTGGATGTGGTTGCTCTTATGACGCGCCATCATCTGGTCGCGGGAAATGCCCTGCAGCACCGCGTGCATGATCGGCCATTGCGGCGTGGTGAGTTGCCAGCGCTCGTTGGTTTCCGCTTCGGGAAGCTTGACGACTTCGGCCAAGCCGGTGTCGAACTTGAGTTTGCCCTTGTCGACATAAACGCGGCTCCAAACGGTCCAGCCCGGTTTGCTGATGCCCTTGACGGTTCCGCCGCCGAGGCGGAAGTACATTGCGGGCTGTCGTTCGCTGGAAGTGCCCTTGTAACCGCCGATGAAATGCGCGGGCGGCGCCGCGCCGGAAATGAGGAACACCCAGACGTAAGCATCAAGATTCTTGTCCTTGAAGTGACGGCCCCAGCGCAAATCATGGAGCGTATTTTCCGGCGGATAGCCGAGTTGGCGCCAAAGCTTGTAGGTGATCACGCCGTCGAGTCCTGCGCATTCATCGACTTCATTGAAATGCGGCAGCGCTTCGCCCTTGAAGAGTTCCTTGCCCGTTGTTTCATCGAAAACAGGCGGGCGGCTCACATTATTGAGCAGGCCTTCGACGAGATCGGACGCAGGCGTGAGGTCCTTGAGGCCCTGCTGGTACTGGATACCGATGGTCGACGCGCCGAACTCGGCCGCGATGCGCACGGCGGCAATGTACATCTTGCACTGCTGGAGAATCTGCGCCTCAGTCAGCTCGGTGGCCTCGTCCTTGCCGAGGTTGAATTTCATGCCCTTGGCTAACAGCTAGTCGTAAACCGCGCGGGCTTCGTCATCCTTCACGGTCAGCATCTTCGCGTAGAGCGACGATTGGCTGAGCCGCTCCTTGAAAACGCCCGTAGGGTGAAGCAGCGCGTCGGGAATGATGGCGTTAAACATGCCCATGCAGCCTTCATCAAAGACGCCCATGATCAGTTTTTCGTGTTTGAGCTTCTGCGCGAATGCTTTTCCTGCTTTCGCTGCGGAAGCAGGCACCTTCACCTTGGCGAGCGGCTTTACATGCGAGGTGTCGTGCTTGACCTTGCCTGTCTTGAGCCATGAGCGAAGGTTCTTCAGGAAAAATTCGTCAGTAAAATCTTCGCTCCAGAGCGAGCTATAAACGATGCCCTGCTTGGTCATGGAGCCGTTGAGATTGAGCATCCCCACGAGACCGGGCCAGGTGCCGCTCCAATTGGCGACAGTAAGGATCGGTCCCCTATGCGTACTCAGGCCGGCAAGAAGATGATGGCTATATTGCCAGACGGCCTCGGCCACGATGAGCGGGGCGTCGGCTGGAATGTCGCGGAAAACTTCCATGCCATACTTCTGGCTGTCGATGAATCCGTGGCCTTTGGCCTTGTCGAAGCCATGGGCGCGCTTGACCTGGTAGCCTTCTTTGCTGATGGCGGCGATCAGGTCCTTTTCAAGCGCCTCCTGGGCAGACTGACATTTTTGGTTGGCGGAGGCACGAAGATCGCCGCTGGCGACGAGATAGATGGTTTTGTTTTTGGAAGGCATATGGGGTTGGCGTTGAGTTTAGACCGGCAGGCCCCGACGCGCCCGCTGAATCGGCGAGGCATCGGTGACCAGTTGAAGCTTGGATGTCCACAGCGATAGGAATACACCCGTCTCTCGTCGAGTAGCGATGGAATCATCAGGTTGTTGAAGCTATTGCGGATTTTCAAGGCACTGGTCTTAGTGAATTGTATCGTAATTGAGAGAGAGACATTATCGACGCAGTGCGTATTTTGCAGAAGTTGCTAGTTTCTCTAACGTAAGAGCATTATTTCTTAAATCGAGAATCTTTTGCTTATATTCTCGGCGAGTCTCCAGTCGTAGCTACGTTACCAGCAAGTGACAAAGCCGGACGGCAAAGGAATCCCAAGCCACTTTCATGTGAATGGATTTTAAAAATTATAGGATTGAAGTCAATCATTCGTGCCGGCTCATGTCTTGAAAACAAGGCCTTAAATGGCCGCGAACCCGATATGGCTGGCGCTGGATGTGCCCTTGGTCATTAAATATGCGGGCCGAACAGCGCGGAAATTTTGCCGATTCGAATTATACCGGTTAACCAGCTTGCGGAGAGGGTGGAGAAGCGGCATCAGTGATTGCGTTGAGATTGCTCTACGGTTGCCTATGACGCCACGGTACTTATCTGGGCGATGAAAGAGTTGGCACTGAGACCGGAGGGTAGGCTTGAGAGGGGCAGAACAAGCAATTCGCGACTAAGGGAATATCCGCCTCTTGCGGGAAACTTTCGCTCCTAAAACGCCCTTCAGGATAGCCAAAGTTTTGGAGGCCGAATCATCCTAGAGCTGCCCAATCGATTTTGCCCAAAAAAAGCGGATGATTCTCTCGGAAGAGTAAAATTACTATCTTAGAAGCTTCTGCGGACATTTAGCATTGAAGTTATGCACATTCCTTTCAGTCGAAGTTCCCGCAATATAAATTTTCAATATTCTTTTCGCATGAAAGAAAATGCTTATTGGGTGAGGTGGCTATTCGTGGGCATCATAGCATCAGTTCTTACGCCTGCCTTGGCGACAGCAGACCCTTCCCTAAATACGATTACAGCCATCGATTTAAAAAAGCTAACAATCGAAATTCAGGCTCCAACGCATAGCCTGCCTACTTTGTATTTGCTTTCTTCTGAAACGACAGTGGAGATTCATGGCGAAGGTGCTTCCTTAAGTCAGTTGACGACCGGAATGTTGGTTCGCAGCTTTCGTCTTGGATCAAGCGCCGAGCCGCCTCAAGTTCTAGAGGATATCGACATCCCGTAGCGGGCCTGTCAACAGCTTGAACGCGGCCTTCCGCATCTACATCCAGCAGGACAAGTTTCCAGAGCAATTCGGTGCTGACGTGCCAGAACCGGAGGCAAGACTGAGGAGAGACTTCCGATTGCGAGGTTTAACGCTCCTGGCAACCGAGCAGGTCGCATTAGCGCGTCTAATGTAAAAATTAGAAATCTACCTGTTTTAGGCTTAATTTTCTCTAGAAGAATGGTATAAGGCGTACAAGTTTCTTGGTTTCGGTGACCTGAAGGCAGCATCTCCCTGAACGCCAGATAGCCGCCGTTAATCACGCGAGGAACACAGATGAGTGGCCCTAAATCTCTTCCAACGTATCGGAGCATTTCACTTGCTAATACGGCTCTGGAATCACGTTTAAGAGGGACAACGAATAGTTTGGAAGTAGCGTCTCGGAAATTAAAATCCGAGATGGTTCGGCGAAAGGGTTTTCAAAAGTCCCTGGCGAAAAGCGAGCGGCATTACAGCGTGCTTCTGAATCAATCGCGCCAGATGCAGGAACATCTGCGACAACTGACGCATCAGATCCTGACGGCGCAAGAAGAAGAACGACGAGATATAAGCCGCGAGTTGCATGATGAGATCGGTGAGACGCTAACCGGAATCAATGTCCGTCTCGCTAATCTCAAGCGTGAAGCCGCATTAAACACCAAAGGAATCACCGCGAAAATTGCTCGCACCCAGTTACTCGTAAAAAGATCGGTTACAATCGTGCATCGTTTCGCCCAGAAGTTAAGGCCCGCCCTTCTAGACGATCTCGGACTCGTTCCAGCTTTGCATTCGTTCATCGAGGGTATGATGGAGCGCACGCAAATTCCGATTAAGCTGATTTACTTTGAGGACTTGGAGCTTTTAGATTTAAAAAAGCGAACCGTTTTCTATCGGGTGGCCCAAGAAGCCCTAACTAATGTGGCGCGGCATGCTAAAGCCAAAGCGGTTCATGTTATTTTTCTCAAACGTCGACGATCTGTTGTAATGGAGGTCAGAGATAATGGAATGGCGTTTAAGGTTGAAAGTGTCATCTTCGCCAAAAAGAGCAAACACCTTGGGATTCTTGGAATGCGAGAGCGAGTCGAAATGGTTGGAGGGACTTTCAAGATCGAATCGGTGCGCAAACGGGGTACAGTTATATCAGCAGAAATTCCCTTTAAGTTTGCCGGTAAAAACTGAACTCTTTCATGACCACACCGATTACGGTTGTTTTAGCGGAGGACCACATGGTCGTCCGAGAGGGCCTGCGTCTGCTGCTGGAGGGGGAGGGCGATATCCAAGTCGTGGGAGAAGCAAAGACTGGACGAGAAGCCGTTCAACTGGCGAAAGAATTGCGCCCGGACGTGGTGATCATGGACATCGCGATGCCATTGCTCAACGGGGTCCAAGCGACGCGACAAATTCTTCGAGATCATTCGCAAGCCAAGGTGCTGATTTTATCCGCATACGCCGACCCTGTTTATGTCGATCAAGTTATCGGTATGGGGATCGCAGCTTATCTGGTCAAACAAACGTCGGCGGAAGTTCTGGCTAAAGCTGTTCGCAAAGTGCGATCGGGTGAAAAGTTCTTCAGTCCTTCCGTCTCTAAATATCTTGAAACCAGGAATGGAATACGGCCATCGCAGAAGGGGCGTTCCACCAAGTACATCGTCTGTTTAAGCCCGCGCGAAGCGGAACTCCTTCAGCTCGTCGCTGAAGGACACGGTAACAAGCAAATTGCCTCGGAGTTGTCTATAAGCGTGAAGACTGTCCAAAAGCATCGGCAGCATCTCATGGAGAAACTCGATATTCATGAAACCGCAGGGCTGACTCGCTACGCCCTGGCCCATGGCCTCACCTAGCATGGGGGTTCGTTGCCAGTTCCTTCACCCGACAACCAGACAGGATTTATGAAATCCTTCCAATGCTGTAGGCCATCGGATCGATGCACTTTCGGCTTCTTAGCGACATGGGGCATATACCCCATAGCGCGGAATCGCGAATGTTCCTACATTTGGAACAGTGAACTCCAGTGACTCCTTCAATACACGACGCCTGCCCGCTTTGAAGAGCGCCGCAAAATTAGCCACGCCGAGTAATGAGAGCGAGTTTAATATAACGCAAGAATTGTCCGCTTTCGGCCAGGAGACGGGCATCGAACAGGCCGAGTCGAGAACGGACCAGGCCAATACTCGGACAGTGCAAGCGGAAGCCCGAACAGATCAGGCTAACATCAGGACGGAACAAGCAGAGGCCAGGACCGATCAAGCCAATACTCGAACGGAGCAAGCCGAGGCCCGGACAGATCAAGCTAATACCCGGACCGAACAGGCGGAGGCGAGGGATCAAGCCAATACCCGAACGGAACAAGCGGAAGCCCGAACAGATCAAGCTAACACCAGGACGGAACAAGCGGAGGCAAGGACCGATCAAGCCAATATTCGCACGGAGGAAGCTGAGGCCCGGACAGATCAAGCCAACACGCGGACCGAACAGGCGGAGGAGAGAAGTGTTCAGGCCATACTGGCTTCCGAACTCCGTTATCGCCGCCTGTTTGAAACGGCGCAGGACGGCATTCTCATTCTCGACGCCGAAACCGGTCAAGTTGTTGACGCCAACCCCTTCATGAAGGATCTGCTGGGCTATTCCCAGGAAGAATTTCTAGGCAAACACCTGTGGGAGATAGGACCGTTCAAAGGTGAGGCGGCATCCAAAATCGCCTTCGCCGAATTGCAGTTGGCTGACCGTATTCGCTATGAAGGCCTTTCCTTGGAAACGAAAGACGGCCTGCGCGTCGAGGTCGAGTTTATCAGCAATGCTTACCTTATGGATGAGAAACGACTCATCCAATGCAACATTCGCAATATTACAGAACGTAAACGAGCTGAGGCGGAGATTCTCCGACTTAACGAAACGCTCGAGCAAAGAGTGCTGGAACGTACGAAGCAGTGGGAAGAAGCCAACACACAATTGGAAGAGGCCAACAAAGAACTGCAAGCCTTCAGTTATTCCGTTTCCCACGATCTGCGCGCGCCCTTGAGGCATGTGTTGGGTTTTGTGGACCAGCTTAAAAAACAAGATGGGCCATCACTTTCAAAAAGCGGTCATGAATGTCTAATCACCATTGCCCAGGCAGCTTTGCGGATGGGAAATTTGATTGACGATCTTTTGACTTTCTCCCGCGTCGGGCGAGCGGAGTTAAAAAAAACCGAGGTTGATTTGAACCAATTGGTCGTAAACGCCCTGAAGGATTTTCAAGTTGAAACGAAAGAGCGAAAAATAATTTGGCAAATACCACCATTGCCACTCGTGCGGGCTGACAGTTCATTGCTTCGGATGGTGCTGGTCAACCTGATCTCCAATGCTGTGAAGTTTACGGCTTCGCGGGCCGAGGCTAAGATTGAAATTGGCTCGTCAGACGCCACCGAAGAAACGGTGATATTTATTCGCGATAACGGCGCGGGATTTAATCCGAAATACTCCAAGAAGCTTTTTGGTGTTTTTCAACGCCTCCATAGCAACGAAGAATTCGAGGGCACTGGTATTGGCTTGGCAAATGTTCAGCGAATCATCCACCGGCATGGGGGGCGGACCTGGGCGGAGGGCGTGGTGGACTCCGGGGCAACTTTTTACTTTTCACTGCCAAAAACGACTTGAATCATTATATGAATTTAAAACACATCCTGCTTGCTGAAGACGATCCCCGCGACGCGAAGCTTACCCTCGCGGCCTTGGATGAGTTTAACCTGGCCAATGAGGTCTTCGTCGTTCACGACGGCGAAGCGGCGTTGGATTATCTCTATTGCCGTGGAAAATTTGAAAAACGAGAGGGTGGTAATCCCGTCGCCATCCTGCTTGATCTTAAGATGCCAAAGGTCGATGGTCTGGAAGTTTTGGAGACCATCAAGGCCGACAGTCATTTGAAGTCCATACCCATTGTAATGCTCACTTCCTCGCGTGAAACCCCTGACTTGACTAAGTGTTACGGCCTCGGGGTCAACGCTTATGTGGTAAAGCCGGTCGATTTTGGTGAGTTTGCCAAGGCCGTCAAACAGCTTGGCATTTTTTGGGCTGCGGTTAACGAACCTCCTCCCCAGACGGGAAAGGAAGGAAAGTCGAAAAAGAGCGAGTAAGCATTGGCGAAGAAAAGATGAAATCCCCGCTTCACATCCTGCATGTCGAAGATGACGCAAATGATTGCGCACTCGTCCAATCGACTCTGAAAGCCGGGGGTATCACTTGCTTGACCACCCGTGTTGAAACCGAGGAGGGTTTTGTAACGGCGCTGGAACAAGGTGGGATTGATTTGATTCTTTCGGATTATACGATGCCGGCCTTTGACGGGTTGTCCGCATTAAAAATTGCCCACGCCGCTAAACCTAACCTCCCTGTGATTTTCGTGTCCGGGACACTGGGAGAAGAACGGGCCATCGAATCGTTAAAGTCGGGTGCTACGGACTATGTCTTGAAAGAAGGGCTGTCGCGGCTCGTCCCGGCTGTACGCCGTGCTATGCATGAACTTGAAGAACTCGGCGAACGCCAACGACTCGAAGCGCAGCTTATCGAGGGCCAAAAGATGGACGTGATCGGCCAGTTAGCCGGGGGCGTGGCGCACGACTTTAATAATATCCTCGCGGTGATCATGGGATATTGCCATTTGCTCAAATCGGATAACATCTCTGCCAGTGATCAGCTAAAATACACGGACGAGATTCAACTCGCCTCAGAACGCGCCGCCGGCTTGACGCGACAGCTTCTCGCATTCAGCCGAAGGCAAACGGTGCAACCCGTCCTGCTCGACCTCAATGACGTAGTCAAAGGTATGAACCAAATGTTGCGCCGGCTGATTGACGCAAATATTGAGATGACGCTTGTTCTCGGAGAAGGAACCGGACGCATCCATGCTGACTCGGGTTATGTTGGGCAGGTGCTCATGAATCTCGTTGTGAATGCACGGGATGCCATGCCCTACGGTGGGAAACTTGTCATCGAAACTGCCGATGTGACGGTTGAAGAAAACTACGACTATTTACCCTTGGGCTTGTTTCCCGGGGACTAC
>Ga0116229_10011131_pt1 | contig 13348 bp, 2 predicted proteins | sample S1TSphgellanicum_3_FD_87313 | JGI IMG/M metagenome (GOLD analysis project Ga0116229, IMG submission 87313) | Host-associated microbial communities from peat moss isolated from Minnesota, USA - S1T2_Fc - Sphagnum magellanicum MG | ecosystem: Host-associated > Plants > Peat moss > Unclassified...
TGGCAAAAAAGAGGGTGCACTCCTTCATGTGTGCAGGACAAGATAGGGATAAAGGTGTAAACCAGAATCTTGCGAGTGGTCTTGGTGAAAAAGAGGGTGCACTACTTCATGTGTGCCGAGCCAGAGCGGGACAAAGAAGGCGTACACCCTCCTCTTTCCTTACAGGTAATTTTGAAAAAAAAGTTTTAAAAATGAGTAAAAGTAGTCTTCTCATGTGATGGAAGGGCCAAAAAGTAGTCACACACAATAAGTAATCGAGTGATGGGCAGTTTTTGCCTTTTGTGAAGAACCTTCAGTTTTGGTTCTTGTAGAATGAATTGGATCCCCATATTGATTCCCAAAATAATGGAACCCCAGGTCTGGTTCTGGTCTGTTTCTCAAAATGAAATAAAATTGAAGTCTGGGTTCCAATTACGGCTTTGCAAATCAGACCCAGTTATGGTTTTGGATGACTTGGTCTGAAATCAGTGGTTAATTGCCAATTAACTTGGATCTAGACCATTTTTCCCCCAAAAGAAATATTTTTCAAAAATTGTGGTTCTGGTTCTAGAATTGGGTCTTGGTTCCAGTTCAGGATCTAGTATCAGGTCCAATTGAAAACCTGGTTCCAGTTCTAGAACCAGGTCTGGGTTCCCCTTTTCAATCGAGAACTGGGTGCAGTTTTAAACTTTCCAAAAATCAGACCTGGGTCCAATTTGGTTCTGGGTAAGTGGAACCAGGCGGAACAGGTGCTAGCTGGCCAAACTGGGTAATCACCCAAGGCTAAAGTAACCCATCTTTGGCACCTAAATATTGCCAATATCCAATTTTTTTTTTGAGGGTGGTGTATATCACATTGCCAGGTCATTGCATTTTAGCCAGTATAGCCAGCTGATTGTAGAACAAAATTTAGGTGTATAGCCTTAAAGCTATACTTAATTTGTCTACTGGGCTCATTCAATGTTTTTGATTTTAAAAACAATTTATCCCTAATACTTAACAGCTGCTCCACCGTGGTAGCCCCACCACCACCAGCATTTCTTTTCAAAAAGTTGAAAAAGAAAGAAAAAAGAAAAACCCTGTATAGAAAAAAGCAGGGATGGGAGCCCATCCACAAGAAATACAAGGCAAATAAAAGCACCAAAACACAACCCAGTAAGGAATATAACAATGAAGACACCACTAATAGAAAACTCTAAACTAGAAAACACTGCTTGTGAGAGAGAGAAGGGTCCTTCACTCTGAGTAAGGAATACTAATATGTTGAATATGGAAGTTGCAGAACACCACACATGAAAAGGGGCTTAATATGAAAATAACAATAACTTAGATAATTAATAGTTACTAATTAATAATTATGAACTAAATAATAATTAGCTAATACATTGGATAATTATGAAATAATATTTATAAATACTTAATATGAACTAATTATCAATTAATTAAAATTTAGTGTAACTAATTAATCATTAATTAATTAATTAATTACACTAGTTAGGTAGGTAAGTAAGAATATATAGGTAGATAGGTAGTTAATTTGCATAAATATAAATTAAATACAACTTTATAAATACACCAATGGAAACATACCACCATTATACCCCTAATAGAATTTAACAAAAGTACACATACCTTTTTTTTAAATTTTGATACCCCTATGTATACCTTTAGGGGCTATCTTGACACGTTAGTGATGTGACTAAATTTTGTTCTATTTACAACTAATGGGACATATGGGCATAATCATGGATGAAAACAATTCTAAAGTGCAGGATGAAGAAGTCATTAATTGCAAATGTAGTCATGGCATAGTTGCAAGAATAATCAAAGGTGAAAAATAATTACAAAAATGATTATAGCAAGTTGCAAATGAGGATTAGCTACACATAATTGCAAATGCATTAATTGCATTTTGGGGGATTTCTCCTAGTTTATGCATTTTTTTATTGAGATTTCCATTTCTATAGTCCTTATGATGTTAATACCAAAATTCAAATCCTTAATATGAGTCATGGTTTAGCAAATTCATTAATGAGCAACTTCATCTGATTAGTTCAAGTTAAATAAAAAATGAAAGTCAAGATGTTCCACAAGGTGAGATGGTCATTATGATTAGCCATCATTGAAATGTCGTCAATTAAAAAAATTGCATTGTCTAATTTAAACCCCTAACTTTTTTGCTTTAATCTTTGCACTTGTAAACTTAGTTGTTGCAATGTGATGTTGTTTGTGCATCATGTAGTGTGTAAATCTTTCAAGCTTCAACCTTCCAACCTTTGAATTGAGAGGCATACAATTAAACCTACACACACATGCAAAGAAAGGAGCATCGCAAGTTCATAAAAGTCAATTTGAAGGAAGTCTAAAAGTAGATGATGATTAATACAATCACAATTTCAACTTGGGAATGAATATAAAAAATTAGAACAACCTAGGAGGAGCAAATATTTCCATTTCAAACAATGATAATGTTATCTTCTTGAATCTAAAAATTGAATTTTATTCTACATGGAATTAATGCAAGATAGATACCTAGGTTTTAGGGGTATACTATAATAGTTCTTTAATATCATCAACAACTATATGGTGTTTCTAGGTCTTATACCAACTACTACTTGTCGCTTGATATTAGATAAAATGAATTTCCTTACTTACAAGTCACATCCATCCATGTGATGTGGAAGCTAATACAACCATGTAACCATGGCCACAAATATGTTTGGCCAAGATGTCACCACCATTGCAAAAATGATCAATGTTGATCTTCTTATATAGGTGCTTGAGCAGTGGGGTCACAATTGACAACATAGGTATTGGCAATAGAAAAATATGTTTATTATCATATGAAGGTGTGGCAATGCTCATTTTGAGATTTATTATATTCTAATGATGAACTAATGGATATATGAAGGAAAACAAGTACTAACCTTGGGATGCAATGACTTAGTGCTTGGACAAAAACAAGAAACATCTTTCACTTGGTGGAAATAAAAACAATGATTCATGAATTGGGGTTGTGATAACATAACAACAAGAGGTGTAGAACCTTTAGTGGCACCATAAGCAAGCCTCATTGGCAATTAAGAATTCACACCACAATAAATCAAGTTATGTGGACCACAAAGGGCACCATACCCTTGCATCTTCAAAAGGTTCATATCATGATTGGATCCAAAAAAGTCATAGTTTTGACCATTTGTCCCCACCACAGGAAAAACATTCCTTTCAAAATGAAAATGGCAAATTATCCTTGGGCAATGAAGAGTTGGAGATGCTTAGGTATCTTTCTTCACACAACTCTACACTTTTTTTACCGTTTCATATCAAGGTTTTTGCCACACCAAAGAATATGGATTAGGTCACAACCTTTAGAGATGTGCCATCATACATTCATCATTTTGAAAGTCTTCTTTATAGGCTAATAGATCATCAATGGTTAGAGGAAGAGCTCTCAAACCAAGGAAAGAGATGAAGCATCTCGAAAAAATCATGAAGCTTCAAGTGGTAAATGAAATTGACAAAGTGACCATAGATCACAAACATAAATAGTTTCATTCCTTAATGACATATTTGTTAATCTATCTATTCAAGATTATTATTTTTGGTTTTTGCATAGAGATGATGCTTAAATAAAAGAGTATTTAGTCATAAGAAAGTCATTTCTATTGACAATTAACCATTGAAGTGTTCAAAGGTATCATATATGTGACAACAAGGTATAATAAACCTCCAACTAATAAACAAAATTGTAGTTTTTGACCAAAATTTAACAACTAGGTGGCCACTACAAATATGGACAATGGGGAATGATTTTCTTTTATAAGTGTGTTCAATTAGTATTTGGATGCCAATTTTCACTACATGCTTGTAATGAAAAGGCTTGAATTTCCACAAATGTGAGAACTTCCATTATGATTACAATTTAATTGATTACATTTATGTTGTGGTAGTATTCTTCTATCCTATTCATTGGAAACTCTACAATATCTTAGAATACATATTAGTTATTTTTTTCATCTAATTGAAAGAGGTGATGATGGAGTGTAGGTGCAATTGGTAAGGTTTCTTCAATCAACCATGTCCCATATTCTTGGCAAAATTGTACCCATGGAAAGACCACACAAACTTTGCACTAGAAAGTAGAATAATTGACAAGTGATGCACTCCTAAGTTCTTCCCTAGAAGATTTACCATTGAATCCCTAAAAGGTAACAACAAAAAGAAGGTAAAAGGAAGGACTTGGGGCACATTCCTTGACTTTGTGCACTAAGCAAAGAGAGATGTGTGAGCTTTGAGATGGGGAAAGTGTGACACGTTCTCAAGCTCTTCATGGATGAGTCATATGCACAAGCCATACAATTTAGGTGGTTAGTGGAAATGCAACCAATTTTGGGTCACGGACTTGCTAAACATTTGCATGGCCTAGAGTTGGGAGGAGGCCACCACCTTCCTCCTTATAATATATTTTGTTCTTATTTATGCAAGTTGTTTCCAAATGGTATTTTTTTTCAAGACTCCTAAATGGGCGTCTCTAAGTTGGGACTTTTGTTGTATTGAATTTGTCACCTTGTGTTTTTTTTGTTCAAGCTTGTTTTGCATTTGTGACACATTATCTTGTAATTCTTGTCAAAAACTTTCCAACTCCATGATAAACATCCCCATTGGATATTATTTGACCTTTTTTCTTAGGTTTTTGTGGTCAAAAATCAAATTGGCACTTTGATTATTGGCCTTTCTTTTAACCATAACTCTTAGCTTCAAATGGAAAATGTGAGCTCAATTTTGATATCTACATTTTAAAAGCTTTTCCATTGCATGAAAAATTATAAATATGAACCAAGTTTACCCCTTGTATTTTTGTCCCCAAGGTATGGGACATCCCAGAAATCACATGAATGCTTCCTTTTCATTCACCCAATGTTTTAGGCCTTTTTCTTGCTTTAATTTGTTCTTGGTCCATTTCTTGTTTGTCTTGCCCTAGCCTTGGTCATGACCTCAACTCATCACAAACTTCCTTAGGCAAAATTTCAATATGATTATAATGAATTATTAGATTTATGTTATTTATTAAGTTTTTTTAGCCAAAGCGCAAAACAAGATGGACACGACTTTCCATACCATAAGGAATAGCACTTTTTCACAAATAAATAATAGTTAACAATGTTGTGTATTATTGATGAAAAAGAAGTTACAATGTTTTTGTCTTTTAAGGTCGCCAATCGTTGATTGGAGGTTGTTTGGGCTTTTCCCAATTACTTGTGATTGGATTACTTACCAGTAGATAATAACGATCCCAAGATTTGATCACAATGTTGTAAAAATGAATTAATAAAAATTTTACTATTATTTATATTTACCAAATCAAAATTTTTTAAAAATCATCATTTTTGATTCATGGAAATAATTTCACATCATTATTGTCTGTTTTTCACTTTATTATCTTATTGTTGATAAAATGCTTGTTGAAAATATATAAACATAATGAACAATGGTTTTGATTTATTAATTGCATGATTATGACAATGAAAAGAATAATGGTTTGTCATTTTACCATAATTTTCATGACACAAATGCAAAAATTTACCATTCAAGGAGATTTCAAATTTATATTATTTAAAATAATAATTATGTTTATGTTGATATTATGATAGGAAAATATAATTTAAATATTTGTTGAAATAACAAGAAAATCACATTTGATCCAAATTACATTATATAACAATTCCCAATTTTTTACATAATTATTTTTCCCTAGGAAGTTTGTGATGAAGGTTAATGTTATGATAGTTTAAAATAAACATTTGATTGTGATTTATTAAAGTTAATAAGAAAAAATGATCTGGATATTGGCCACATACATTAGTAGAAAAACCCATATTTGTGATTTCAATTTGTGACTAGAATTTAGTTATAAATTTGATTTCCAAAACTAATTTTCTTATTAGTTGCATAAGTATAGTTGTACCGAACATGTAGTCGCAAATATGATCTAAGCATGACATTAACACAATGCGCATGTATAAGGTATACAATCAATCATATATTTTGACCGTATAAATTTTTGTGATTAATTATCATAATGTGCAACTTGCTTACCAACCAATTACACATTGCCACATGACACAATTTATGTGTTCCAAGTAATGAAAATTGAAATAAATTTTTTTAATCTCCATCAATCATATGGATGTTTCAATATTGATACATGTGGCCAAATTAGTTTTTGCCATGTGGCATAATTTATGCGTTTTTATATTTTTAAATATTTTTTTTCATTGTGATTGTTCATTTTAAATGGTCATATATTGTGATGTGTGGCACAATAAAAAATTGCCACATGGCATAATTTGTGCATTTCCAAAATTATTTTTTTAATATTATGATTGTTAATTTAAAATGTTCTTATATTGTGAGACATGTATAATTTGTGCGTTTTTAAATCAATTTAAATGTTTTTACTATGAATGTTCATTTTAAATGGCACAATCAAAAGTTGCCACATGGAAAATACATTGAATTTTTGAAAATTTGAAAATACATACCTATTACCTACCTACCTACCCAAGTCAAAAATAGGACCCTAGGTAGGTAAGCATGTAGGATGGTAGAAAGGTAAATGAATTAAACTGTAACAATGTAGGTGTTTTTTTTTTTAATTTTATGTTTTTGTTTTCAAGGTTAAACTTTTTTGAATTCATCCCAAACTGGCACATGTATTTTAATGTGAGAACATAAGAAAGATAACTATTTTCTATAAATTTTAAAATGAGATTCAACGACGAAACCTATAGGTTAAATATTTTAGTTGCACCTTCATTGCAAACTGGGCTACAATTAGAAAAACATTCTCCCACATACTCTTTGTGTGTGTTTTAAAAAATAAATTATACAATTAAATATGTAATTACTTGATAATTTCATATGTGAACATGTTATTTAAATGAATGATTTGAATTAATTAGTCCAATTCAGATAATTAATTATCAAAGTAATTAACTTGATTTTATATCTGAATTTCAATTATCTGAAATAATTGATTAATAATTAGTTTTAAGAATTCAAAACCTAAAATTTAATTATTTAGATTGATTATTTGAATTCAAATAAAATTTAATAATCTTTCACTTCGATTCCCAAACTTGATTATTTAAATTAACTAATTAAAGTAATTATTTGAATCAATTAATTGAATTAATGAGTCTAATTCATCTAATTTTTTGGTGAACTATTTCAAATAATCAATTATGTAATATTAATAATCTGAATTAGATAAATTAATTCGGATTAATAGTTATTTATGAATACATTAAGTAAATTAAGTAATATATAATATTTAATGGTTAAGAAATTAGTGAAAATAATTTAATATTTAATATTAAATAACAATCTATTTACGCATTGACTCATTAAGTAAATATTAAATATGTGTTAATAACTAATTATTATATATTGTTAATATTAATTAAATTTAATGAACCAATTAAGTAACATTGATTATTTCATAGTTTATATTAACTAATCAAGTAGTTTGATAATACTAATTCATCAATAAATAGGATTTTTTAATATGATGATTATATCATATTAATATTATTTCACCACTATTATTTAATCATATCTTATAAGATATGGTATATTTTTTAAACAAACCATATAAAATCAAAATGAAAATTTTGAATTTCAATATACCCATAATATGAGCAAATATATGCATAGTATACATTAAATGCAAATTAAATATTTTAATACACCATGAATATAAGCTAAATATACTTAAATATGATAAATACACTTAAGATATGCTTAATGTACATTGAATACAAGCTAAATATATTCTTAGTGTAGTCCACAATACCATAATGTACATTAAATGTAAAAGCACACCATAAGAACTAACCAAGTTATAATTAATTTTGCAATGAAATGAACATAGGGCCCTATTTTTGGATGAAAAATTCAAGAAGTTCGACAATATGAAAGGATGTGTAATTTTGTAATTACACCATATATAGTCACAAAAATAGTAACAAATTTAAAAGCATACTGAGTAGTTGTAAACATGATAAAACATAGTTGTAAATGATAGATAACATGTAGTCGCAAATGAAATGGTTACATGATAAAAGGTTTCTCATAGTGATATAATCTCAAAAGGCGATCAAGTCTTTACAAGCACAAATACATGACACCTTTTTCATTTTGTTTAGATGTCTTTGCACCATCAAATGAGCAACCCTAAACCCCCCTAAGCCTTGGAAACAAAGCAAAACCATTCCAATATTTAAAGTAGTTCAACGTCCAACTAACTACCAAACTTGGAACCAATCTTATTCCATTTACACAATATGTAATAAAAGGACCCCCAAAAACATATTTTAAGGGATTGTCATTTTCATCATCAAACTTTGGGTTGTTGCCAAACATGTTGTTGATGATAAAAAACAAAATGTTTTTATTGTAGTTATATCATGACTAATAGTGAAAAGGGGTTTCATAAATGGCTTAACAATGCTCAAACAACAAATCAAATAAACATGTGAAAGCAAAACAAGTATTTGGAGTTCTTTATTTTTATTATAAGTTAATCTTTTTAAAAACTTTGGTTTAGAAAAATATTATTCTCATTTAGCACAATAGTGGAGGGAGGACTTCAAGGTTTTGAAAAAATTTATGGGGAACATTAGCCGCTTTGACACTACAACAAATGCTTATTGGAGTGAACTTTTCCCACAAAAGTTTAAGTCCCATTACAAAATAATGTATATAATTGTCTCCTTTGTGGTCCTTATTCAATATTTTTGTTTTTAGTTTATATGTGTGCTAATGGAGCAAAATGAATCAAGGACTTTGTAAGGTGACTAATAAAAACTTTGTTGAAGTTTTGTTGTAAGGAGCTCAAGTTTTGGTATTGCAACATGAGGTTGTTCAATGGTCATTTTTCTCTTATTAATTAACCATCTTGGATTTAGATTATCAAATGTTAATGTTTAGGCAAACTTCAAAGCAAGTTCTTCATCATTTTTTTGGTGAAAACAACATTTAACAATGGTGGAAGAACATGCATTTGTTGCAAAGGAAAAGGCATTTGTTGTAAAGGCAAAGTTGTGAATGTAGAAATTGATTATGGAGATAGAAATTCATGAAAACTATGAAACACTATGGGACTCTTTCAAGAAACCAAAGGTTGGTTGTCTATCCTCCTTTAATAGGGGCTTCTTTTCTCAACAACATTGACAACATCCCTTGATTCAATTTTGGATGTAGTAAATATAATAATTCCTTGTATAGTCTATAGGTAACACATTGTAGATAGTGATGTTTTATTTTGTTTGTTAAGCATACTAGTGATCCAAAGGATGTTATCCCTTTGCAAATAAAGTTTACACAAATATTGCAAAAGGTAATGGATTTTTAATTATTTTAGTTCATGGTTGCAAAGGTTTTTTTCCATGAAGTGTTCAATACATTTCCACAATGTCATGAAGGATTTCAAATATCTAATGCAAGTTGTAATTGGAGATCATCAATCTTTATCAAACTATTGACTCCATTTTTGTTGCCATGCAATCAAACCACAAAAGCCATGTTGTTGTATTATAGCCATGATACAGTTTCTTGATAAAACAAGGATGGAAGTAAAATGATGTTTTTGAATATCTTCCATAAACCTTTTGATGGCCCTACTTCAATTTTAGGGTGAAACATGGTTGGCCATTGCATTTTTGCATATATTTGCAGTATTAATAGGGGCCCAATACAAATGTGACTTTGCTTTCAAATTGAAGGATTTCATGACTCCCCTAGTCCATGTTAAAAGCATGTGGTAGGGTTATTGACGTATAGTTATGATAAAGTGTGCATTGAATTACCTAGAGCATTCAATTTGCAACTCTCAACCAATTTCCTTATGAAGTTTTTCAAGTTGTTAAATTGTCCATATGCATATTTATTCAATAAATCTAGAACTAACTTTTTATACACGAGTTTTGAGATCACATGATCTAGTGCATGCCAAAAATTAGGCTAATTTGGTGTGAGTGCCACAAATTTTATGAAAATATTAGTCCATTACGGTTCTAAGTTGAAAATATTCATTTCAAGTAATGGATTTGAAGTTTTCAAATTTCAACAACATGATGCTTTCAAGAATAATCGTCTAGGAACAATCATTTTCAAACATTTGATTAAAACTATACATTTTTTATGTACTCCTTTCCATGGACAAAATTTTAAGACTTAACTTTCAATAAATTATCCCAAATGACTATGAGATTGCCAAAACCAAAAAGTTGGTGTTTAATACATATGTGATTGTTTTAGATGGTGGCAAATTTTCATTTTTTGAAAACAACAAATTTTGCTAATATTAATATCATGTGTTGTGTTAAACTATTAATTAAACATTCACAACTATTTGAAAAAAATACAAAAAAGGGTAAAAAAATCTACAATGACAAAATTTTAGGGTTTTTTAGGTCTAATATTGTAGTATACACCTCCCAAAATGTGGTGCATTTAATTCTAAACTTTTTGGTATTTAAGCCTTATGATTAAATTTTTAAAAATTTTAATACTATTTTTGAAAATTAAAAAAATTAATTAAAAAATCATGGGTATATTTATGGTATACATTATAAAAAAAACTCATTTATCATTTTAGATTACATTGGGCATTTGGCTTCATTAGTCATTCAAATAAATGTTTGAAATGGATTTTATGCATTGGCCCATCTCACATTGGTTGTCACCTTCTATTTTTATCAAAATTTCAATTTACCACATACTTATGGTCAACACCCTACAAAACCCCCATTTGTGAGATGAAAATATGAAATGCTTCACATGGTTCACAATCATGATTCAAAATATGTGGAATCACATTTGAAATAAATGTAGTATTTTTTTGTAAAAGGTTTAAAATCATTTCAATTGGTTTTGGAATATAATTTCATTTTTTAGTATGCAAATACATTCATATCTATCATGAAATACATTTTAAAAAATTTATTATTATTATTTCGTGGGTTATGTTCTATTATAATATGCAAAAAAAATAAATTAAAATATTTTAATGTTGACATGTTTTAAGTTCAAAAACATTCATTTTGGTAACATGTGACTACATAAAAGAAGTCACTAGAGCTTGCTTTTACCCCTTTGGTACAATGTGATCATATTAAATTAAAAAACCTTTCTAGAATTTGAAGGTTAGTTTCATGTATATTGTGATTTTATGATTCAAATACCATGGGGTTTTTATATCATCTTGGTGTTCAATATTTTGTTGGGGACATATGGAAAATTACCATTTGGGACAATACTTTGCCTCCCCCTCCATGCTTTAACCCTTTATAAAATTGATTGAAAAACTTGCAATGGATAACATTATGGCATGAAAAGTCCCTGGTGGAACTGAGAACAATACAAAAAAATTGTAAAAAAATTGAAACAACACACAAGGATGATCAAATAATGCATATGATGGTTAATCATGTTAATGATTAATTATGAGTGTATGTAAGGCATTTGAAAATGAAAAAAAGAAAACCACCAAAATATGAACTAAAATTGTTGGTGGATGATAACATGGATGTTTCGTTAATGTTGAAAGGTAGACATTCCTTATGTTCAAGCAATTCCAATGAATCACCTTTGTACACGCTAAAGCAGTATGATTCATAATCACACCTTGTTCCAAGCCATGGTGCCAATTTTTGGCATGTACTCATTGGAATGGTATTTTAAATTCTTATTCTTATTTTAAATAATATGTAAAAATTTGGTTATGCAAAGCCATGTGGAGCCCTAGTTCAATAGGTAATTATTAAAAAAAAGGTTTCAATAAAAAACAAATGATCACAAGTCAAATCCAATCAATACCAACAATTCTAGAATTTATGTTTTGTCAAACAAAATTGTAAAAACAACATGTATATTTATTTAAATGAAAGTTATTAAAGATGAGGCTTTATTTTTAGTATCTTGATTACTTCTAAAATTTGATGATTTTATTTCTAATTTTGGTCATTATTTTTTGGAAAGGTCACATGAATTGGTTGAAGGCCAATGTAAACCATCACTTACATTGGACCATGGTTCATTTTGGGTGAACCAACATCTACACCAGTACCTTGGTAAAACACCCAAAAATTGTTTAAACGACTTTTAAATATTGTAGATATCCCATATTTAGACTAAATTAGGGTCTCCAAGGCCAAATCTAACATTTGTTGGGTTTAGTTTGGTCATTACAAGGAGTGCCATAGGACCCCATTACTCAATTGGACAATGTTCTTTTCTTTGGATACTAAGCCAAAAGATGATATTTCTCCAATATTAAGAAACATTCTTCCTTGTAAACTTTCATGATCATGTTTTTGCAGCAATTGGATCTAGATGGGATTTTCCTCAACAGATCATTGATGTTTTTGGCATAGCACTAAGCCCACAAAAGTTGATATTTGTACTTGGTTAACTTGCAATAGGGGTATTCTTGTTGGCTCCTAGTGAAAGTGTATGGTGATTTCTCCTCATTGCCATGTTTATTAAGAGTCTTTCATTGAAATTCCATAGCATTGTTTGTTGACCTATTCCAAAGTTACCCCCAAATGTATTGCATTCTTCTAGCTTAGGAAAAGATGGGAGGCCTTTCAAGACATCTTCCTTTCAGCCTTGAAGTCATTATTCTTGGTGAAATTGTTGTTAAAGCTTAGAAGATGATGTTTCCCTTACTTCAAAGGCTGATGATGATTATTTTTTCTTTTCCTAGACAACTAGTGGACATTTTATGAAATTTCATTTTTTATTTTTGAGGGGCTAAAAGATGATGCTTCAACTTTGATAAGGAGTACTCTAGTTCTAAGATCATTCATCAAAGCTAGACCTCTACTTTTGAGGTGGGCGTGGTCATCTAATGGGCCGTTAACAAACATAGGAACTCTCGCGAAACTAGCAAGCAAGGTAATATTGATCACAATTTTAGATCCTGATGGTTGCTATTTGATTTTTTTGGCATGAATAATAACACCATCAAATGGTGTGTTCTTCTGGCTTTGTATTTTTTTGATTCATGATTAATTCTTTGATGTGGTTGGTGCTACCTTCCCTTTGGGGTTTCTCCTCATGAAGGTGAAGTGGGTGTTGATTCACCCTGGTTCCTACAGCTGTAGGTTTAGCTCCTTGAGCGAGGTCTAATGTTAGAGGTCAAAAGTAACCCATGGAATGTTAAATTTGCACTTGGAGACCTTCATCTCGTCTAAGGATACCACATGGTGGTGTCAGTTTGGGGACCCAAGCGTTAAAACAATTGTTTTGAGGTCTCAAGGTATTTTGACACCTCACCTTTTGTCTTTAGGGAGGAAAAAAAAAA
>Ga0116229_10011135_pt1 | contig 13345 bp, 11 predicted proteins | sample S1TSphgellanicum_3_FD_87313 | JGI IMG/M metagenome (GOLD analysis project Ga0116229, IMG submission 87313) | Host-associated microbial communities from peat moss isolated from Minnesota, USA - S1T2_Fc - Sphagnum magellanicum MG | ecosystem: Host-associated > Plants > Peat moss > Unclassified...
AAGTTAAACAAAAATAATTTTTTTCAAGAATAAAATTTTATTTAAATAATTTAATATTTGTGGTTTTTATATAAATGTCAGAAAAAAAAAAAAAAAAAAAAAAACTAAATGGACATATTTTGAAAAGAAATTTTTTTAAGGCACAATGTTCACTCCAAAGCATGCATGTGTTATAGTCCTCAATGTAAAAAAAATCATTATTAATAGAAATGTAAAATTTGATGAAACGTCAATTGTACCACATGAAATTATGAAGCCCGATCCAATGTCGTGGTTAGTGACTAATGATTTACACCATTGAAACAAACTCAAATACATGTATGTTCTTGATGAGATGTCAACTAATTCGAATCTCACATTCCACCTCAAACTTGTGGTCCCAAGGATATCGAAAAAAAATCATGTGTCAAAAACCAATGATTTAAGAAAACATTTGCTACTAATATTTAATAAAGAAGTTGACACACCACCAAGGAATACATCCAACTCACTATCAACACATGTTTTGGCGAAACATGAGCAAAAGTTGCTACTAGACAATTTCTTACACCAAAAGTGCAAGGAATTAGAATGCATCAACCACTAGTTAGATGGCTAATTATTGAGGAACATTGGCATTATCCTATCCTTGTGAAATTTTTGAAGAAAAAGATTATCTTCTTGTTGTGATGCATCATTCAAAATCTCATAATTATCTAAAGGCATTTAATTCAAAAGGATGAGATCACGCAATGGCTCAGGAAATGGATTCTATTTTGAAAAATAGGACATGGAGTCTTGTTGGCCTTTTGCTATGAAAGAAGTTGATCAATGTGCAATGGGTGTATGACATAAAAGCAACATTTGATGGAAAACTTGACAAGTTCAAAGTGAAATTAGTGGCAAAAACATATGAACAAAAAACAAAATTTGATTTGGATGAAATTTTCGTGTTGGTCATTCAATGTAATGCAATGAGATCAGTTATGGCCTTACTAATTCACAAGAAGTGTGAGTTATTGTATTTGGATGTAAAGATGGTGTTTTTTAATGGTGATATGAAAAAAGATGTTTTCACAATACAAACAAAAGGTTTTTAATTGAAAGGCAAGAACAGAAGGTGTGCAAGTTTCATCAAGCCTTGTATAAAGTATGAGACACACCAAGAGCCCAATATGAGAAAATAAACTAATATGTGCAAACCAAAAATGATGCCAATGGCAACCTATATTATTTACTCAAAGACAAAAAATTTATTCATCATGGTGTTTTATATGGATGAATTTCTAATTATAAGAAATCATATTGAGAATATTCATAAGTTGAGAAATCAATTAGTTTCCTAGTTTGAAATTATTAGACTTGATCTTCTAAAGTTATTTATGGGTGTAATTTTTTTATTTTTATCAAGATGCAAAGTCATTTTTCTTTGGCTTATGTTAAGTGAATAATTATTGTCACAAAATGACCTATAGGGTATTAGAATTTCTTCTATGATCATGGAAAAATAATTATTTTTGATTTTAATACGCTTTGTGGATTGAGATTTTTTTGGTTTAACAAGCAACATTAATTATTTGAAGGGGAAAAAAAAACCATTTGGAGGCTCTAATAATGAAATCACACAAGTTAATTTCAATGTTTTAATGGAGTTTGATGTTTTATTAAACAAGTTTAACATTCCTCCATTATATATCAACATTTTACAATATGATTATAATAAGAAGTCAAAAAGTCAAAAAAAATAAAAATACATATGTGTCTAAGCCTTGACATATTGGTACCAATTTGACATTTAATTTCAAAGATTACTTAGAATGAATGCATGTGTAGTAACATCTTTAATCAAATTTTAGAATTCAACATTAATTCAATGGCACCATTTATTTATTAATAGACTTGTGAAGGTACCAAGCTAAGGTGAATTAAAATTTGATTTAAAAACTAATATTCATCTAATGGATTTCATTACGTTGATGTGTTATCACATTTATGTGTTATTTAATATAATACAAAGGTAAATAATCACTTTCACAAATGTATTTGTGAATCATTTAATTAGTAGACCCCTTGTCATTACAAGGAATCCTATCCATTCCAACCCATGTGTTTGTGACTTTTGTCTAAATCAACCATTTTTGCATCTTTAGATATGACTATCCTTTGTGACATTTGGTAAAAATGATTAGTAATCACATAAACGATACAAAGTGGTTTGTAGTTGCATATGCAATTTACATTTGTAACTAATGTCAATTTGGATGAAAATGAAAATGAAAAATGCATTTATATCATCCTTTTTAGTGGCATCACAAATTAGATGAAAATGTAGTTGTTTTTGTGACTTAGAAGGTGATTCAAGGGCCATTGGATACCATGTGGCATCTTTTCAACTTGATTTGCAACTATAAATTTTAGTCACAAATGCACATATAATCAAATGTGATAATACAGAATTGGCCAATAAATTTTTTGGATTTAGTGGTTTAATTGTTTTCCCTTAACTTTTTTCAATGAATTAACCATTAAGTGTGTAGTAGGGTTTGGTGGGTTTGTGAAAATTTCAAAAGGCCCATGACAATTAGTGGTAGAAATGGGCCAAGTAGTAAGTATTTTATCATATTGTTAATATGTGATAATGTTTTTGTATTATTTATTTAAGTAATTAGGCTATATAACTTATGTTAAAGTTTAGGTAGTAAGTGTAATTAAACAATTAGATGGGCTATGTAATTAATGTATTAAATAGGCAATAAGTAGGGTAGGTAGTAAGTAACAAATAGGTCATATATATGTGGGTTAAGTAATAAGTAATTTATCATGTCAATATATGTGATAATTTTTGAATTAATTACCATATTAAATAGGCAATGTAATTTATTTAATGAATATGTTAGGTAGTAGGAGTAATTTGTGACCCATTTCATATCACACATTTAAATTACATTTTGTTGGTACAATTATGATTTATTATAACCAAAATTGTATAATATAATTTTTTAAATCAAATAGATGTTTGAGATGTGAAAAAAAAGGTTTTTTTTTACATAATTTTTTATCATAATTTTAAATCAAATCTAAAATATTATATTTGGAAACGTAATAAAGTTATAATTCATAAAATCAATTAATTATATGACATTAATGTTATCTAGAAATTAAAATTGATTATATAGATTAATCTTTTTTATAAAAAAATATAGTTAATAAAATAACTTTAATTATATTTCTATTATAATTTTTTTATGATTCCTTTATAAATATTATTTTTTAATAAAATATATATCACACAATTTAATTAAATTCTATTGGTAAAATTATGATATATCAAAAGAAAAATTATATAATATAATTTTTAGAATCAAATGAAGGATTAAGATATGAAATTTATTTATGTATTTGTAATTATATTATCCATTTATAAATCATGTGATTGAATTTAGTTTTTCGACATAATGGTCTTTCAAATGTATTGAATAATGAAATTCAATTTTTTTTTTTCAAATTGATTTATATTTTTGAGAGGAAAATATTATGTTTGTGTACATTATTGGAAAAACCTTAAATTTAAACTTTAATCTTGTCATTTGTACAAAATCATAATAAGATATCAAAGTTCAAAGGTGATTTTTTGTGTAATGTTTGAAGTCAAATAGGTTAAATAAAATGCATGTTACTTTTTTTCCACAAGAAATGGGGCGGCTTGATGGTAAAGGAATTGATCTCCATCCTTGGGGTTCAAAAATCAATGTTCATGAATGGCATGGGTTGTGGTTAATGCTATAATGTTGACCAAATATTCCTTACCTCCATAGCCAAGATAAGTTAGATGCCTACTACATGACCTAGCCTATGTAATGACATGTGTCAACATGATACATGTTGAATTTAATGATATATATATATACACACACACACAAATATAAATAATGCAATTGCATTTTTTAATCATAAATTTAGTTGTATATTTGCAAATTCCTTATAGGGTGTGTTAAAATGAAGCCATGTTTCCCATCATGGGCCCAATAGGCTAAAATGGTCTTGATAATGATGGTCATCATTCCCTTCAACACTTTCGTTTTGTGTGAAAAAGACATTAGTTCAGATGTATTTTGTGTTGAATTCACTATTAATGATTAAGAGAATTTTTTTTCAAAGATTGCATTGCACAAAACCTAATGTATTAGGAATTTTTTAAATTATTTCTTAAGTAGAACAACAAACATGAAATCCAAGCATTATCATTGTTTAGAGCAAGGGAGAACAAATCAAAAATTAAAAGTATATTGTAAGATGGGAATGCGCAAGCATAGGATTACATATGATCTTGGATTTGTGTTTTGGTACATGTATGACAATATTTTTGTTTATATCTTATTTGAAGGAAGAATCAAAGCATGAACATGAATTGAAAATTGAAAATTTAAAAATACATGGATTAAATCATGAATATTGAACATGATGTGAATACATGAAAAAAACTATATAAAATAAAGGTTTGGATTACAAGTTTGGTTATGATGAATTATAAATTGTGTACAATGCGCATTAATTTTTGAAATAATAACTTTTGAATTGAAAATTGAAACTTATATTTGTTACCTTCCTAAGTTTGTAAAATAAAATAAATTTCATGTGTTTGTCCTTGTAAATTGAAAAATAATATTTTTTTATTATCACACAAAAGGTGTGTCATCAACAAATGAACAATGGGAATGGAGGAAAAACACATTATGATTAATAATGTTGCATGTATCATCAGCCCATGTGTGAACTAGTTACCCAACTCAATTTTATTTCTAAAATCATTTTTGTAATTTGATTAAATTTCGAATGATGAAAACTACTCAAAACTATTTCTTGCACCTTAGGTTTAAAATTTTGAAAATCACCTTCATTAAATCTTGTTCATTTAGGGCTTTCCAAAAATATAAAAAACACACCCAAATTCCTTTAAAATATTAGTTTTGATTTAAATGAATTTAAGTGAATTTATTTTTCAATATTTAATAAAATTTCCACCATATGTTGAAACATTATGAAAGCAACTTGATACATCCCTACTCATTAAGGGCTTTCTAGTAATATCAAAAGTGGGTCAAGAGGTTCCATGATTTGGGAGGTTTCAATGTGACAAACAAAACAAACAAACAACCTTCCTTCATAAATCAATATTGGAAAACTACATTGTGAAAACAATGCATGCAATGGAAATGAAATTTCATTTTAATTTGGAAAGATGCAAGAACATTGCCTTACTAATGCCATGCAACCATGCCCTAGGGGGAAAAAATGTCACAATTAAAAAAATGTTGTGAATTACATGATGAATTTTGCATGTTACGTTTTGATTTTAATCCTAGTTGAAGAGTCCTTTCTTAACCAAATACCAATATCAACAAATTTCAAATCTCATAAATGGAGTTCAACAGGGGGATGAAATTCATTTAAACATTAAAAATTGTTGGGTTTCAAATGATTTAACACAAGTTTGAAAGTCTATATAAAAGTTTGTTCAAAGTGTTGTAAGAAAAACATTTATATGTGTATGGATTAATGTTAGGCAAGTATTTACTAGGGCATAGACTTGCATATGTGATAACCTAAACAATGAGAATTGGTTGGAAAAAAAAAGATGACTTATTTAGGTGGGCATTTCACATCACATACACAAGTAATGCCCTTATTTAAATGGGCTATTGTTTTCTTGTTTTGTGAAGCCCGTGAAATGCACTAGTGGGTGGACATCTTCCTTTGCATACCTATACATGGTATCATGGTATAATGTTTAAAAACTTAAGTTCTGAGTGACAATTAGGAACATATATGTATTACAAGGTTATATATTTTTACTTTTTCTTCTTTTAATAATATTCATGTTGCATCACCTATCCTCCCAATGTAGGAAGGTTTTATAAATTCTAGTAATTTTATTTGAACTTCCATAACAAAATAAAACTAGTATACAATGAACCATGAGTTATGAAGGAATGTGAAGGTGGGGGAGATAAGTTTTGGGTGGCATGATCAGGATATTTAAATCTTAATTTTCATTATGCTTCCAAGCAACTCACTAGGCCAAAGCCATTGTTTGGATGTGTAACAATATATTTGTCTATGATCATATGTATGTTTTTCATGAAAAATTATGTTAATTATGAAGATGTTTCTCCATGCATATGCATGAATTCATGTTTAGTAGGCATCTCCCATTTCTACACATGTTATGGATGCCCTTGTGCAAAAATAAAAGAAATCTATCTCCATGTTTAAATGGACTAAATTTACTAACAACATAACAAACTTTTAGGCCATTAGGGTTATATATATATATATAATTTTATTTTAAAAATTTAGTGTTCATCCAATGCATGCACAACATTGGTGTATGTAATTTAAGGTGGTTCTTTTTTTGAAAAAACAAAAGTTCACAAGAATTCATTTTAAAGTTTTAAAATTTTGAATTTTTTTGGTATCATGGGTTCAATGGTAATAAAGTCCATGTATCAAAAGCAATAAAATCCATGTTAATAGAAGCTCACCTACATATTCCAAATATATACACCTCTAGGGAAAAAAATGAAATTTGAGGAAAAAAAAAATTATGTTAGGGACTTATGAAAATATGGTTCAATTTTGATTATTCAAAAGTCCTTGATTAAAATTTGACTATGATTTTTAAGGGGAGACTTTCACATAAAAATTTGTTATATGAAGTTACACCATATGTTGAATCAATGTAAATAATTTGGAATGGAATTCAATATTACCATTTTATTTTCTACCATTCCAATTTAATGACCGGTCCATATTTTTGTAATTCAAAAAGTCCATTGTGAATAGTGGTTGTACTTTTATTGAAAAATAATTACATAAATAATTTCATAAATGGGCAACATGACTCAAAAAGTGAACCACCTTAGTCTACATTCACCCCATTGGTATGAATTATAATAGTTGGAAAATTTATAAGTCCATTCAATTTTCATGTGTTATTTTGAAATCAAAATTTAAAAATACATGAAAGCCAACCTAAGAACATGACTTGCGACCTTTTTCAAAGAATGAAGCAAAACAAAAAACATAACGAACAATACTAGGTATGTTGAATATGAAAAAAATAGTAAGAAATCACATAACCAAAAACATCAAAATAAAAATAAAAATGAATATCACCAAAACTGTGATTAGATAATGTCTTTAAAAAATGGAGCTATTTAAATAATAAATAACAATTATTATGATTTACAAGGATTTGGACCTTGTTATTAATTCATCTTGTAAAGAGATATTCAAATCAAATTATTTGATAATAACCAAAACAAGAAATGGGACACAAAACACTAAAATAATATTTGAAAAAGGAAAAATAAAATAAAATGTAAACATGTGAAACAAAACAAAAGACATAACCAAATATTTAATACTTACATCAAAAAGATAAAACACAAAAAGAAGAACATAAAACATAAAACACAACAAAAAAGAGACCAAAACAAAAAAATGAGAACACACAGTGAAACATGAAACACAATAAAACCAAAGATATAATGCAATATACAAATTATCCAACTTATGAACCCACTTTGATGTCAATTAATTTAATCAAACTTACAACAAAAAAATTGAACAAACAATTTGAAAAATAATAATGTTAAAAAAAGTTTGAATAATTGACAAAAACCATTTTCAACCCATCAAACATCAATTTAAGGTTCAACATCATTGAAAAAGAAAAAAACCGTCACCATTGTTTGACATTAGTTCCATGTTTGAATGTAAACTTTGATTAAAAATAACACATGAGGTAGTCCCAAAGAACATGAAGCTGCTAAAAAAACACACAAACAAATGTTCTTACTTGCAATCTTATTACCTATTAAGGAAAGTAGGTTGTTTCATTGTGCTTTGTCTTGTCATGTTGAAATCTCCCAAACCACAATGACCATTGTTGCATATTTGTATTGTTGGGAAGCCCTCGATGAATAAGGGTGCATTGAGATGGTTTCATAATGTTTAAACTTGTGTGCTAAAAGAGTTATTGAATGTTGAATAATTTTGTTATTGAAAGTTCAATAAAATAAAAGCTTAAAAATGCAAAGAGATTAGGACATATTTTTCATATTGTTGGAAAACCTTCCATGGGTAGGGTTATATGGAGGCAATTTCATAATTTAAAACCTAAGATGTGAGAAATATTGAATTTTGAATAATTTTTGACAATAAAATTCAAAATTTTAATTGGTTTTCAGATGTAGGCTAAAGATGGTGGAGGTCACTCCATCTTATGATAAGTGCATATTCACACAATGCACACTAGTATTCATTGACAACAATTAGAGAAAATTCTTAAAGCATTTGGAGTTTGCCTTATTGTTGGGCCACACTTGGCTACCACCTTGTCCTAGGCCCCTCATTTGGGGAATGCCCTTGTCTAGGGCTTTTATTGGTATACACAAAATAACTTTCCATACCATTAAATGTATGGTAAATCAAGAGGTGCATGCTTCACACAAAGTTAAAATCATAGTGATTTCTTTTGGTAAAAATCCTTCATGATACCTAGAGGGTACATGTCATATACTTGTCAAGTATCACAAGAAAAAGACAACATGCTTTTCAAAAATGTAATGCCCGAGGAGGTGAGCATTACCTTTTTGAGAAGCCCATTGGCATATTATGTTTTGTAAGGCTAATTGCAACAACACTCAAGACAAAATTTGCACATGTTTTTTTGTTAATTTCAAGATGTAATATGATACAAAGAACGAAGGATCTACAATCTAACACATGCATTCCCACATTTTTTTGTTGTTGCACATGGGTGGATTAAGATTTAAGAGTTTAACATTGAAAAGTTGCATAGATGGTGCAAGGTTGATGGTTCAAGAGTAGGTAACATTTAGTTTGTTTTTGCATATGGGTGGATAAGACTCAAGGTTTTAACGTTGAAGAGTTGCATAGATGGTGCATGGTTTAAAATTCAAGGTTCAAGAGTATGTACCATATCAATTCTTAAGGTATGAACCAAAATGAATACATACTTTGTTTAGCAACTACTTTGTGAGCCATATCAATTCTAGAATTGGTCAAAAATGGGAGAGCTAGTATGCTTTTCACAATGTCCTCAATCCATAGCATATTTTCCATTTTCATAAAATTTGAATAACAAGGAGAAAAAAAAACAATGAAAAAAAACAAAAAACGAAGAAATGAGCAACCTTGTAACCTAACTTACACTTTGGTTCTTCAAACCATCAGCTTTCCTTTAAGCTCTTGTTCTTGGTCCAAACCAATTGGTTTCCTTCAAAATGATGCCATGTAAGCTAAATCACAATTTGATTTGTCTTGGTCCAGGACCCTTGACTAAAAGCATTGGGACCAATTTAAAACTCTTGATCAATAGAAATGCTCGATTTCATTGGACCCTGCTCCTCGGACCCTTGTGTAAAGTGACCCTAAGGGTTTAAGGTTGAAGAGTTGCATAGATGGTGCAAGGTTTAGGGTTTAGTTTGTTTTTGCGTATGGGTGGGATAAGACATACGGGTTTAATGTGAAGAGTTGCATAGATGCTGCAGGGTTTAGGGTTTAAGGTTCAAGAGTAGGTACCATATCAGTTTCTTAAGGTATGAAGGAAAATGAATGCAAATCCCAAATGCATAGAAATCAAACGCTTTCTTGCAATGAAGTTGGGCAGTAGTTCATCAAAAGATTTCCATTTTGTTGTAGGTAGCCAAAGAGGAGGAGGAGGAGGTCACCTCTAACATGAAAGCTCACAAAATCTAACAATTTTCCCTTGTGTAAGCTTTGTTGGGAGTACTCAGAGTGATTGAATCCAGCAACCTTTTTTTTTGTTTTTGGTTGCATTTTGTAACCATCATGTGGGTGATGATTCCCCTAATAATGGCTTTGCATAATAATGATGCTCTCTAGTTCTATTTATGCAAAGTTACTATACACAAAAAAAAACAGTTTAGAGGGTCAGTAAACCCCACTTCTACAAGCATTTTTGATTTGAAGATCTAACCCAAAAATAGCCGCAGATTCCGCAAGGAAGCAATCTTCAACAACTTCCTTCCCTCTGTACATAGATCAGATCTGAATGAACCCAAAAATATATATATTTACATTTTTTCCTCCTTTCGGAACTGCATTTTGTTGTTGTTGTTGTTGCAGATTTTTTTGTGGATGTTTGATTAAAACCCATTCAAAGATCTCTGAGTCTTTAAGCATTTTGTTGATCAGATTTTGTAGATGAGAGCAAATGGGTTGTTTTAGTTTCAGCTCATGTTGACTGTTGCAATGATGAAGATGCAATCTTGTCGTTGTCGTTGTTTTGTGATCTTCTTTGAGGTTTGGCATGATTGACAAAAGCAAAAGAAAAACAAGGGTGTATGTAGTTAGTAGTTATGGAGGTAACAAGAAAGCTTTCGTTGAAAGCAGCTCAGCAAGTGCCCTGGAGTTCTGCTACCTCTTTGCTTCACGAGAAAGATGGAGTCAGGAGAGCATGGCCTATGCTCCCTTGTTTGGCTGCAGTTTTGCTTATCGGGTTGCTTGGGTTGTATGTGTGGCCATCTGGAAGGAGCTTGCTCGGGGAAGACCCTCTCAAGGCATGGGACCCACAAGTCAAGGTAAAAGAGAATCTCAAACCTTTTCAAACTCTGGATTTTTCAAAATGGGATTTAGGGTTGAATGCTCAACCTAATTTGCATCCAGAGTTCATGAAAATCCAGAGTTTAATGGTTGAATCTGTGGGTGCTCAAACCCCATGTTGAAGGAGCTTGATTGATGCTAAGAAAAAAAATGAAAGGTTCAATTTGACCAAGAAGTTGTAATATTTGATGGAAACTGCACTTTTTTGCAACCTTTCAGTTCTCTAAGATTCCATTGTGCATAAGTATCTTCAAAGACATGTACCTGTACCGCCTGCAAGTGAGGTTTGGAGAGATCTAGATTCTCTCACTAATCAAAGTGCAGATTAAGATTAAGATTTCAGTAATGATAATCACTTTGCTACAGTTCCTACAGCACATAGTTATTTGGATCTGCTCATGATCTACTGGATGGACTAGGATGACATTTTTCATGGTTTAGGGTTTCGAGTTTTTTCTATCAGAAATTATGTTTGGCCTGTTTTTGTCTTTATGACAAAAGTATTATTCTACAGGCTGTGGGTTCAGCTGCTGTTGCCTACCCCAAACCTGAAGCAACATCACAGAAACAAGTCCACATTTTTGTGTGCACTGACGAATATGATCTCCGACCTCTTGCGGTTCTTATCAACTCTACCATTTCCAATGCAATGTGAGTTTTGGAATCATCCTTCTTCTGTGTTGCACCGTTTTGAAGTATTGTTCTGATTTTCTGGACAACATACTCTTCACTGTAGATTATTTCTATTGCAGCAAATCCCTAATATACTAAGTATGGTTTTGCAGGCATCCAAATAGACTTCACTTCCACATGGTAGTGCCAGCTGATCGGTTATTCACAAGGGAATACCTCAAGTCTCTTTTTCCAAACACACACATTGAGATGGCCAGGTACAGCATTTTTGCTTTGTGTTTCTTGTCAGTTTCGGTGGTTTCTATTGGTGCAAGGGAAGAGAGATCTTGTTGTCAGTTAAACCTGTTTCACTTGATGTGTGATGATGATGATGATGATGATGATGATTGATGATGATCTACTGAAACATGCCAATCTAAAGAAATGTGGTGATGAAGTTGCTTAGTCTTTTGACAGATATCACCACAAGCAGTTTCAAGACTGCCCCTGTTTTGTACATAACAAGCAAGAACCATTTATGGGTTTTCCTGATCTCTCTCTCAGAAGACCACTCCTGACAGTTCGGGGGTTTGATGTTCGGCTTGTGATGTGAAACAGCATCAGTAAATTTGTTGACATCCATGAGGTGAACAAGCATATCACATTCCGCAATGATAGTGGGGCTCGCAAGGAGCTCATTAGTCCTTACAACTTCCTGCCCTTCTATCTGCCAGAGGTCTACAAAGATATAGACAGGTTCATTTACCTTGATTCAGATATTGTAGTGAAGGTATGATATGTGAAGAACACTGACAGCATTTGCCATTTTCTGTCACTCTTTGTGCTCTGTAGAACAGCGGCAATGAATGTGTGGTCTGTTGTTGATGATGTGTAATGATTTTCAGGGTTCAAGGTTTGGGTTTTAGCATTCAGGATGTATGACAGTCCTTGGGGTTCTGTTTCAGGGTAATATTGAGGAGCTCTACAATACAGATCTTGAAGGCAATGCTGCAGCTGCAGTTGAAGATTGCTCTCAGAGATTTGCAATCTACTTTGACTTTGCCCAATTAGCTGAAATTCAGGCAAGAGAGGGACCTGATCGACCGGCTTGGTTGCCACCTGAGCATTTTGATCCTGAAGCATGTGTGTTCAATCGAGGGGTGCTTGTTGTCAACTCCAAGAGATGGATGGAAGAGAACATCACAAGGGCAATCATCTGGTGGATGGACGAGTTTCAGAAATCAGAGAGAAATTTGTACAAGTACAGATGGCTTCTCTTTTCCCTGTTGCTACAATGGAGCTTGTTGGTTGTGTGTTGAGTTTCTTCTCTTCCTATGGCTGATATTTTTTTGGGAGTATTTGGGTTGATTTTACAGAGCGGGTTTATCACAGCCACCATTCTTATTGGCACTTTATGGGAAGCACAAAGTTCTCGATGGCATGTGGAATGTGCGAGGCCTTGGGCGTCCAAATTTGAGTGAGCTGGAGAGAGAATACTTCTTCAACATGTTCTCAATGAATTACACTAGGAAACCATTTGTTTCTCCATTTGCTGATACAGCTCACATCCTACATTTCAATGGCGCGTACAAGCCCTGGAAGGGAAAACACAAGCGGGAAAGCACAGATGATATCATTTCACTTTGTGGACGAAAGGAGCGAGGACTGGAATGTGCCGAACTTTGGTGGGAATATCTGTCTCCAGCTGCCAATGATTTCTTAAAGCCATTTGCAAAGAAGGATTACTCAGTAGAAGAATAGGGAAAGAAGGCACAGCATGTGACCAACCATCTCTGCATTCAAGTAGACTTTGTATACCAACAAGGAAAACTGCTGCCATCATCCAAGGGAGGAAACTGATGGGTGATGTGGTCTATTCTTTGGATCATCTTCGATAGATGCTCCCCATGATGATCAGTTGATCTTACACTGTGACTGTGATGATGGGGTTCGGAGTCAAATGTCTTTGCTGCTGATACCCCATCAATGTGAATTGTGCAGAAGTGTGCAATTTTTTCAGGTTGCTGCAAGCTGCAAAATGGGCATTAAAGAGTTAACAAAATTTGTTATTCTTTTCCAAAGCTGCAATTGCAAGTAATCT
>Ga0116229_10011136_pt1 | contig 13345 bp, 12 predicted proteins | sample S1TSphgellanicum_3_FD_87313 | JGI IMG/M metagenome (GOLD analysis project Ga0116229, IMG submission 87313) | Host-associated microbial communities from peat moss isolated from Minnesota, USA - S1T2_Fc - Sphagnum magellanicum MG | ecosystem: Host-associated > Plants > Peat moss > Unclassified...
ACCCAACTCTTTGAGGTTGAAAGCAAAAGCATTTTTGTTTTTTACAATGGAAATGTTTACACATTAGTATCGTTAATAGTGACATTTAGAATGAGAAATGGTGGGTATGATTGTAGTTTATCCTAATCATGACAAAATCTTTTAATGGAAACAACAAGCATTCCAATCATGACCATCCAATCCTCATTATCCATAATAAGTTCAAACTAGTAATTGTGGAAAACTTGTAAGTAGCACATATAACACAAATAGTACAACAACAAGAATGTAAAACATAAGTGCAGAACATAATCATGAATTGATAAAAACAAAAGTTCAACAAAAAGTTGTAAAAACCAATGCAAAACATGAAATCCAAGACATAGAAGTTGGGTGAAAAACAAATAACTGAGTGTCACATGAAGAACATTGAAATGCTTAAGGTGATGATCACATGAAGTGATGCACTCCCAACTCCCGGGTTGAACCCACTCAAGGGTCCAACTATGTTGAGTTGCGGAAAGTTGGGACTTGAGGGTCGCTCCCGACTTCCAGCACTAAAAAGGGGTAGAGGGGCATGCTAGAAGTCTCGGGATTAGACTAAGAAGATGGATTAGTAGATCAAGCACGAATTTGCATCCAAAACCAACCACAAGAGGGTTAGTTCACATTCGGGAACACCCTTGGGTGTTGGGACAAGCCACGGGCAACTTGGATTACTTGACTCACCACGGCCCGAACTCGGGGGAAGCCACCACCTTCCCCTATATAGTATTCTCTGCGTTTCACCGCCGAGGCTACATCCAAATGGCTCTTTTTCTCAGGACTCCCAAGTTGGAGTCCCGAAATTGTCCCGAAATTGTCCCGGTTGGAGTCCCGGGACTTTAGGAGCTTGTAACTCCCGACTGCCAAGTCTGATCGCGACGAGGTCTAAACCAAAGTTGTATTCCTCGTCAAGATCTTTTCAACGCCGTGTTGCACTCTCAATTCGGACGTTGGGAAGAGGTCGATTCCCAACTTTTAATGGTCGGGAATCAAACTGCCAGTTTGACTCTCGGCCCTTCTTTTGCCCATAACTTGGACTACAAATGTCCAAATGACCAATGCGAAGCCATTTTCGATATCTACGCTTCAAGACCTTTCCAATGACATCAAGAACAACCAAATGTGAGGTGTTTTGGGCCTTGCTGTCGAACTCTAAACATTCGGGAGTCCCGGAAGACTCCAAATCCCCAACTTTGGGAGTGTTGGGCTTCACCCCCACACTTTGCCAAAGTGGGGTTGCGACATGAAGATATGTCGAAGCAAAGCAAGTTGTAATCATGTGAAAAACACAATAAAAACACAAAATACAAGAAGAACAAAGCAAACATAAAATCATTGAACAACAATATGATGATGAAAACAAACAACTTATGTGTTCATATAGGAGACATTCTTTTCAATGAATGACAATGTTCATAAAAGAAGGTGGTGTTGAATGACATTTAGAGTGTGAGTTGTGGTTACAACTTGATGGCATCATCCTACCATCAAGATATTGACCCACATCATTTCACAATGTGGATGGAAATCAAAAATAAAAATTGCTTCTACAATGTTTTCTCCACTTTTCATTGTTTTATCAACCTAAATCAATTTTAACTTATGTTAAAACTAATATTAAAAATCCTAACTCTAAATGTGACCTCACTTTATGTAAGGCAAGTAAATAAAAAGGTAGGTAAGGTAATTGGTCGTTGAAAATATTACAATTATTTTTTACATGTTAACTTTTTTTGTTTAGATATGAGTTTAATTCTCTTTTATCTTTAATGCCAAGTCTTGAGTTTCATTGTTTCAATCTTGAGTTGCTTAGAGTTGCCCAATGACAACAATAAAATGACATGTATAATAATTTTTGGATGAAGTTTTGTAATTAAACACTATGACACCCCTTTGGGCTAGTAAAAGTGCACATGTTAATAATACTATGTAAAAGCACTAATAGCACAAAATGATTTTTTTCCTTGACCAACCATAATGATTGGCCCAAGTTGTGAGTCTTAAATGTTTAATTATTTTGTAAAATCCATTTTTCTAGGTTTATGAATGGGGATGAAGAAGGAATTAACACTACACATTTGATGGGTTAAATACTCATAGAGGCTCAAATGAACACTATTTGTGAGGCATGCTTTCACAAGGCACAAGATTAAGGTCATAAGAATGAATCACAACATTGGAATGTTTCACTCTATTCCATAAACACAACCTAATGAAATGTTTTTAAGGGGGATTTTATGCAATATATTTTGGAACATTATGATTTTGAGATGTTAAAGTTTGAAAACTATTTTTACCTTATGGTGTTTGATATTGGGACTTCATATAGGGGTTCAAGGTGTCTGTCTTAGCTATGGCACATCCAATGATGTTTCTTTTTTGGAAAATTTTCATTATTTTGCAAAAGTAAAATTGAGAATACCTTGGCTTTTTGTTATGTTATAATATCACGATATATTTTCATTTTGTACAACAATTCCACCACTCATCAATGATGCCATGATAAAGTAATTGCATTATCAATAGCCATCACCTTGAAGATTTCAAATTTTAATGAACGAGGCTTTTCAACATCATTTCAAAACAAGATTGGCACCCAATGGTGTCACCTAGGGCACAAGTTTCAATATGGATCAATTCCAAATATCAGATGAATGTAAGATCAATGTTTTGTTCCTCTATTTTATTATATAATGGATTTTTTAATACCCTACTTAGCTTAAATTCATGTCCAAAATTACGATGTTTCCAACTAAAAGAACCTTTTTACACTAATTTTGAAAATTTAGACTTAACACAAACAATGATTATAATCATGCACATGTTGACAAAAGAAAGAAAAGATACAACATTAGATCCAACATGAGATCAAAGATCTCTTTCATGAACACAAAACTAAATTAAATTAAATTAAATTAAATCATCTAAGTTGTAATGAATATGGACTACGGTGACAATTTGATATGGAAGTAATGCCAAACTATTTGGAACTCCTTTAGTAGGAAACTTGAACAACAAATTTCCACCAAGTGAAACCTTGTGGTTCATAACAGAAGAATTAAGCCAACATTTATTCGACGATGTACTCAAGTTTTTGTACATAACTTTTGAATCTATTATTGGAGCACTTAGTACAAAGCCCCCCTCCTAGCTTTATGTTAAGGAGGGGAAAAATCCATGAACCACATGTTTGCCACAATGTTGAATACAATGATAACTTTCTCTGTCCTGTTAAAATAGTTCTATATTCCTGGATTATTACTACCAGCAGAAATTTGCCTTCTAAAAAGCTCATGAATGTACATGAGGAGACCACCTAATGTGAGCAAACCATGTAAACCTACAACAGATTTCCTCAAAATTTAAGGGTTTTGAGGTTTGGGTCCTAGGCTAATGCTTGGTCCAACCAACTATTTGCAGAAGCTGAGGTTTAGAAGCAAAGAAGACTTTGTGTTTTGTGGCATTGTAAGAAGTTTATGAATACTGTACCTGAGTTGGATTTAAAAGTCAAGCTTGTCTATTCATATTGCGTCAGCTGATGACTCTCTCTCTTGCACCAGTGCTTGCATCCAGCTCATGGATTTCATCTGGACTAGAAGTATGCATAAAAAGGGTCAATGGTGGGTTTTGAAGGCTTTGGCTTTGGCAATTGAGCATTTGGTGGCTTGTGATCAGGTTCCTGCACTCTACTTGGATGTTGGTTCTGGAAGTGATCAGCATTTGGTTCTTGATAGACATCTGGTACCTGTGGGACAAATGGTAGGTCCCAGGCTGGTGCAGTAGGCTGAAAATCTCCCATTACCAGTGGCAGAGGCTCTGAGGGACCAGAAGGAGCCTGTACAAGAATATACAAACCAAATTTGTTGTTGATTCTCACTACTGTTTCCATATATTGGTCAAGTGCATACAAGTTGAAACCACTGAGAGTTTGCTACAACATGAGGAGCAAGCACAGTAGACATAGAGTGACCATTGACTTTCTGTAAGAACTTACATGGTGCTCCAGCGATAAATACGTTGTCAAGATCTCCACCTGTCCATGAGGCTTGCCCTTGGGTGTCATCAATGGCAGAACCCTTGGCAATGTAACACCTTCCATCACACAAAGCTCTAATACTGTCAACCTGTGCATACAAGACAAAACACTTTCAACTCTACTGGAGGTTCCGTCATGAGTCATTCAAGGAATTTCTTCTAAAGAGAGCCCTGAAAAGCATTAGGGTTCATCCAGCAGTCACTTACACTAAACTTCCAATGAGCTTGGACTCATCTTTATAAATTTCAATCTTCAAAAGTGTCTCATCACTGCACCCATTGAGATCTATATGGAATATCTCTTCTTTCCAAACAGGATTGTTCCCCATATCTGCCACACAAATCCCAACAGAGGCATAAAGTTAATGACTTACATCCAGTCTCTGTTTTCAGCTTGAAGAAACCCTGACATCATATGCACCTTTCTATTTTTGCAAGCATCATAGGAATTGAAGTCACAGACGCAATTCAGTTCCATCATAGACACATTCCTGGAGCATGAAGTAGCCTTCAACACCAAATCCAAAAGACTATGTCAAACTGTCATATGTTACCAAAGGCATCTAAATCCAGCTGGATCAAAAGCATTAGATCTTCAGCAACACAAGCTGTTGCAAAAGGCTAATGCTCATAATTTCAGGAAGATGAAATGACAAAGATCTACCTGTGGAAAAAATCTACGTGAGTCAACTTTAGACAAACACCTTGATAATAGGAGCACTAACATGGCCACAGATTTCATGCCAATTCTTTCAACATGAACAAGATGATACCTAGAGCTGGAAAGCACATATTAATGTCAGAGGTATCATGCTAACCAAAAGGATCAAAAGAAACACTGTATTTCTTCACAATACTTCTATTGCTTCCGTAAAAGGGATGCAGAAGCAGGGCATCAGAAGCAGAGGAACAAAATTGATACAGTTCATAATGTGCACACCTAAAATCTTTTTGGCCGTGCGACTAAGAGCTTCGAAACGCATAACTGCATGGATCTTGGTCTTCCCTCCTGCATAAGCCAAATGACATATCAAACATCTCAAACCTACTTAGCACCGCGCAAGAAAACTCAACTAGTTGCGACGAACAAAAACCGGTTTCGCTAAAAAAAAGTGCCTAAAGATCGTGAAAAACCACACCACAGAAAAATTACCGAGAAATCTGGAGGCTCCGAGATCCATCGCTCTCTTGAGTTCCACGATCAATTTTCCGCGAGGACAATTGAAACTCGCCATACCATGAAAACTCCTGCAAAATTAGCTGAATCTGAAAGCTCGACCTGAAGGTTTCTGAAAGCTCCGGACATACGCACTCCTAATGAGCTTGCTTTGTGATGCGATGATGATGACGCTTCTCCAGTGGAATGGGGTGAGATCAAAGCGCTTCAGAGGGACGCGCAAGCTACTTTGTCTCGCACACAAAGAAACGAAGGCCACCGCTCGAGACAGGAGACGAGGAGGCGCACAGCAAGCGCGTAGGAAGAGAAGCGCGAGAACCAAGTTTTCCCAGTAGCTTCGTGCAAAGCGCTTTACACGGGCAAACTGCGGCTACCGACTCTGTGCTTCAGGGGAAAAAGAAGAGAAAATTTAAAAGAAAAGGAAACAAATACAGAGAAAGATTTCCAACGTGCCGACTTTGGATGAACGTCACCTGTGTAAAAGAGCAGGTCCACCGACCGTAGTAAAATGGTCTGCGTGCACTCTAGTTTGGAAAGAGTTCAGTCCAGTGTTGGCCGGTTCTTGACTTTTACAAAGAACCCCCGGTTCTGGTTCTAAACATTAAATTAGACCAATTCCAGTTCCACACAAGAGAGTTATTGTTAAAGTCCTGCGATTAGGGGGCGAGAACGACCAGTTTCGGCATAATAGGGCATCAAAGGTGTAAGTGGGAATGAAAATTTTGGAAAGCAAAATAACTGGGACCCAAACTAAAACAATTTTGGTGGTAAATTGAGTTTCATCATGTCTTTTCATTTTCGTGAGCGCCTCCGTTGCTTCTACATATATTTTCATTGCTCCTACCTGTATAATTACTATAATTGCTCTCAAACCTTGTGCATTAAGTGCTGAGTTTCAACATTTCATACTGAGATTCAATAAAATTTTCACACTTTACAAGGCTTAGTTTTTTCACAAGGGCTTCACAAGGCTTAGTTTTTTCTTTTCCCAATTAAAGACTGCTTCTCATTGGTTGGTCATAATGATTTGCCCTTTTGAAACCTATTTGAACAGCTTCTCACCTTACACCTTAAGGTCCAAATTTTCTTCATTAGGGATGGGGCTGCAGAAACAATTAACATACGAGGTATCTCCTCGGATGTGATGTAAAGAGACATAGGGGCCCATATATGACAAGTTGGCCGTGATGCTCTAATAAAGCATGAGACTACGGAATGACTTAATTGTATGATCTCATTGTTATTAGGTCTCACATTTTGAGGAATGTTTCATAGGTGTTACTAATATTATATTTTGTGTGGATTATGTGAGGTAGAATTGTTTTTGGGTGGAACTTCACGGAAACGTTTCTTATTTTGACTCATGCACCTACAACACTTGGACTTCTTTTAGTTATGGAAGATAGGCACTTTATATGGTTGAGACTTGAGTCACTCCATCCTAGAACTTTACAAGAAAGGACTTCTTAAACATCTTAGGAACTTGAGGAACCAAAGCATGTAGGAGGAAGGAGATCACAAATAAATAGGTTGGTGCGGGGTTCTGGGAACGGAGAAGAGGTCAATCCCTTAGCTATCAAGTAAACCCTACTCAAGATATAAAAATAACATGCTTGCATCTCTTTGTAAAGCAATTTTTGTGATTGACTTTGGTTTATAGTTCTATAATTGGTTATAGCCCATTCTCTCCCTCTTAAGATACAAATGGGGGCAACAACCCAATGTCCCATACAAATATTTATTGACAATACTCATGTCCCCAAAATTTTAATAATTTGAGGAAAAAAAAAAGGATATTTTTTTAAAGAAAAAAAATTTGCAACTTTCACAAAATCATTTTTAAAAAAAAAAGCAATGTTGGTGATGACTGATGACTTTTAAAGAATAGCTATTAGTGGTGTTTTTTATTAGTATATTCAAATGTAACAAATAGTGTAATCTCTTTAAAGTCCTTCTTGAATAACAATGCACACTTGCGGGGCCCTTAAAATCAACATGGAGAGTGTAACGTCAAATGAATTCCCAACTGCTTATTTTTGTGTTGTTGTGGTTAGTTGTAAGATTTATGCTATATGTTTAATGTAATGGTTGAAGAAAAATATGTATGTTTTGTTGAGTCTAATTTGGTGGGGTTGAAAAGAATTATGAAACGTCACCAATTTTTATTATGCATGGCAACATGTCAAATGTTTCAAAGAGCATGCATGTGCAAATTGTTGCAACTAAATTTGCTAAGGTTGAGGTTATGTAACTTTTAGGTATACAAACTCAAGTTGCAACTTAAAAACCACATAGTCAAAGCCCAATTTGTTAAAGGTTTTTTTTGTTGTCAATGACAACTTACCTATGGATAATGAAAACTTGTAGATGTTGTGATATATTATTTGCAAAATAAAACAAGCATGTGCTAATGATTTGTGCTGATGATTTATTCTATGAAAAGATCTTATCAAATGCAACAAGCTTAATGGGATCAATCCTATGAATACCCACATTAAATCTACACATCCAAGGTTATTTGCTCATATTTACTATCAAAATGAATCATAGTCCATAGAAAGGGAAAAAATGATTTGGGCCAACTAAGTGTGTAATCATGATTTTCTTGGTGTCACAAATATTTATAAAAAAAAGGTGATGAAGCATAACAACACTTTGTTGAAGGTTTGGTGTTGTATTTTTTTAAAGGGTATAGGGCCTTTTCCATTTGTGAAAATAAAGGGTAGTGTTGATGTTGATTATAAAGGTTAATGTTGCTTCCATAATGTTTGCATGGTGTCTTTTTTTCTTGCCTTGTTTTGGTGGAAAAAATGCTTGTTGCAATGGTCACAAAAACCATGAAATTGAATGTGTTGTTGCATCTTCCATTTACAATAATTGTGTTTACCAATTTTGATCTCTAGATGTCCAAACGCATCATGGACACATTTGCCATAATAATTCTTAAACCCCTATGCATGCTATATTGGTTTATTTGAAGTTAATGAGACCACAAAGCTTTCCATGGTTGGGTAGTTACAACATATTTTATTTGAAAAATGTGATTTGATGCATCATTTGATTATTTTTGTGAAAGATGAAGGGATCAACTTGATGTTTATGGTGATAACATTACATTCCATTATTGATTGTCATCTTTTGAAACTTTGACAAGTTTATAAAGTATGTGTTTTGGTCACATTATGTTTAATGCCTACCAATATGTTACAAATGATGAAAAGGCGACTATGGGTTTGAAACATATCAATGTGAAGGCTACGCAGGGTAGTTTATAGAAGACAATCACATGGACAAAATAATCAAGAAAGGGAAAATGGAATGGGAGAAATCTTATGTTGAAAAGGTGTTACAACCTTGAAAACTCAAAACCCTAATGGAAACTAAATTTGCTAGTAGATTTTTCTATTTCTCAAAAGTTTGTGATCTCCATTAAGTTCACAATACGTTCACCATTATGCTTAATCCTCCGTTCACATTTTTGTGAACTATTGATAATTATGTGGGGTGTGGGGATTGTATTTTAAATATGATGCAAATGTAGTAGTCTCTTTTCTAATGATGGTCTTTGAAGTATTAAACCATATTGTCCAAGTATGTGCAACATTATTTGGTGGATCTAATAATTTTATTGCATAGGACAATAACATGTTTAATGTCGGTGCACTTATGGAAGAGTGTTTGTGTGCATTTGTTGTTGGGGAATTATATTTGTTTAGGAGGTTATTTATAACTCTTGTTGCATGTGTTGATCCTCTACTTTGGTGATGTAATCATGAAAATCAATTTTCAAATATTGATTTCCTTATCAAACGATTTTAGGAATTTTGAGATCACAAATTGAAATTGAATGTATGTTCAATCTTGTTGGTGTGTTAACAATTTTAAAATACTACAAGTTAGAAGTGGAAACTTTAGATTACATCATTATTATGGTGAAAAAGTGGCCCCAAGACATTCATTTGAATTTTTTATAAAATATGAATGTAATGAACTTTATGAAAGTTGACAATTTATTGATTAAAGAAAATTATGATTTGATTGAAAAATCAAGTTATTTTGACCAATTCGAGATTGACAATGATTAGGTTTGACAAGGTGAGATCACAATTTTTTTGCTATTTTTTAAAGGTTATTAGAATCCCAAATTTGAAGGACAATTTGCATTTGAAAAAAATTAATCATTGTGTTCATGCAAGGTTTATTATTGGGATTCATCAACAATAAGGATGATGGGCCTTTGATTGTGTTGTGTGGGATTGTGTTTTATGTGGGATGTAGTTGGGGTCAGAAGCTTATGTTATACGTGAGGAATAGAATTGGGATTTAAGCCCCCCACAAATTATTGATTTTGCAAAAAATTATGGTTTTGTAAGGCAAGTGTATGATTACAAAAATCAATTCCAAACATCCAATTTTATCCCCAACCTTAGTACATGTCATGTAGTTAGTTTGAGTTCAAAAATTAACAAATCCATACCTACCAAACAAAAAAATGAAAATGAATACATATCCATCTTCACAAATACATTGCTATTTATTTATCCATATCCTTTTGTTCTATATTTTTTAAAAACATGTCAATATGTGCAAAAGGCTATCGTCAAAACTCCAAAATTGAAATGAATGTGATGCTCAAAGATTGAAATTGCCAAAAACTATAGCCAAATGTGAAGTGTTTGAAAAGCCAAATGTGCAAATGATTCTCAAATGGGTTGCAATGTTACCAACACAAATGTGGGAAGACAATGTGAACATTATGAAAGCCAAAGGTCTAGTTGAAAGTCTTGCATTTGAAGCCCGAGTGCAAATGATTATCAATGTTAAGGCCAAAAACATAACACATATAAACCCAATGCACATATATGTGATGCAATGATTGAGGACAAAGACCACGTCTCCCAAAAACACAATGTGCATAAACATGGTAAACATAGAAGTTCCACCTTTCCAAAAACAAAATGCATATAAACATACCTCAAGTTGAAGACTTTCAATGATTGAAATTATTTCAAAAACTGCCAAAAGTTGCAAACACACCAATCTTTTACCAAAAAAAAACCTTATGACAACAACAAAAGAAACTTGAATTTTATTATTGCTAAAAAAAGGCACATAGAAAGAAATTAAAACCCTAAACCTTAATGAAAACTCCATATGTGAGCCTTAAACCCTAACTATTGGATATGCATATGTATAATTCTACCTGTCCATATTTGGGCCTTTAATAATAGTAGCATGTGGATATGAATATTAATAGTTGGATTTAGCATGTGAATATACATAATTATTAGTTATTTCTTGAATGACTTTTGTTGGATATATAGTTTAAAATATTGAAAAAAAAATTAGATTCAAGATATGGTTGCATACATATTTAATTATTATCAAATTCATATCTAGATTTTTCCATATATCTAGCCAACATTAATATGAACCCCACCATACCAAACCACCACTAACAACCATTTGGAAATGCTGAATAAAACAAAAAAATATGTTTTACTCATGACTAACCCTAAACCCAAAATAATATTTCAAATGATGACTATATATCAAAAACCCTAAAATTTAAACTAATATTTTTTTTTCCTAGTTACATAGACCAAAGGCCTTTTTATCCAAGTGCTCATGTGAAATTTAGGCAAAAAATTGCATTTTTGTGTTCCTTTTTAGTACCTTGTGTTCCTTCATCAGTGCCATGTTGATTTTTCTTTTGGTTTCAATACTACATGTGAATATTATTTCCATAATATTTACATTTCAAAAAATGTATCTTAAAAAAAATAAAAATGATAAAACATAAATTTTTCATTTTGTCAACACATAATTTATGTTTTTGAAAACCAAAACCATCACACAAGTTATATTCTACCATTTGAGTGTGATCACAATCAATTGAGCCAAAACCCGTGTTGAACAACCACTAAAGTTGCTAACTTTGTTACATATTATATTGATGTGGTGTTATTTTAATGCTAGGGTAATCATTGTATTAAATAATATGAATGTTGAGTAATTTGAATTAAAAATTTATTTAATTTAATTTTGGGTTTTGGGTTTAAAAAAAAAGATTTTTGAACTTGAATAATAGTTGCGTTATAAGTAACCAAATTAACAAAGGATTAAGATATATTTTTTTTTAATGAAAACATTTTGATGGTAAGAAAATTAAATCATAATAACTTGCTACCCATATTTAATAAACTATTCATAGTTTAAAAGTTATGAAAATTTAAAATTTTTAAAATTCAAAATATGTTTTAAAATCTCAAAATTTCAAGAGTCTTTACTACATGTAATTGGGTGTAATGTACATGACATATATAACAAACTTGTAACTTATAATACAAAAAATTAAAATCTAAGCTAATTAACATATTTTGGTATGATTTTGAGATTATGATAATTAAAAAAAAAGAAAAAATCAACACAAAAAATTCATATTTAATATTCAACAATGACTAGCACAAAACACATGACATATTGAGACAACTATATTCATTTCTAATAATAGATTGAAAAATAGATTAATTTTTTTTTTCATATAAAAAAATGAAACTTAGGCTGAAAAAAATTCATAATCCTATTATAAAATAGTCCCATTGGCTCCTACTAGCACATTTTGACCCATCCTTGAAAGATTCATTCTCCAAATGTTACAATTGAAAAAAAAAAGTGTATTACTTGGGCTTGGGTATCTTAGTATGGCTTAAGTAGATGGATGGTTCTACTTAGGGAAATGGGTTGGGGTTAGGATGGGATGAGAAAGGGTTGGGGATGATAGGTAGATGTGTAATAAAGAGAGGATTGGAACTCAGGAGATGAAAAAGGTGAGGCTAAAAAATCAACTATTACGTTTTGATAAAACTCAATTGAGAACTGCAAGTTCCAATCTTGGATTATTTAAGGAAACATTAGTACACATAAGATTTTATTTTTGTATGTTTTACTATTAAAACTATAAATAATAAATCTTTTTCTTGGATCAATCATATTTATTGAAAATTCCAATAATGTCCCCAATTTTCCAAAAGCTACAAAGTAAGCCACAAAGTAATGATATATATACAATTACATTCTCCATATGATTAAGTGTGCACTTTGGGATATTTACAAAAAAAACAAATTGAAAATGCTCTTTGGATATAACCAAGTTTCAATACCCTATGGTTTTAAGTTTTAAGGTACAAATCGAATTAAATTTTTTTAATACCCTTCTCATGTTCCAAAGCTACAAGGGCAATTCAACTTGTTCAAAATTCTATGGAAAACTTGTTGAAATCTTTAATTGAAAATTAGCCTCAAACTTGCATATCCAAAACCCAAACTTGTTGAAATCTTGTATTGAAAATTAGCCTCAAACTTGCATATCCAAAACCCAAACTTGTTTAACTGGGAGAGCAAAAGTAGGTAGGGTTTAGGATTTAGGGTTTAAGGTTTAATGCATTAAAACATCAAGCAACACATCTGGAAGTGCTTGTGCACCACCATCCACAAAACCTGCACAAGACACATGATGCAGTTTGAATATATCACTCGAAGGACATGGGTGGTAGGAGTTACTTCAAAGGCTCCACTTCAACTCATGGCTCCTTCCTATCAAGCCCAAGAAAATTTCCAATTTTTTCTGCAACATCAACAACCTGCCACACACATAGGAATAGTCAAAGTTATCATCAAATTAGCCAAAGTCATGAGATTAGCCAAACAAGAGAAACATGAATCCAGTGTGCAATCAACTACCACTATTCTTCACACTTTCCCAACACCTTGATTTCGAGACATCAGAACTATGTGATATGATCATGCAAATATCCATCCAGACAAGTTTCTAGAGAAATTCCTTGATGATGGAAAATATGTCTGAAACCCTGTCTGAATTTATTTGGTCTAAGTTATGATGTTGACAAAAGCTCTGAAAGTAGTTTTGAGAAGCCTCAATGATATTTTAGTGAAGAACATTACATCAGAAAAAAGGAAATCATGATCATAAATGTCCTCAATTTCATGATCCACAGACTTGGCCAAAATTCCACATAATCCCGGTAGCAAATATCACTCATTCCCACCTGCAGGCTATCAGATTGCACCAATAAAAGTGAGTTCAAA
>Ga0116229_10011138_pt1 | contig 13344 bp, 8 predicted proteins | sample S1TSphgellanicum_3_FD_87313 | JGI IMG/M metagenome (GOLD analysis project Ga0116229, IMG submission 87313) | Host-associated microbial communities from peat moss isolated from Minnesota, USA - S1T2_Fc - Sphagnum magellanicum MG | ecosystem: Host-associated > Plants > Peat moss > Unclassified...
ATGTGCATTTTTTGGTATTTTTTTTTTTATGTTTTATTTCGTTATTAGTCACTGTGGTGACATTAGTTAGGAAAAAAGAAAAAAAGGAAAAGAATTTGGGGGGGGGGGGGGGGGGGGGGGGATGTGAAGAAAGAAGAAATGGAAGGAAAGTGATGAAGAAACAAAAAAAACAAACCCTTAACCAGTAGGGGAAAAAAAGTTACATAGAATATCAAGTTAAAAATAAAAAAGTTTACATAAAATAATTAGTTTTTTTTTGGCTTTGTTATGATATGTTGGTACTTTTTTCAATAAAGTATATTTTCAATTTACATTACACTTGACAACAGGCACCCACACATAAAGGATTTCTGAATTTCCACTGGACAGCCTGCCTTTGGATGTGTTTTGAGGGCTCTCAACAATTCCATGGTGATAGTCCCTCACCATAGTGTAAAGGGGGCCTGGGCCTTATTTTGACGCTAGGTATTTTAATCATTCAAAGTACAGGGTACATGCTATAGCTTACTAGTGCAGGTGGACGGACGTTCTCTTACAAGACGTCTTTTTTTCTACAATCTGAAGAAAGGAGCGTGCATGGATTGAAGAAGAAGAAGAAGAAAGAAAGAAAGTCCTTGAAGAAGAAGTTCATGATGTAATCTATGATGAATGGGTTCAGTGTTGTTGTTGATGTTGCTCTTTTGTGGGATTCCCTTTGTTTTCTTTCTTCTTATTTTTTGGGTGTGCACGCACTTGGAAGTTTGTCTTTGTGCAGAGTTGCTGTTGAAGTGATGAACAAATCATTGAGTCATATCTCTGGCACCCCAGATTCTCTACCTAGATGCGTTTCTGTTTTTTTGTGATTTGGGTTTTCTGATCAAGTAGCCAGAGAGGCCTCCTCTGCGTTAAATAGGGGGTGTACAACAGCCATTCGAATGATGCCAAAGAAAGGGATCCCAAGATTGCAGAGGGAGGAGGGAGCCAACTCTGCACTCCTCGCACCAGCCATGTTGCCAATCGAGCAAAACCCTGAAACCGAAAAGAAAGGAAGAAGGGCTGTGGTGGTGGGTTATATATGTATGTCTCTTGTTTGTACCCTTGATAGGGTACTTATTTTCATCTTTATTCATTAGATGGGGTGTCTCCCAAGTTCAACTTTTCATTTTTGACAATGAGTCATTTTGATTGGCCTGCCACAAAAAAAAATGAAGCTTTGGAGGCTCCCCAAAACAAAGTTTTTACTGGAAGAAGGAGTACCTGCCGTTTAGCCCACCTATAGAGGTGAAAAGAGGACAATCTTGGGCAAAGCATATGGGATAAAACTGAGGTGTCATTGGGAACACATTGGGAACTTTCTGAGAACACAAGGTGTTTCCCCTCCCCCACAACCCATGCTTCCCAAAAGAAAAAACTTGGGCCTCTTGGGTGCATGCTGCATAACACCATTGGCTGAGCAGAATTTCTATTTCTACATTCGTATGTCACCATTTTCAACCTAGGCTAATGGCAGGGATATACAATTTAGGGCTTACACTAGCCCATGGTGGGGGTACTTATTCTGTTTCATATTAATGAGTTGGAGGTGCCTCACAAGTCCAACTTTTTTATTTTTCAATGAGCCAATTTGATTGGCCCATCACCAATTATTTTTTTTTGAAACTATGGAGGTTCCCCAAAATAGAAGATTCTATGGAAAATTGAAGTGTCTCTTCCTTTGGCCCACCTATATAGGTGAGAAGTGGAGGACTTTGGGCAAAACATATGGGATTAAAGCAAGGTGCTATTGGGAACACCCTTTGGGAAACAAATTGGGAGCCATTTGGAACTTGAAGGGAACCAAGAAAAAAAGAAAAAAATCCTTCCGCCCCCTCCCTCCACCCCCCAAAACTTGAAAGAAAAAAAATCAAGGCACTTTGAGTGCATGCTGAGCCTTCCTATTGACTGCATGAAATTTGGATTTTCAAAACTGTTTGTCACCATTTTCGGCCTGGGCTAATACCCCCATTATATATAAACTGAGGGTACTTAGTTATTGTCTGTTGTTAGTACTCTCGTTAGCTACTACTCTTGTTAGGGTTTTTGACAAATGTTTTTGGCCCACAAGACGCAACCCACCCACCAACTGACAGTTGGGAAACTGCCCTAGCTTAGCTCTTCGGGTTTTTGGGCAAATGTTTTTCTGCCCTGGAAGACCCGACCCACCAACCACTGGCAAAATTGGGAAACTCTTCTAGTCAGCTACTAGGGTTTTTCAGGATATGTTTGGGCCCAAAAGGACCTGACACCTGACCCATCAACCAACTGGCAAAGTTGGGAAACCCTTCTAGTTAGCAACTAGGATTTTTCAGTATATGTTTTGGCCCAAAAGGACATGACCAACCAACCAACTGGCAGAGTTGGGAAACTCCTTTAGTTAGCCACCAGGGTATTTTGAGCAAATGTTTTGGCCCACATGACCATCCTCCCAACTAACCAACTGGCAAAGTTGGGAAACTCCTATATTTAGCTACTTGGTCACAGCAAAAGGTTTGGTCTGCACAATGAACTAGGTAACTGGCAAATATGGGAAACTCCAAGGAAATAATATTATGTCATTCATGCCCAACTGACTGTGGGAACGATGTTGTTACAAAAAGGCAATCAAGTTCCTTCTTTTGTATAACTACTGAACAGTGACCACTGGGTCTTTTGATGAGATTTCAAAGGCATCGCAGCCTGAATCATGGCCTCATTTGAGTTGTATAACCCAAAATTGTGTTGATTTAAGTTATGAGTGGGGACAGGAGGGGGCATAGTGCACATCAAATGGATGAGAAGTCTATGAGTCATGGCACAACTTTCTAAGTTCTTTGGTGAATACAAAAGGTCAAGACTAATTAATTATTTTTTTGGAATTCAAAAGAAGGAACTTACTTTTTCAGCAAGTTTTGGAAACCTTTTTATTGAAATCCGGAAGAACAAAACAAGGAACTATGTTACTCCTCCTTTCCAAGACAAAAAAGTTGTCATGATACTCTTTCAAACTGTTCAGCCGCCATCAAAAGTAGAGAGCCATGTCCGATAGAGAGGATGAAGAAGGATGATGACACACACTCCCACACCCTTTTGTCTTCTGACTTTGGATCATTCTCTTCTTCTCAACAGAAGGGGGTGTGCACAGTGGAACAAACTTGCCTCTATAGTATTTTGCAAGCACCTCATGGCACATTCCACACAATAAGGATGGTTGGGGACAAACAACATTACATTTTATCACGAGTGTCCAAAGTTTATTATGAGAGCGCCTTTGGGGCACATGTCACACAACAAGGTTAGGTTGGGGGGGACAAACAACCCTATATTTTATAAGAAGAGCCCCCTTGAGTGGCATGGCATACAACAAAGGTGTGTGGGTGAGGGACAAACACCCATTTTTTCTTCTTACGAGAGCCTTCCTCTAGACATATGCCACACAACACTTGTGCATACCGAGTCATCAATCATGCTTCATTAGTTGGTCGGCAGATCATCCCCCTCACTCATCTACCAATCCTCTCTTTTATTATTCCTGTCACAAACAAGGCCAAACCCCATGTTCTTCTTGCATACAATATAACTACTTGTATTTTTGGATTTGGTATCCCCGCCCCCAAAAGAAAAACCCCAACAATCAATCGGATTGGGTCCCCCACTAGTCATGCCACCAGTAGTTCAGACACAAAGTTTTTGTTTTCAACATCAGTCATCATTCACTTCTATCCAAACCCTAATTTGCACCCAACCTATAGGTAAGCCTACTCTACCCACTCACTATTAACTATTTCATTGCAAAACCAAGTAGGTTATCAAACTTAGCAGGGGGCAAATTTGTTTTTCTACTATTGTACAACAAGTGTGTATAGTGCATACAAGCACTACACCTATATTGTATGAGGTCTTTCCTTTCCAGCTGTTACCTTTCTTGGCCATCCCCCAAACTCCTTTTGCAACCCCTGTCTCCAAAACCTCATTCATAAACAACACAATTGAGGCATTATGTTGGTCAGCTGGTTGAGACTGTGGTTGGGGAGTTGGGAAATCGAATCCCCACTCCAATGTACATCTTTTAACTTATCTCCCCAGGCTTATTTATTAATTGCAGCCATGATCTCCACGATACGATCAGACGAGCACACATGCATGGACCTGACCTTCTGACTAGGTCACTAGATTATTGATAAGTTTTCAACAATGGGTTTTGTTGACTCCAATGGAAAACGGTTTTTTGTTTTTAAAAAATAAATAAAAATAACACATGAAGAATTGACTTCAAGGGAAACTTCTTTTAAAGGATACACTAGGATTGAAAACCCACAGACCCAATACAATGAATGAACCATCCACTCTTCATGACAACTTTTCTGGCCAAATTCGTCAACGTGTAGGATGTGGGTTTTCCTAAAATGAAGGTCAAATTTGCCTGAAGTGATATTAGGGTTAGGTATCAGGTGAAACATGAAGAGTATTATGATTAGGGTTTAGGGTGTTGATGCAAACAGCAATGGTGCACTACCACCTATGAGGGGATTTTTTTTCCCCTCAATTTTAAAATGTAGTTACATTGATAATCATGAGGAACTAGTCAAATTTTGCTGTAGGTCAGCAAGGAACTGAATTTTTTTAATCATGTTATATTTCAATGACTGCTCAAAAATATTGTCTAAATACAACAAATTTCAGGGGATAAAATCCTTCCTTGAAATTTTGCAACTTTGGCATATTCATTTCACAAAATCCCTTATATGAATCCCATTGGATTTTTTTGGTCACCATGTGGTAAAAATTTGCCCCCAAAAAAACACCAAGCACCATATGTGGGCATGTAGGTGTTAGTACTTTTCCCCTCATATGCACATTGTCAAAATGAAGGGGTATTAGGGTTAGGGTTTGGAGTGTTGAGACAAATGGCAATGATGTTTGACCACAAGTGGGCATTTTGGGTGTTGGGCTTTTTTTGTCAATTGCATAGAGGATTATAATTGATGTGTGTATTTGGTTTTTTCATCAAAATTTTGTGCCCCATCCCCTCAAATTTTAGAAGTTTTTGTTTTGCATTTTGAGATTCATTGCTTGATTTTTAGGTTCGAGGTTTAAGGTGATTGAAAGGATTTTTGGGGTTACAAGCTCTATTGCCTAGATTTTAAGTTTAAGGGGCTTGAAAAGATGTTTCATGTTGTTATTCATGTTGTTGTTGCATACCAACAAACAATGATTTGTGAATAGGGTAGGAGGGACGGTGTTGTATGACAAGTTAACTCAAAAATAAGACAAGAAATTCTTGGTGTTTTTTTATTGTCTTCTTTTTCATTCATGGGGTGAGAAAAGAAAGCTTATTGAACCCAAAAAAAAGGTTCTTTGTTATGGATCTTCATGTGACTTGTATGTGAAATTGTTGTTAGTGTATCTCTTTCATTTCATCACTTGGGCGCAAATCCTTCCTTCCTTATTGGGAATTATAAATCCTTTGGTGATCTAATTATAATCATTGAAGCAACAATGGATTTCATGACCAATTCACTTCATAAAAAGTTTGATTTACATAGCTTTGTATGTTAGGATAAAGAAGGTCTATTCACCATCATACATATGATGAGAATGAGATGTACGCAACTAGAATGTGCCAATTTATGATAACATATTGTTATAATTTAATGAAAACTATGGTAAAAAATTGTCTCTATTATTTACTTTCACATATGATTGGATAAATTTGTTTTAAAAAATTGATTGTTGATTTTAAGTTATTAGTTTGGATAGATTACAATCAACCTCCAAACATGTGTTTAGGGAAATGTCTAGATGAAGTAGACATTTTTGAACATGAATGAAAAGTTATAATGATTGTGTCACCATGTGCTGTGCCCAAGGGATTCATGATGTTTGAAGACTATTCAAGCCAAATTGCGAAGTAGTAGATGACTTGAAAGAGATTGCTAGGATATATTAGATTCTAGGAATGTTGTAATCATCAAATAATTGGAGTTTCATCTTGTTGATTCATATTTGTGTTCGTTATTGGGAGCCTTTCCTAAACATTCAATATTTCAATTTGAAAATTGAGGTCGAAGATGCAGGTTAAAAAAGTTTGTTTGTTTAATGATTTTTCAAATATATGTCGTACTATGATCAAAATGTCCTAGCTTTGACAAATCAAGAAAACTATCAAAAGTCAAAATCATAAAGTGAAAATTTTTTCAAGGGTTATGAAACATGGTTATTAGGTTTCAATTTAAGATAAAATCAATTTTCTTCTAGCATGTTAGAAAATTCAATTTTTTTTACATTTCATTTAATGTGTTTGTTATGCAATAGTGATGGGATTACATTCAAGTGTAAACAAATTAATAGGTGCCACCCCCACTATTGTATGTTTTTTTGGAATATTTTGGAAAAAAAATCATTAAAATTTTATTTTGATTTTCAAAAATGGTAAATTATACTATTACATAAATATACATCTAGAAAGCCTCCTCGAAAACACGTCACATTAAAAAAATTCCTCAAAAATAAAAATCCTTGTACAATGTTGAAAAACATGTGTTACAATGTTGAATAAGTGTTTTAAAATATTCTATCATCATTATATTCATTCCAATTCAAACAACATGCTTTCATACTATATTAATAACATATTTGTGTAAAACAATTAACCACTTTCCACATTGAAATTAATTTTCAACCCAAAATGTGAAACACAAACCATTTGTTACACTTAAAATGACCCGTATTAACTTGTTTGCACCCATTGATATCTTTGAAGACAATGTCATAAAAATGGGATCACCAAGAAGTTTGATCACATCATCAACATTTTGAAGTTGTATTGTTGTTGCCACCAAACTTGGCAATAATATGTTTTCTTTTTTTAATACAATTGGTAGTCATCATTGGTCTCAAAATGTAGATGATGGTTGCATATAAACTTAAATCCTATTGCATTTACGTATGGTCAATAAGTTAAAATCCATGTTGATTAAAATTTTCTATGTAACTTCCATATTGGTCGTGTTGATATGGAAAAATGGTATTGATGAGATTAGTGGGTTGTCATAGTGTCAAATGATATGTTTAGAATTTTGGGTAGACACAAAAACCCCAATGCATTTTTAAAGAGGCAACAAAGGCCCATTATGTCTTTCCAAGATCCTTCACACCCAAATCATGCAAGTAGGTTGCTAACAACCTAAAACTAATGTACTTGTATTTGAATATTATTAATTTCTACCATCGGTGTCAACTTATAATTGGTAAAAGATTTTTCCTTACAAATTTTCAATACCTATTTATCAAAGAACACAAAGTTGTGAGCTAGTTCTCATAGTTTCTAAAGCTACATGCACATTTTGATTGATTTGTTAAGATATCATAAACTATAATGCAACTCCAATAGTTTAGAAAAATGAATGATCTACTAATGTGATTGGGTAGTCAATTTGGACCTTGTCATTTTGATTAATAAAATGACTAACTATTTCACTAATAAATAATAGACCATTTGATTGGGTGAAATTTATACTTAAATTTAAATCATTTTTTGGATTATTATTTGTAAAATTAATGGGTAGGTAAGTAGATGTGACCCCAAAATTTTGATTGTAACATATTTATTTGTCAAACCAATGTAGTGAACTAGACTTGGTAGTATGTTGAACTAGTACAATGTTCTAACCAGTAGTGGTGATGGAGAAAACCAATAATGATAAAACATGTGGGTAGTTTTAGTTTAGATTTTATTTTTGAATATACATAATGTTTATATTGGCTAGTTATTATTGGAAAATATTTAGTATAAGATAACATTCAAATATTTTAATAGGGGGATTGATTTTGGTTTTCATATTTTCTTTCTCAAACTTGTAATGGATAATAAAACATTTTATTTTTGTTTTGTTTCTTGATCGCAATTTGAAAACATTTTGTTAGAATTATGAATAGATTTTGTTTTTTACGTACTTGTTGCCATTTTTCTTGAACTTGTTAACTAAAATTAGAAATTTAATTTGATGGGCATATAGAAAAACCCATAAACATTTGGTGACCATGCAGTGGATTGGAATTGTAAACATTCATGCTTATAATCTTTGGTTATAGAAGAAAATCATAAAATTTTTTGTTTTCATTTTATACTATTGAAGCAAAAAATTTAGGATCTTGTTGATATCTTGACATAGTTATAGTCAATGAAATATTAGTTATTATTAGAAACTTTATGATTTTTGTGTTATTTTTAAGGAAATCTAATTATTTATTTATACTAAATAACGTGTTAATCAAGAAGATTTAAGGAATTAATATTTGTACATGTCTTAGATATGTTGAAAATAGTTATAAAAGGCTTTAGAAGGCAACTAAAAATGGTTGCACCACAACAACCTATGCCTAAATAGTACTATCACAAAAACAACCAAGTTCCCAAACTGAAGGAATTCAACATGTTGATGTTCGCAACATTGAATCCCAATAGTAGGTGACAACAAAGATATCATTTTAACATATACTAACAGAATAGGAAGAATGGAAAGGAACCACAAGTACCTTCAATTGGTCACTTTTTGACACCCATCATTTGTCTGTAGTCAAGGCTAAATGCACAATTGGGTGGAAATCAAATTGCACCTATTTGAAATATTGATGAAATAATTTTTCCAAGCCAAAGGTGGCAAGCTACAACTCCTAGAAATTGTATTCTTGTTGTTATTATACCATCACAATCAACACTTGTTGCTAGATACTATGAACCAATTTTCGCTTTGAATTTAACCACAAAAGATTCACAATTGGAATGCAACCAACTTTTAAAGTAGTTGGAAACACAACATAATTTAGAATGGAAATCTTCATGTCAATTTAATTTTCAACCACATGTAGAAAGGTAGAAATAATCACAATACCTATTGATGTTTGACAACACAACCACTAACCCATCATGTTTGGCTGGTTGTACCTATGGGGACAATCGAATGACCACTAGTTCAACGAAGCACACCAACTTTAGGTGTACGTCCCAATGTTGAAATTGCAACATGTGCATATTGTCAACAAGTTGGTCATGAGTCCAAGAATTGTCCCTTTGTGGATTATAAATTCAAACAATTAATGAGATAAGAGATCATGACAATTCTATGTTGAAGGTATAATTTTACTAAAACTTGTTACTAGTTTTTTATATCAAAATCGGTTACCAGATTTAACTTACCAAAAGATGTTACCGATTTTGATTTATTAAAACCGGTTTACTTATTAGATTAAACTAAGTAATTTTAGGAAAGATTTTTTTGGGGTCAAATTAATTAATTCCACCATTTTTGAGTATCCTTCTTGAACGTAGTTAATGTTTTATACCTTTGAAGACTATATAGGGGAATATTTTGGAGTAAATTAACTCTTTTGTCATTTTTTTTACATAAAAATTATATTAATTTTATTTATTTATATATGTTGTGAATATTCTATCTTTTGTATGCAAGGTCTTCTTACTTATATTTGCTTCATATTTGTTTTTGTATAAAGTTTATAAATCTATGCTATTAAGTTTTGACAAGCCTTTTGTGTTTCAACTTTTTGTTTATCCAAGGAAGGTAAAAAGATTCTATCTTTTGCTCCCTTATTTTATTCCTTTCAAAACCCAGTAGTTCATCGGGTGTCCTTAACATTTGGTCTCCATACGGAAATATTGAATCCATAATTTTTGGTTTATTGTTATTATTTTTTGGACAAATATTGGTTAAAGATATTTGACTCTACCAAAAAATCAAGGATCTTTTTTTGTTTTTGAAAATTAAAAATAAAAACCAAAATAATAAGTAGTTTACAACTTTTTCTAATCATTTACATTATGCCAACAATGTTGACAAGAAGTATGAAGAAAAGAATAGAGCATGTTTTGTAAGAAAGTGCTAAAGTAGCGCAAGGTGAAAGCATGGTAAAGTAGAGTGCAAATGTTCCTTGTAGCATAAATGAAAAGTAGTTAAGAAATATGGTTTGATATATTGAACTTAAAAATAATATTTAGTTCAAGGATTAATATGAACATTTTCTTCAACTTTGTTAAAACTTTAAATATATGCCACAAGATGCAACCTTTGTGAATGCCAAGGAGTTATTGCAAAAGAATTAGCTATTATCAATTCCACACTTGCTCATGTAACCTTTAAAAAATTTAGGTTTATAAGTTTGAATATTTTGATGTGCCTCCAATATAAACATTTAAAATATAGTTTATGTAACATTGGGATCCAATTTGGGGTTTGCAAATTCACACTTTACATGGATAGTGAATCGGTAGTACTTTATTAGTAGCCAAATAGTGGCATTGTAATGAATGGCCATCCAGTTGTACAACAATGCCAATATTGCGGCCCCATAGTGGCACATATGTAACTAGTGGCATCCAAATGGCCACATAGTGTCATAGTTATGGCACAATAGTGGCCAACCAATAATACAATAATGGCCACTTAATGATCAACTAGTTCCATGAACATACGTCATAATTGAAAATCAATTACAAAGCTTGTACCTCATGGATGGCGGGAATGTGGACACATGGGGTAATTGCATGTATGAAAATTGTACACTAATTGCAAAAAAGTTGTTCAATGTGTAGCTTGTTTTTTATATTCCTAACTTAGTTGCACATTATATTTATAATGCAACTCTTCAAAAAATCAAACATAGTTGACTACATGCATGAATACAATGTGCATAAATTATCGTATATGAAACACATTTAGGACTATTGTGCAACTATCAAACAACTAATTTTTTTAATGTGGAAATTTATTTATTAAATCACCATATTTACAAATTATAGTTATTAATGTTGTTTCGGTTTTTGGGGCATGCTCTAATAATCACCTCAAATTTTTTAATTAAAAATTTCCCATTTGGGAAAACCACCTCGGTTTTTAAAATTTTTTTAAAAATATGGTTAAATGATTTTCACGGTTGGTGGGTCTCACACAATTTTGAATTTTGATTTTCAATGGTGGTTCTCACAAGTCGGTTATCATAATTCAAAGGTTTTTAATATATATATATATATATATATATATATATATAATATTTTACTAATTTTGGGGTTTTTTTGTTTCTTTTCTTATAATCATATTAAATGATGAATTAAGTAAACTAATAAATGATGAAAAAGATTTTTAATATAAAAAATTCATATCTACAATTTCTTCCCTTTCGGATTCCTCCAACTCTTGTACAATTTCATCCTTCTCTATGAATTCCACCAAGCTTGATGGCATATTACATCCTACCCTAGGATCATTGGCCCAATTTTGACTAACAAAAATAAATTTATCTAAATTTTCAAATTGTAACTGACATCTCTTAAGGCTTGCCAAAATTCTAACAAGAGAAAAAATGCGTTGAATCTCAATTTGGGAACTTATAATTTTTAAGATTTGCTTTGCAAAAAAACTAACTATAGGGAATTTATACTCATGTTTCTCCCACCATTAGAAATGGTTTTTAATATCTTTCACATACACATGAAACCTCTTGAAATCCAACAACTCCATTATTACAATTTCATTTGCAATTTTAATGTTGTTGATTATCTAGAAAATATTAGTCCACATTCCTAATCAACATTTTGATATGTAGAACCAGAAACAACATCTCCAACAAGATGTAAATGATTATATGATTTGACCAACATGGGATATAACATTATCCTATCATATTGTTCCACAATAGATAGTCCTTAAATGACGCGCTCCCAAGTCCTTAGTTAGCCCCAAGTTGGGGCTAAGTCACTCGAATTGCAGAAATGTGAGGGACTTGGGGCACGCTCCCAGCTTCTAGCACTAAAGGGGGTGAGAGGGGCGTGTTGAAAGCTCCGGGATTAGACTAGGAAGAGGGCCAAACTATTTAGTTATTCGGTCCTACATCCAAATCCAACCAACAAGTTGGTTAGAAATCATTTTGCACATTTTCAGTGTTGGGACAAGCCATGGGCAACCTTGGACTCACTTGACTCACCATGGCCCGGACTCGGGGGAACCCACCACCTTCCCCCATATAGTATTCTCTGCAGCTCTCCGCCACACTTGCATCCAAATGGCTCTTTTTCCCGGGACTTCCAAAATGGAGTCCCGAAATTATCCCGGTTTAGATTCCTGAAACTTTGGGCGTTCATAACTTCTCGCCCCGAGCTTGGATTGGGACGAGGTCTAAACCAAAGTTGTAGCTCTCCTTGAGAGCTTTCCAATAGTGTGTTGCACTTCACCTGCACACACCGAGATCGGGTCGATTCCTAACTTTTAGTGGTTGGGAGTCAAATTGCCAGTTTGACTCCTGACCTTTCTTTCGAACATAACTTGTGTTGTAAATGTCCAAATGGCTCATGCGAAGTCATTTTGGACATTTATACTTCAAGACCTTTCCAACAGTATAAAAAACATTTCAATGCGAAGTGTTTTGATCCCTATAATCGCGCTCTAAGTTTTCGAGAGTCTCGGGGAACTCCCAAGTCCCATTTTCGGGAGTGTGAGTGACGACCTCACACTTCCCTCAAAGTGGGGTTGCGACATTAAAGACTAACCACTACTACTAAAATGGGGTGTAATTTATTAGTTTAAATCATTATGAGACCTTAAAAGTGAAATAACTTCATTGCATTTTTACTAATTTCACCTAGTGAAAGTTATTTCACTATTATATCACTATGTAGACATCATTTTTCATTATTAATTAACAAAATTCACTATTACAATTTACTATAACAAATATGTTTATTTATATGTTTTTAAAAAATATTCTATCTATGTTAATTTATGATATACCATGTATTATTTTAAGTTATTTCAGTTATTCTAACTTATATTTTATGTTATTATATGTTATTATAAATTATTATACCCTAAATTATTATATGTTATTTTACCTTAAAGTATCTTAACTAGTTTATTATAAGCTTTTAAATTATTTTAAATTAAATTATTTAACTAACTTTAAGCTATACTTTAAGTTATTTTATTTAAAATTAATATATGTTATTTCAAGTATACTTTAAATTATTCAAGGTCATTCTACTTTATGTTATTGTAAATTATTTTATCCTAAGCATAATAATTTTAAAATAATCTAAAACAAAATATAATGACCTAAGGTAAAAATAACTTACAATAGAAAATAATAACCTATGAAAAATAATTTTAAATACCCTACAATACAATAACTACTAATAACCTATGATATTATAACATAGAATATCAAACAAAAATTTATAATACAATAATCACCAATAGTTGTAATATAACATATAATAACCAACAATAACTTATAATACAATAACCATTAATAACCATTTATAAAATAGCCACCAATAAGCCA
>Ga0116229_10011139_pt1 | contig 13344 bp, 5 predicted proteins | sample S1TSphgellanicum_3_FD_87313 | JGI IMG/M metagenome (GOLD analysis project Ga0116229, IMG submission 87313) | Host-associated microbial communities from peat moss isolated from Minnesota, USA - S1T2_Fc - Sphagnum magellanicum MG | ecosystem: Host-associated > Plants > Peat moss > Unclassified...
CGGGCAGTGCCCGGAAACTGCCCGAACAATTCACCACCAATAGGCTCGCAAGCTCCGCTGATCACATCTAGATAAAATTGTTGCGACCGCCATTCGTCGTCGTCCTCCTCCTCTTCCATCTAGGGACCTCGATTTCAAGACCTGATCCTGTCCGTCCGTCGAGGTCCTGAAACCAAGATCGACACCTGGACGGACAGACAGACGGACAGACACCATCTAACTTTAATATATAAGATGACATTTCCAACCAAACTTAAAACCTCTGATCTAGGGACTCTAGAACCTAACTTACAACCCATACCCCAACCTACCTAAATCCCAGAACTTGCCAACACTAGCTCAAACACTTCTAATTCACAGCAAAATTCTATTGATTCTTCAAGCCTGAGGGGCAGTTAATAGTTATCCAATGAATTTTGAATCCTCAGGGCACCTATCTCCAGCTCAGGAAATTTTCTTTGAAAAGTAACTCTTGGTGACTCACTTTAGAATGAAAGCCAGGTTGACATCCCAGCGGTGATGGCTAGCTGGCATAGCCCATGCTGGGACCCTGGAACTCAAAGGAGATCCTAAGATCAAATCTCTTCTTGTATGTGTTGCCCCAAGTCTTGATGTGTCTTTTTGGCAAGAGTCTGGGTTCATTTTTAGTACAATTTGCCCATTTATGATTTTAAGAGCAGGTGCATATGTATGCAATATATTTCAGCTTCATACAATTTTCTAGGCTGGTACCCTTTTTATTTTGAATATATGTTTGTTTTGTCATGATTTTTTTCTTTTGGATATTGCCTACAGCATTCATTACATTTCAAACTTGAAAAGTATTACACCATCAATAATTTGAAAACTGGGAAGATGGCCAGTCTTCTGTGCCAATGAAGTTGTCAAATTGTAAAGTGGTCATGGGAATCACACACTGAGTACAGTTGGAGACTCTGATGTGAGGACATCTCTCATGTGTCACATAGTTTCCAATAACTTGATATGCAAATTTTAGAAAAAAGCAGAAATCTTTATCTTGTGAGTTTCATTGTGCAGAAAAGTAACAGTTACCACTTGGTGTGAGAGTTATAAATTTTACTGCCTACCAAATGTGCATCCAAAGCAGCATTTTTTTTTGGTGCAAATTTTGGCCACTCTGACAAAAAATTCCAGTTTGACTCATAAAAAAGATTTCCATGGAAAAATTTGTGCCAAAGTTACCAGATTTCAAGGAAAATATTTCTGAAATTATCACAACAGGTTCAAGCATATAACTTTAGAATTTTTCTACTTTCCTCTCTGACCTGTAGTTAAATTTGGCTAATTTCTCTGGTGATGATCACTAGTGTGTATTTTTTTTGGTCAATTTTGTGATGTAACCAAAGTGGTAATCATCCATTGGAGCATTTAGCCAAATTTGGATATGACATAAATGTTAATTAAAAAAATATCTTCTATATTTCTAGCTACTTATTTGAACCAAGTATATAAGTCTAGAAAAAATTCTTAAAATTTGGTAGAATTTTGGCTATTGAATTTTTTTTAAAGCACTTGATTTTAGCATTTAAAATTTTGATTTTTGGCTATGTATAGCCAGCAATAAAAAGGCTGCCAGTGTGGCTACATATTGTTTTAAAACCCCTACTTCAGATTCTGAAGGGACAAGGGCAATGTGGGTGAAGTGATGATGCTAACGATCTTGTGAAACTCTTAATTCACCTAGCGTGTATGATGGATTCTGCACTAGAGATACGAGTTGGTGTGCTAAATTTTTTGGGATACCAATGATAATTTGCATAGATTAAAACAATAAATGACTCATGAGTGAGTCCAAGGAGGAGGGGCGAAAAACAGAGTCAGAACATGTGGAAATAGCCACCAAATTCCACAGGTCAGCCAGGACAAGTTCACAATTAACAGCCAGGAAGGCCTGTGCCCGAAGGCCTCTGTGCCTTCCTCAAGGAAAGGAAGTGAGTGAGGGTATCCTTTTGCCTACATGGAACTGTGTGCCAAAGTAAAGCACAGAATGGGGGAAGGGGGGAGCCACTCATGTCACTGAATGGACTCTACCCAATGCCCATAGGAGCAACTGGGTTCAGAGTCCAAACCCTGCCAACCCCAAATAACAATTGCAGCTTTTTTCTGCGACTTTAAATTCTAGAGTTCAAAGTTTGTAAGTTCGAACCGACACCCCTCATAAGATAGTACCAACCTTGGGGCGACTGACTGCGTCCAATATGCAGCGACCCACACAAACATATCACCACTAGCTAGCAAACACCTGAAGTTCCAATGTTCCAGGTTTTTCAGTTTTTATGGCCATCAGGATGCTTAAAATCAGGATGACTCAACAACATCCAGATCCAAGAGAGCAAGAGATTGCAGTGAAAACATCAATTGAATCTGACCCACCATAAAACATGGGCATTATGCCAAGCCAAACTAGAGTATGAGAACAGAGCGAAGCCAAGTGCATGGAGTGAGTGTGATGTAACAGGATGTAAATATGGCTGCTACTATGTGGGAAGGGGGTCAAAGGTTAGTCTGTGTAAGTATTTGTGGTTCACCCCTACTGTATAACTTCATATCAAATTTCTATAAGCTACAGAAAAAACTATATACATGAACATGTCTGTGACCAGTTTTTTCTTGTGGAGTGAATTTTCTCCAGTTGGCAAAAATAAAAAATAAAAATCTAGTGTTACTCATTCAGACATTTAGAGGATTTTTGTGAAAAAAGTGCACCAAAATCACCAAAATTTGAGGGAAAAATGTCTGGATTCACCATATTCAGACCAGTTGTTTTCTCTTTGTGGTGAGATTTTGCCACTTGCTGACCCAAAAGAAAAACCTGGGCCCTGTGACTTCTACTGGATGTTTTAGAGGGGAAATCCCTCAAATTCACCATATTTCGAGGAAAAGAAGCTTGAATCCCAATATTTAGACCTTACTTCCTTGCAAGTCGCTAGTACGTAGCAGGGTTTTAAAAAAACTCTACTTTTCTATCTGAACTGCAGCCAAAATTGGCTACGTCAGATTCATTAGCTAATTGTGTGTTAAGTGCTCACAGCACTCCCCTTGCCCTTGCGCGTTGTGCTGTATAGGTTCCAATAGGTCGCAAAAATATAGCGGAATTCTTAAATATTTTACTTTCCTCTCTGACCTATAGCTAAATTTGGCGAAATCCTCTACATCACAAAATGGAACAATCTATCCCATTCATTTAGTAGTCGTCGATTGAAGTATCGCTGGCCCCTAGGTGAACATTTTAGGGTTAAGTGTGACTATTAGGGTACCTGGGAGATATTATGACAAATTGCTGCACCATGTGCAAGATGTAAACAAATGCATGTGAAACAAGTTGCTGCTATGTGTGGAGAGAATCTTTGTTAATTTACAAACAGATGCATTAACTGCTCTTCCATCATGCACAATTGGCTTTCCAACAATTGTACCATGCAACTCCCCATTACACACACATCAACCACTCCAGCTCAATTAGTAATGCTAATAGATTTTATCATTAAATACTCCTCTCCATTTATGGTGTATCACAGTAGATCACTTTCCATAATTGTGCCAGAAAAATTCTCATTACAAGCTCGTGATATATACCTACTATACCTAGTGTGCATCATAACGTATGTACGTACGTATGACAAAATGCAAAACTCGTTCAGAAATTTATTAAATAAGTTTCATAGTTCTTTTTGCACCTGTCTCATGTCCTCCTCCAATTTTTGTCTGGCGATTGCTGCTGAATCGCTGATGAAGAAAGATCACAAAAATATGCTGGACTATCAATTATCAGAAACTTCATGCTAATATGTAATTTTTAATTATGTATATTTTACATAGTGTACTAGTTTTTTTTCTTTTTCGTTTTAGACATTAATCTGTCCTATTTTTCTGAATAATCCAAACAGAACCTAGCTTGTTATTTGTGGGGTTTGGGGTGGGATTGTAGATCACCTAACCTTCTAAGAGCATCTCCAATGTATACTAGCAAATTTTCTTGGCAAAACCAAAGTTGTCAAGGATTTTGTTGGAGTTATGCCAATCTTGAGCTATTGTGCCCCATTGCAATCACATGCCACAAAAGAAGAAAAAAAAACCATTGAACTCATGTTGTAGCAAGAAGAAATCAATGAGCTTGTGGTAAAATTAAAACATTGAGTGTGTGAGTTCATTGTAGCAAGGAAAAATCAGTGGGCTTGTTGCTTCAAACTCATTCATAGTAAAAAAAATCAACAAACTTGCTATGAATTAAAAATTGAAAAAAAACATTGGAAGAGCAAGAAAGAATCAACAAGCTAGTTGATTTCTTTTTCATTCTAGCATCAACACAGAGGAAGAAGAAGAACTGTTTTGTAAGAAAAAGAACACACACAAGAAGTAATCAAGGAGACACATAGTAAGATAAAAAAACAATGTAAAAATACTGTTGATGATTATGGCAAAGTGCCCTCTGTTACTGAAGATGGGAGCCTTGAAAGGTAGGATTGTAAAAATTTGGTGATCATGAGGTTACGATGGGGAGCTCACTAATGAATCAAACGATTGTTGACATGGGATAGTGTGATGATGATGTTCGACAGATATTATCCAAACTAATCAAGATTGCAAATAGACAAGAAAACCACTTTAATATTCTAAGGCCATCACTTGTAATAAATCTAAAATTAAATCAAAAGAAAGTTATCCATAAATTCCAGTTGTGAATGGAACATAATAAATTATTTCTAAGTTTATCCAAATCAACTCCAAGTAGAAACACCAACCAATTGAATGACAAAAAAATAATCTTGCATATCACATAAAGAAAATAGCCCAATGCCTAAAACTTTATGGCCATCTTTCAAGTGGTTATGAGTTCAATGCTCTAATGTGTTATACTAGAATGATATGTGGTTACCAATTCATGTCATTGGGGATCAACAAGTAATTAATGACCCATAACTATATTAGGAATGGAAGGACTTTATCACTAAGGGAGAAAATGTTTAACAACCTTGTTGCACCCAATGCAATGGTATCCACTTCCAAAAAAAAGGTAATATCTATCTATTATGGATGGCAGTTTGTTTGTTTCTCACACCGAGATCTCCCAAACTGCGTCACCACGGGTTGTAATCTTGGTATTATTTGAAAAGCTTCAATGAGTAAGGGTGCATTGAACTAGTTTGGTTTAGACATAAGGTGCAAGAGTTATTGAATATTGAATAATTTTGTCAAAAAAAATTCAACAAAATCAATTGAGGGAAATTGGGGCAAGCTCTTGGTATTGTTGGAAAGGCCTTCATGAGTGGGATTTCTTGGAGGTATGTGATTTGTAATTTTTAGACCTAAGGTGGGGGAGATATCGAATTTGGAATAATTTTGTCATTAAAAAGTATGTTCATGTTTGTCAAAAAAAAAATTCGCAATTCAACTTTATCATCAAGGTCCTGTTCTCGCTTAGGTTAATGGCACAAGCAATAAAGGAAAGGTGGTTTGTTTGTTTGTCACATCAAGTTCTCCCAAACCAAGGCACCTTTCACCATGCTCTTGTTATTATTGGAGAATTCTTGACAAGTAAGGATGCGCCAAGGTTGTTTGGTAGTGTTTAAACATATATAATGCAAGAGTTATTGAATAATTGAAAAAAATTGTGAACAAAAATTTGAAGAATCAAAACTAAATATTTTAGAGGAAGTTATGTGAGCTTTTGGTACTATAGCAAAGCCCTTGATGAGTGGGATTCCTTGGAGGTGATTAAATTGGGGCATGCTGTTGATATTGATTGGAAGTGCTTAATGAGTAGAATTTTAAAGAGTTGATTTTATATTTTTTACACCTAAGTTGTATGAGATATTGAATTTTGAATATTTTTTTCATTGCAAATTCAACTAAAAAACAAATTTTGGTTGTGGAATGAGAAATTGGTTGGGTAATGATTTCATACTTGGCTCAATAACACAAGCCACACTAGTCTATTTATTAAGGAAGGTTGTTTGTTGGTTTTGCTTTCTTGTCACATTAAGATCTTCAAACCCAAGTGCCTCTTGTTGTGCTCTTTAGCATTGTTGAAAAGTCCTCAATCAAGAAGGGTGAACCAATGTAATTTCATAATGTTTAGACCTATGTTGCAAGAGTTATTGAATATTGAACAATTTTTTAATTGAAAATTCAATAAAATTAAAACAAGCAAGGTTAGGAACTTCCAAAATAGAACAAAGTCAGCCCAAATCAGTGATCCTCATCTGCCAAGATATTCTGCAAAGGTCTCACAAAATGAAGTTGAGGAAGGTATGTAAGAAATTTCAATCACTTGGTTTGTATACAACCAAGACATCACAAGCAAATTTCAAATACAAAATCAGCCCCTTTTATTTGCACCAATTTGAACTTGAGGTATGTGAGGAGGGCTATTTTAGAACTCAGTAATGCAACTCTCAGATGAGTTTCATTGAGTGAAGAATGTGTGGGGGTGGGCCATTAGTTGCAGTAGAACGTGAAACTTCATAGTTGATATGGTCCACCAGAAAATTCGTGAAACCTGCATTGTCAATGATCCCCTCCCCAAGAAATCCAATTCCTTGGATAGAATCTGGCTACACCTTGCAGACCAATAGGATAAAATTTAATCACTCGGAGTTTTACTACTGAAAATGGACGGCATGTGTACCATGTCAATTAAAGGATTGGGCTGATCTTCCTGGATTCAGGAGGAGATGATTTCATTCCTAGTTTTGTTTGGTAGAATCTGTATCCTGGACAGATTTGAAGAAATATTGGTTTAGTTCTGTAAGCAAGCACTTCCAAAATTGTTCATTTCATGTCACAGAAAGGATCTTGCCCTCATTGATATGAAAAAAATCGGAGGTACCAGACAAATTGGACATTACACCCTATGGATGATGGTGGAACAAATGGTCTTTGAAGCTGAAAGAGCCTAAATCTGTTGACAACTCCCTGATGCAAGGGCCACACATCTCGGTCGTGTCAGCTGCTAGCTGGGTGGGGAGACTTACACATGTTCACCAAATGGCGATATGTGGGCACCTCCCTTGGCATTTTGAGGGTTTGTTTTACTTGCATCTGCACGGGAAAAAACCTAAAACAAACTTCACTTTTTCAAAAAGGGGTCCATACAGCTCACTACCAAAAAACCCCTTGTTCTTTCATTCAGCTTGCAAATATTTACCCACGCTCTTGGAAGGGTTATTAGCCCAGGGCAAAAATCGTGACACACACTTTTAGGAATAGAATTTTCATGCAGCCCTGTGAGAGGTTCGAGATGCACCAAGGAAGGGCCATCTTTCTTCATTTGGGGGCCAAAGTGGATGAGGTGAGGTGAGGGGAGGGCAGGAGAGGGGAGGGAGGAGGTGTGGTGTTCTACTTTTTGGATTTTGATGTTCCCAATTTGTTCCCAACGTGTTCCCTACAGGTTTCATTGGCATTCTTAACATGTTCCTCAGATTTGCAATGCATTCCTCAATATGTTCCCTATAGCATCTTTTTCTATCCCATATATTTATTTATTTATTTATTTATTTTAATTAAAAAAATTAGGGGTGTTTTTGAGGAGAGGGGAACTAGTGAAGTGGCAACTGTTCCTTGAGGGTAGAATAAGTGAGTTGGCAATCACCTTACATGCTAATTATTGTTTAAGTAACTAAAAAATGATGATGCAACCTTTTTGTTTTTTTTAAAGTGATGCAACATGCACCCAACACCACCAAAATTTATCCCATAAGGTTTGTCCAAGTTTCAAACGTCACAACTTATAAGGTAGGCAAAGAGAATCTCTATTATGATTCTATTTTGGGCATGTCCAATGTTCCAATAATTCTTTTGTGATGGTGTGATCAAAGTGCCTCCCTTCTTTAAAAGAACCCAAACAAAAAAAGTGTACAAGTAATGTGCTAGAATCATGTCTATACAAGTAAATAGCTATTACACACATTAGAGTTATCGGTAAAGTCACGCTGTTAGGGGGTAGAATGACAAGTTTCGGCATAATAGGGCATCAAGCACTTGACTAGGAACGGAAATCCTACAAAACAAAATATCTTGGACCCAAACTAGTTTTTCCACCAATTTTGGTGGTAAACTGAGTTTCATCCTGTCTTTCCTTTTTCCTGAGCGCCTCAACTGCTCCTACATATATTTTCACTGCTCCTACCTATAGGACTACTATAATTACTCTTGAACTTTGTGCATTAAATGCTGAGTTTGAGCATTTCATACTGAGATTTAATTAAAATTTCCTTACTTTGCAGATACCATAGAGAGAGGGGATATGGGGTGAAAGCAGGCCCAAAGAGAGGGTGAAGACAGGGTGACTTTACAGATAACTTTATTGACCTGCTATTTCACTCAAGATAACTATGTCCCCAAAATTTTGCCCCTTATCAGTAGCCAAGGTGAAAAATGGTGACCAACAATTTTGGAAAGAGAAATTTCATGCAATGAGAAGGCTCAGCATGCACTCATGGACGGTCCAGTTTTTTTCTTTTTGAGGGGGCGGGGGGAGAGGGAATTTTTGTTTTTTTCCCCTTGTTCCCATCATATTCCCAAAGTGTCCTAAAATGCTGTCCCCAAGATGTTCCCAATAGCACCTGGGTTTTACCCCATATGGTCTGCCCGAAGTTCAACTCGCATGTATATAAACTGAAAAGGAGGATTATGTGGGAATACATTTGTTTCTATTTTGCAACTGGGGTCCAAAGAGGTGCTTTCATTTGGGAGAGTCCAATGTTCCAAAAAAAAAATGATAACGGGTCAATGAATCTGGTTTTTTCAAAAAAAAGAGAGTGAAAAAGTTATGAGCACACCCATAAACTAAGTAATACAAATCACAATAGGTACCACAATTCATAGTGAATAATAGGTACCCTAGTTCTTAAGAAGGGGGTGCAAGCCCAGATGATATCACTATGTCGTACAATGTTCAAATTCAAACCACCAAATCTAGCAATCTAATTGACATGAAAAAAAATCCTCAGACCTACACATAACATTGAAAATAATGATCCTTTCCTACCATTTCTATTGGTTCTCTACAATTCTCACAAACCTACCAATCCCTGCTACACATTTACCTGCTAGTTCACTCAAGACATAAGGAAAAAAATTCAAACCACCAAATCCAGCAATTTCATTGTCCATAACATATTTTCTGAACCTGTGCACGGCCAATTCAACACCCTCTGTATTTAATACACTAATATTATAACCCTTGTATGTATACAGACAGACAGTATTTCAAAACTTTAGATGCCTCCACCTCCCACTGCAGCCCCCCCATTCGGCCCACCAATAAGAATTCAGTGTATAACTTGGCATGTCTTTGTCTGGCCGCTTGCAGACTTATGCCTGCTGGATAAGAAACAAACTTTCAGTGGGACAAAGCAATTTGCTTAGTTCTCAGTGTTGATTTGCTTGTTTCCAATTTACCAGGTAAACCGTGCGGACGGTGTTCAACAAGTCTCAGCAGAATCTAAGTGTCCAGCACAAGAATCGAGTGACAACTAGAAAGGCTAAATGCATTCTGAACAAATTTCAAACACCACCCCATAGCTGCAAGGTGTTGGCTTTAGAATCTGAGACTCCGCTGCAATGAAGGCATATCCAGAAACCCTAACACGCAACTAAAAGGCTAGCTGATGAGCTAGACCTTTGTGAGTGTGAGGGGAGGGGAGGACAAACATAAGCGGGGATTAGTTACATGGTGTTCATCTCAGTCCCATTTCCACAAAAATCAAGATGCTAACTTATAGCCAAGTCAAATAGACCTAAAAGCTCATGATAATGGTGGTAACAAACATGTGGATTGATGGAGCTGGGTTTAGTACATGTTTTGGAATTAGCTCGTTAGCAGTCATGAGTACATGCCAAGACTTATAAATTCTGGGCATAGGCTGATTGATTGATTGAGGTCTGCTACAGTTAGTGCGCTTTTCTTCCAGCATAAATGAGGCTCGGCAAAATGTAAGTTAAGCCTGCTATAGTCATCTCAGCAGTAAACATAACTGAAAGTGTTTTGCAAAATACCATAGCGGGCCAAGGCATAATGGAAAATTCAAAATATTCATTGAATGGTCTTGAAGAGAACTTGACGTGATGTCCAGTGTTTGGCAGTTATTTGATTCTTTTAATAACCTCTGGTCCCAATTCTGTGAAGATTTGAAAATCAAAGAACCTGCGGTTCCAGTTTTTAAAAAATTTGAGAATCAAAGAAACTGCAAGGTTTCAAGCTTTTCAAATTTTAGAAGTGAAGGTTCCTTATAGGGTCGGTCATGTCTTGGCCATAAAATAAATGAATATATCTAATGGTTCTTTAGTTTCAAAACATTGCCATGTCATAGGTCCATGGCAATTATTTAGAAGTTCTTAACTACTTTGAGTATCCAAACATTGCAAGAACCTGAACCTTGCCATTGCTATGTTACTGTTTCACTCAATCTTTAGAACCTACAAAAGAAAATGTTTTTATTGTGTCAACCCTAATTCAAACCAACTTCAAACCCACCACACAAAAAAACAAAACAAAATGTGTTTGGTTAATATACTCCATCTCCACAACAAAACAGAGATCAGAACTTCATAGTTTTTTGTCTCATTGTTATATTCATGTTTTCAATACTATAAAATTTCTTACCAATGAAATGTCTAAGACAATGTTGAGGGTGTGCCATATGGCACATGAATGTGCAAGCTATGTGATGGTAATTTTTGCCAACATATGTGATGCCCAAAAGTAAAACCACACACACATGGAGCCATACCCAAAATTAAAACAATAGTGGTGAAAATTAGAAACAAAGTTTTGTTTTTATATGAATACACAAGACTCACAATCCCTCTATACTTCCCAAAGTTTGGGAATCTCTTGTTTTGAACATCAATTTTTATAACACACCAAGTTTTTATAGATCATTTACACATTTCCCAAATACAATAAAATGTATATCAATATTAACAATTGAAAATTTAAGTAGCAACATACACATGAATCCCATCCCTTCAAAAGTCTTATGTAAAGTACTAGTAGTAAGACATGTTTGCATTATATTGCAAAAAGTTATCAATCATAAAAGCTTGTGCACAACCCCATCATATCTTATTCCAGTTTGCAAAAATACAACCACCCAAAATGAAGATCACAAACACAACTCAAACCCAAATGGGAAAGAAGAGAAAGAGAAGAAAATCATACCTTAAAATCATAATGACAATCATTGATGGTGTGTGTGGTGACCTTTTCATTGTTGTACAATGTCAGTAATTAGAAATTTTCCAATTTTGGGCCAAGTATAGGTAGGTAGAATTGGATATAGTTTGGAATCAAACCCACTTAAGGTTTTGTTTTGAAAAATTAAGAATTGGAAATTTAAAAATATGAAGAACTAGGTTTGGGATTGCATGCAAGGGTCTATCAAATTTTCAAAGTTCCTACAACCAAAATTGAAGGTTCTTTTCAAATTAAAAAATAAATAAAACCAAGACCAAAGGTTTTTTTGAAAAGCTATAACTAAACAACACTAGTCATGACATGAATAAGATACAATGTGGTTTTTCCCATCTTCTATATGAAAAATGAATTTCTCAAAAATAATTATTGTTCCCCAAATATGACAATTGAGTTAAATATGGTTGGGAACTAACTTTTGTAAATTAATTGGTATGGCATAGTGGTTGACCACTTCCACTTTAAGTGGAAGATCTTGTGGTCAAATTTTTTTACCATCTCAATTTTCATCTTAAATGGATTTCATCCCAAAAAATAAAATAAAATCATTCATAGGAAATGATCATGTTCTTTAAGGAAAAGCATTTCCTTGGGACAAATGTCTGGGAATACTATAATTTTTTTTAAGGCTTGCTAGTAATTAAATTATTTTTGGAATTTTTAATTTTTAAAAATTGTTTATTTGAAATCTCAAATTTTAAAGCAATTACAAAGTAGGGAAAAACGCAAAAATTGGTTTCATTATGTTAAAGGTTTAAAATCTAAGGAACCTACCAATGAAATTGCCTATGTTTGTCGCCAAATTTTCATAAATTATTTTTTAGTGTTGGAGAGGATTGTGAAAAATAAAATATTTATTTAACAACCGAATGTCAAACCTAGAAAAGTGTTAAATAGTTGTGTTCCTTGAGGAAATTCTTTTCCTCAAGACAAATGTGTTGAACTACCCCCATATCTATGTTCATTAGAAAATTGGTTATGTTCCCAAGGGAAAACAATTCACCACAAAAATGTGTCAAACTACATTGAGTCTATGTTCCTTAGGAAGATGGTTGTGTTCGTCAAAGATGTGTTTCTTGAAGAAATGCATGTTTTTCCCTAGGATTGAAAGGCTTAAAGATGAAAAATGAAATGACATATTCATCCATTGTGTAAATTAAAAAAACATTAAAGCCTTGTAACTTCCTTGGTTGTTTTCCTCATAGAAGTGTGTTGAGGTCCTTAAGGAAAATGTGACCCCAATTTCTCTTCTCCTTAGGAACACTACTACAATTCATGGTTTTTTGTACTAAAGAATCCAATAACAAAAGACCCCATTTGGATAAACGTAAAAAATATCAGCTTGTTGATTTGGACTCGTCCAATATGAATGGGTGGTCTTTTTTATTAATAGAATATTGGACTATTTGATTAGTCATTTTGATTGTTGGATAATGAACCATTTGACTAGTCAAATTTCTACCATCTAATTTTTTTTTGGATTATTACCAAAAACAATTATTTTGTGTAGGTAAGTAGATAGTATATAAGTTTAGGTAGGTCATAAAAAGGCAAGTAGGTGGTAGCTTAGCTTAAGCTAGGTTAGCCTAGGCTACTTAACCTACCTAATTTTTCTAACCTATTTATCTTAACTTTTTAAGCATGTTTATAGGTTGCAAGTGTTAGGATTTGAACCCATCACTTCCCCAATGATAATCCAAGTCCTTATCAATGGACTACACTTTCCAAAGTTGACAAAACTTGTCAAGCTTTTTATTTCACTTGTTAATTTCACATTATTAATTATGTAGGTAAGTAAAAAAATTAAGTAATTAATAGGTAGGTTGCATGATGATTAGTAAATAGAAGGGGCAAGTAAGTAGGTAGCTTGTAATCCATAGGAGGTAGGCAGGTAGGTAAGTTGTAATAAATAAGAGGTAATAAATAATTAAGTAAGTAGGTAGGTTGTCGGAAATAATAGGTAGATGGGTAGATCTAGGTAGGTAAGTAGGTCGGTAGGTAGATTATAGGAAATATGAAGCAACTAGGTGGGAAAATTTAAATGTGTACAAGGTAGGAGGTAGGTAAGTAGGTAGGTATGTACGATGGTATGTGGGAAGTAGGAGGTAGATAATTAGGTATGTAAC
>Ga0116229_10011140_pt1 | contig 13342 bp, 9 predicted proteins | sample S1TSphgellanicum_3_FD_87313 | JGI IMG/M metagenome (GOLD analysis project Ga0116229, IMG submission 87313) | Host-associated microbial communities from peat moss isolated from Minnesota, USA - S1T2_Fc - Sphagnum magellanicum MG | ecosystem: Host-associated > Plants > Peat moss > Unclassified...
CTAATATCAATAGGTTATATTGATAGATTCTGAGACCTTTCACAACTATTTTATGATGGTTTCCAAACATTTTTTCCTCGTCTTTAATGTTGAAATTTTCAAAGGAATTTAACAAATATGCTTTGCTTATATCTCTTATATTTGTCCTTTTTTCAGGAGTCTATTGTCACAATTGTCACACTTATACACGCATTTTGCTATGGAAGTTTTCTCAACATTTCAAACTTTTAATGCACCCTTTTTGTGTCACCCTTGAACTTCAAATTTAAATTTTTTATTTCTCCAACAACCTTGGTGATCTTAAATTGCTTGTTGTTCATGATGTGAATTTCAACAACACCAACTTGTTAAGAGTAGAAATTTTGAATTTTTGAACTTTGTGAAAATGTGGCAATAATTGGACTATTGATTTAGCAAGCTGAAAAACAATTGTTAAGAATAAAAAGCAACAATTTTTGGTTGATACCTAATTCTAAAGGGCCATTGGAAGTTCATCAAGGGTACCAATCAACTTTTGGGGTCAAAATTGTCCTTTTTGTTAGGACAATGCTAATTTTGGTGACCTTTCAAACTTGGATGACACCAACTTCAAAATTGTATTTTAAATAGGTTTTTTTTTGTACACTAAGGATTTTCTTGGTTCCTCTTGGTCGTTTTCTGACAAATCGCCTCTTTTTAAAAGTTAGACAAAAATGTTTATGTTCTTCTTTAAAAAGAAGGAACAATCCACCAAAAGAGAATGTTTTAGCATTTGCCTTTTTGCTCTTATTGTTCTTTGATTTTTGTTGAAGTTTTGATCTCTTGATCAATTTCAAAATCTTCTTTGAACCTTTGCAAGAAAGTACTTAGCAATTACAAATTAACAGTTTTTTGCAATCTTGAAAACTTGTAGTGGCCTTCCAAAAACCATTTGGACCTGTTCTCTCAATTCTACATAAATCCCTTGCTTGGTTCTATTTTTTTGTCCTTACAAAATCTTTGTAGAAGTCTTCTATTGAAGTATTGCTTCACTAGAATTCTCTAGTTATTTCAAATGATTCATATTGTAAAAAAATTATCCACCTAACAGATTTATTGGGTGGCCTTATCATATTGTTTTTTGGTTTTTTTTGTGTAAGTGAAGTTGATGAATCTGAACGGATACCTTAATACCTAGATGAATTTGGTGATAATTAAATTATTTTTTACAATGCTAAATTTTTGAAAAAAATTATTGCCCAAAGTGCCAAAATGTTGAAATGATAGAACAACAGGTGGTTAGCAACTGGTTATTTGACATCCCACCCTTATGCCTACCCAGGGGTTATTAAATGAACCAATAGGGGGCTGACACTGGTCCAAACACATGAAAGATGAAACCCAATTTGGGGTGTGGTGACTGCACTGGGTTTGTGACTGAATTGTGGTTCAAGGAAAAGGATTCTTGTGGGTTGGTACAATGAAACGGATATTCAGGACATCTCTGAAGGTGCAAGTTCACAAATTATGGTCCTTTTTTAGGTTGAAACTTGGAACCGATGTTGATCTTGCATGTACTTTTGAACATAGCAGCCTGGTCCTGGTGTCGGATACCTTTAAAAAACAGGACAGATTGGTAGCAGTGAAAAAAAGGGTTTTGTGAATGAATCCATACATGGAAATTTGGTGGAAAAAAATCCACCAAAACCATCATATCTTGAAGGAATTAATCCCGAATTTGCCATACTTAGACAATAGGTTACAACAGGTCACCAAAATATAGCAAATTTTCTACTTACCTCTCTGATCTGTAGCCAAATTTGGCTAATTCCTCTTGTGCGTGATTGCCAGTTCACCTACATCACAAAATTGAAAAAAAAACCCTGGTTGTGTTTTGTTGATTTTGATGCACTCCTTAAGCATTCTGTGATGGTATCAATGATGACATTAACATGTAACTATTTTTTTTGAATTTTGAACACATTCAATAGCTTCTAAGTTCTCATTGTGGAAGTTGAGTAACAGTAGCGTTGTGACATAAAAGAGAAGTAACATTTTGTTATTACAAGACCTTTGACCAACTCATTTGCACAAAGTTCAAAAAAGTGTAGGATTTAGTGCACTTTGAGCCCAAATCAAAGCTCATCCTACATTTAAACAAACTTAATCAGAATCAAACTTGTGTGACAACATCGAGGTTCAACTTCAGCATCTATGTATTAATATTTGATATCTGCAATTCCTAAATCTTCAAGACCATGAGTGATGTTTGATGTGGCACCCACTAGTGGAACTATCTTGTGAATCCAGATAATATTTCTTTGTTTTTTTTAAAAATCTACTTTGTTTATCTCTTCTATGAAAGGTTTGAAAATTATCCCATCAATCTACATAAGATAATCTTTTAATGGTGTAACAATGTGTGAAGGAGAACCTTTTTTTAATTTTGTATTACAATGGTGATAATCCATCATGTCTTCGAACAATTTTTCAAAGATAATCTTTCATATTGGATGGGTTGAACCATCTTGTGATTCCTCACAATGGAAACAAAATTTCTTTATGCATCTACTTTATTTATCTTTTTTTGTGAAATGTTTCAAAATCATTTAATCAATTGCAGGAGTTAATCTTTTAGTGGTGTAACAATGTGTGAAGGAAAACACTATTTAATTTGCATTAGAATGGTGTATAAATTCCATCACTTTTCTTAACCATTTTCCAAGACAATCTTTCATACTGGATATCCAAGTTTTACTAAATAAAACCATGTTAATGAGTTCAATTTGGGCCAAGTAATGTCCATGACAAATTTAAATGACCAAATAAATGTCCATGTTTCATAAGTTAAATTTCCAAATGTGTGCCATTAGACTTGATTTTGGAGCAGGGTTGATTCATTTGCTGGTTAATAGAAGATTGTATGAGACCCAAATGGTGGTGGAACTATAGAAATGTGCAATGGATTTCTAACTAATGTTCTTATTGCATATTTCATTTAACAACAAGAGTCAATATCTACATGGAAACAACTAATTTCATCTTTAGAAACAAGTAGAATGCAAAACAACAATGTGTACATATGTCTAATGGTCAATTTGATCAAACTATATTATAGGGACCCAAAACTATCACAGACACCCAAAAATTATTATCACGGGCTTGAAGATTACAACAAACTACAATGTGATGAGCATAAATATGATTCTAAACACACTTAATAAACCTAGCATTATTATGGGCTACTTACCTCAGTACAAAGGACCTAACAAAAGGACTGCCCACTTTTGATTGACTCTGCTCTCACTCTTCTTGGGTGCTTGCTTTTCAGTTAAGTGCTACCCAGGCAAGAAGACAGAAAGCAGAGTAAAATCAACAGTACTAATGTTCCTGTTGAAAGCAACTCCTTAAGCAAAGTCCTCAAGTTCCACAGAGGCTAAGTGCAAAGCAGAGAATGTAAGTCAGTAAAGCATACTAACTACAACAAGCCATCACTTTATATATCAATAACTTCACAGTAGGCTCGCAGATAGTGTGAACAAACTGCATACCCACTGAGTTGGACCATCACATGCAGCTTGGAGCCAATTATCATGCACCTGCAATCCTGTCACCCATTGACTTCGGTTAAAATCCATACCGAGGTCATTTCATGGACAGAACATGATCCTGCAACAGAAAGTGCATTTGAAAGAATAATACCATAAAAGTGATAATCAAACCATATCATCAAGAGTCCATCAATACCAACAGCAATACAAGTCCATGTAATGCAAGGAATCAGATCATGTAGACTTCCACTTGCCACCCCACCACCATCAAGCTGCCCAACTCCACCCTCGGTAAGTTGAATTGCTGTGTGGACAAAGCCTTTCCCTTCCATAAAAAGGTATCTTATACAATGATATCTTCATAAGTACTGAGAGTTTCTCAATTCTTTACAAACAACCTGAAAAGAATTAAGAGATGACCGGATGATTGGGTTATGAATATTTCAGAGCTGACAACATAACAGCAACCAACCAGCAAGCATGAGATAGAGCAAACTGAACCCAAAAGAAAAAAGAGAAACCAAGACCAAGAAACAAAATTGAGGAGTAGTTTGAATAGAGCAGCAGTCCTCTGCATGTCCATGGACTTTCAACAGCAACACGAGGTATTAACCAATTACCAGCATATTCCCATTGACTTACAATGGGTGGAGGTTATTGTCAAACATTAACCAATGTACGCAGTTTCTATTACAAGGCAAAGGAAAGCTCAGCAATGATGCAGGGCAGCTCAACAAAACGTATATGATAAGGAGAAGACTACATAAACCCAGGAAGAAAGAGGAATGTGGGAAACAAAGATAAAGGGAGAGGGATAAGAATTCGAAAAAGCCTTAAAAGAAAAGGAAGAAACCAAAGTGAAACAAGAAGGCAAACTTTCAGAGTAAGAGCTTCATAGGACTACTTGAAGATGGAATGACTTACAGAAGATGCACAAAATTGGCCCTTTTTTATGTTAATTACTCTTCTTGTCTTGGCAGCTGCAATAAGCAAATCTGCCAGATCCACATTCACCTCCAATAAATTTGACACAAAAAAAGGAGTTAGAACTCTCCAGATTTGTAAGAATCCAGTAGCTTGATACTAAGCCGCAAACAGGGAAGTCCTGACCTGTTGGCATAAGAAAGCTGGAATTTGTATGACATCTGCAACCCTTGCCACGGCCTCACACTGCATTGCACATTGCAATTCATGTCCAGAATCTTGTCATAAGAATGCTGGAATTTGTACAACATCTGTAACCCCTACCAGTGCCTTGAACCGCATGTATTCTGTCAATTTCATGCCCCAAAGATTGTGGACCCAGAATTGCTTTTCAAGAGCTCCAAAACCAACCTTCCTTCAAGTGACAGCAACAGCAACAGCAACCAAGAATTCTGTGACAGTGAGGAGAGGAAATAAAAGCTGATGAGCTTCATGCACATCTGTTACAATGTGTGCCTCCCACATATATCCCATGCCTACAATACATACATCCTGCTGGGAAATGTTGAACACAAATTGCAGCAAACAACACAACAATGACCAGTCAAGAGTGGACAAGAGGAGGAGAAGACAGAAACACTGACTGGCTTGTCAGTAACAGAGTTGATCTGTCATGCCACCTTCAGAGTATGCTCTTAGGACTCTTATCACATTTGGACCTGCCAACACAAAAACTGGCTCTGCCACCTGCATCTCTCCACCACCCAGTACCAGTGAAACTCCTCCATTTGAGCTCTGCTGTGGCTGCTGTATAAGTATATGAAACAGTAGTTGATGGATCTGGCACTAACCTTTTTTCTTCTTGCTTTTCCCTTGGTTGTTGTAACACAAACTCTCTGCAATCTACTTCTTAGATTTATAAGCATCTGCAGCAAGAGAGACAGACAATCATCATCCAAGTTTTCATCCATTTGCATTCTGATGAAGCTCATGAGTTGCAATTACAATTAGTTCCTCATACAGAGCAAGAGACTCAAAGCTTTTGTTTGTTTGTTGCTGATGATGACTGTTCTGAGCACCATCTTCTGCTTTCTAGGTGAACTAACTGCTCACCATCATGGCCCACAAAGATGTTGTTCTAGTTGCCTTCTTCCTTCCTCAGCAAAACTTCAAAATGAAAAGCTCGTACATCAAGGCAGCAGTTAGTTACTGCAAGTCAGCCAGCCTTTACTGATACTCCTTTTGGAACTCCATTTTAGAACTGCTTGGAGTTTTTTAAGCTTTTTTGCTAAGCCTCCAACTCCAGAGGCTTCAGTGGCTCCAGAGCCAGTGAGGCTAAGCGCAAGTAGAGCACAGTGAGGCTCCAGAGCCTGTGAGGCTAAGCACAAAAGGAGGTAGCACAGCCCCTGTGACTCCTGTTGTGGTTCACTAATGTTGGAGACACAGATTGTTGCAACATTCGAAGCAGATGTCCATAATTTTCTCCAAGAGCAATCTGACCACAATCTAAGCTCACACCTCTCAGCACATTTCCTATTGCTCAGCATTCTAGAACCTGGTGTGAAGATCATTTTAGCTTTCCACTGTGACCCATTGTCAGCAAGCTCATTCAGAGCACACTTCGCAAAACCAATGAAAAAGGACAGAGTTAATTGAAAAAGGAGGCTTGATGCAGGAGTATATGCACTCCACTTCTTAGCAAGTGCAAACTGAAAGAGATCTCCACTGCATTTTTTACTCCAGTGCTAGGTAACTGAGTAGATAGAATAATGTTTTTACATCAATGCCCTTAGGCTGGGCACCCCAATTATCTATGAAATTGCAGAGAAATTTTGACAAAAAATTGAAGATAAACACAACAATGGGTGCAGTCTACAACCTTTTATGAATGAGAGTGACTCACAAAGTGTCAGACCAGCAGCACCTTCATTGTGAATAGCAGTGTTGTACAAGCTGCCATGACTACACACTCACTTCATCAGCTCCTGACAATGGATGTTAGATAAGTTTTTAATCATCAGCTCATAATCTGGGCACATGATTGTACAAAATCTGCAAGCAAGGGGATGTTGGCTAGCACTCAAGTGACCAAAAGTGAAGAAAGGAAGGTAGCAGAAGAACATAAGCTAAGCAAAGCATTGGACAGGAAAGGATTTACCATAACCAAACAACTTGAGCTGTGTAAGAAAACTTTCCTTTCTTGGTTTTCCATAGATCCAATACTGGACATCATCACATCTGAAGAGTAGACAAATGAGCCCCAAGTTTTATGGCAACATAAAGTAGTACAAACAAGTACTATTCCAGGAGCACATACTGGTAATCACTCCAGTTTCCGTGTTCTGACTTATTCAGAACTTTGTGACACTTGTGATTGCCCTCCTCTTGCCTCTTCTGGTCTGCTCTGAGTGACTAGGACTACAGAGTACAATTCTTCTACAATGGAACAGGAACGATAACCCTCCTGTTAGAATGGGAGAAAAATCTTCTACTTGCTACAATGTAACAGGGATACCATCTCTCTGAGTTGTTAATTGTGCTGGACCCTGGTTGTCTAACAAAGTCCCACCATTGCAGAAGCAAAATTCAGGTGACATCTGATAGTATAACTTACTGTACAAGAGAGTTCTATGAGAAGCCCAGTAACTTGGGGGATGATGTTGGTGGCATTAGAGCAAGTGCATATGCAGCAGGCAGAGACAAAAGCTTCTTCCACTTGCCCACATATGCTCTCTTAGTGAAATTGTCATAATCATTTGCCTCTATGGAATCCAAAATCTGCTGATACAATAACAATGATGCCCAGACCTGCATATGAGCAAAACAAAAGATTAGAAATGCAAAGTTTGGTGCTGTCCACCACCTCTACTGCCATCAACACCAAAACCAAAACAAAATTCATCTGAGACTTGATAGATTGGCATGGCATGGATGAGTTATGTTAAGTTTGGAGTGCATAGCATATGTGATTGCATATGAGGAGAAGCATTCCACCATCTTGAGATCAGGACTACCCTAACTACTGGCTTCTTCAAAGGTAAAGCATCTGCATAGCCATGGGGTATAAGTAACAAATCCTTACAGGCCAGCGACTGTCCTTGTCCAGTTCCATCACACCTTTCTCAGCCTCTGCAAAGAACATTCGAGCTCTCTTTATCTGATCCCTCATGAATGCCCGCCACTTCTCTGTCACACGCCCTGCAAAGATGTCCTCATCTGATAGTCCAAACTGGGCCAGTTCATCCTGAGGCAGGTAAATTCTTTTGCGTCTTGCACTGCACTCAACCCAATAGCCACTGTCATGTTGAGCATACCACATCCATGGTATGAGCATTTGGCTACTTCCCCAACAAAAGTACCATACTTTTCCCAGGCCAAACAATTGCTCCCAAATGGATCAATTACTGGTCCCAAGATTGCCAACCTTCCAAGTATTTTCCCCCCTTCACAAGAGTCCTTCTCAAGAGCTAAGTTCCTTCATCAGACAATCTAGATGGGAGCTTTGGACAACATAATCCCTACAGAGTTCCAAAAAACCTGAAGTAGTTCTGAATTCTTAAACCTGACATCAATTTTCACCTGTGGGAGAAACTTGTACACTAAAAGACTTGCTCACAAGAAGGCCCTGGAGGCTGATCCCAACTTGCTGATGTTCTAACCAGAAATGGGCACAGCTCAAGATTTATCTGAGGAGGAGACAGAAGAGAAGAAGACGCACTCTTCTCCAACATCACGCAGGATATTGGTAAGTTGATTAGCAATGCCAAGCACAAGAGCTGCATTGTACACACTCTCAGTGGTTGCCTTGGAATCTGAGGATATGCCCATGACAGGCACACTCATCAAGCCCACTGTGCCAGCCACATCATAGCAGTAGAGATAGAGCTCATCAAAGTTGGCATAACGAGACTTCACCATGTCCATGCGCATCCCATCTATCATGTCTCTGAAGGGCTGCATTCCACAATCACACCCAACATTATTGTTCATTATTCCAACAACAATGCAAGTTTGTGTAAATTCTGACAGAATCAGTCCACATGTAGTCAAATTACAGTACGGAATTGTGAAGACCATGTTGCAGTTGTCACATGTCATATTTTTTCTTTCCCAAGCACAGGTGCTAAGCCAAAGAAGTAGAGCTCAGGTTTCTAATGGAAGCCAAGCACAATCGAGAAGTTACCTGGATGTCCACAGGATATCTGGCAACTGTGTCAGCCAATGCAGCATCCAGCATATCGTAGGGTTGGCCTTGGAAAATATCTTCCAGTCTGTCCTCCCATCTATCCAATGCAGTGGGAGTGATCCTCGAAGCATTTGGCCCATCCACAAGTTCATCTGTTCTCCTGCACCATACTGCAACGAGGCCATCCACACTGAATCCCAATTCCATGTTTGAACCACAAGTCACATAAACCCTGACAAACACCACACTCTTTCCCATTCAAGCTGCTCTTGTCAAGAATGCTGTGGCAATGACTGTAAAATGCACATGGAAATAGACTCCAGATGTCAACTGCCAGAGTCCAAAATGGATCTGAACGTGTACTTGTGCAACTGAGAATGTTGCAGCTGGATGGAAAGGACACTGTTGGTCACTAGCTTGCAAGTATGATGTCACATCAGACACTTAAAGCATCACAGCTGATTCCGAATTTTGTTAGGGACAGTCATGCAGGCCAAAGATGGAGCACATACATACCATAAATAGCCCAAATAGCTCGTTGTCTCTCAGGAGTCATGAGTTTTGTTCCTGGCACAGTCAAGCACATATTATGGCATGTCAATCAAATGGAAAAAGGTATTTATGATCAAAGGCCTATTGATGATGATCCACACAGTTGAACCAGTTCCAGCATCAAAGTATTGCCTTCAAAAGCTTCAACTCAGAAGCCTGCTTTAATCATTTCCTAAACCAAACTCCTAAATTGTCCTGTTCCTTCTGCTTTCTTCAATTGGTGGTTCTTATCTGTGAGGCTCTGTTTTCACTCATGTATGAAAGAGTTCACAGGAATGAAGAATCACATTCCTAACTAGCTAGATACCAGGACCGTATCAACTTTGTAACAAATTGGCATGCTCTAGCACCTATGGCTTTACTTAGGGGAACACATACACATCTGTGACATGCTCTAATTTCTCCTGAATTGATTCTGTTCTGTGCAGAGTCTGCAGGGAGCCTTATTCAGCTTCCAGCTAACTTAGGGATTAGATAATATTGCAAGGGAAAATGGCTAGTGCAGATGTGCTAGACGGAGTGAAGAAATTGTGTGTACAGAAAGGTCTCGGCGACTAGTGCAGAACCACAAGCTGAGAGACTAGTAACGAAGGCATGTGAGCGACGGAGATGAAGAAAGAGGGAGAGAGAGAGAGAGAAGATGTGCACAGTACCGAGGTAGAAGGTTTTAGCATATTCCGCGCACACTTCTCCGCATCGGACGTATGCTTCTTCAAGCAACTCCTGTGAGCTGACGGGGATCAAGTCAGGCCTCACGTCTTGCACTGCGGCGGAACGTCTCCGCCTAGACCGGAGCTCGTCCACCATAGCTGCCTGCTTAGCCACTACTTCCTGCACCTTCTGCTCCGATGATGAGAAAGTTGAACGTTGATGATCAAGCGGATCCTCCGTCGCCACGCCGCTCTCGTACTGCGCTTTGGTCATCGATGCATTTGTCTTGCCCCTGGCCGGATTCACTCCCGGCCGCGCGCCGTCACATTTCCGCGACGACGACACAAGTATAATCTTCCGACGTGCAGCACCGAAAAAACTACTTCTCATCAGCTGCAGCTCTGACGCTGCACTGGAAGCAGCAACGCCTTCATGAAGACGCAGAGCCGCCGGAGCAGAAGCTCCTGCTTTGATTGACACACACTGCATAACTCCCCCAAGACTTCCCACTACAAGAACAAATCCCGACTAAAAACAGACTCTCTCAAACCCCGTCCACAGCTTCGGATGGCACCAGAAACCTCTCGCACTTGTAACAGAACCAAAACCAAAGCTCCGCCACTAGTAGAACAAAAACCTGACAGCTATTTCTCAACAAATCTCGATGCCAAATATGACAACAACCGCGAACCTTCCGCTACCTACTTAGTTCTACTCCCAGCAAAGAAAATCACGTTATGAATCAAAATACGAGCGGAATCGCGTCGAATAAAAACCTTGCGATTGCGCGTCACGGCCTCCTAGATTCTTCTTCTCAACGCCGATGCAAAATCTGTTGCCAATGTTGCGGACGATTGCCCGCAAGAACAGTACACAGCAGACTGCGGATGCAACAGAGCGCGAGAGGAAGAAGCAGCCGAGAGTATAACACGAAGGGAGAGGAGGAGGAGAGCTGCAGCGGAGTGCGACAGCAGTGGTGGGTAGGTAGTGTCGAGGGGATAGACCTACCACCCTCTTTCCGCTACCTACAGAATAGTACCCTGTAATAGAACAACCGTCGGTCCAGCGCGGAAGGAACTAGGCTCAATGTCCCTTCTTAGGGTCCTTCTTAAGGTCCTATATTTCCCTGACGAACCCCACCGGCTCCCCCCTGGCGCCCATGAAGCTTATAATCACCATGTCACGGTTCAAGACTTGAGGTCCTCTGACATTAGGATCTTGAGGGAGGAATAGGGTTAACGTTGTGAGGGATCTCACTACACCCCTAAAGGTTCACATCTGGGGCAAGGCCAAACCAGCAATGAATATTTGTGTGGGTGAATTTTCACCATTTTGCAAAATAAAAATTGAAAAAAGAAATTTCTGTCACAAATTCCCCTTTTCATAAATTTTTAAAAAAAATAGTAGTCTATTTAAAAATATGCCAAAATTGTCACAATTGCCTATAATATGAAAGAGTGCTTAAGATTTTTTACTTTCATATTTTGAATATTGCCAAATGTGATGAAATATACTTATGGATGATCGCCACTTGAGCAACATCAAAAAAACAAAAGACAAAAACAAACACACACACACACACACACACACACACAACTTATATTGTCAATTTCTTTAATTGGAAATAACTTATATACTATTCATTATGGCCAGCTAAGGCACTCGGATGGGTATTGACGTCCCCAGGACCCAGGCTGTCCGGAGGGGACACTATTACCTTAAAATGAGCCATGGCGATTCATTTAGGAACCCCCCGCCAAGCCTTAGCCTACATTCATAAGGGCCTAGAAATGGGGTCAGTGACATGTTGCGACAAAGGGCATTTACCTACACTTTTGCACATATCCTTGTCACTGAAGTTTATTATTATAGTAATGAAAAAGAGACCACCACAAGTGTATGAAGAATAAAAAGTATGGGCGATAGCTGGATTTTGGCTGACACTGGGGCCATCCGGATTGGTGGTTGGAGTCATCTCAGCCATTTGTAAGGTTATCTGTTTGCAGCTCCTTGTTGGCCCCAGCTACGAGGGAGCAGACCTATTTCCGCACAATTCATGGCCACGCCATTAGTCCACAAATTGTGAGTAACAGAATTAGAAACAGAAATCCTTCGTAGCCAATGAGGTGAGGCAACATGCACTCCAGAGGCTCACTTTTTGCCGTTTGGGGGGGGCCCAGGTTGGGGTGAGGGTGGGTAGGGGGGGGGGGAAGTGAGGGGGGTGGGGATGGGGCTTTTTTGGAATTTGGTGTTCCCAAATGTATTCAAAATTGTTCTCTCATGTTCTCATCAAGTGCTCAATGGGTGTTTATTATTATGTTGCAGGTTTGAACTAGTGTTGAGTGGTTATCAAAACCCCTTGATGGTTATCCGGGCACTCTTTAGCATTCATAATTGTGATTCTCACAAAATCAAAGACACGGTTTCGGCATTCCATAATGCAATTCTCACTTTTTTGAAAAAATCAAATAACCCAACATATAGGTACTCATCAATACTTTACCTATTATTTCAGAAAAATCACAAGCTTTTTTTTTCTTTTTTTTTGGAACGTTTTTGAAATATGTAACTAGGACCAACAGTTCTATGGTTCTGAATTTATTTCAAAGACCCAAAACCCGTGAATCTTTAGAAATTCAAATTATCGTACAACACTGGTTTGAACTTTGGACTTGCCACGGGGGTAAAAGCCCTTAACGCCATGGGCCACTTGGTGGTAAACTATATGAGCAGGATTTCCGGCGGTAAATCCAGTGGGGCTCTCCAGTCCTCCCAACCCCCACACGAGTTTCTTATTTTTAAAAGGGCCACAATCTCTCTTGTTTCATGGAAAAAGAGATCTTGCACTTTTCTTTTCTTTTCTTTTTCATTCTCTTCGTTTTTTGTAGCTTCCTAGTGTTAGTCTTCCAAGTCTGCACATCTTGAAGTTTAGGGTTCTGGAGAGCGAGTTTAGGTTTACTTTTCTCTTGCTTTTTCTTTTTTTTCCTTCTTAAAAATTGTCTCTAGGTTAGCATCAACTTTACCCCTTACTGTAGTTGGCTGACCCTTGGTTAAAACCAGAGGCACTTAACTGCACAGCAAATCAGAAATAATTAAGATGCTTTTGTAAATTGGAATCAAATGATAATTTCCTAACAACAATGTAGGTGAATCTGGTGCACCACCAACCCCTGGGATAAATCAAATCAAATCAAATCAAAAGAAGAAGAAGAAGAAGAGAGAGGTGTTAGGTCATAATTTTAAACATTATGAGAATATTTTGCAAGTTGAAAATCTAAAAAAACAAAAGATTTGGAAATTACCTGGTGTTTGGCTTCTTGAGAGAAATAATTAAACCCCATATTTCAAAATAATTTAATAGAAACCACCAAATTTCTGTATTTCTTCCACTAGGTAGCCATCAATTCTTCAAAGGATGTTTAAATGTTTTTACTTTCATTTCTAGCCCAATTTGGCTAAATCTTCTTATGCATGGTTGTCACACCTCAACTACACCAAGAAATTTGGAAGAAGAAAAGAA
>Ga0116229_10011141_pt1 | contig 13341 bp, 12 predicted proteins | sample S1TSphgellanicum_3_FD_87313 | JGI IMG/M metagenome (GOLD analysis project Ga0116229, IMG submission 87313) | Host-associated microbial communities from peat moss isolated from Minnesota, USA - S1T2_Fc - Sphagnum magellanicum MG | ecosystem: Host-associated > Plants > Peat moss > Unclassified...
AGCTTTCTTCTCGGCGTGGTCTTGGCGAGGCTCCACCGGGCTCGGCCGCCGAAGCTGCAGGTCCCCTCCTTCATAATTCCCCTCGCGCTGATCGGCGTCCTCTGTGTACCGCTCAAAGGCCATTGGACCCATGTCGTCGAAATCGCGTCGTTGTTCATCGCCTTTCCCACCTTCGTCTACTGGGGCGCTGAGGCGATCGAGCGACGCCCTGAGATCGGCAAGGTGCTTGGGGATGCATCCTATGCGCTCTACGCGATCCATTGGCCCATCGTGCAAATGATCGCGCTGAGCACCGCGGGGGCGGCGCTACTGCACAAAACTGGCGGTGAACTCGGCGTGGCGTGCGCCCTCATGGTCCCAGCGATCTGGGCGGCTTGGGCCGACGAAAAAGTCAGAGCCGCCCTTCGACGCCCAAACGCGTCGAGGATGGCTTCAGCTGACCCAGCCATCGGTCCACCGCTCTAAGTCGATAATGCCTCATCCGTCCACGCCCGGGCGGCGTACGCATTCTGAACGAAGAAGCGCAGGTTGCCGCCGGACGGTCTCACGAGCGAACCTTACCGAAGCGGTCGCGGATGCGCATGGGCTTGCCCTTGATGACGCGTCGCTGCGTCTGAACGATTCCTTTTCTGGTTCCGTGTCAGAGTAGCGAGCACCCATCAGCTCTGGCGACGAGGACGCTCCATCATCGCCATGTCGGAGGTTTAATCTTGGCCGACGCCACCATCCTGATCGCCACGCCGGCCTATGGCGGCTCCATCAAGGCGATGACGGTCAACAGCCTCCTGTTGCTTCAGAATGAACTGCAGCGCCGAGGGATTGAGGTCGCCTATGATTTCACGAGCTATGCTGAGATTACCGCCGTCCGAAACCTCATAACCTCTCGGTTCGTCACGCGCCCCGAGTTCACCCATCTTCTGTTCGTGGATGCGGATATGGCCTTCCATCCGCCCAGCGTGCTCCGCCTTCTGAAGGCCGATAAGCCGCTGGTCGGGTGCTTTTATCCCCAGCGCCGGCCGGGCGGTGACGTTGTGGGCTTCACCAGCCGCATCACCAAGGTGCCGGAGGGCGGGCTGGTCAAGGTCGACAGCATGGGTATGGGTCTTTGCCTCATTCGCCGAGATTGTCTGGAAAGCCTCAAGGCGCGACCCGAGATCGCCAGGTTCGTCGAGCACCCGTTCATCGACGACTATGCAGAGCCGATCTTCGGTTTCTTCAACGGCCTTCCGGACGGCGCGTGGCTGAGCGAGGACTATGCCTTCTGCAAGCGCTGGACAGACCTCTGCGGCGGCGAAGTATGGGCCCTGGTCAAAGAGGATATAGGCCACATCGGTGAGCTGGTGTTTCGTCGGGACCTCGGATTTGACCTCCTTGTGCCGCCAGCGATTTCGAAAAAAAAGCCAGGTGTTCCGAAGTCTTAAGGACAACGGCGCGCCAGAAACGCCGAATCTGAGAGGCGAAATCGCCTTTAAGCGCGATGGGATTGGGGCTTATCAGCGAAGTCTCGCTGCCCGGTCGCGGGCTCGAACGCGGGTGTCTATCTGCGCCCAGGCGTGTAGGGTGACGCACGCGCTTCGGCGCCTTGCCCCAAGCCCTATGTCTGTGGACGCCGATGATCTTCACCATGGCGGCCCTAGCCGCAGCGCTGCAGTCTGAGCCGGTCGCCGCACCAGCCTCCAGGATCGGGGATCAAAGCTGCCAGGCCTGGTTGACGCCGAGCGCCGCTTCGTCGCCAGGCCTGGATGATCACCCGCGGATGCTGGCCTGGGCCGAAGGCCACGCCTCTGGCGCGGCCGCCCTGCTCGGCGTGGATCTTCTCGGCCAAATCAATCAGGAAGGGATGTCAGCCTGGCTTGATAACTACTGCCGCGGACATCCCCTTCAGCACTTTTCCGATGCGGTGGTGATCCTGGAGGATGACCTGGCGCGCATGAAAGCCGCCCCGTCAGCGCCGCCGGCGGCTGCGCCGAAGTGAGAAGACTGTCTGATGCGCTCATAGCCGGCACGATCTGTGGTCATGCGACGTCTGAGGCCAAGACCGTTCCTCGGCGGATGGGCGCGAGGCTTGTTTTCTTTACGCTTATCAAAAAGATCAACCCGCGCCTCGTCGACAAGCGCCTGAAGCTCTCGGCATGCAGGAGCCGCGCATAGCGCCGGACCATATGAGACCGCGCGATGTCGACGCGCGGGTCGGATCGAAGGGCGGGATGAGTTCGAGAGCCGGCTAGCCTATGGGCTGTCAGACCTGGGGCTCGACACCCGCGTGATCATGACGCCCTAATGCCCGCCCAAGGCAGAAAGGACGCCGATGAAATCCTTGGTCATGCTGGCGCTGGGATGCGCGCTCAATCCAGGCCTTGCCCGCGCTGATGTCACCAGGCTCTCCTGCAGTTACATCGACGGTGCAAAAACGCAGCGCTTGGACTTCTTTGTCGATCCTGAGCAGCATGAGATCAACGGCGTTCCTGCCGATGGGCAGCCCCATCCAACGCAGGGGTCGACACTGCAGGCTGAGCTTAATCGGGAGCGCGATACGATCAGGATCGAGCGGCCGGCGACGGAGGGCGCCGCGCCGCGCATCTACATCTATTCTATAGACCTCCTCACCCACCAGTTCAGCTTCAGCTTCAGCGCCAGATCAGAAGAGCCCCGCGCGTTCTTGGTGAACGGTCGGTGCGATGAGGTCGCGAAGGATAAGGCTGGCCAGTGACCGCCAGAGTATCGGGGAGGGGTCACACTGGAGGGCCGAGCGGCGTCGCGGGCTCATTAGGCCGGCGCTTAAGCTCAGAAAGTCTGCGCCTTAGGGGCTCGTCATAGAGCCTCAGGGCCACAAACGCAGCGCCAATAGCGATAATGAGGCCTGACACACCGCCAAGCACTGGAGATCCCAGATGAAGGTGCGGGGCGATCCTTTGCCAGGCCTGCAGAACGGGAAGGTGGACGATATAGAGGGGATAAGAGAGCCTGCCGGCCCACCTCCAGATGAACGCCCCCGTGGCGCTGGCCGCGCCCGCCGCAACGATCAAGGGCGTGAAGATGTTCACAAAGAGGCAATCGTAGATCCAGCTTTCCTGGAACCAGGGACAAAACAGCGCCGCGCCGAGGGCCAAGGCCAGGATCCACGCAGGCGGCCGCGGCGCCCTTAGAAAGAGCCCTGATCGATAGATGAAAAGCCCGGCGATGAACGGGAAGGATACGCGGACGGTCCCCTCCAGAAATTCAGGGACGCCTTTGAATCCGACAGGCTCGAGGGTTCGGTTCTGCACCGCCACAAGGGCGACGCCGATCGCGCTTATCAAGAGCGGCGCTCCAAGGTTGGCGGACCTTGCGCGCTTGGACCGCGCCCGCAGAGCGTAGACCAGGTTGGCGCAGAGTTCGAAGAACAAGGACCACAACGGATTGAGCGTCGGGAAGGCCTGCAGGCCGATCGCCAACCCGATCGGGAGCAGAAAAAACGCGCCGCCGGTCAGCAAAAACAGGATCGGCAGATGGTGCCTTGACCCGGATATGATGACGATGCCGCCCATGAGGACGCCGAGCCCAATCAACGGGTATAGACGGATCAATCTGACTTTGCAGAACTCAAGAACCGTCATGCCGCGGGACAGGCGCGCGTCATACGCATATCCAACCACAAACCCGCTGAGGCAGAAAAAGAAATCGACGGCCAGAAAGGCGTGCTCGGGCCTTATGGTCCAGGCGAACACCTGTGAGGCGTGAAGCGCCACGACCGACAGGGCCGCCACGCCGCGCATGCCGTCCAAGGCGACAAAGTGCTGCTTAGACACGCGCCGCTTCCTGGCGCGGGCCAGCGTCCGCTCTCGGCTTCGGCGCCGCAGCGAAGGCCGGACGGCCCTCCGGTTCGGCCATGATCACGACCGGGCCGACGAAGGCAGGGGGGGCGGGGACGGCGTCGGGGGTTGCAGCGCTTTCAGGAGCACAGCGTCTCGTCCGTAGCTGTCGAGCGTTGTGGTGATGCGCCCCGAATCCGGAAAGGCGGTCAGGTAGGTGATATAGACCGGCACTGGCCGATTGAGATCGACCCGCTGATCGGGTGCATCGCCTTTGGGTCCAACCGTCGCGCCCTGGTATAGCCAGAGCGCAAGTCGCCGGTAGTCCTCAACCCGGACGCACCCCGCGCTGAACATCCTGACCGGTCGCGAAAACAGGGCCTTGTTGGGCGTGTCGTGAAGATAGATGCCAAGTTCGTTCGGCAGCATGAACTTGACCGCGCCCATTGAGTTTTGCGGCCCGGGACGCTGGCGAAGACCGACCGACGTTGCGCCGGCCTGAACCGCCGCCCAATCGACCGTCCTGGGATCAAGCCGCCTGGCGTCGGGCGTATAGTCGCTCCAGGGATCCATTCTTAGGGCGCCCAGACTGGCGAGGCTGGCCCTAATCCGCGGTGCATAGACCCTCTGAACCAGGTCCGGCGGAACATTCCAGAACGGATTGAACATGGAATAGCGGATCACGCCCGCCATCATGGGGGTGGGTTCGTCCGGCTTGCCGACAATGACTTTCATAGACCCGACCGCCCGATCGGCTTCGAACATCCAAAGACGAGCGCTCGCAGCGTCAACCAGGACGAACCGGCGGCCAAGGTTGATCGGCAGGGCGCGCATGCGCTCGAGGTTCACCCGCATCAGGCGTTGGGCCGCCGCATCGCCTCTGGCGAGGTCTTGCGAGATCGCCTGCCGGTACTCGAGATAAAGGGGGTTCATTCGGGTCGCCGCCTGCAAGGCCGCGCTCAATGAAGGCGTCTTGAACAGCAGGTTGAGGACCTCGGCCGGCGAAGGGCGCTGAGGCGCGCGCAGGGCGCCGTCCGTGTAGACAAGACGCGCGCCCGCAAGCGGCGTATGCAGATCCTCCACATAGAGCACAAAGGCTTTGGTCAGCAGAAGCTCGGTCTTCGCCCGCTCACGCCAGCTGGTCGTTGGCGCCGCCTTTAGCCGCGCGGCAAGATCGGCTGCGCCGTAACGCTCAGGATCAAGATCATCCGCGGCGCTCGTCGACAGCCTTTGAATGAGCGCCTCCGCCTCGGGGGCGGGACGGCCCCGGCTCAGCCAGATCGGCATATAGGCGCGCTCGGCGTAGGCTGGACCGAGCTCGGCCATGTCCGGCGCGCCAAGCTCTGACTTCAGCGCCCCCCGCTCGGGACTGGCGGCAAGGACAAGGGTTTCAGCCATATCCGGCCCATAGGTTAGGCCGATCCATCCGAATACGCCGAGCGCCAGCACGCCCAAAAGCGCCCAGGTCGTTCGCCGTCCCATGAAAAGGCGAAACCGAACCCGCCAGAGCCGCCGGCGGCGTCGACGTCGCCACCGCGGCCAGGGCGGAAGCCGGAGCATCCGAAGACGCATCACAGGCGCCGGGCTGCAGACGAAGGCGCGCCGGGCTCCCCTAAGCACTCACGGGCTCTTGAGCTCCCGGCTGGTTTCATAGCGAGCGGTCCGGACCTTTCGAGGATGGTGAGCAGGCGCACGCCGCGCTGACTAGAATCGGTTTCTGCGGGGCTGAGATAAGGCGCCGCGTCGAGCTTCCCCAATATTTCGGTAGACGGCTTGGATACAGACGCGCCCGGCGGGAACCTTGGCCGAGGCGTGGAAGTTTCGTCGGTTATGCGGCAAAAATATCTCAACGTCTTGGATTCACGTTCTGATGTGGCACGCTGCTTGCGTCTCGTGTTCCTATCCTGCCTGGAATGCAATTTATGATCCAGCACGAGACGTTTGAGTCGAGTATAGCTTCAAGAGGGGCGCTGAATTTGGCTCACCACAGGACGCACGCCCGGCCGGAGCTGAGCCGGCGCCCTAGGTTCAGCCGGACTGGCGCATTGCACTGCAGGCCGCTCGCCAGCGCCTCGAATGAGTGGTTTATAGCAAGAAAAATGGCACACGCGTTATGGTGCGGCCAGTGGGAGCCAGAGATCCATGCCTGAGAACACGTTGGTTCCAGACGTCCTTGGCGAGGATGATCGCCGCCAGTTCCTGCTGAAGGCAGGCCGGTTCGCTGCGGTTGTGCCGCCGGCGATGACTCTGCTTTTGTCGACGACTATGAGTTCCGAAGCCATCGCCGCATCGGGCGCCGTCGCTGCAACCCCCCGCGGTCCCAACGCCGGCGTGCCGAACACCCAGGGCGCCCCTGGCGGCGGCGGATTTCCAGGCGGGGGAGGCCCGGGCGGGGCAGGCCCCCTGGGCGGCGCCTCAGCCGTCGCGGGTGAACCGCCGGTAGAGGGGCCAGGGGGACAATCCCTCGTCGCCTCCAGTCCCGACTTCGATCCGCCCCCCTTCGTACCCGCCGGCGGAAAGCTCCCGCCGAAGGTCGCCGCCGCCGGTGAGCGTGGTTAGCCAAATCTAACCGCGGACGATCAGTGTAAATAATTGATCAACCCTATACTTCTCGGAACATCCCCTTAAGCAGATAGTACGGTTACCGGTTCACTAAAACAAATATGTCCCGTTACCGCTTTGGTAACCTTACTGATGTTAAACGATGATTTGGTTCGACTTTATCTGATAAGTAACCGATCCCAGATAGATTGGCGGCATGCAACATCGCATTCCGTCCATCGCGTTGAACCGCCGCAACCTCTTGGTTGGCGCGCTTATGATGGCTGGCGCCGGTAGCGCCCATGCCGCCGTTGCGCCGGTTCCTTCCCCTGAAAGCGTTGCAGCGCGGGCGGCCGAGTCGAAATCGGCGACCGCCTGGATCGCGTATGATGCTCAGCTTCGGGCACGACTCGCCGACGCCGGCGGCGGCGGCTTCGATGAGGATTTCGCCAAGGCGCTTCTGACCCAAGCCAACAGCTTTCGCGGTCAGGCCCAGCTTTCTCCCTATACGTGGGACGAAGGCCTGGCCGTGTGCGCACGGGCCCACGCGGCCGATATGGCGAGCCGCAACTTCTTCGGCCACGAATCTCCAGAGGGCTTCACGCACCTGGACCGCGTCGCGCTCCTGACGCGTGATCTTTGTGGAAAAACGGCGGAAAATCTCGCCTGGAGGGATTATCCGACGGGGACAACGCCGCAGGACATGGAGGCGCTCTGGGAGCAAAGTCCCGGACACCGACGAAACCTTTTGCGCGAGGGATTCGCCAGCGCTGGATACGGCGTCGTCAAAGTCGGGACCGCCTATTACGCCGCTGGCGTTTACGCGGACGCGAACATTCGTTTGGCGCACGCCCTGCCCCTTTGGGTCAAGGAAGGCCCGGACCTCCAGAGCGCCCTATCGGGCGCCTCGCCCATGATCGAGCGACTGGCCCTGACTGCGCCGTTCCAGCAGCCGACCTGGATGGCGGCGCCATCGGGCAAGATCCCTGCGCTCCCACAGGGAGCTTGGCAGCTTCGGCCATTGCAGGCGTCCGGTGGAGGCCGCTTCAATGTCTTGTCCGGACCCATGTTCTTCGTGGGCTGAACATAAAAAACTCCGCCTCCTGCCCAAGCCCACTCGAAAAGGGGCTCCGCGCCCGCCCGCCGCTCCGACACCGGGCGTTTGTGCCATCTCTAACGGTGACAGAAAGTGTCTTCTATAACCGGCGTAGACAGCCGCTATCAGCGCCCGCCAATCAAGGAAAGGCTCGGACCGCGAGCCTTTGGTCGTCTTAGTCGACCAAGGCGCAGATGATGCCGGCTTATCCGTTGGCGTGACCCATCGACAGGCCGAGCCACATGATATGAGCCATAGTCCCGCAGCAAAAATCACGCGAGGTCGGGATTGACCATTTGCCATGCAGCTTCAATGAGCGGATTGGTTTTAGCGGTTGGGCGCGCGCAGCGAGACTGAGATGGACTTTTACGCCGTATGGCCCGCGCTTCTGTGTCTATTGACTGTGCTGCTGGTGGCCTCCTCTCCACTCATGCGTTTGGCTGACGCGCCGCCAACGACCACTCTTAGGCGCGTGCAAACCATAGACGGCCTCCGAGGGTTCTTAGCTCTTGGCGTATTCCTACATCACTCCGCGATGTACCACGTATATTTACTGACTGGAAAATGGGACCTGACGCCCTCATTATTCTATACAAATATCGGAAAGGGAGCGGTTTCTATATTTTTTATGATTACGGGATACTTATTTTGGTCGAAGATCATATTTTCTCTTGGTAATGTTGATTTTCTTAAACTTTATATTGGGCGAGTGTTCCGAATATTTCCATTGTATTTATTACTTGCAATATTTGTATGTGTTTTTGTTGGCATAATGACGGGTTGGCGCCTGCAGGTCTCACCATCGACACTGGTTCTCGGGGTCACGAGGTGGCTGACTGGCGGCATTCTTTTGGCGGGCGACGTCAATGGCCACGCTGATACTTTTATTATCTCTGCTGGCGTAACCTGGTCCCTACAATTTGAGTGGTTCTTCTATGCGAGTCTATTTGTTACGGCTCATTTTGCTCGCAATTCAACATCTCGTTTTTTGTTTCCGATTGCTGCCTTCTTCGGAGCTGCGCTCGTTACCGTTCTCCACCCAACCAGCATGAAGGCATCCGCCGCGGCGATGTTCTCCATAGGCATGATCGCGGCGCTATCGAAGTCATCCGGCACGCTGCGGAAATTTTCGGCCCCGCAATGGGCGCTGTCGTCGTTGATTATTATTCTTATTTGTCTAGTTTTATTCTTTTCAAATCGAATCTATGGAATTGAATCGATTATTTTACTCGGATTAGCGTTTTTATTAGTGATATTTGACGGAACCATTTTCGGTCTGCTCCTTACCAGAGGCGCGAGGCGATTGGGCGACATCAGCTACGGCATCTATCTGCTTCAGGGGCCCGTCCTGTTTGTCGTGTTCTGGCCAGCAGTGATTCGAGCGGGTTCAATGTCCTCACCATGGTTCCACTGGGCGGTCGTCATGATCGCTGCATTGCTTTTGACCGCCCTCTCAACGGCGGCACATGTCGTCATTGAAAAACCTGGAGTTCAGTTGGGTCAGCAGTTAGCGGCAAAGGTCCATCGAATGAGACGAATAAGCGGCGCAAACTCAGCGAACCAAGAAGGGATTTGAAGAGGTTGTGGCCCTATTGCCGAGTAAGGCCGCCGAAATGGATTTTGATTGACGCCGTTGATGGCGTTTACGAGGCCGGCTTCAGCTAGGGGGCTGCTCCAGTCCGTTATCCCGCGGTTGTGCCTGGGAGACACTTCGCAATTGGACGACCTGATCCGCGGGGGCTCTTGTGGCCGACGGTCTCAACACTAAAGGTCGTGGTCAGCCAGCTGGGACCGCCTTGCGCGACCTTGTGAGCCCGCCCAAGCGAATAAGCGCCCGTTTCAGTCTGTTGATGAGAAGGTTTCGATGGCGGGTCGGCCGCGTCGCCGACCAGCGTCCCGCGACAGATTCGGTCCGGAACGCTATTTCGGCCTTCAGCTCCCTCGCTTGCGACGGCGAAAGACGCCAAACAGACCGATCGTCCTCGAGGGCCTTCATCTGTTGGGCCGAGCCCCGCCACTCTTCTCGATCGAGCGCGAGGAAGCTAAATCGAGGATCATTGTGGGGAATAAGATCGACGTCTGGTCTTTGTCGCGGATCGAAGAGGCCATAAACCGGCATGATGATCTGCTTCGCGTCGAGCGCCATCCAGGCGGCCAGCCAGCAGAAGGAGCTCACGGAACAGACGATCTGGGGTGCGCTCATGATCGTCTTGAAGTCGCTGAGCGGGTCCGCCGGCTGAATGAACCGCGCCCCTGGGAAGGCCGACATCAGTTTGTCCCTATAGCGCTCGTAGTCGACTTGACCGATGAACACCGGCTTCTTCCCAGACAGGCTTATGGCCGCCGCATAGTATGAAACCGGAAGCAAAGGATAATCCGGATGGGGATTGCTGGTGAATTCCCCGCCGGCTCTCACATGCAGCAAAATCTCGTCTGGACCGATAGGCGCTCCGCCGCCCGGCCTGCGCTCCCTAAACAGCAGATCCCGCGCGACCGCTGGGGTTGGCATATATTCCAACCTCATCCCCCAACATTTCAGGGATATGGCGTCAAAGAGATCTGAATTCAGATAATACGCCAAACGGCCTACGTTTAGGTCATGACCCGCCTCAACATCGAGGATACGCCCATGCAGGGGCTCCTCCAATCTAGGATCGCGGACGTTGAATATATCAAGATCATAACCCCGGACTTCGGCGCCGGCGACGCGGTTGGCGATAGCTCCGGCCGCAAGATATTGGAATACGCGGTTTCCGCTGCGCTCCTGGTGGCGCACATAGATTATTTTGTTCATCTTCCGCCCCTGGCCCTGGAGTGTTACCCCGCGCCTGGGAGTTAGACTACCGAGTTCTTTACCTCGGATCTTCGGCGTAGACCCTGCTGTTTGTTGCGGCAGGTCCTCTCAGGCGCGCCTCGTGGTCGGCGGCTCGGGCTATTGATCGCAGAGGCCTCGTTCGCATTTTATTGCATGCCGAGGGTCTAAGGTTCGGCGATTCGCCGGCTTTAAGCCTCTCTAGACGCCCTTTGGGCTGCAGACGATGTAGGATGGATCGCAGGACCAACACAGCGCTGAGCGTTTAGGCGGATGGGAGGGCGGCGCATGGTTGGACACTCTGAGGCGCCCTCCTTTAAGCCCGTTCGAGCGACCGATATCATGAGGGTCGCCGATGCGGTGGAGTTCATCGCCTTCGGCGACAGGACGGCGCTGTTTCATCAGGGCTTACAGCAGCTGGTCGAGCTCAACGACACAGCCTCCCTGATCTGGCGGGGTCTTGCCGCGGGCGAGCGGCCAAGCGCGGTGTCCGCGTCTCTTGCTCTGCGGGGCGCACGCCAAGATCACGCCGCCCAATTTGTCGAGGAGGCGCTTGAGACCTGGCTGCGCGGCGGCTGGTTGGTGCCAGACGCTCTTGCCGGCAGTCTGAAGGCGCCGGCGAAGAGCGTCCTAAACCTTTCGATCCTTGATGTCGGATTTGCGGTCTTGATCCATGGCGGTCCTACCCCAGACGGCGTCGTTGAACTCTTGACGCCGCTTAAGGGCGACGCGCCGCAAAAGCATCGTTTTGACATTGTGGGCTCAGGGGACGGATATTTTCTGCTCGTCGATGATCACAGCCGCGGTTGGTTTGGTCAGAATGAACTGGCGCCGGCCCTCAAGGCGGCCTTAACCGAGGGGCTGACCCAATCGATCGCTGAGGGGTTCTTGGCCCATGGCGCCCTGCTTGAAGCGTCTGGACGGCGCCTCTTTCTCTCGGGTGCGCCGGGCGCGGGCAAGTCGACCCTGGCGCTGGCGCTCGTCGGCGCGGGCTTCCGATGCCTTTCAGACGATATCGTCCATGTGGACCCTCATGGACGGATGAAAGGCGCGCCCTTCGCGCTGACGTTGAAGCGAGGCTCCTGGTCCTTGGCGCCGGATTTCTCGGGTATGATCGACGCCCTGCCGATTCACCGCAGGGCCGATGGGCGCGACGTCCGCTACGCCGGCGCTCAAGTCACCAAGGGCGCGGCGGGTCCCCTCAGCGCCTTCATCACCCTCGAGCGCAAGGAGGGCGCTGGGACGGCGCTGGAGCCTATGTCCCGCCTCGACGCTCTGCGCAGTCTCCTTGAGGGCAGCCTCGCCCCATCGCGCAGAATTTCCGCGGCCGAGGTGAAAGCCCTCTGCGAAACCTTCGCCGAAGCGGACTGCTATGGTCTGAGCTACAGCAACCTGCAGGACGCGGTGACGGCGATCAGCGGGCTTATCCATGGCTAAGGGCTCAGCGCTCGATCAGCTGGCTCAGCTGCTTCAGGGCGCGCCGCCGCCGGATCCCGATTGGCGCGCGATCCTGGAAGTGGCCAATTTGGCCCTCATCACACCACGCCTGGAGCGCAGTCTTGAGAGCTTTCCAGCGCCCGAAGACGTCACTGGGTTCGTGCAGGAGGTGGGCCGGCGAAACCAGGAGCGCAACGCCCGCCTGTTCAGCGAACTCGGCGAGGCGGGGGCGGCCCTGAACGACGTCGGGCTGATCCCGCTGGTGCTTAAGGGCGGGGCCATACTCGCCCGCTCAAACGCCCAATGCCCCCGGATGATCAGCGACCTTGACCTCGTGGTCGAGCCGGCGGCCGTCGAAAGCGCGCTCAAGGCCCTGGAGAAGGCCGGCTTCAGCCTTGATACCCGCTATGAAATGGCGAGGCAGCACGCGGTCGCGGCGCTCAGCCGGCCCGAGGACCCCGGGCAGATCGACCTGCATCAGCGGCCTCCCGGGCCGCCGAGTTTCGTCTCCGGCGCCCATTTCATCACCCGGGGGGCGCTTATCAATGTGGGCAGGGGCGTGGTTCGGGTTCCCGAACCCCATATGCACATCTACCTGCAAGCGCTGCATGATCAGTTGCACGACGGGGGCTTTTGGCGCGGCGGCTTCGACCTTCGCCACGCGTGGGATATCGCCGATCTCATTCAGGGGCCAGACCCGGTCGACTGGGAGCGTTTGGAAACGCTTTCGCCGACGCGGCTTACGGCGCGGGCCGTGAGCGTACAGCTTCTGGTATGTCGAGCGCTGACCGGAGCAGAGGTCCCCCCTTGGGCCTGCGGCTGGCCAGCGCGCCTGCATGCGCGGCGACACCGCCTGCAATACGGAGCGCCCGGCGCGCGCGGGATCCTCGCCGGTCTTGCGGTGCTGACCGAGGCGCCCAACCTTCTTGCCCACCGCAGGGCCGCACGCCGGGGCGACCCCGCCGACAACCTGCCCGCTCAGCCCGCCCACCTGACGCGCAGCCTGAAACGCCTGATTGACATGTTGGAGTCAGAGGTTGGCGGACGGCTTTAGCGCGCGAACGCCGCCGCCTTACGGACGTCCAGGGGCGGTTGGGTTTTCGCGCACAGTCTTCGCCGCTTCGCTTGAACGCACCCCGTCGTTCCAGAATCCGGCCTGTCCGATCTGCTCCTTTGTCTGGATGATCTTTCGGAATTTGAGAGGATCGTAGCCCAAGGCGGCCAGATGGCTGAACGCGGCCTGATAGTCTGCGTCCGAGAGGACCGCCTCGCGCGCGTAAATCCATCCCAACTTTCGACTGTCCTCCCCAAAAATCACATACCGATTGGCCGGATCGACATAGAGGACGAGAAACGGCAGGCGGATCGGCCAGAAGATCTGCACTTGCCAGAATGCGCCGCCGGCGCCGGGTTTGACGAAATCGCGGACGACGAAGTGTTTGACCGGCGCGTCAAACGATCCGCGTCTGACGTAAAAATCCTCCCGGATCGATCCGCTCGGACCCGGCGAGTAGACGTCGTAAGGCGCCACCATGCCGCGCTCGAAAGGGTTTGGGATCGTCGCGACGATGCGCCAGCCTCCGTACATGCGCCCGAGGTCAACATCGTGCGCAAGGGGAATTTTCCCCGCACCAGCAGCGCCGCCCATAAGGCCGCAGCCGAGC